>ERZ779875.256-NODE-256-length-54709-cov-5.807114_pt1 | contig 54709 bp, 54 predicted proteins | sample MGYA00511246_ERZ779875 | MGnify/ENA primary metagenome ERZ779875 (study PRJEB29588, sample SAMEA2155093) | human gut metagenome | biome: human gut; feature: human-associated habitat; material: faeces | place: Denmark | collected 2008/2010 ... | reverse complement strand
CCCGCACGGTAGATATCGAGAACGGCGATGGCACGGTTACCAGCACGGTAGAAGAATACACCGTCGCTGTTCCGGTCTCACTGTACCAAGCGTATGCCAATCTGGAAGCAGAGCTGGGCCGGACGATCACGGAGGATGATAAGAGCAACATCAACCACATCTATACCATGATCGCCGGCACCGCAGGCGGCGGCAGCTACAGTGGCGAGTTCCTTCGCGGAGATGGAAGCAGTATCGACTTGGACATCTCCGCCTTTGTTGATCCCGCCAATAAAAATGCAGCAGACCTTGTGACCTACGCCATCCACGCATGGGAGTCCGGCTGGGGCTATGTCTGGGGCACCTATGGCAATGTGTTGACGGAGTCACTCCTCACCTACAAGGTGTCGCAATACCCGGACGGTGTTGGCAATCATGAGGACATCATCCGCGCCAATTGGCTGGGCGGCAGAACTGCCGACTGCGTTGGACTTATCAAAGGTTACGGCTGGCTGTCCCCGGAAACGATGACCATCGACTATGGTACCCATGGGATGCCGGACATCGGCGCAAACCAGATGTACTATAACGCCAGGGAATCCGGCCCCATTAGCACAATGCCGGACATTCCCGGCCTTGCGGTTTGGCATGAGGGACACATCGGTGTTTACATCGGCGGCGGTCAGGTCGTCGAAGCTATGGGGACAAGGTATGGTGTCGTCAAAACGGAGCTGGTAGGCCGCGGCTGGACGCACTGGCTGAAGGTGCCGTATATCAATTATGACTGAGGAGGATCGAATGGAATTTTCAAAAGATGAAGTAAAGAACAAAGTCGTCTGGACAAAAGGCGCAGACTTTACTGACGGATCACCGCGATACACCTTCGAGGGACGCGACCCCGCCACGACCTATGAACGATTTCAGGTCGTTATCTATACAGAGATGGAGCGCCGATATGCACACGACCCCGGAAGCCTCTGTAATCACTATTATGGTTATGTGCGTGACGACAAAATGGAATGTGCCGAAACCATCGGACCGTACTATTCTGTCCGGGAGGCAAAGCAGAGAACGCTGGAATTGTTCAATTTGTTTATGCAGCAATACGCCAATCAAGAATTAGACAGTGCCACATCGGAATCAGCGGTTCACGGACATGATGATCAGCAGAAGCATTTTCAATACCAATGGGCAGTGGGAACACCGCAGAGGAAGTATGCAGACATGCTGGACAAGCTGATTCCGCAGCACGATGGTCACACCACTGCCGCGTGGATCACATTTGCGGAGGAACTGGCAGATGGTGCGGAAACCGCCTTCGAGCAGGAAATGTCTTCTCTGGTAGCTGCGTTCCAAGAGATCTCAAAGCGGTTCAGTCCTCGTGCCGTGGAGACGGTCTATCAGGTGATCCATGCGCCAGGCAATGCACTGCTGAGCAATGAGATCTTACCCGCAGCGGAAGCCGCGGAGCAGGGTGCAAGTTCACAAGAACTGTCTGATATGGCGGCAAGCGGACTGTTCGGTGGCGGACCGATGCCTGAACTGAAGATGTAGGAGGAATATAGAATGGCCTATGTAAAAGTACCTGCACCATCGGTGGTGTACCACTTGGCAAAAGCAGATCGCCTCGACAGCATTCTGGATGACGGTCAGATCCGCCGCTTCGAGGACAGCGAGTGTTGGTTCTGTGAGAGCCTCCCTAAAATGAAAGCGTACATGGAGCAAACCGTGATGTGCGAGGGCAAACCCTACTATGCCGTAGGTGGTCAGCTTTGCCGCTATCCAAAGTTCGTGCCGGAGGACTATGTCCTCCTTAAACTCGCTCCCTGCCAACCGAAGGATAACTGGTATCGCTGGGATCAGGAAGTCCCGCCCGGTAGTCCGAAAGAGCTGATCAAGGCGGCAAAGGAGTTCTCTGCTTTGAAAATTGGTTACCGCGGTGACCTTTGGTTCAGCACGGTGGAAACCATCAATGTGCCTGCCTTCCTTCATGGTGAGATCATTAGTCAAAAGCAACTGACATCTGGCGAAGCGTGGTCAGCTTTGTTCAACAAAACAGAAAACGAGATGGCAGGGTACATGAACCGGCTCGACCAGCTCTCTCGTGACGAATTGATTCAGGCTGCAGATGAGATCTCCGCCATGATGACCTGCCACTCCGAGCTGCTGGTGTTCAGAGAAGACCTTCCCCGCAAGGAGATGATCTTCCTGCTGCAGCAGGACAAGCCGCTGGAACTTCTGAGCGAGGCTTGGATGGAGCATCAGAATGTGGATGTGGGCGAGACCTTCCAGAGTCTGCTTACAGGTCTATATGGCGAGGCGCAGCAACAAGCGTGTACGGATGATGTGATGAAGCATCAGACCGTAGAGGAACTGCTGACAAGCTATCCGGATGATTACTTTCAGCTCATGACGCCGTGCGGTTTTGTGGATCTGACTCCTTCCGAAACGGAGAAGCTCCTACGCGGCGAAGCGACCATGGCACATCCCGGAGTCAGCGGATGCAAGATGCCGGTCGAAGCGCAGGAAATCTTGGAGATGGAGGTGCGGTCCTTAAAAAGAGACGAGCATGGTTGCTGGTATGCGCTGACCGACCACCCACAGCAGAAAATGGAGCAGGCTTCGCAGGAGCCGCAGATGTTGTAATCGGAGGTGGCGAACATGGACCTATCCCTATATGAACAGGAGACCATCATCAACTTTTGCGAGGAAGAAAAGACCGCCGGTATTTACACGCACAACAAACCCCTGCGCCGAAAGCTGGAGAGTCTGGCACTGGACAGGCCGGAGGACTGCAGACTCGTCCGTGTATCCCACGATGGACGGGCGGCTGATTACATCATCCCCAAAGCGTGGGTGAAGATCATACCGCCGCGCGTGATTAGTGAGGCACAGAGAGCGGCTCTGGTAAAAGCGCGGGAGGCCGCAAATAAACGGCTGTGAAGCCTGCTCGTGCAGCGTTTCACCGACATGACCTCAACGCCGAGGGGAACGATACCCCTATGACAAACAGCCGCCGAAAGAGCGGCGTGTACAGGAGAAAAATGCATGAAAAAAGCAACGATAACAATTGCCTTTGACAGCGAGAAACTCGACGCACTTGAGTTCTCCCTGCATAAGGAACACTCTTCCGCACAGGCGTACCTGGAAAGTGCGCTGAACGCAGCCTATGAGAAAGCCGTACCGGAGCCGCTGCGGGAGTATCTGGACAGTAAGGCTGTCCCTGCGCCCAAGCCCAAGCGCACCGTTAAGTCGGCCGCACCGAAGCCGCAGAGCAACGAGCCGAAATCCGATTTGATGAAGGAGGGCAACTGATATGGCGCAACAGGAAGAAATCGTCTTATGGCTGGACCGTCGATGGAAGAAGGCCATTGAAAGACATCTCAAGGATGAAACGCTGCAGGAGCATCTGGAGAATGTGTTGGACGAGCTGTGCAATCGGCTTCCGGCACATGAGTATGAGCGTATCAGCCGTGCTATTCAGGCAGAAGCTGCCGCACAGCGTGCAGAGGAAGAAGCTGCCCGTACTTATGCCGCCTACCATGTGGTAGAAAGCGGACAGGAGTGGTACTTCAAGACTACGCCCGGTGAGGAGCTGCTGGATGTCTGCAAAAAGCTGCGCAGCTACATTACTACCGACGAGAGTGCTGCGCCAGATCTGTTCATCAAAATGTTTGCAGGCGCCCAGCCCATTACAACAGAGGAGTACGATGCACTGACTGTCCTTCGCATGCAGAACACCGGCAAAAATCGCGGCGTGTTTGATTTGGACTTCGACAAGCGCGAATTCTCAGCCGTTCACATCGTGGACGGTTGGTGGACATGGGCGATGCGGGATGTGTCTGTAGCGGCATACCATGCAACGCGCTCATCCTTTGCACCGGCGAAGGAACAGTGGAGCAAATTGCTGGATCATCTGAGTGGCAAGGAGATCACTTCGGCGGGTCATCTCTCTGCACGGAATTTCTCCTTCGGTGAGGAAATCATCGAGTCGGATGGCAAGCTCAACTTTTATGTGCAGGCGGACTTCGACGTCGATGCCGCATTCGGTACGTTTGTGTGTACCGACCAGAATGATGACTGGCTCAACATCTATGCAAACTATGATATGGAGCAGGATTGTTTGTGCGACACATTGGAGCTAAACCTCTGCCGAGGCGACGGCACCGAGGAGAATTGGAACTATCTGCTGAACGCAGCGGAGAAGGAAGTTCTGCTCCGTAAGATGGAAGCATTCTGTCAGCAGCAGACCGGCATGAGCCTGCACGAGTACGCACAGCAGCTTCGTGACGAGCAAGGTGCTGCACCGGAGCAGACCATGTGATGGGTTTGCTCACATGGTCATTTCACAAATCCAGCCATGAATTTTTTGTTGGGTTTCGTGAATAGCTTTCCCGCCTGTGCTGTGCCATTGTGTTTGCACGGGCAACACCCGCATCAAAAATCAGGAGGACTACAACATGACGATCGATACAGCAAAAGAGCTCCAGATGAACATCGCAAAGGAGGGGCTGGCACTGTTGGCGCTTCACCCCTCTTCCGATGTGCAGCTCCACCGAGAGTGCATCTCCCACATTGGGGCAGCATGGGACATCCCCGTTGGTGACACACAGGAGGTCATCTCACTCCTGGACCGCGAGCTGGATGCCATCCACGCCGCAGGAAAAAATGGCACGGTGACCCATGTGCTGCCGGAAGAAGAATTACCCATAAACGCCAGTGGGCTTGAAACGCTGGACAACATCTGGGATCTGTTTGAAACGTCACTTCGTGTAGACAGCCCCTACGCCAGAACGAAGCTCTTCGAGATGGCAAAGTGGCTTGAGGAATCACAAATCCTGCTGGACTGGATCGAAAAGACACCAGCGGAAAAGCAGGCGTGGAAAGAGCAGGTCAGCTGACCATACCCTGCAGATGGAGCCACCCCGCCGTGGGTGGCTCCTCCCGTTCCAGCGTTGTTGCCACCTGTGAGCCGCTGTGTGCGGCTTTGGGGGCGAGGGTGGCATCCCTGCACCCCGGACAAGGTATCGGCGCTGTTTGCCCCCGCTTTCAACCGCCTATGGGGAAATCCGCTGAGAACCTGCCTGTTCGATAAAAGTACAAGATAAAGACCCGCTGGCGTTTTCGCCGCGGGTCGCCCACAAAGCCCCGCAGTGCGGGGCTTTTCCGCTTTGCAGATTGTAGGCGTTTTCAGCGCATTTCAACATAGCTGTAGGCGCTTTTTCTGAAAAAGTACCGTGCCGCAGGGGTTTGCGCCCACAAGAACTGACATCAAGCGAAAGGATGACAACTATGCCGAAAGAACAGATGACCATCCGGCTCTATCCTGAAACGCGCAGGCGAATGGATAGCTGGCTGGAAGAAAGCAACAGCAAAAACCGAAATGAATTCGTAGAAAAGGCTCTGCGCTTCTACATGGGCTACCTCGGAGCAGAAGATATCACCGAGTATCTCTCGGATGCATTGGTGGCAGCGCTGCGCGGGATCATTGCGGATAATGCCAACCGCACCAACAGTCTCCTGTTCAAGTGTGCGGTGGAGCAAGGCATCATGGCTCATACCATTGCCGCCCACTTCCGTGACACGATGGAGGACCGCCGCGCCCTGCGCGGCTATGTGGTAGACGAGGTACTGCGCACTAACGGTCAAATCAAGTTCGAAGATGCCCAGGATGTCCAGCGGCAGCTGCCAGATGACACATGGCGAAACTGATTTTCATCTCGCCCTATATGAAAGGCGGAAGAGATGCCGCTCGGCTGGCCCATCGCACCCGCTACTTTGCCACCCGTGAGGGTGTACAGCTCCTCAAGGATGACAACGCCCATCTCCCGGCTACAAAGAAACAGCAGAAGTACATCCAGCGCCTGCTCCGCAGCTTCCCTGAAGCGAAGGAACTACCAGAGCATGAGGACTATGCAAACACACCCAATCGGCAGACTGCCTTTGACCTCATCGAACAGATACACGAAGATTTCGTCGAGCCGATGGACAGCCGAGAAAACTATCTGGACTATGTTGCAAACCGTCCCGGCGTAAAATCGTTGGGCGAACACGGTCTGTGGAATGTCGATGGAAAAGTTATCTCGCTGGAGAATGCCGTAGCAGAAGTGGCACAGCATCAGGGAAATGTGTGGACACCGATCATCTCCCTCTCTCGTGAAAATGCGGAGCGGCTGGGATATACAGACATTGAGAACTGGCAGGCACTCATCAACGCCTCCATCACGGACATCGCCAAGAGCTATAAGATCCATCCGGATCATCTGCGTTGGTATGCGGCACTCCACGAAAAAGAGAAGCACCTCCATGTCCACATGGTCATCTTCTCCACTGCCCCCAAAGAAGGTTTCCTCACCAAGCAGGGTATCCGCAGTATCAAGTCTGCACTGGTCAGCACGATCTACCGAAACGAGCGTCTGCACATCTATGAGCAGAAAGATCATCAAAGAAGTATTCTACAACAGGAAGCAGAAGAACAGATGGCGTCCCTTATTGAACAGATGTCGACGGGGACATTGCAGAATGACAAACTGGAGTTGCTGGTGGCAGACCTTGCCAAGCGGCTTCAAGAAGTCGATGGCAAGAAAGTCTACGGTTACCTGCCGCCCCGCATCAAGCGTATCGTGGACGAGATCGTGGATGAGTTGGCGAAGGACGAGCGTGTGTCTGCCGCCTATTCTTTGTGGCAGGATCTTCGAGAGCAGCTCTGTATCGACTATAACCAGACGCCGCCGCAACGCATCCCCTTGTCCCAACAAAAAGAGTTTAAGACGGTACGCAATATGGTCATTCGAGAGACGCTCCGGCTCTCGGAGACGAACTTCACCTTCGAAGATGATGCCATGACGGATGAGCCGGAGCCAGAATATCCACCTGCACCCCCGGCTCAAAGTCCAGCACAAACTATCTATCAACAGGCACATTTTTATCGAAGGGCAAAAACTGTATTGAACGATGCGGACGCAGATCCCGGCGAGAAAGCGATGGCGCTGGTCACGCTCCGCCGCTTGTGGGAAGATGGCTACTCCATCGCTGCCCATCAGCTTGGGAAAGCGTATCGGGATGGGGTGGGATCTCCAGTTGACCAGGAAGCGGCGGCCGAGTGGTTTCGCAAATCCGCAGAGGCTGGAAACGACTGCTCCGCCTATGCACTGGGAAAGCTGCTGTTGGAGCAGGGCAAGTTTTCGCAGGCACGAAGCTGGCTGCAAAAAGCGGCAATGCAGAAGAATCAATACGCACAATATCGTCTCGGTAAGCTGCTGCTCATCGGTGCAGATGATGTTCCCACAGATATGGATGCCGCCATCCGGCATCTGAAAGATTCTGCTGCACATGGCAATCAATTTGCGCAATACACATTGGGGAAGCTCTATCTGCTGGGGCATGAAGTGAAAACGGATCGTGAGGAGGCTCTGCTCTATCTTTCTCAGGCGGCAGCACAGGGCAATACCTACGCGCAGTATTTCATCGACCATCAAAACGACTTCAATGGGGCGTCCGTAGGAACTGCTGTCCTTCGGATGCTTCATCAGATGAGCCGCATATTCCGTGAGAACGCCGCACAACCCGCTATCTATGCCGGAATGCAGATCGACAAGAAACGCCGCCGCAGATTGCAGGAGAAGCGCATGGCAATGGGACACAAAGTAGACGACCACGGGGACAGCGGCTTAACTCAGCCATCACAGTAAAGGAGGAACTATGCCCAAATTTATTCCATTCACAGATACACAGAAAGAGCAGGCGGCTTCGGTGGACTTGGAGGAGTTCCTCCGTCGCCGTGGGGAGAAGCTCATCGCATCCGGCAGGGATAAGCGCCTTGTCAGCAACCACAGCATCACCATCCGCGGTTGTGAGTGGTTCGACCATGCCACCGAGCAGGGCGGAAAAGCCATTAGCTTTGTAAAACAGTTTTACGGGCTCAGTTACCCAGAGGCTGTATCAATGCTGCTGGGTGATGATCTCTGCGGAAGTTATCCTGCGGCAAAGGAAAAAGTGCCAGAGCCTGCGAAACCCTTTGAGCTGCCGCCGAAGAACGAGTCCATGCGTCGGGTATATGCCTATCTGCTGCAAAAGCGATGCATCGACCGAGAGATACTCAACGCCTTCGTTCGCAAGAAGCTCATCTACGAAAGCTGCGAGAAATCCAAGGATGGGACAAAGGAATATCACAACGCCGTGTTCGTCGGATTCGATGAACACGGCGTTCCTCGTCATGGACACAAGCGCGGACTGTATACCATCGGCAAAAGCTACCGCGGCAACATCGAAGGGAGTGACCCGAAGCACAGCTTTCATTATCTCGGCGGAGATAACACGCTCTATGTATTCGAAGCCCCCATCGATCTGCTCTCCTATATCTCCCTCCACCCGGAAGGCTGGCAGGAGCATAACTATGTGGCTTGCTGCGGGACATCCTCCATTCCGGTCTTGGAGATGGTGCGGCAGCTCCCCCAGCTCCGGCAAGTGCGCCTCTGCCTGGACAATGATGCTGCCGGTCATGCTGCCAGCGAGCGCATGGCTGAGCTCTTGAAAGAACATGGTCTCACCGCAGTTCGGCTCGTACCGCAGCAAAAGGACTGGAACGACGATCTGACAGCGGATCAGAAAATAGAAAACGGAAGGAGCGACCTATGCCAAACTTTCTGCTGACAATGTGGGATACCCTGAATAGCTCCAATATAGGAGTATTAGTTGCGGCGGGACTTGGAATGTTCGCCGTCATCGGTGGACTCGCCATGCTGTCCTATCATTACACCCTCGGCAGCATCAAATCCCGAACTGTGGGCGATGGTCAGCACGGCACAGCGCGCTGGGCAACGGACAAAGAGATCCGCCAGACCTATGCCCATGTACCGTTCAGGGTCAGAGAGTGGCGAAACGGTCAAGCTCTCCCCACCGAGCAGGGGCTGGTGTTGGGCTGCAAAGGGAAGAAGAATGAAGTGACTGCGTTGGTAGATAGCGACGACATCCATTGCCTGATGATTGCGGCTTCCGGTGCGGGCAAAACGGCGTTTTTTCTCTATCCCAACTTAGAGTATGCCTGTGCATCAGGTGTCAGCTTTCTGGCTTTGGATACCAAGGGCGACCTCGCCCGCAACTACGGCTCCATTGCTCAAAAGTATTACGACTACAAGCATATCTCCGTCATTGATCTGCGCAACCCCACCCGCTCGGACGGTAACAACCTACTGACACTCATCAACCGCTATATGGACATTGCAAGAACGCAGCCGGATGATCTTGCCGCCAGAGCTAAAGCGGAGAAGTATGCCAAGATCCTCGCAAAGTCTATCGTCAGCCCGGAGGGAAACTCCGACCATGGGCAAAACGCATTTTTCTATGATGCGGCCGAGGGACTTCTGTCCTCTGTCATCCTGCTTTTGGCGGAGTTTCTGCCGCCGGACAAGGAACATCCAGAGGAGCGCCGTCATATCGTGTCCGTCTTCAAGATGGTACAGGATCTGCTGGAGCCGTCTAAAGTACGGGGTAAGTCGCAGTTTCAGGTGCTCATGGATAAACTGCCTTCTGAACACAAAGCCCGCTGGCTGGCGGGGGCAGCACTCAACAGTTCCGAGCAGGCGATGGCCTCCGTCATGTCTACCGTGCTGTCCCGGCTGAATTCCTTTCTGGATTCGGAGCTGGAACAGATCCTATGCTTCGACAGTGCCATTGACGCTGAGATGTTTGCTGCGGAGAAGTCTGCCATCTTTCTCATTCTACCGGAGGAGGATACTACAAAAAACTTCATGGCGGGTTTGATGATCCAAAACCTCTCCCGTGAACTTTTCGCCGTAGCGGATGAGAACGGCGGCAAGCTGAAAAACCGCGTCATCCTCTTCTGTGATGAGCTTGGCACCATGCCGCCCTTTGATATACTGCCCCTGTTCAGTGCGGGACGCTCTCGCCGCCTGACACTGGTACCCATTATCCAGTCCATGGCACAGTTGGAGAAGAACTATGGTAAAGAGGGCGCATCTATCTTGATGGACAACTGCCAGGATGTGATCAGCGGTGGCTTTGCGCCCAACAGCGAGGCAGCAGAGACTTTTTCCAAAGCCCTCGGCAGCCGCACGGTTTTGTCTGGCACAGTCAGCCGGGGCAAGAATGACCCCAGCCAAAGTCTGCAGATGATGGAACGCCCACTGCTGACGGCGGACGAACTCAAGTCAATTCCCAAAGGCAGCTTCATTGTACAGAAGACCGGATGCCACCCCATGCGCACTCACTTACGGTTATTTCTTGAATGGGGCATTACCTTCGACGAGGAATACCGTGTGGCAGAGCAGTCTGCCCGCAAGGTCTACTATGCTGACCGAGAAGCGCTGACTCGTGCCATTCTGAAGGAATACCCACCCAAGCTGCCGGAGCAGCAGAGCAAGCGCTCCTCCAAGAGTGCTGGACAAATGCACGATTCACCCATGCAGGACATGATCATTGCCGAGGACATCGATTATGCGCGCCAGCCGAAACGACACGCCTATAACCTGCCCCATCAGGAGGATACACAGTGAGTTACTTCGATACCATCTATGCGGATGCCCTTTTGCCGCACCGCGCAATTCCTGTTTATATGTACCTCAAAGACCGCTCCGGCAGCACGGGAAGCTGCTGGCCCGGCGTCAAGACCATAGCCAAAGACCTCAATCTCTCCCGCAGCACGGTCAAGCGGGCACTGACAGATCTGGAGCAGCGTGGCTATCTTGCCAAGCTGCCCCGGTATCGTCCAAATGGGAGCAACACTTCCAATCTTTACACACTTTTATGAGCAAAAGTGGTTGGTATCATAATATGATACCAACCACTTTATCCAAATAAAGTACAGATGATTTCATTTCTCAAAGGGGGGACTGCGCCTATTTGTTGAACCGAGGACGGGTTCAATATGAGCCCACCAGAACAGCCCACTCTATCGGAGATTAAGGCAGAGAAAGAATACTCTTCTACTCTTCTCCGGATAAGATATAACGAGGATTGATATTATTAAAAGAACGATACTCCTCCACATCAATTTCGACATCTATACTTAAAACGCAGCAAGCAACTGTATACTTGCAATGGTTTATAATGAAATGAACCTCAGTGTTCTCTCTACAGCGTGGCTTCCGATACAATTCATCATAAAGAAAATCCAGTATTTCATATTGCACTGTTTCGTATCTCCACACGGCACTGGAATCGTTTCTCAATACATCAACGAATTCCGGTAAAATCTCTTTGCCTTTTTCGTCATTAATATTGACACTGGAAAGAAAAATTGGGAGAGCATGAAAATCGTGCCCTCCCAAACTATGAAGTATCTAGGCTACTGTATTATGAAAGAGTAGCTCTGACTAGACCAACGAGACGAGGAATACGGAGCTACTTTCAAATAGTAGATTCCCGGATTGAGCGTTACATCACTTATTGTTTGATTAGCATCGCCTCGTACAGGCCAATATGAGGTTCCAGTGGCATTGGTTGAGCCATCATCTTGGTATAGATAAATCTCCCAATATGCATCAGAAGAATCTATTTGATTATGGCCGAAAGTTATTGAAATGCTCTGCGTTGAGCCTATAGTAAATACATACCAATCTCGATCATCGCCGTTGGTTATTGCCCCCAAATAGTTTGTGCCTAACAGCACCTCGTCTGCGTCGTATTTGTTATTATTTAATTCCGATTCCCATGTGCTTGAGGGGGTGAAGTTCGCGGTAAAGTTGTAGGTGCAACTTGTCCAACGGGACGATGAGTAGGGGACCACTCGCAAATAGTAAGTCCCTGATGGCAATCCAATCTCACTTGTAGTTAAGTCTTTATCGCCAGGGACTGACCAGTAACCTGAACCACCATCATAATACGTGCTGCCATCATCACGATAAATATATAGCTCCCAATAGGTATCAGAGGAATCAACTGGTGCGTGTGCAAAACTGATACTCAGGATGCCAGGACTTGCCAAATCAAATACATACCAGTCTCGATCATCGCCATTTGAGATTGCTCCGTGATAGTTTGTCCCAGTTTCAATGCTATTGGCAGAATACTTGTCATTGTTCAATTCTTTTTCCCAAGCACCCGTCTCATTATAGTTAATAGTAAAACTATATGTGTTACTCGACCAGCGGGAAGAAGAATATGGTGCTACTCGCAGGAAATAGGAGCCGGCCGGTAGACCAATGTCACAGGTTGTAATGGCACTTTCGCCTGAAACGGGCCAATACTGGGATCCTCCATCATAGTATGTGCTTCCATCCTCTCTATACAAATACAGTTCCCAGTAGGTATTTGTAGAATTTACTTGATCATGCCCAAAGTCAATGTTGATATATCCATCATCGGCTAAAACAAATGTATACCAATCTCGATCATCTCCATTTGTTATAGCCCCGTAATAAAGGGAATTTACGACAATTTCATTTGCACAGTATTTGTCGTTATTAAGCTCTTTTTCCCAATCTGTTGCAACGGAAAAAGATACAGAAAATGTGTAGCTATTATCACTCCAGCGGGACGATGAATAGGGAGCAACTTTTAGGAAATAGATCCCCGCTGGTAAGCCGATGTTACACGTGGTAAGGCCTTCCTCACCCGGTACCGACCAGTAGCTTGAGCCTCCATCATAATATGTGCTACCATCGTCACGGTAGAGGTATAGCTCCCAATAAGTACTTGTGGAATTTATTTGGTCATGTTCAAATCCGATTGTGATATACCCCTGTTCTGCCAATGAAAAAACATACCAATTCGAGGAATTTCCCGACTGAAGGGAATCACTTATCGACGAGTTTATTCCAATTGATAACGCGGTGTTTTGGGATGTATGCTCTTTATTCGTTTCAGAGACATTGCTGCTACCAATATCGCTCGTTTCGCCAGGTATACCTTCTATGTTATTGGATATACCTTTCTGTGAAGCAGCAACAACATTTATACGAATTGTATCGCTTATTGCCTCGTTTTCACGCTTGTAAATAGTGAGTTCCGCAGTCCCTTCACTTATTCCAATCACATTTAGATAGTAGTTCTTTCCCGACTGTCTGCCATTATTCCATTCAACATCTATATTGTTAGTGTATGTGGCACTCAATCTCGAGTTTGTGCTGGACACACGAATTTGAACTGTCTCACCAACTGCGACAGTTATATTGTCCGATACGATATCCACCGTATCACGATCGACATTGCTCATAATTGAAATGAAAATGATGGCTATAACCGCGATAACAGCAGCAATAACTACTTTTGTTTTTGATGTCATCGTATATCGGTTGGCAGAACTCTGTGTTGCAGTACCCACGGCAGCGGTTCGTTGGGGCACATAAGTGGTCGTGGGAGTTTGGATACTTGTGGATTTAGGCGGCGCTACCGGAGCTTGCACTATCGGGGCGTTGGTAAACTTTTTTTGAGTCAGTGAGGGCGTCGAAGCAAGTTGCATCTCGTGTTTATATCGTGCATCAGCTGCACAGTACGGGCAAGAGGAGCACCCTTTATAAAACAGGTGGGTTCGATCTTGGGAGCATTGCCTCAAGCTCTGTTCAAAGTTTGAAAGAGCATTTCTCCATTCATCGGCAGAAGGCCGCGCCGAAGGAGTTCCATAACCCGTCTCAAATGAACGAGCAAAAAGGGCTTGTACATCTGAAGGAAGGGAGGACATCTCAGGCATCGCGGACGACATAGGCTTTTTACCCGGTGCAAAGCAATAGTTATTGCGTTCAACCGCCACATCTCCCTGCCCAGGAGATGCGAGAGAGACGGAGGAGGTCTCCGGTATTCCGTTATAGGGGGTGTAGCCATTCATCAGCAGTTTGAAGATGTGGATCGACAACGCAAAGTTGTCTGTTTCAAGAGTGAAGGTAGGCAATGGAGCATGGGCATATGCATCCTTAGCGCCAGGATGAGATATAGAGTATTTGCGGCATGTGGCAATGAGTTCAGGGGCCACATAGCCGGGACACCCTGCCTTGCAGCGATGTGTGTGGCCGGAGCAGTTATCCTTAAAATGGTAAGTGTCCGCATCAAAAAATGCCACTGTACCATCGTTGATGTTTACGCCAATGTTCATCGGGTTGAAGTCTCCGAATATATACCCGGCCCTATGGACAGCAGAGATAACATAGCAGATATTTTGGGCAATAATGAGCTTATGCTGCAACGTAACATTCTTCAACGCCACCGGAGGATACTCATAAATCTCCTTTAGTTCATGCGTCACATTCAGTTTCCGCATCAGGAATCCACAAAAACGCTTTTGCCCATCGTACAGAATATCAACCGGCCAAGCGATTTGAGAAAGCACTTCGCGAGCCGGAGGGTTCTGATACATCGTTTTGAGCTTTTCCTCAAGTTCCTGGTCAAGGATGTTGGGGTGATAGACTTTGGCCAGCAAAGATGAATCGCCATTGATAGTGTAAATACTACCTTCGCCTCCCGTTTTCAGTGGGGAGACTGCCAACGCATACTGTCTTCCGGCTATGCCATAATACATAGAAAAATCCTCTCAGTCTCATCTTAGTGTTTCGCACGTTGCTCTAAGCATTTGTCAATTTGATTATATGCGATGTTATATTGAAACGCAACTGGTATCGCCTCTTTTGTGAGTGCCGCCGGTACTATTTGGCCCATAGAGGCCTGTATCTCCTGCAGATTCGGCACAGCTTATAACGCTTGTAAGATTTGTTCCATCCCAAATGAGAATTCCTGATATGTCACATCCCCTGAGATAAACAACATTAGGTGGTAGTCGCCTATTTGTGATTGAAGACATAATCACCGTAAAAGCTACACAATCTAAATGGGCTTCCGTAATCACAGGAAGATATGAAGTAATGTAAAGAGTTATATCAACGGATTCGAAATTGTCGCAGGTAAGTCTTTTCACGCACTCGTAGGCCACATTACAGCTAACTCCCATAAAGAGGAGCACACGCCGCATTCGAATCATCTTCTTGCATGAGTCTGCGCTCCACACCAAAAAGGCAATATCCTGATTGCCGGGATCTTTCTTGGAAGGTGCGGTGACCATGTCGAATACATCAATATCATTTTTTATCAATATTAAATGTGACAGGCCGCATGGGCCTGATTACTTCGGCTTGCATTGGATTACTCACGCAAATCACCTACTTTACTAAGATACTATTTACATCGTCGCGGGCAGGTGATTTCGGTACTATAATGCAATATTCTATTGTTTACCGCATAATATTGCTTTTTGCCATAAGAAGTTGAATTATGCTTGATGATGTCGAATGACTATGATATTATGATAATATCTATATTCTAAGCTCATTGTAGCGACTAAGGATAAAAGGCGGTCATGCATTGACGGAAGCGGAGAAAGACTAATTGACCATCCAGATGACAAAGAATCTCCTCGCGCTAAGGGCAGCGCCAGGTCCCACGCAAAACGCAGAAACTAATCGATTATTGGAACCTCTGAGGAATTATACTTCAGAGCTTAATGGGGATTTCAATATTCGTGGAAATAATGAACAAAGTGAGAATTCAATGAGGGGATACAACTAGAAGGCACAGCTAAAATGTTTAGTTTGCCAAAGCCTTATAAGCTCCGCATACAAATTATGATATGTAAAAATTGCACAAAAAGTGCAACTTAGTACCAAAATTAGAAAACCAAACCGATTATATTCATAAACGAAAGAGGAGGAACACTCATGTCTAACCAGCGAACCTTTGATGACGCCCCCCAAATCGTCAGCCCGAACGAGTCTCATATGGCTCTACTCTTCTTGCTGGATGTATCCGGCTCTATGAGTGGTGCGCCTATCACCAGCCTGAATGAGTCAATTAATAAGTTTAAGGAGCAGGTCTGCCAGGATGCCAGAACCACGCAGATTCTGGATGTTGCGATTGTGACATTCAATCATGAGACACAAGTTGTCATGCCTTTTACGCCTGTTGCCTACATGGAGCCGGTTGCGTTGACGGCATCGGGTGGCACAGAAATCGCACCTGCTGTTGAGACGGCCATCAACATGGTGCAGGACCGCAGCAGATTTTATCGTCATTCTGGCACAGAACCCTACAAGCCGTGGATTTTCATGATTTCTGACGGATTCGGTGGCGATGTTACAGCTGTTTCTGAGCAGGTTCGTCAGTTGGAAGACGGAGGATATCTCAAGTTTTTCTCGCTTGGTGTTGAAGGGTATGACTCCAAAACGCTGCATCAGCTGTGCGGTGAAAAGGTCATGAAGCTCAACGGATACGATTTTACAGGCATTTTAAATTGGGCTCAAAAGAGTATGCGGACAGTGTCCGTTAGTTCTCCCGGCGACAAGCTGAATTTGCCACCTCTTCCTGATAATGTTGATAAGGATGTAAATGATTGGTTTTAATTCGTGTCAATAAAAATACGCCTATAAGCGAGGATTAAGTATGATTTATTCATATGGCGTAACGCAAATTGGTACATACCACATAGAACACAACATTGTCTGCCAGGATGCTCACTACATCAAAAAGCTATCTGACAGCTGTATCATTGCAGCTGTTGCAGATGGACTTGGCAGCGAAATGTATGCGGATGTTGCTTCCAAGGTAGCCTCTCGGATCGCTGTCGAAGTATGTGCTGAAAAATACAGTCCAGATTTAGATACCGCTGCAACAATAGATCTTATTAGGCAGTCGTTTCGTATTGCACAAAACAAGATTGAGGAGATCGCAAGGGAGCAAAACCATGAGATAGCTCAGTATGATACCACCTTGGATCTTGTAATTTATACGAGCGGAAAAGTATTTTATGGTCATGCAGGAGATAGCGGTATCGTTGCGCTGCTTTCTGATGGCACATATGCAAGAGTAACTCATCAGAGGCGAGATGATATGGGGCGAGTATTCCCGTTGTGTTTTGAGGACAGCTGGGTATTCGGAGCATATGAAAAAGAGGTAGCTGCAGTTTTTCTTGCTACTGATGGAATGCTCGAAACTCTTTTCCCCGTGCTACTGAGATATCAACCAGTGAGCATTTATGTGGCGCTTGCTCAATACTTCATGGATCGAGAGCGTCTTAACTTTGATGAGCTCGGGGAAAGCGCGGTTGCAGAAAAAATGGGCGAATTTATTTCGAGCATCCCTGGGGAGCAAGTCAATGATGATAAGACAGTAGTGGTTCTTTGCGATAATGAGATAGAGATAATGCGCCAGCCAGATGAATACTACACTGTGCCAGACTGGGAGAAACTTGAGCAAGAGCGTCGAGATGCTTATATGAGAGAGGCATATCCTCACCTATTCAAGGGCAAAGATACTGTCAGCACAGGCGAAAAGAAAGAAGCTGGCGAAGAAGTGTCAGAAGACATGGCGGGAAAAGAGCAGCAGCCTGAGAACGAAATTTCGGGCGAAGCGCTGCAGAGCGCAGAATCACCTGATAAGCGAAGCCCCAAAATGTCTTTTGACAAAAAAGTGTTTCAAAGGCGCGATAAGGAAAAGGCTCCGTAAAGAATTAATCCACAGGAAGCAGGAGTCCTTCTGCTTCCTGTGGATTTATTTATCTTTAATAGGTCAAACCTTCACCAGTCGGTAGTCTGCGATTATATAAAAAGAGGTGTGTCTATGGCAATTTTTTGGGGTAGTAGCGGGAAAACATATACTCTTGGAAATACACCTCTTGCTACCGGAGGTGAGGGAAATATCTTTGTTGTCCAATCCGAGGCCAACCGAGTGGCGAAAATATATCATTCAGTTACTTCTTCGCTGGAGAAGAAAATCACACTAATGATGAAACGGCCGCCTTCTCCTTCGATAACTAACCAACTTGCATGGCCATTAGATGTGCTTAGAGATCAAAACGGGCAATTCAAGGGATTTGTTATGAGAAAGCTCAACATTACGAATGAGTTGCACGAATTATATAAATATCCCCCTATGGAGTATGAAGGAGTAACCCTGAGCCACAAGCTCGTGATCGCAGAGAATATTTGCGCTGTCATTTCAGGGGTACATAAGGCGGGTTACATTTTTGGCGATTTTAATCCGATGAATATCGGCGTAAACCTTAAAGATGGCACGGTTGCTTTTTTTGATACGGATACTTATCACATCCGGGATCCCTATACAAACGAGACATACCGGTGTAATGTTGCCTATCCTGGCTATGTGGCGCCTGAGTTAATTGCAGCCTGCAAAAGTTACAAAATCACAAATCCAGCTGAAAAAGATGTATATGCGCATATGCCACTGCCCACATTTACCGAGCAAACCGATAATTTCGCGTTGGCAATTCATATTTTTAAGCTGTTGATGAACGGCTACTCCCCATTTAATGGGATAGGCTCTAAATTGACAGTATCACAGGCATCTCCGGGTATTGGTGATGTTGCGGTCGAGAGAGATAACTACTGTTTTAAGCCCGGCCTAAAACCTCAATCAGTTGCAACGCCGCCTCTTGCAACTCTGCCCAAAACTATCCAGGATCATTTCAACCGTGCATTTGTCCAGGGAAGAACATCGCCTAGTCTCCGCCCCTCCGCTGATGAGTGGCGAACTGCACTTGAGCAGTATGAGAATTCTCTGACCCAATGTAAGGCAGATGTTAACCATCGTTATTATAAAATGAATAGCAATTGTCCCTGGTGTGAAGCAAAAAAAAGGTACGAGCATGAGATGAGTCTGGTTACAGGCATCTCCAATGTGCCGAGGGCTGGTATCTCCAATCCGATTATAGTTCCTCCGGCTGCAAGTACATCCAGCTACACTGTCCCTTCTGCTGCGGCAACTGTATCTTCAAATGTGATTCAGCCCCAGACTACCTGGCAAAAGCAGGAGGTATTTTGGACCATCACCTTGGTTTTGGCAGCTATTATCGCTGGCCTCTGTATGTATATAGGTGGCTATTCGGTCTTCGGTTCTGAGAGTACGGGCAATAACATGATAAGTGGGATTGGAGACTTTTTCGATGTTATTGCCCCGTATCTGCTATTTGCAGGTGGACTTGGTGGAACGATATTCTACAATGTTAAGTTTGCCAGCAAAAACAGAAATTGCTATACATCGAAGGACTATATTTTATCCGTACTTAGTTGCCCTGCTGCGGTCCTTGTTACTGTAGTAGCTATAGTTATTCTCGCGTTTGTAATTTACATATTTATTGTCATCCTTATCATCGGAATAATAATAAGCGCATTGAGCGGTGGATAACATGAAAGGCTCATTAATCAAACTTTTCGAAAAGAAATGGGTATCTGTTGTCAGTTTAGTAATCATAATTGGCATCATATTTTGCGCTCATTTCTTTCAGCAGAGCTTTGAAACTTATATTGGATGGGGTCTGACTGGCCTGTTTATTGGATGCTTTTTAGCGAATGCAACAGTGTTGCTTCCGGCTCCCAGCATACTGTTGGTTTGCCAGTTTGCGCTTATTTATAATCCGCTAATCACTGCATTAATTGGGGGACTCGGATCGGCTGTTGGGGAAATGATCGGATATTTGGCTGGCCGAACTGGTCAAGAAATAATCAAATCAAGGCGCAATGGAAAGATTATTTCCGCATTCCAAAAGCATCCATATATGCTAGTGTTTCTGTTCTCGGTTATTCCTTGGCCGCTTTTTGATATTATCGGCGTTCTTTCAGGCGTTTCCCATCTGAAATGGTATAGATTTCTTTACACTTGCTGGGCGGGGAAAGTTATTAAAATGCTCATGTACGGTATGCTGTTTGTGCAAATCACATATATGCTACCAGTATCATTTGATGAGTTGTCATGGGAAAGTTTTTGTGAACTCTTGCCTTTTCCCTAAAAGCGTAGAAAGGATGTGCCTATGCTCCGCTTTTCTTCAACCGGACTAAACGAACTGCATCACCTAACACAACAGGTTAAGCCTTTTATATTGGAGGAGGACTATATTCTTCTCGCCTCAATCATTAATTCTATTCGTGCGGATGGAAGTATTGATGAGATTGACTATACTCGCCTCGTTAGCCTTGTAGAAAGCTATACCAAGGAAAGTAACCTTGGTATCCCGCCTCATCCAATAATTGATTCATCTGATGGGAGCGCCATGCCTGTTCCCACACAGGGAAACGAAGAGACAGCATATATCAGCCTGCTTAATTTTCGATTATTTCTTTTCTCATATTCCGGCGTTGACGATTTGTCACATACAGGCCTAAATATAGGCCTGTCATTGGAACATTAAAGCGTGACCATAGACTGTTTCGAAAATGGAGGGCAATTATGAACAAATCTAATCTAGAAAAAATCCTTGTTGACGAATTGCAGTACAGCAATTATGAAGCATCCCTTACTGCAAACGATCTTATGCAACTCCAACCGCAGCTAATCCCTGCTGTAGAGAAATGGGGAAAGGATCGCACTGAAACCGATATAAATATAATGGGGTTTTCTGCAAAACAATTGATGAAATCAAAACACTTTACCTACCCAGCTGCTTTGATAGCACTTGATTGGCTCCTGACTGAACCTGAGATTGCCAAAAAGGAATTAGGCAGCGACATCGTTCGGAAGTGAGGTGAGAAAATGGACGATTATAATTCTGTTCTTCAATCTCTTACCGACGAAAAGTGGAACTCGCTCAAAGTCTATGAAAAGCTCGCTGTGCTTCAAGCAGTTGAGAATGAAATTGCTGTCCGAGAAGGCAGACAGCCATGCCAAGTTTCAGATGAGTTTATTCCTTCTTCAAATGACGGAATCACTCTTGGTTACTATAGCCAATCAACGAGGGACATAACGATAAATACTGAGCAGCTAGTCCCCCAATCTAAATATGGCAGTGACTATAGAGTACACCTAGATACAATTTTGCACGAAGGACGCCACGCATATCAACACCAAGCCGTATTAGGAGAGATAGAACACATAGATTCCCAAGCTGTACAAGCGTGGACAGACAATATGGCTCCAGGGCACTATATAACATATGAGAGAAACCCGCGGGGTTATTATTCTCAACCAATAGAAAGAGATGCTCGTGATTTTGCACGCGATAAAGCAATTACGATAGAGCATGAAAAGGAAGTTGCTCTGAATCCAGAACTAAAACCGCTTATATTGGCTAGAGATAAGGACGAACTATGGGCAGCTAGCATGCGAAATGTTGAGGATATCCTTGAAGTGAAAAGGGATGACTATAGAGAGAAGGGTATCGTTGACGGTCCGGAAATGGAGCAGTTAATCGCACGTGACAGAGTTGAATTGTTGATGGAATTTGAGCGCGATGCATTTCCCGAGCAAGCACAGATGCACGCTGAACGCGATGATATAGAGCAACTATTCGATGATGTTGGGATAGAAGCCACCGCGCAGGACAAACAATCCATGCGTGAAGTAATTGAAGCTCAAATGGACGGCTCAGCCCCCACAGAGGCAGAATCCCTAGGCGGTCGAGAGATCGGCAGTTCTGTCCAAAGGGATAAAGGCATGAAGCACTAAAGTCATAGGAGAGGGCGAAAATGGCTTTTACATACACAAAACCACTTTACGGTGATGTACTCAAGGATATTCAGCCGGTTTCAGGGAAGGGGTCACTTATTGCCAAGATACCGGGGCAATTTAATAAAGCACCATACTCACTGCCATTTTCACAAGAGCTATTAAGCAAACACTGCTTGCTTTTGGGTGGTACTGGGGCAGGTAAAACTAATTTTATCTATCATCTTATCTCCCAGATTAAGCCAAGACTGTCTGAAGATGATGTAATGATAATTTTTGACACCAAAGGCGATTACTTTAAGAAGTTTCATACTGGATCCGATGTCGTAGTAAGCAATAATTCGATTCATCAAAGTGTAGCTTCTTATTGGAATATTTACCGTGAGATTGCCGCCGATGGATGGAACGATTCAAAGATTGTACTCAACGCGAACGAAATAGCATGGTCCCTGTTCCAAGAGGCCATTGAAAAAAACAGCAATCAACCATTTTTCCCCAAAGCGGCCCGAGATTTGTTTGCCGCAGTTCTTATTCATTTCTTGAGAATTGGTGGCGATGATAGGGCATTTAAGGTTAAATATTACAATAATAAAGCGCTAAAAAATTTCTTTGATGTTGTAACGCCTGAGAAGGTTAATAGCATTCTCAAAGGAGATCCTGATCTTGCTGCCGTAAGATATTATTTGGGGGAAAAGGACAATAACCAGGGGCTGGGCGTTTTTGCTGAACTTCAACAGACTGTCCGTAATATTCTCATAGGGGCCTTTGCGGAAAATGGGAATTTTTCGGTCCGTGACTTCGTGCGCAAGAAGGGCGGAAAAACCCTTTTTATCGAATATGATTTGACAGCTGGAAGTGTTTTAACTCCAATCTATCGTCTTCTGATTGATTTGGCCCTCAAGGAAGCCATGGGTACAGCGCACGCCAAAGGAAATGTGTATGTGATATGTGATGAATTTAAGCTGCTCCCTTATTTGCAGCATATAGAAGATGCTGTGAACTTCGGAAGAAGTATGGGTGTTAAGGTTGTAGCGGGATTGCAAAGCGTGTCACAACTCTATGAGCTTTATGGAGAAAGCCGTGGAAGCAGCATTGCTGCTGGGTTCTCGACCGTTATATCATTCCATTTGAACGATGTAATTAGTCGTGATTATATTCGAGACTTGTATGGAAGAAACTTAATTCTTGAACAGTACTCATTGTCCGACAACACATTGGTTGAGGAGCAACGGCAAGGGTACACTGTTGAAGATTGGGACATTAGCTCATTAAGAGTCGGCGAGGCTATCGTTGGATTGCCTTTTGAAAAACCGTTTCGATTTCAAGTGGCAGAGTACAAGTAGGTGATTTAGTGGAGAAAAATGAATCTCTGGTATTTGCCGCAGCCAGAAAAATATATGAAGCCCGGAGAATGAAAAAGCAGCTCCATGCCATTGGACAAGAGAATGCGGCAAGACGCGGAGTGGTCGAATATTTGCCTAGCCAAATTGAGGGCTTTTTTGATGTAAATGAGCCTTTAGGAAATGTAATCATATCTGGCGGCGATAATGTTGTCCGCGCCCGTGCTGTGGCGGTTGCCGCAGCGTGCGTTTTTGCGAATGGATATCCTGTTATTGTACTGCATTGTGGTAATGACGAGATTGAGCGGCAACTCCAGAATATCTTTGCGCCCTCCCCGATGCTTATTCTTATCAACAACAGGAATCCTATCTATGAGCCGCTAACAAATCTAAATAATTCCGAAATAAGCCAGCTCTTTGTTCAAACAGGAACAGGGATGTACACGATACCGTCCGGAGGCAAGTATTACATTGAGGCGTTGACGGAGTTCCTTCGGTGTAAAGGCATTGATCCTTATTGCAAAATGTTCTTTTCTTGTCCACATCAGCAGCTCCCACAGGCGATTGACTCCGCAGCTACATCAGGACAAATTGGCCAACAATCTGCCCAACAGATTAAATCCTTAGTTATGCAAGGGCAGAATTATAGAGGGACGATAGAAACATATTTTAGCCGGCTTGAACAGCAGAGTTCCCATGTGCTGTGTGGCAAGAGCCAAATTAGCAGGCGGATCAGTCTGATGTCTGCCGCGAAGCAGCGTTTGGTAATCTCTCTGGATGTCTCAGCTGATACAAACGACATTTTCCTTAATGTTATCGTAAGCGAAGTTGAGAAAATTATTGCCAGCGGCATTCCTATTTGCCTTGCCGTCGATGACATCTCTTTATCTTCAAATGACTCTGTCGCTCGCCTTTTGCGTTCATCAAATTCTCATTTCTGGCGAGTGGTTTCTTCCAAAGATGTTTACAGTATGGCTGGCAGTAGTGAGGCTGTTTTTTCGGATTTGGTTAACTCAGCACAGAAGGTTTTCATTTCTTCTCATTCTGGTATTAGTTGTGGGAAATGGGCTAGTGTTGTCGGGGAATACGATAAGTCCGAAATATCCCAGTCGTTCTCATCCTCTAGTCGCTTTCACTCCTTCTTTTCAATCTTCCCCGGCCAAGACAACTCAACTAACATAACAATTTCTCAAAGGCGAGAACAAATTGTTAAGCCAGAGGAAATTAGCCGACTGTCATCAAATGAAATATTTGTAATTAACCGAGTGAGCCAAGAAATAGCTCACACAACTGTGGTGTAAAACTGATGAGTATTCAAGACTTGTGGTATGGTTATAAGTTCTTTAGATCAATCTTAACGGAACGAGAAAAGAAGATTTATGACCAAATCTACAAAGGAATAATGAACTGGCAGAACGCGATCCCGCTAGTCGGTGTCTCTCTTGAGCAGGGTAAAAAAATCATTAACGCCATACTCGTAGACAACCCAATGTTCTTCCATGTTGATAGTTTTACATTCTCAGCGACTTTGATTTCATGCACTATTAATCCCATCTACTGCATGACCAAATTACAATATAGTGCCTATGCCCCTCAACTCGAAACTGCAGTGTACGCATATGCGGACCGGGCCCAAAGCCGCGGTGTCTCTACTTTGGATATCATACAAAGATTGCACGATTTGATTTCACGGGAAATGCGCTATTATGATGACGGGATGACCGCCCATACAGTTATTGGCCCACTAATGAACAAACAAGGCGTTTGTGAAGGAATATCGAAATCCATTAAACTTGTCTGTGATCGTCTAGGGGTGCCGAGTGCAGTTATATTCGGGACCGCATTATCGCAGACACTGGGAGCATGGGAAAACCATGCATGGAACATGATAAAAATCGATGAATCATGGCGGTATTTTGATTTCACCTACGATTTAACGCTCAATACGACTAATCCCTGCTCACGCCTAGTGCGATATGATTACTTTGCTTTATCATTTGACGAAATTTCCTCTGATCATAGAAGCGATTTGGTTGGACTGCCACTGGAGCATAGGAGCAGCAATTATTTTCTGATGCATAATCTGATTGTTCGTAATCAGCAGGACCTTAGTAGGCTGATTGCTAAAACCGTTAGTGGGAACAATAAAGACATAGCATTTCAAGCCTCAAAAACTTGGAGCGAGTTCTCTCCGGAGACTGAACTCCAAAAAGCGTTTTCCCTGAGGACTGTGATTGCAACCGGATTTAGCGTTTCATATTCTTTTTCCTATAACGATATGCAGCGCGTTTGCTATGTTCATTTTAATTAAAAATTACATTATAAAAATATTTCAGCAAAAAGAGGTGTGCCATGATTTTTGGGAGCGAACAGTTTTTTCAAAAGCTCAAAGATGGTATGCGCTCTGGTGCTGGCAAAACATTTTACACAAGTGTGCTAGAGGAAATTGAACACGATATTCGGCCTCGAGTTGCATCTATGGTTACATATCCTGATGATGACGATGTTATACAACATATATTATTGGCGGTTTGGATTTCACTGGCAAAGTTCGTGAGAACATCAGCTGATTTGTCCCCGGCCCAACGGAATGCTTGGTTACTACGAATAGTAAACAACAAAATCGCAGATTACTTTCGTATCAGGTACGCAAATAAGGAGGATCCGATTCTTGATAGTATGCAAGAATACTTTGCACTAACAACATTGGATCCATCCATAAGCCTTGAAGAAGACGAGGACAAGCACGCTAGTGAGCAACAGGTTGATAAACTTATCAACTATGTGTGTTCTCTCAATATCCTCCCGGAAAAAATAATAGCTTTCCTCTACAGCAAAGTGATTTTCTTTCTTAATTCAGGAGGAACCTTAAAGGGATCAGCAAAATATGCCTACGATGTACTTAATGGAAAAAGATTTTGCGATGTTATGCCTGCACTTCAAGTAGATCTTGATACAGCATTAGGAAGACCAATCTGTCAGTCAACATATGACATAATTTACAGAAAGATAGGGCTTGGAAATATGGACTGCTCATTAGAGATAGAATTGCAAACAATCACCGACTCCACAAGTTATATTATTAAGAGAGTTCGAAAAGATGAGCAGTTTCATTCGAGGTGATAAACTATGGATGAACATGTTTCTTTTGATGAACTTCAAACCTTTGTTTTTGCAGAAAAGCTCACACCAGCAATTATTAGGCTTGGAGCAAAAATAAATTCCCATGTTCTTTCCTGCGATGAGTGCGCTGATCAATATAACGCGTTGCTTGAACTTAGGGCTCAAAACGAGAAGAAAGTCCAGCAAGTTGAGGAAAGCTTGGAGCAAAATGCAGATAGTCTGACAGCTCAGCGCAGCTTGATTGAAGAGATCATGTCTGATTCCCAGAATGAGGAGCGCCCTCAGGAGCGAGAAGGGCCATCTCAAAAGCCCAGATTATCTCATTCAAGATAGTTTTACATCCATATGTTGTTTGGCGTATCCGCTTGGAGAACAATATGAGTTTGGTGCTTGAATATTTACTGAAATATGCTGAATCAGTCGCAACGCCAGAGTGGAAAGCAGATGAGATTAGATCTGGTATCGTGGCTTATTTGAATGATTTTAGCCAATTTATCAGTGCCGATGATAAGTAAGCAGCAGAACTTGAAATGAGGAGGATCAAGGAGCTGCCAGCTTCGTCATTTAATGAATACTTTGCTGGGTATGCGTACCGACAGGCCGTTAATGAAATTGATTTTACAGCATGGTCAGCGGCGCTAGACAGAAACATGAAAGGAAAAACACTGGGGCAAAATGAGTACAATATGCTAAATACCGGATTCTTTATGCGATAACTGAGATCCATCCGGATGCGTTCGATAAGAAATGGCAAAAGAGAAAATTGAAAGAAGCTTTCATCTATCTCAAATATGCATCCGGCTTGTTGAATAGACTACCAGCGAATAATGCAATTACATCACATGAATAAAAGGGTGATTAGGTGATTATATGTTAGAGAAACTGCTTCAAATATGCAGAGAAGCTAATCCGGCCATCCCCGACAATCCTGAGGCCAAATTGATTGATGAAGGATATGTAGACTCTTTCGGTGCATTTATGATATTGACTAGTATCGAAATGGATTTCGGAATCACGATTCCTGAGTCAGAAATAAAATATGACAATTTAAAAAGCATTAATAGCATGATTGAATTAATCAACAGGCTATTACTAGATGACTCAGAGCAAAAGACTTCATTCTAGAGCCGCGTAAAGGGGAAAAGTTGTAAATGTACAAAGGTGCATCTAAAACATATTGAAATGTCAAAGGACTTCATAATCATGGGTATTACCTTATGGAACTTCCCCCAAATGCATATGTTGTTACGTATGACGAATGGTAAAACCGAAAATATTGCTTATTTTATCATTCTAATTGCAATTACTGCGAAAATACCACAGTAATTGTTTTGCGACCTCCTAGCGAACAAAAAAGGTCAGCTGTTGTGTAGTTAAGAAGATCAGCTGTTATGGGCAACTGGCAATGCAAAAGTGAACTCAGTTTGAAAGGAGTAACCATAAGGAATGAAAACAAAGCTTATGAAGGATTTAAGGGATTCACTGTCCGAGAACATTGTCCTATGTGGGCGAGATGAATTGGGACAGAGAAATCGCCTCATCAGTAAATGCAATATTGCGGCAACCTTTTCTAATGCCGACTTTGATAGTATTTCCAACATCATGAAGATTAAAAAGAATTCCAAGCAAGTGTCTATTGTTCTTGGAGATGGAGCAATAGCGAAATGGAGTAGTGTCCTGTCTGGCGCAGGACTTAGATATGGAAAAGACTTCATTGATGCTATGTCTTTTGAGCGAATTGTTGCACGCATGGAAGGATATCAATGCCCAAAAGAATTGGTTGTGGCATATGGAAATTGCCAGATGCATGACTATTTTGATTGTCTAAATCGAACTACTTCATTTGTAGCGAAATATGAGTCTGCCTACTTTAAGTATTCAGAATATCCCCGCTGGCAAGAAGATTATATGGATCTTCAATTGATTCTGGCAAATATATTCCTCTATACAAGGGAAAGCTTCGATGCAAGGTTTCGGAATCCGATTGATTTTATTAAGGCAAATAATCCTGAATGCAGGATAATAGAAATTCCTTGTTACAGCTTTAGGGGATATTTCCCTCAGACAAACCCACATGTACAGGAAAAAAGTCGGTTCGATATCGTGCAAGAAATATTTAACTCTTTCCACAGAGAAGACTGTTTTATAAACAAGGAAATCCTACAAGGAAAGAGCACAAAGGAAATACAGAGTGATGTACTCTCAGGAAAAACCTTTCAGCCAGAAGAGATTCAACGCTTACTCGACCTATCTCTAAAACAATTGTCTATGATGGACAGGGTCTCTGCCATCAAAGTGAGCGACTATGTCCGGGCGAATTACGCCCAAAAAAGGCTCTTCAAGGATCCGGTTCATATGGAAGATGATTTAGTTTGGTATCTGACAATGCAGATTCTGGACTTGCTCTCCTGTGATAAACCAAGTGAACCAGCAGGCAGAACGGTTCACTATTTTACTGAACTGCCAATCTATCCTGAAGTTGCAAAGCAACTAGGATTGGAGTGGTGGCATCCAGAGCTAAAATATGATTTGCGTATGGCGGAGGGCATGCTAAAAATTAGCACCGCCGAGTATATCAGGCGATATATTCAGTTTAGCGCAAATGTGAATGAGATACAAAAGTCTCTACACATTAATGAAGGCGATGCGGAGACAGTATCGGAATGGTTCTAGACATGAGGTGACGCACCATGTTTCTTTATCATCAGTTTTGCGAGATGGCTTTCACAAATGGTGAAAAAGCCGCAATTGTGCAAGAGGGGCAAACAATATCCTACAGACAACTATCAAGATTTGTTGAGATTTTTTCCGTGATTCTGACAGAATATGGCATCAAGAGTAATTCAAGATTAGCTATATTCCTCCAGCAAGACTATAAATATATTATTACTGCTATGGCCGCAGTAAAACTAGGAGCAGTCTTGATTCCAGTCAACACACATGTGAAGCCGGATGCAGTATCTTCAATGTTTACTCAGTTGGGCGTAGAAATTGTTGTTTGTGATAATCAGACTGAAATAAAACTGCCGACTGGAGTTTCTAAGCTGAGGTTTAATCTTGAAATGACGGAATCCGTCTTTCAGAAAACAAGTGAGATTCCGACAATTAATGCCTCAGCTCCATGTATTCTTCTAACAACTTCCGGCTCAACTGGGAATCCCAAGGCCGTTTGTGTTTCATATCATTCTTTTTCAAATAGAGTTGAAAAGGAATTTCAGATCTTCCAGTTATCAAAAGAAGATCGTATGCTCATATCAATGCCGCTATATCATGCTTGCGGACAGCGCATGATGTTTACCGCCCTTTGTAATGGGATGACCTTATATCTTCTGCAAGGTTTTACTCCTTCCAGGTGGCTCAATATTGTAAAGAATGCAGCTATTACATATACCATGACAGCTCCTGCACAACTAGCACAAATTGTTTTAAATGAACAAATATCAGGGTGTTCTTTTCCTAATTTGAAACTGGTATCTGCTTCATCCTATTTGTCAGTTCGACTGAAGCGCCAAGTGTTGGAACAACTAAACTGTCAGTTGTTCAACCTATATGCTTCCTCAGAAGCTGACTTTATTGCCTTAGACTGTTGTGATAACGGAGATAATGGAAATCTACTAGGGATTCCTGTGACTGGTGTGCAGCTGAGGGTGGTTTCAGGCGGACACCTAGCAGAGATAGGAGAAATAGGTGAGATAACCTGTTCCTCACCTTGGCTTTTCTCAGGCTATTATGCGGGCGAAGCAGAATGCCCTACCACAGAATCTGACTATTTCAGTACAGGAGATATGGGATTTACAGACGATCTACATCGGTTGCATTATGTTGGTCGAAAGAAGAATATTATAATTTCAGGTGGGGTCAACATTTTCCCAGAGGACATTGAATCAAAAATAGCTTTACTCCCAGCGGTTCAAGAATGTATAGCCTATCCGATTGCCCACAGGATACTCGGAGAAGTTATTGCAGTAGACATCGTTGTAAAATCCAATGAGATATTAAATCTCATGGAAGTAAGAAAACACTGCCTTAAAGAATTGGCTGATTATCAGCAACCCCGGCAAATCAATTTTGTGGACCACATCGAGCGGAATGCATTAGGTAAAATAGTTAGGAAAATGAAACCGGAGGGTAGGGCTGAATGAAAATAATACTCTTGGATTTAGATGGCACAGCATTATCAGATAGAAAGATAATTGAACCTGAAACAAGGCGGATATTACAACAATGCCACAGCAATGGAATCTTAATTGGATTTGTTACAGCACGGACAAAAAGAAAGCTATATGACTTAGTAGAAGGTATCCCGTTTGACTTCATGGCATCATATGACGGCGCACTCATAGAAACTGCTGCCGGAGAGATTATTGCCAAACACGAAATTGAGAACGAATACGCCACTTGTCTCATTGATAAATTAAAGCAAGAAGTTCAAGATGGTGTCTTCGCATATTTTGAACCGTATTATTATTGGGATGACATAATTACAATGAGAGGGTCGTCCTGCCAATATGATTACCGTAGCGTTGACAATCGGCAATTAGGTGCTTGCCAAAGGGTAAGACTTCATTATGAGAAAAGCAAATCCTATCCCCCTCTCAAGTTACATAGAATTCCAGATCTGTCGGTCTATCGGGAGGGAAACGATTTTATAATAGGCCATGTCAAGGCCAATAAGTTTCAAGCAACAAAGGCTATCCTCGAATATTATCATATCAAAGGCTGTGATGCAGTTGCATTTGGGGATGAAATGGCCGATGTAGGAATGTTTTCTTTATGCCAGTATTCAGTCGCAATGGGCAATGCCCCTTCTTCTGTAAAGATACATGCAAAATATACCACAGCAGCGAACAACGAAAATGGTGTTGCTGCATTTTTGGAGAAATGCTTACATGAACAATTTAGCTGAAAACAAAATAACTGCAATCGCCGGAACATATGAAAAGGGTGATTGCATTTTTCTGCTTTCTGACCTAACAAGTATTGTGACCCCAGTCAGTTCAGTGGAAAAGAAGCGCAGACTGGCATCTGGAGCTAAAAGTTGGGAGATGATTCCGTATGAACACATCCCTAGTGAGTCAGACAATACGCTTTTTTTGAGACTACTCCAGGAAAACAAAGAAGCAATTGCTCGCTATGTTGGAATACTGTGCGAGAGCATCTTGGCTGCAAAAGGTGAAGATATCGTGCTTGTTTCGCTTGCACGTGGTGGTACTCCAGTAGGTGTCCTATGCAGACGTTATTTTCAAAGGATTCATCAGCTTGAGGTTCCACACTATTGCTTGTCACTAATTCGGAATGTTGGGATTGACGAGAATGCCCTATCCTATATTACTGATTCGCATCCGAGCAGCAAAATACAATTTCTCGACGGGTGGACAGGAATGGGCTTGATTTCAAGCGAACTAAACAAGTATGTGTCTGGATTTAATCGCCGAACCGGAAGTCGCATCGACCCATCACTCGCCGTACTCGTGGATAGCTCAAAAATCTGTCAGATTTCCGGCACTAGGAGCGATGTCATTCTACCGAGTTGTTGTTTGAACGCAACTGTGTGTGGAATGATTAGCAGCATTTACTATAACCCGAACGAAGTTGCTAAAATGCAGTATCATGGTGCAATTCAGTGGACAGACGCCAGTATGATTGATTATAGTCGTTTGTTTATTGAAGAGATAGAGCCCTTTTTTATGAGTGCTACTGCCGCTCCACAGTCCGTTGAAGGGAATTATGGACTCTGGTGTCGTGACAAAATTGCATCAGAGTGTAATGTGTCCGACAAAAAAAGAATTCGCCTTGGTATTGGTGAAAGCACGCGGGCAATCACACGATATCATTTGAGTTGTCTGTTAATACGAAATCTTAGCAATCCCCATCTTGGCTTTATTATGGAAATGGCCAGCGCCAAGTCGATAAACACTCATGAATACAAACAGACAGATTACGAATGTGTTGCTATAATCGCCCCAGATGAGGTGTTGTAATGAACCGGTTGATACATGAGATTCAAAAGAGGCAAGGAATTCAAACGATATTCTGGATACTCATATTAGCCGTTTTGTGGGAGGCCTTTTCAAGACTTGGATGGATCAATGCGTACCTACTCCCTTCATTCTCTACAGTTTTAAGAGCCACTTATGCGGAAATTGCAGCAGGCCGATACCTTTTCCAAGTTTTGAACTCCTTCTATATGATACTTCTTGGGTTTGCAATTAGCGCAGCTTTGGCACTAGTCATTATTACGCTTTGCATTTGGTCCAAGGTGATTCATAGTTTTGTAAAGTCATTATGTATTTTACTTGCCCCACTCCCAGGTGTAGCTATTATGCCTATTATAATCCTGTTGTTTGGGATTGACACAAAGGCGATGGTCGTCCTGATGGTCCATAGTGTCTTATGGCCATTAACTATGAATGCGCTTAGCGGCATTCAAACTATTCCAAAAACAATTGTTGAGTACGCAAAAAATATACAACTGCCAAAAGCAAAAATGTTTTTGAATGTGTATATTTTTGCGATTATGCCGTGTATATTAACAGGTTTAAAAATCGGTTGGGGCAGAGCATGGCGAGCTTTGATTAGCGCGGAAATGGTATTCGGGATGATAGGGAGCCTGGGCGGTATTGGGTACTATATTTACACAAACAGAGCTTATGGCAACATGACTAAGGTTATGGTGGGAGTTATCTCTGTTGTAATCATTGGAGTTGTTGTTGAGCATCTGTTTTTTGGCCTGATTGAAAAAGCGACAGTGAAGAAATGGGGGATGATTGATGAAACCGGTCTTGGTTGAGACTATAAAACTTTCCAAATCATTTACCATTGACTGTGAACGCAACGATGTAATCGATGAACTGGATTTGAAAATAAATAGTAACGAGTTCCTTTGTATACTCGGATACACTGGCTGTGGCAAATCCACACTGCTACGGATTCTAGCCGGATTTGAGTCACCTGATGAAGGCGACGTGCTGATTGCAGGAACTTCCCACCACAGCCCAACAAGAGATGTAATTATGATTTTTCAGGACTATAATCAGCTTTTCCCGTGGAAGACTGCATTAGGCAATGTGGTTTACGCCATCCGCACAGTTCACAGAGATAAATCAAAGCGCGAGGCAAATGAAACTGCAATGTCGCTATTAAGCGAGGTTGGGCTTGAGGATTTTTGCAACTACTATCCATATCAACTTTCGGGAGGAATGCGACAGCGAGTCGCTGTCGCACGGGCAATCGCTCTAGAGCCAAAGATATTGTTGATGGATGAACCCTTCGCGGCACTCGACGAGATTAATCGCCTTAAGCTTCAAACCATGTGTCGAAGACTATTCGTGGAACGTGGATTGACGATTGTATTTGTAACACATAGTATCGAAGAGGCGATTTCTTTGGCAGACCGGATAGTTGTTATGGGAAAACAGAAAGGAAATGTCCTGATAGATATGCCGAATGCGGCGTTACACAGCAAGGACTATGATGTGAGGTTCAAGGTTCGCGAGGAGATCCTCAAGGTGTTGAGAAGCAATATTATTCTTGGTGAAGATCAGGCCCTGTCGGAAATTCTCAACTAAATACTCTAGGGCTTAGGATATTTTGCAAACTATAATAGAAAGGCTTGAAATAGATGAAAAGACATGTCAAATTTACTACTCTTCTCCTTGCCATGGTATTTTTGCTTAGTATGACCGCTGGCTGCTCAAAATCTCAAGAGATGCAGGAGAGGACGATAAGAATCAGCATCTCTACCTCTTATGGAACACTCACTTCGAACATTATGAAAGAGTATCAGCTTTTAGAAAAGTATCTTCCTGACTACACCACCGTTGAGTGGAAAACAATGACCTCTGCGTCTGACATGCGTGATGCTCTAGTGGCCGGTGAGTTAGATGTGGTTTGCACTTCACTTCCGACATTTATCGCTGGCTATGAAAATGGGCTTCCTCTCGCATTGATTTCTTTTGCGAGTTCGGTACCAATCGGTCTCTACACTAATGATTCAACGGTCACTTCACTCAACGACTTTACGGAAAAAGATGTGCTTTGCGCAAAGAGTAAAGGCAATAACGGCCATATCGCATTCCTGATTGCTTGTTTAGAGGATCTTGGGGATGCAATGGCTCTGGATAACCAAATCGCAACCGTCCAGGAGGCGGACGCTCTAGGCCTTTTACAGACATCCACTGACTATAAAGCAAGCATCTTTTCCTTTCCCATGACTGTAAAAGCAGAAGAAGCAGGCTTATATGAAGTTAAGAGTTTCAATGAAATAATCAATGCTTATGGTATTGGCAGCACATATTTCACCAGACAGGATTTCTACCAGGATAACGCAGATATAATCAATGCCCTGCGACTGGCCCAAGCAGAAGCAATAGGATTAATCGCTGCCGATCTTGAGGGTGTTGCAGAAACGCTATCCTCAATTTTTGAATTGGAGCCACAGCACATTGTTGATGCTATGAAAATGTGCCCTCCTACGCCCGTGTACAGCGGTTATGACAAACTAGCAACTCTATTATATGACATTGGATTGATAGACAATACTCCGACCAAATTTGAAGATTTGTTTAATTATGAGGATTTAGATCATGAGTAATGCTTCCCAGCAGGAACATACATACTATCTTTTAGCACAGTTTATACACTTCGCTTACCATCATGAGGAGATAGATACTGGCTTTAGAGCATATATCAGGACCAACTATGGCATAGATGACGAGCAAGTACTCACTCAGTTAGAACAGTACGCCAGCGCAGCATCAGCTGATTATACCTTGTCCCCGGTAAGCTCCAAGTTTTTTGGCAGAGAAAACATTTGGTACGAGCCACAATCTCTCTTCTCTGGTGGCATTCCTATTGCTTCGTCCTCAAAGGCTCGTTGTTTTCATTTGGCGGATGAGGCAATCTCCCATGTAAAAGAGTATATCTTGACCCATCAAGCATGCCTGTCATTCAGCACTCTGCTCGACTTAATAGAGGCGTATTGCACCTATTTTTCGGTTGATAATGGGAAAACCTCTTTTTTCGAGTTTTTGAAACTCAGGACAGGTTTACGAGATATATATAGTCTGCTCGATCTTGAGTCTGAGGCTCCAATTCTCGTATGCAGTTTGGATTTTATCGGGATTAAAGAGTTCAAGTTTCAGAAGCTATTCAATAACGATTTGAACCGGATGCGAGTGGCTTCACTATACATAGACTTGTTTAGAGAAAATGTACTGGATGAGTTGTTAGACAGACTTGGATTAACTCGTGCGAATGTAATCTATAGCGGTGGAAGGCATTTACACTTGTACCTTCCAAATACCACTCTTGTAAAAGCGTCTGTCTCTTCTTTCGTAACCATAGTAAATGATTGGCTCGTAGCTGAGTTCGGTACACTGCTATATCTTTCCTACGGGTACTGTCCCTTTACACACGGGGACAGCGATGCTGATCACTATAGAACAGCATTTGTTCACATAGCAAACTTCAAATCGGTTGTCGAATCCCGGAAGTACACTCCGGAGAACATTAGAGCAATAAATGCGTTACACTCTTCAGGTATGTACCTGAAGAAAAGGGAGCGTTTTCTCAATTCTATCGATAGCTTAGTCAGCAAGCTATCCAATGACGAAAATGTTCGTTTTATTGTGAGTCTAAAAGCTACGGATATAGAGGTTTTCCCAGGGCGCTTCATTGATGTACTTCCCTGTTCGTCGACATGGGAGAAAGCCGATTCCCTCGTGCGTATGTACTTGAGAAAATGTCCGGAAAGGCAATATGACGAGCCTTCGATTGGCATATGGTTATCTCCATATGCTATGACTGCAGGATTTGAAGCGCTCAAATCAAAGGGAAAGCCAAATAGGCCAATCGGTGTGTTGCGCTTCGACATCGACAATTTCAAATCTTCAATGCTATCAGATATCAGCCCATCGGGTAGTGAGAATATAAAAATGATGCTTTCTAAGGAGTTTACACTTTTCCTGAGGTACTACATTCATCTTCTATATTCAAACGAAGTTTATATGATACATGAAGGCGCAGATGATGCGTTTTTTGTAGGGTCATGGGGTGATATTGTTCGCTTTGCGTATGCTCTTCAAAGTAGTTGCAAGGAGTACACAGGTGGTGTAGTGACGATGTCAGTTGGTATTAGTTGTTACACCAGCGGTAGTTTTTCAAGCGCAGCCAGCGAAGCGCAAGAGCTCTTAGACAGAGCAAAGCTAATCCCTGGTAAAGATGCGGTGGCTTTGGCGACAACCAAAGGCGCAATTAAGTGGGACGACTTCCAGTTAAGCTATCTTGATGAACTCTCGATGGAGACTTGATTATGATTTATAAGATATGCAGGGTAAAAATATATAGCAGAGTACCGCGCTATGTGAGTGTTAAGCAGTTATGTGATAGTTTCCCTTCTGGTTATGTTGCCAACATCCTCAGAAAAGGGGCATGGAATCATAATATGATGTATGTAACCGCTCGTGGCCGATGGGGTGTTTCAGGTTTTTTCCCTTACAAAGGTAACGACTATTATATTCCCAAGCCAGCACTGATTACAGAAAACCTGCAGACACTAAGTACTGCTGAAAAAAAAGCTTTAAGGTTCACCCACTATGTCAATTGCCTTAATCTTAAAGAATACTTTGGGGCTTCGTATGATTACATGGAAGCTACAAAGGAGAAATTCGGATATATAAGTCATAAAGAAGGTGATTCCTTTTTTAAGTTTGAGGAAAAAGCAGGAATCTACTGTATCATTTCTGCAGATGATAGGGATATACTTCAAAGCCTAGAGGAGCTGCTGAAAGATTCCTTTGCCATGGTGGCTGAGAATCAGTTGAAAACAACGGTGAAATTCACCATTGAAGATGTGCCTAGTCTTATGCTAGAAGAACTTGATGGATCATCTCCTCATTGTATCACACTATCTCAAATCGAGACATCACAGTTTGACAATGAACTCGATGCGTTATGCAACGATGGAGCTTATCAAATCAGAGAGAAACGCAGTGTCTTTAATGAAAGTACTGGTGAAGTCTCAACTGAGAATTCATGCGTAATAGAAGCTGGAGCGTGTGTTACTCGCACTTCAATTACATGTATAAATCAGAGTGCTGCTTGTGATAGTGGGCATCTTCAATTTTATTATTTGACGATTTCAATGCCAGTTTAGCAAGGAGATAAGAACTTATGTCTGAGAGAAAACTGGTCCTACTTATTTCAGGAACAGCCGGTGCTTATACTATACGCGGGCAAGATTTGCAGGACACCATTTATGATAAAGGTAAGGCAGAAGGACTAATTGAACAGTTCTACATCAATAGTGGCAGCCGAATTGTACCCGAAAGTGCCTACTACATAGAAAATGGCAAAAAAAGAATGTTGTTGCGGCATAATCGGAGTGGATATCCTCCTCTGGTAACTAGAACATTGGAAGATATCTTCGACAAACACGCAATTCAGTATATCTCAATCCCGTGCGATACCATGTGGGAAAAACTGCCTTTTGAACATTGCAAAGTGGATGTGGTATGCCTCTCTACCACATTTATGTGGAGCGAGGCAATGATAAAAACCGCTATTGAGTGGGTTCGGATGAATGTTGACTTCAAACACTTAGTCCTCGGTGGTCATTACAGTTCCATAAAGTACGCCTATATTCTTGAGTCTTTTCCTGTCGTTGATTATGTAATAATAGGGGACGGTGAGACAGCACTGCCCCGACTAGTAAAATACTTGCTTGGAGAAGAAACGGTTGAATTGAGTAGCATCCCAAATTTGGCTTACATGACAGCAAATGGGATTGTAAATACACCGATGAAATATGAGCCATTGGATACAATGGAGAAGGTTTCTTATGAAGGTCAATTTGAAAGACTCTCGTATGAATCTGTCCGTGGCTGTGCTTTTGGATGTAAGTTCTGCACTTGGGATGCCGGCATCAAATGTTTTCGCTATAAGTCAGCCGAAAGGATTATCAAAGACTGCGAAGAGTATATGGGTGAAAATGGAATCAAGCGTATAGAGATTAATGATTCCACTTTTCTGTTCCCCTTTTCTCGGATTCCTGAATTGTTGGAAGGCTTTAAACGTCTCGGGCTTCACTGGAAAGCCCACTCTCGAAGCGATGTTCCCTTCGATAAAGAAATGGTAAAAGCACTTGATGAGAGCCATTGCGATATCCTGCAAATAGGCTTTGAGTCGATGACGGACCGCATCTTGAAGAACATGGCTAAGAAAACTACAGTGGCGCAGAACCGACATGTGAATGAGATAATGAAAGGATGCTCGGTCGACACAGTTATTTCTTTCATTGTTGGATTTCCTGACGAAACAAAATATGAGTTTAATAACACGTATCGATTTATAGTTGATGAATTATGGGGTCACTTTTATATTTTTGTATTTGAGATGGAGGACAAAAGCTTGGACCTGTGGAAAGAGCGTGACCGGTACGGGTTCGAACTGTTTGAGGACGAAGAAGATTGTCTGCATGGGGGAAGCAATTGGCAGCACAACGGGATGACCTCAAAAGAGGCTTTTTCACTTCGAGCGGATTTATTAAAAGCTGTCAGAAACAAAGGATCTATGGCTATATATAAGTCATGGCAATCTCCATATGAGTGGCCATTCATTCCCGAGAGGAACAAGGAAGAAAACCTTAAAATTGAACGCCTATTAGACAACCTTGTATTTCTCCCTTGTGACTACCCTTCACAGCAAGTGAGCCAAGAAGTTGAGAGAATAAGAAAGCAGTTACAAAACTACGGCGTCTATTTTGAGGGATTGGATCCAGAGGTGGATATATGATTGAAAAAAAGAGTTGTGTCCCACATATCCCTTACATCGGATTTGGAACTGCGGGAGTCAGGAATCCAGAAGAACTGAAAGGTGCAATCTGTATGTCCATTCAGTATGGATATAAGCTTATCGATACAGCAAATGGCTATCACAATGAGACGATAATAGGACAGGCCCTCAAAGAGCTCGGTATTGCACGAGCAGATTATTTTCTAACTAGCAAGCTAGATGATGATGCGCACAGCTTCTTAGGAGCGAAGCAGGCGGTATTCCAAACACTCAAAAGATTACAAACAGACTATCTAGATTTATTCCTGATTCATGTTCCTAATTCTGAAAGGATGAAGGCTGCCGCAGAGCAATCCGGCAATACCAGTGAGGTCTTTTGGGAAGATATGAACATCGATGCCTGGAGAGGATTGGAATGGTGCGTACAAAATGGATATGTCCGCTCCATTGGGGTTAGCAATTTCAGTGAGCGACATTTGCGTTCCCTTTTAGGAAATTTAACCATTAAACCATTGGTGAACCAAATTAAACTCTGCGCTGGCTGCTATTCAGCGCAAGCCAAAACTATTTCCTATTGTAGAGATGAAGATATAGTCATCCAAGCATATAGGCCCTTAGGAAAAGGGGTTGTATTGAAACATCCTTTACTTCTTCAGTTGGCGAGTTCCTACAATAAAACACCAGCACAGATTGCCCTCCGCTTTCTCTACCAACAAAATTTTTGTAGCGTAGTCAGCTCAACCAATTCAATTCATTTACGCGAGAACCTAGATATCTTTTCATTCAAACTTTCAACGGAAGACTGTGAGAAACTGAAATGTCTTCGAATCAATGATCGCTTGGCAATGATAAAAGATCCAGATAGCGGTAAGATGTACAACTGAAGCCCTAAGCGGAGGAATTATATGTATAGTGTTAGAGAAGAGCCTTTGGGCTATCAGCAAGATAAGCTGGTTGAGGTGGTTCCGCTTCCCCAACCATATGCAATTATGGTAGATCCATCAGGAGCATGCAATTTTAGATGTTGCTTTTGCCCCTGCAATAACGCTTTTGAATTTAAAAAAGACCGCCATCAAATTATGAAATTCAGCACCTTCCAAAAAGTGGTGGATGGCCTATTACAGTTTCCCAACAAAGTGCCAGTTATTGACCTCTATGGTTTGGGTGAACCGCTACTGAATCCGAAATTTGTTGACATGGTGAGATACTTAAAGCAGGCAGATTGTTGTAGTATGATTCGAACCACAACAAACGGCTCTCTTTTGACCCCGGAACTGTGCAATGAACTCGTTGACAGTGGACTAGACTATATCAAAATCTCAATTGAAGGAATGTCCTCGGAAGACTATCAAAAGCTTTGTGATGTAAAGATCGATTTTGATGCACTTGTGGAGAAGATTCGTTACCTGTACACTGTAAGTAGAGGGAAATTGGAGATAGGAACAAAGATAATCTCATCAGCGTTTAATTCACAGGTGGAACGTCAACGCTATCTTGATTTATTTTCTCCAATATCTGACTACACCTACATTCGTAATGTTCAATTAAACTGGGCTGAGTTTGATGAGATGGTGATTCCTGATGGAAGCGAAGACGGTGTTTATGCGAAGAATAAGGTGCCGCCATACGATATCTGCTCTTATCCCTTAACACACATGATAGTTCACTCCAACGGTGATATCGGATTGTGCTGTTATGATTGGAAGCATCTTACCTCGTATGCAAATGTCGATTCGTACTCTGTTTGTGAGGCATGGAATTCAGAGATGTTGAAAGAAATCCGAAGACTACATCTTGCCCAGAGACGCTCAGAACTCCCCTTCTGCCAGAACTGTATTCGAAAGGGATACGACAACATTGATCGGGATGCTAAAAGAATTTTAGAGATAATTGAGAGGGGCTAATAATTATGAATTATGTTTTTTCTACGCCCTTGCCTATTACTTCTTATGATGTTCGCCGAAAGTCGCTAGACTATAGTTTGTTTACATGGTCACCGCAAAAGAACTTGAAGACCATCGAAGTTAAAGGCGCCAAGGGATGCTATTACTGGGATTATGATGAAAAAAAGTATTTCGATTTGTGTTCGCAGCTTATTTGCGTGAATATCGGACATGGAAATGAAAAAGTAATTAACGCAATCAAAGCCCAGGCTGAAAATCTCACATTTGTAAAGCCCAAATTCACTACCGATGTTAGAGGGTGCGCTGCTGAAACTATCATACGGGATTTTGCGCCTTCGAATATGGCAAAGGTCCTTTTCTCGCTTGGTGGCGCCGAATCTAATGAATACGCCATTCGCTTGGCGAAAGTAGCGACTGGCAGAACCAAAATCTTCTCACAGTACAACTCGTATCATGGAGCTACCTATGGTGCCGCAAATCTCTGTGGCGATATTGATCGCAATGTATCTGACCCGCAAATTGGAGGATTCATTCACTTCTTCGGCCCTGACTACAAGGATGACAACCTTATTAGATTTGACGATCCGGACCGCGAGGCAGATTTCTACTTGAAGATGCTTGATGACCAGTTGAGATTTGAGGGCCCACAGAAAGTTGCCGCTATATTTCTAGAAGCGATGACCGGCGGTAATAGCCTTACAGTACCGGGCAAGCGTTATTTTCAAGGTGTAAGAAAGCTTTGTGACAAATATGGGATATTACTCGTTGTTGATGAGGTTATGACCGGATTCGGCAGGACGGGCCGCAAGTTTTGCGTAGACTACTATGATGTGCAACCAGATATGATTACTTTTGCCAAGGGTGTGACCTCGGCTTATGTCCCGCTGGGCGGCGTGATTCTGAGCAAAGAATTATCAGAGTATTTCGATGAAGTTGGAGTGCCGATTGGATGCACATATAATTCGCATCCGCTTGCATGCGCAGCTGCTCTTGCCAACATGGAAGTAATCAAAGAAGATGCGTTGATTGAAAACACATTTTCGATGGGATGCCTAATTGAAGAAAGACTCAGTGAATTGAAACGACGCCACCCCGCTATGGCGGAGCAACGCGGACTTGGCCTTGCTAGAGGTTTTATGGTGCATAAGTCGCTGAAAAACCGCAAACATCTAGGCTACATGTTTGAGAAGTATGCGGAACTTGGTTTCCCAACTAATGGAAACAACGGAATTATCATTATTGCGCCCCCCATGATCGTCACCGAATCCCAAATAGATGATATAATGGATGTGACTGACAGGATACTTAGCGAGATGGATTCTTTCGTTTCTATATAGCTGTTTAACTATGCCATTTCGAGAAGTTTAATGGGGGGATAGAAACTCCACACCAGAAAGTTGATTGTCAATATGGATAGAATTGAGATCTCAGTAATTATTCCAGTCTACCGCGCTGAAAAGCATTTGAGAGAGACTTTGGAAAACATACGTAATCAGACATTTTCAAACTTTGAGGTTATTCTAGTGGATGACTGCGGTTATGACCGTTCTTATGAAATATCAAAAGAGTTTTCCTCATTAGATGTGCGTTTCCGAACCATAAGGAATGATCGTAACATTGGAGCCGCCGCATCCCGGAATAGAGGATTTGAGGAGGCAGTTGGAGAGTATATCATCTTTCTCGACGCTGACGATACATATGACTCGCAGCTATTAGAAACGCTTTACCTGAATGTAATTCGGAACAATGCGGAAGTGGCACTCTGCCGGTCAGATATAGTCGATGTAAGGGATGGCTCAATTTCCATATTCGGCCAGTGGAGGCGTTTAACGCGGATGATTCCAGAGAATGAAGTCTGGGTTGTGGATGCGCCGTTAACAATCGACAATATGCCATTATTCATAGATTTAGCCGCATGGAACAAGCTAATCAAGCGGGAATTTCTAAGGCGAAACCACATCCGATTTCAAGAACTGGACTCATACAATGATCTGTCGTTTTCTATGCTGTCATGTCTATTGGCGCAGAGACTGGTTTTTGTCAATAGAAGTTTGATTACATACTACAAATATAACGGCAACAGCATCTCATCGCAGCGGGAGCATGGAAACTGCGGGATTGTTGAGGCGTACAACGCTGTTTTGGAGAGACCAGAGATTACTGGAAGTGCTATTAAATGTGAGTTGCTGAACCGCGCTATTAACAATATCTTGGGAATTTGCTTTAATGGCAGAAGAACGAGAGACGGTAGAATCGCAATTCTATCCGCACTAAAAGAACTGTGGAATAGATTTGGCTGTGATAGCGGAATGGGCGAGCTTGATCCAATATGTGATTACTGTATCCGAAAAATCCAGAACAGCGTGTTTGAATTGTCTGATATGGATGCTGACGAGATTAACAAAGCAGTGCTACTGAACATATCCGCTTCTGTAGAGATAGAAGGATCTATCAGTATCGTTCCGAACAATATGTGGCATGAGCATACAGGTCGATCTTATGCTTTGGGACAACTCACTATTTAGAGCAGGACAGGAGCGTGAACATTATTAAATACCTTTTGCTGAAATATGATTTGAAATCCGGAGAGTTGGTGACAGCATCTCAACCAGATTATCATCTGAGAGCAGACGGCAAATATAGCGAACAAATTGGTGTGCTACTTGGTGATGATTGGTGTAATGTTGGACGCACCTCGAGTCCTTTCATTAGAATAACCTACTATGAAATGACAGGTGAGTTGATTGTTACAACGGACCTGCTGGGATCTTATCTTCAGATATATTATACGGTTAATGAAGAGGTTGTTTATTTGTCAACCTCTTTGGAGAAGCTACTATCAATGGTAGGTATACCGGGCCGATTGGAAGAGAAAATGACGCATCACTTTATACGTCATGGATTCATACCGGGTTCAGGCACACTTCTCAAAGGAATTAGTAAGGTCCCTCCGAATTCCGTGTTGTCAGTAACGAGATCCGGCATACATATTGAAAGCAAGGCAACCCTGTACAATGAAGATGCTGTCACAAGTAACACGGAGTATTTTGCTGCAATCCAAAGCAGTGTTATTAAAAGTTACATTAACCATTGCGTTTCTACCAATTGTAAGCCAGCGATTGCTTTGTCCGCAGGTTTTGATTCCAACTATATCCTTTGGCAGGCGGTTCAGAACAATAAAGAGCTTACTACAATATCGGTTTTTGGCGAAAGAGGTCAGAGTGAGAAAGATTTTGTCAATGAAATAGGGCAAGTGTATTCAATAAGTCCTGTGTTCTGCAAAGTTGGACCTGATTCATTGGGCACCTTTGAGGAAATCGTAAGGCGCTTAGACGGAAGTGTTTTTGAACCCGGGATTTTTTTGCAATTCGAGCTGGCCAGGAGACTTCAAGCTCTTGGCTGTGATGCTATTATTTGTGGCGAGTGTGCAGATCAAGTATACAATGAAAATTTCTACAAAACACCTGCAGCTACAGTACAAGATTATAAGTTTGGCAGCAATCCGTATGAGCTTGCAGCCTATATTGTTCTGAAAAAGAGTGGTATTATGCTGAACTCTTTTGGTATCAGGCCATATTATCCGTTTTGTGATGCTGAGATCATTCGTATTGGGTCTATGTTTCGCAAAGAAAATGAACAAGATAAAAAGTTGCACAAAGAGCTATGTAAGAGTGTCTTCCCGGCTGAAATTTCCGCTGTGATTAAAAAACGGGGTGGTAGCACAGAACCATGCGCGTTGTTCTCCAGCGAAGAGGCATCAAGGGAATTTATTCGGGAGGTCTATGCAACTAGTAAGTATTTCAAATCGGATTGTCCCATGACACGAAGGTTTGGCCCTGTCTATGATTATGAGCTTCAATATGCGCTAACTTTGCGATACTTGGAGTTGTTCGAAAAAATCTTCACTAGAATTTAGGGAGAAAAATAATGGGCAAGCTTATCGTGTTTGATGGAATGTCGACAACAGGAAAATCCACTGTTTCCAGTATTGTTTTTAAAAAACTAAATGCCGACGGGCAGTGTGTATGGTTTCATGAGGAAGATCGTGAGCATCCTACGCGGATAGATGAAAGGGATGCTTGGGAAAACTCGGAACGATTCAGACTCATGTGGCATGACCGTTGGAAACGCTTTCTTTCTGAAGCTGACGCCAACGACATTACCTATGTGTTTGACGGCTGCATATTTCATGAGTTGGAACGCACTTTCCTACGAAACGGCTGGGCTCACAGCGTAATCAAGGAACTATTTGCGGATCTCAATGAGCTGTTTTCCAGACACGATGTTACTTTGTTTCTGTTATATAAGCGCGACTTGCTTAGTAGCTTTGAGCGAACCTTCGCGCTACGCAACTCGCAGTGGGAACTGTTCAAAAAGAAGCAATTGCAAGCTGTTCAAGAGCGATATTTCAAAGAGCCTTTTGAGGATACTGCGCTCGGTAGCTTAATCGAAAGAATTCAGGATACTATGCGGTCTTTCTTTCAGGAGATGACCGTGTCAAAATATGAACTGGACGCAACATCAGAAGAATGGGAGCTGATTGCAGAAACCGCTATTAGACTATGGAAGGCTGGATCCATGTTTCAAAAATCAGTGAATGTATCCGGAATCATTTGGCCAACGGCAGCGCATCTGTGTCGTGAGCTTACTGAAGATTTGAAAAATAGCATGTCGGTTGTTTGGTGTAAAGAATCCCCAATATACACGATAGACCCGTCACTGCTACGCTGGATTGTTCATTGGGCTTATCGGTATGACTGGATACCGGAGAAAATCGAAGAGAAAAAATATAGCGATATGATAGAGCGCTGTGACGGAAGCAAGTTATCAGTAGTCTTATTTCAAATCGCAATGCGGTACAATACATACTGTTTAGATAACCGCGATCAGCGGATGCATTTGCAGTCAGTTAAACTCCTCAAAACCGATTTTCGTGAGCGCTATAATTACCGTATCAGGAACTATGTACACGATATCCTGATGCACCTATCAGATACGGTTGATCAGACACTCGCACTCATGTGTGTTCATCAAATCTTGGAGTTAATCAGACAACATGATGTGGCCGACTATTTTGTAGAAGATAGGGCGAATCTGGTGCTGCGAGTGACCTGTTCCAAAGACCAAATCATAACGCACTTTGCGTCTCTGATGCAATCCCAGGAAATAACGGGTTGTGTGGACAAGGAATTCCGTTTGTTTTATAGAGATGAATGCCTATTGAGCGTTCGGGAAAAGGAATCGATAACATGAGCAGAATTGCAGTGATTGGCATTGGATATGTGGGACTTTCAAATGCGGTAGCGTTATCCCATAATAATATGGTGGTGTTGTTTGACATTGACCTGGGTAAAGTCAATGCCATCAACGCTGGAGTCCCTCCGATTGATGACAAATCTTACTCGCACTACTGGAACGAAAAAGAGCTCCGTGCTGTGTCAGATTTGAATGAGGCGGTTCTGGACGCAGATTATATTATTGTTGCCGTACCAACAGATTACAACGATACCCTGCATGCTCTGGACACCAGCGCGGTCGAGGACACCATCGCTACCGTTTCACAAATTAACTCGCCTGCGGTCATAATTATTCGCTCCACAGTACCGATTGGCTTTACCCAGAGAATATCTGAAAAGTATCCCGACATGACAATCATATTTATGCCGGAATTTCTGAGGCAGGAGACTGCGCTTTATGATAGCTTCAATCCGTCCAGAATTGTTGTTGGTACAAATATACCGAAGTCTGATTCTCTTGTTGCAAAGATGATTGAGCTTTTTACAGATTGTGTTGAGAGGATTCCACCGGTGGACATAGTGACTCCGAGTGAAGCGGAAGCTATCAAGCTATTTTCCAACGCATATCTGGCAATGCGAGTTGCTTTCTTTAATGAAGTTGATACCTATGCAGAGTGCTTTGGCTTGAACACTGAACATATCATAACTGGAATTTGCCAAGATTCAAGAATTATGGATATCTACAATAATCCGTCCTTTGGCTATAGTGGATATTGTCTGCCAAAGGATACAAAACAACTGACCCAACAAATGAGCGGCATCTCTGGTACCCTTGTGGCCGCAATTGACAAATCAAATGAGTTGCGGAAACAATACATTGCAGACCAAATTGTTGCCCTTTATTGGGAAAAGCAAAACACATATAAAGGACCTGTTGGTATCTATGATATGAAAATTAGGGACTATGCTAAAGAGAGTATGCTACAAGATCTCTTATCGCGCATACAAGCGGCGGGAATATCCGTACTGTTGTTTTGCCATGCACCATCTAGTGGACCAGAAGATGGTGAGGTAGAAACCGATATTTCTACCTTTGCAGATCGATGCTCAATCATTATTGCGAACCGATTCTCACCAGAGCTGGAACCTTATAAGAATAAACTTTACTGTAGAGATATATTTAATCGCAATTAGAGTTTCTTCTCTTGCCATCGCAATTGACGCAACATGAGTCGCCGGTGTAGGAGCTGCTGTTTTCGCAACAAAGAAAAAGAAGAATAGTAAATAGGCTTCACTCCACAACCCCAAACCCATTGAAACACAAGGAAAACCGGTAGAAATATGATATAATAAGAGAACGGGAAAACAGAGAATACCCCGCAAAAAGCTTGCATTCGGGATGGTGGAGTACATGTATAAGGACAACAGCCAGCTGCGGATAAAGGATTTCGTATTCCCGTATGGAACCCTGAACCCAGAGAATGATTGGGTGAAGCTGGCGGCGCTGGTTCCCTGGGGCACCGTGGAACTGCGTTACGCAGCGCAGTTTGTGAATAATGGGCACCCCGCGCACCCGGCGCGGATGGCCTTTGGCGCTCTGCTGATCAAACAGTGTTTGAAATGCAGCGATGAGTGGGTTGTCAAGCACATCAGTGAGAACCCATATCTGCAGTATTTCATCGGCATGAAGGAATACGGAAGCAGTTGCCCCTTTGGAGCATCCACAATGGTGGCATTTCGAAAGCGGTTCAGCCCGGAAGACATTGCCGAAATTTTGGAAGCCACCATTCCCAAGCCGGATGATGCGGGAAACTCTGACCGGAATGATGATCAGGATCCACCCAATGGGGGTACGCTGACCATGGATGCCACCTGCTGCCCGGCAGATATTGCGTATCCACAGGATATAGAGTTGCTGAACGGTGTGAGAGAACAGCTTGAGTGCGTCATAGACCAAGTGTGTGACGGCTACGGGCTGAAGAAGCCCAGAACATATCGAAAACGGGCCCGAAAAGACTATCTGAATCTGGTAAAGCGGAAAAAGCGCGGCACACAGGTAATTCGGAAGGCGATTCGGAAACAGCTTCAGTACATTCGCAGAGATGTGAGATACATTGTCGAATATGTGCAAAGCGGCATCGTATTGACGCAGGCCCAAAAGGACTGCATGAACCTGATGACGACAGTATATGAACAGCAGCGCCTCATGTTTGAAACCGGCACTCACAGCATCCCAAGGCGGATCGTCAGCCTGCCGCAGCCATGGGTCAGGCCGATTGTACGGTGAAAGGCCCATGCAAATACAGAGTTTGGCGCTAAACTCCACATCAGTTTGGTTGACGGCTACATTCGGATCGAGCGCCTGGATTTCGAACCCTATAATGAGGCTGAGGACTTCTACCGCGCAGTGGAAGGATACCGGGCGCGCTATGGACGGTATCCCGCACGAATCCTGGCCGACAAACTCTATCGGAACCGCCAGACATTAGCATATTGTAAAGAACGAGGCATCCGGCTGACAGGGCCCGCTCTGGGAAAGCCATCCAAGGGCCGGACACTGACGAAGCAAGCAAGAGCCCAGGAATATCAGGATATCTGTGACCGCAACGAAGTGGAAGGCGTCTTCGGAACCAGCAAAACGGCCTATGGATTAGGCCGCATTGCCGCACATCTGAAGGAGACGACCTTCTGCGTCATTGGGGTGGCTCTGATCCTGATGAATCTGGCCAAGAGGCTGAGGTCTCTTTTGCACCTCATTTTCTGCTGGCTGCAATGGGGCGATTACGGCTTTGCACTTATGGCTGCCTGACTTTGGGCGGGGTTGCGGAGCGAAGCCTAAATAACTCAAAAGCGAAAGAGAGGCCAGGAACATTGTTCCGGCCTCTCTCATTTTGCATATCATCTTTCTGATTCCGCAAAGAAGTCGCTCAATGTGACCCCCAGCGCAGCGCAGATACGCTCGATTGTAGGAACCCCTAACTGACTTCCACGCATCTCAGCATTCTTCAAAGTTGAATAGGAAACATCGCACAACTGAGATAGCTTGAAAAGCGAGAGGCTACGCTCGTCGGCCAACTCCATCACTCTTGCTATCGTATCCATGTAATCCCCGCCTTTCTACATTCTTTCCTGCCATCAATTCTAAAGGAAATGTAGTCCAATATTCTGTACTTAAAGGACGCGCCCTACGATTTGAAATCTCGAGTCGGGCATGATCGCCTTGGGCTCGTATGCTTGATTATAGGACAACATCACGGGCTGCATGTGCAGGCAACCATAGCTGTCAGTGAATACGTCCTTTTGTTGTTCATTTGGCTCCTGCTCACTGTACACCTTCAAGTAGCCATCGCCATCATAGACAAAGATGCCGACCTCTCCAACGGCCAAGGTCTCGCACTCCTCGACCCATACAATCTGACCGTCATGATAAACAGGCTCCATACTGTCGCCGGAAACCCGTACACCAAAATCAGCACCCTTTGGAACTGATTTTTCGGGAAAGCTAACCATCTCAAAGTTGCCCTCATCGAGAAATTCGCCGGTACCAGCGGATACCGCAAGATTACTCACAGGCATCTCTATGTACTTGAGAATGCTGACCACCTTTGGCTGCGGCTTATACTTCCCCGACGCAATCAGGTCATCCTTGTACTCCCTGACTTTTGCCAAGCCTGCATCATTGAGCACCGGTGTATGACTGCTGCAAAAATAAGAAACATCCACATCCAGATCAAGCGCATGACAGACAGCCACCAGCTGATAGGCGTTTGGTAAAGCACTGCCCTTTGCCCACTTATTGATGCCGCTGGGGGACATCGTTACCCCATACTGCCGCAAAAGTGCGCTGAAATCGACGAGGCTGAGGCCAGCCTTGCGGCGTGCTTCATCAATGCGGGCCCCAATAACATTTTCTTGACGCTCTGTCTCTGCATTATAGTTCGCGTGATTCGTTATCGGGAGAGAAAGAATTTTAGCTTTGCTCTTACTCATAATAGCAACCGCCTTTTCTGTTTATGGCTTCAGTATATAGTGGAAAAGACTCGCTGTCAATAGGAAATTGACTATTACTCTACAAATGCGACATTGACATAGATAAATAATCCGCTTATTATAGAGGCACACGAGCAAGATAAGAGGTGAAAACGCATGGATAATGAGCGTGTCATTCTACACAGCGACATGAACTCCTTCTACGCATCCGTTGAAATGATGCTTAACCCAGAACTCAAAGGAAAACCTGTCGCGGTGTGCGGATCAACCGAAGAACGTCACGGTATTGTCTTGGCCAAATCAGACTTGGCCAAGAAAGCCGGCGTGAAAACGGGCATGGTGAATTGGGAAGCTCGGCAGCTTTGCCCAGGACTAATCGTTGTGCCGCCCCAGTACGATCAGTACCTCAAGTATTCTAAGCTGGCCCGTCAAATTTACCACCGATATACGGATCTTGTTGAGCCATATGGTATGGATGAATGCTGGCTTGATGTGACCGGTTCTGGTGTCTGCGGAACGGGCATGGAGATCGCCGAGGCAATCCGGCAGACAACAAAAGAGGAGCTTGGCCTGACGGTCAGCATCGGTGTGTCATTCAACAAGATTTTTGCCAAACTCGGGTCGGACATGCGAAAGCCGGATGCGATCACCGAAATCAAATGGGACAACTTCAAAGAGAAAATCTGGCCCCTCGATGCTGCAGAGCTACTTTATGTGGGCAGAGCCACAGAAAATAAGCTGGCTCAATACGGAATCCGCACCATCGGGGATTTGGCAAAGACTTCTCCGGATACACTGCGGCATATGCTGGGGATCAATGGTCTTAAGCTCTGGATGTATGCAAACGGAACGGATACTTCTCGTGTTATGCATAAGGACTTTGTCAGCCCCGTTAAGTCCATCGGGCACGGAATCACCTGTACTGCTGACCTGCAAACGCCGGAAGATGTGTTTCGCGTTATGCTGGAATTGAGTCAGGATGTTGGGCATCGGCTCCGCGTCCACGAGTTGATGGTCTGTGGTGTTCAAGTCTCCGTCCGGACAAATGACCTGTATGGCTCACAGTATCAGTGTAAGCTCCCATTCAGAACGCAGCTCCCCAACGAAATCGCTGGAGCAGGCTTTCATCTTCTTATGGAGCGGTATCGGTGGGATAAACCAATTCGAGCTGTCACGATTCGCGGTATTGATTTGGTATCGCAGAAAGAAGCAGAGCAACTCTCCATGTTCGTGGATCATCAGAAACGGGATCGCCGTATTCTTCTGGAGGACGCTATCGAGGACATCCGAAGGAGATTTGGCAAACGCGCCATTTCCTATGCCATTCTTATGGGCGACTTAAAGATCCCCGATGACGGTAGGCAGTTGGTGACCATGCCTGGACTTATGTATCAGTAACTGTTGCCAACTGAAGGGAGGGACCAAACAAGATGAAAATGCAATTCCACAAAGCCGTGGTGAAGGTGCTGGTCGTCGTAGCACCAGACCGCACAAAAACTCCTGTCTCTCTGACTTTTGAAGATGGGAAGGAATATCCCATCGACCGTGTTTGCGGCAGGCGGAGAGCTACAGCAACAAAAGTTGGTGGAACAGGCATCCGTTATACAATTATGATTGGAGGAAGACAGACCTATCTCTTCGAAGACGAGGATCAGTGGTTTGTTGAAGCAAAGAACCTCCATATATAGGAGATATGCAATTGAAATATCTATCACGCAATGACCTCGAGACTATCGGCGGGAGAGTCATCGCAGCATATAAGAGACTTCCGGCTATATCAGGCCAAGCGCTGGAGCGAGTAGATATCGACTTCCTCTGCCAAGAGCTTCTGGGGCTTCGTATCGATTACGCTCGGCTATCTCTGAACGGCGAAAAAATCGGCCTGACATCTTCTTGCGATATAGGCGTCGAGGTATTCCCCGAAGATCCAAGCTCCACGGAACAGTATTATATGCTTGATGGAAAAACCATTTTGATTGAAAGTGATCTCATGAAAGAGGGTGCCAATATAGGCCGCAGGAACTATACCGTTTCCCACGAGAGCTGTCACCATATTCTGAAAATGCTGTTTCCGCACGACTACGGAGCCCAAGCAAGTGGGCGTTCCGTTCACTGTTGTTATCGAAGCAACAGAGGAAATGGGGATTGGGAGGAGTGGCAGGTTGAAACACTGGCTGCCATGATTTTACTTCCGCCCGAGTGTGTAGTTCGAAGCATGGAGAGATTCGGTCTTGGAACACAGATGCGCTTACTTAACCGAGTATTCGCCCCTGCTGATTATAAGAAGTTTGAGGCGATGGCATCATTTATGGGGGCTTCCAAAACAGCATTGTCCATTCGGATGATGCAGCTCGGGCTTCTGAAAAGGAATGATCTTTCTGACCCCTATAGGTTGGTTCGAGTCGAGATGGATGAGGAGGACCGTATGCTATGAAAACTAACCAATATGAGATCAAAGTCGTAAAGCGCTGTCCAAAATGTGACTGGCGCATCTTTGATAAAGTGACGCCCACTTCGGGCATCATTGAACTGAAGTGTCCCAACTGCCGAAAGGTTGTTGAGATCGACCTGAGTTATCGCACCCCAAGCCGCAGAAAGGCTACCTATTACCGGGTACCCTGCCACACTTACACATAAGAACGACAACAGAATAAGAAAGCTGATCGCACCGAGCCACGGGTCCTTAGATTAGGAAGTCTATGAGTCACCAAATTGCCGGGCATTGAGAGGATAAGGTTACTGCAAAGTGTACCTGCCTTCTTAATGCCCGGCTTTTTTGTGCTGTTGCCCCCTAATGGAGGTAACAATGCTGACCAGCCTTTGGGAACCCTATATCGCTCAATATCCTTGATCTCCGATTTTTTGAACCTCACCAAATTCAAAAAATCAAAAGGAGATCAAAAAATGTCTAAGAAAACTTATATCGTCGAGTCCTACGATCCCGCCACCCGCAAGATTGAGCGTGTTACGGTCACACACGAAGTATACAACGCCTATCGCCGCTCCGGATGGAATATTGCAGACAACAATCAGTCCTTTTTTAAGCACGAGATCCAGATGAGCAGTCTGATTGGTGGCGAAGAAGGCGGTTATGACAATTTCCGAGAATTCATCGGCGACCCTGAAGCAGTGGACAATGCCGTTGCCGAGAGGATGCTCCTGGAGGCCCTTTACAAAGCATTGGATCAATTAAGCGAGAGTGACTGCGACTTGATCAGAGCTCTCTACTTTGAGGGCAAAACTCTCTCTGAGTATGGCGAAGAAAAGGGGTGTTCGATTTCCACACTGAGCGAAAGACGGAAGCGTATTCTCCGCGACCTAAAAAAAGTATTGAAAAACTTTGCCGAATAACCCGAAATTATTTCTCACATCTTCCCCTATACAAGTGAGAAGGAATTTACCTTCTTTCTTGTGAACATTGCTACGAAAATAGGTAGCGAGGTCGTGTACCTTGACAAACAGGTTTTCAACGCCTCATGAAAAACCATCGCAGCACAAAAAGCGGCAGGCCAAAACCTGTCGCTGGTCGAAATATGGAACAGTGGGCATCAGTCTGGTGCCACCACAAAGTATCCCAGTTTTTGCAGTTCGTTCACCATGCGGCTGGCCCGTTTTCGTTCGCTTTGTTTCCTGCGGATTTCAAAGCACTCTTCGTTGTATGGGGTTCCCGTCTTCAGCATCGTGTAAATTAGTACCAGCAGCTTGCGAGCCAAAGCAATTGTTGCCCGCTTTGCTCCCTTGCGCTGCTTGACTCGCCAGTACCAGCCAGAGAGGTACAGTGTTCGTTTTCCAGAGATGACCCATCCGACTTCGCAGAGCATGCTTTTCAGGTAAGGATTTCCCTTATTGATATGGGCACTCTTGCGTTTTCCGGCACTCTCGTTGTTGCCGGGACTCAAACCAGCCCAGGAGCATATGTGCTGGGAATCCGGAAATGCACTCATATCAGTACCAATCTCTGCGATGATGGAAGCTGCTGCGGTTACATCAATGCCCGGTATAGAACACAGGAGACTTAATGCCGCTTCATGTTTTACGATTTCTTCCGAAATAGCATCTTCCACGGTATGGCGGTGCCGTTCAAGAGATTCCAAGTGTTCAAATATCATACGAAGAAAGGACCGCTGGTGCTCTGAAAGTGAGCCGTTCAAGGCAACAAGAATTTCGTCAATGCGTTTCCGAGTCTGTGTTTTCAGACACTTATCCAGAGCTTCCCGCGAAATATCTCCGTATTCCATGAGATGACGGATAATATTTCGTCCAGAAGCTCCAAATGCGTCCGATAGAAACGCTGTGAAACGGAAGCCGGAGCTTTGCAGAAACTTATCGATGCGGTTCTTTTGGGCGGTTATGTCGTGAACAATGCTCTTACGATACCGTGTTAGATGTCGCAGTTCCCGAAAAGTCTTATCTGGGATAAAGCTCCCATTTAGCAACCCGGCCCGGAGTAATGTAGCTATCCATTGCGCATCACGCATATCCGTTTTGCGCCCAGGCACATTCTTCATGTGGCGGGCATTTACTACCAGAATGTTGATCTGACCGTCAAAGCAGGGCTCCAACATCTCATAAATGGGTTGCCAATAAATCCCGGTGCTCTCCATGGCAACATGGCGACACTCTACCTCCAACACCCAGTCCCGTAATTTCCTCATTTCTGGGATAAGCGTGCTGAAAGAGCGAATCTCAATTTCCGGCTCGGTGCCCAGCTCGCCTCTGGCAAGACAAGCAACGATAACATCGCGGTGAACATCCAATCCCATGGCGCAGGTCAATATGTCTTGCATCAAATCCCTCCCTGAAATATGCAGGCTGGGAATTGCCCGGGTGGGTATCCGAACTTTGCTACTCGTGCTCTTCACTTGCGTGATGCAACATACTGCTGTTCTCTTGGGCAATTCGTCCACGTTGAACAAACGGGGTGAAAATCCACCAGGGAACAACCGGACTT
>ERZ779875.253-NODE-253-length-55117-cov-7.579837_pt1 | contig 55117 bp, 31 predicted proteins | sample MGYA00511246_ERZ779875 | MGnify/ENA primary metagenome ERZ779875 (study PRJEB29588, sample SAMEA2155093) | human gut metagenome | biome: human gut; feature: human-associated habitat; material: faeces | place: Denmark | collected 2008/2010 ... | reverse complement strand
GACTTTTCCGTTTGTTTTATTCTTGGCAACCATAGGGAATCCCTAACAAAAAAATTAAAAAACTTTTAAAAAACGCTTGACTTGCAATACTATGCGTGATATAGTATTGTGCGAAAGGAGGCATTTATGGATTCGCAACTGAAAAGAGGCGTGCTGGAAACCTGTATTCTGTCCGCCATGCTAAACGGCGAAACCTATGGGTATGAACTTATTAAAAACATTTCGCCCGTAGTCGAGATTTCCGAATCAACGCTGTACCCCATTTTACGAAGGCTCGAAGCGGGCGGCTACGTTTCGGTAAGATCCGCCGAACACAACGGCAGACTGAGAAAGTATTACAGCATTACCGGTCTCGGCAGAGAAAAAATCAAAGAGTTCTTGCGAGACTGGGAAGACGTCCTTAAAATAGGAGAATTTATAACGGAGAAATACTATAATGTCTGAAAAAGAATATCTTAAAAAACTAAAACGAAGTCTTTCGCCACTAAAAAAGAAAGACAGAGCCCCTCTTCTCGACTTCTATAAAGAGATGATCGAGGACAAAATGGAAAACGGAAAAACCGAGTACGAGGCGGTCTCTGAACTCGAACCCGTGGAAACGGTCGCCGCGAGGACTCTCGACGAGTACGGGATAGACAAAAACGACCCGAAAACGACATCGAAAACAAGGCTCAGCCCTCTCGCAATCGTACTTATAATAGTCGGCTCGCCCCTTTGGATAGGGCTTGCGGCAGGCGTTGTCGGAGTTGCGGTGGGACTACTCTGCGGCGCGTTGGCGGTAATCGTAGCGGTAGTAGTCGCCTGTTTTTGCTTAACCCTTTGCGGACCTATCGTTTTCGTATCGGGAATCGTCGGACTGTTTACCGACGTCGGTTCGGGACTTATCGCCTTAGGGACGGGACTAATTTCAACCGCTATCGGCGTACTCGGGGCAATAGGCTTATATAAACTTACAATTTATATCATAGAAAAAATCAAAAACAGAAAAAACGGTCTTGTTTCACGTTAAACAGAGGTGATTATTTTATGAAAAAACTTATCATTATTTTGTGTATTATCATAGGCATAGGACTTACAATAGGAATCGTCGGAGTGATAGTTTCGGCGGTAAACGGAGGCTCTAATATGGAAGAAGTAAAGAAAACCGAAACATACTCGGCAGGTGAAAATTTAAAAATCAACACCTATACGGACGATATTAAAGTTTCGGTAGGCGACGGCGAAGAGATACAATTCGTATACTACGAAAGCGCAAAGCATAAAGCCGAAATCAAGCGAGAAAACGGCGAAATATCCTTTGAAATGAGACGAAAATTATTAAACTTCGACTGGTTCGGCAAAAATAAGAGAACTATAACAGTAATACTTCCGAAGAGTTTTAGCGGTTCGCTCGATATAAACGTGTCTACGGGCGTTATCGAAGCCGACCTTTCGGGCGTTACCGTCAATAATTTTTCGTCGAATGCGACCACGGGCGAAACTAAAATATCGAACGTTACGACTGTCGGCAACGCGGAATTTCATTGCTCGACGGGAAGAATAAAGGCTTCGACGATTAACGCAGGGGGTTCGCTCGGTATTAAATGTACGACGGGCGGAATAGAAACGGAAAACTCAACGGTCGGCGGCAATCTCGTCGCGGAAGGAACGACGGGAAGCATTAAACTTCTGAATGTCAAAGCGAAAGCAATGGTTATTAAAGAGACTACGGGCGACGCAACTTTGGACGTTGATTGCAATGATTTAAACGTTAAATCGTCCACGGGAAAAATCAATTTCACAGTCAAAAACGCCGATAAAATCACAGTAAAATGCACCACGGGCGACGTTAAAGGGCTGATTTTCGGAGATTTGACCGAATTTGACGTCTATTACGACACAAACACAGGCGATTGCAATTTACCCGTTCAGACGGTAGGAAAAGGAAAGAGCATAAAGGTTGAGACGACGACGGGCAATATTAACGTGAAGTTTGAAAAGGCTTGAAAAGAGGCAACTCTCTCCGACGTTGGCGATATAAGTTATCGACAGATAAATATAACTTTGTGAAGCAAAATATCACTCCCGTTTTTCGGGACGCCACCTTAAAGTCGTCGTCCCCTACGGTTGTAAAACAACTTGCCGCAAGGCAAATATAACCGCCGCAGGCGATATAACTTATCGGTAAGATAAACATAACTCTCACATAGTCTCCCCTGAGCAAGGGGAGATGTCGCGACTTGTCGTGACAAAAGGGTTGAACTATCCTGTTTCGCCGTTTTTTACAAACCTCTTCCGTCAACTTCGTTGACACCTTCCCCAAAGGGGAAGGCAAGGAAGATTAGATTTTATTGTTTGTTTCGTATAGATATTCTTAGTTATTCTCTTTTTGCGTATGCTTTTATCTTTAAACCAAAACAACTAATAACTCTTGCTTTCCCCTTTGGGGAGAGTGGCTTTTGCTTGCTTCGCATGCAAAAGCCGAGAGAGGTCTATCTTCACGTGTGCTTTAAGGCTTGATTGGTTCAAATCTCTATCGGCTATCCATTAGAGATTTGAACCAACCGAGTTTTAACGCAATTACCTGTGGCTATAAGAGGCTATCGTGTTATAAACCTTAACGCTTTGGACGTTTTCCCCGAGGAAAGACTTTAAAGTTACTTCCCCCGCGACGTCTGAATCGTCGAACGTTGCCGTAAGAAGCGGACGGACGCCTACGACGGTAAGTCCGTTTATGAAAAGTTTGCTCTTGTCGGTTTCGTTGTACATTTTGCCGAGCGCGCTCGATTTTTTCCTGTTGGCTTTCTTTTCGGTCGCAGAGGTCTCGATAACCGTTACGTTTTCAAGATACAACTCCGAAATTCCTCCGTTTTCGCCTATATTCCCGAGGACGGCGGAATTTGCCGTTTCGATCGGTTTTTCGCCGAGAAGAACCTCGAGTTTTACGTTAAATATCTTTCCGCCGTAAGAGGACGCGCACAAGAACTGCGAATTGTCCGCCGCGGCTTCTCCCTTTACCGTAAAATTTCTGATTTCTCCCGAAAAAGCGTAGACAAGCCCCGCGCGGCTTTCGGTGTCGAGTCCGCTCAGAGTTTTGCCGTTGCCGTCGATAACTCCCGTAAACGTATAACCGCTCGTATTGTAGCCTATCGAATAAGTCTCCTTCCACTTCTCGCCGAGAGTTATATCCTCGCCTATCAGAAAGTATCCTTTTATCGTTTTCATGGCGACGTTCGTCGTCGTATACGCATTGGCGTTTTTAAGGTCGTCAGCCGTTTTTATGATTTTCGACCAGACCGTAACGCCCGTTATAACCGTTTTGTCCGCCGTTTTCGCGATATAAATTCTCTCCTCGTCGGACGCGTCCGATTTTGTAAAAGAAACTCTATTTCCCACGTCTGAGCCGAATTTATCCGTAACCTTAACGCCGCTTAAAGAAAGTTCTTCGGAAAAAACGACCGCAGAAGAACTATCGACGTCTATGTGAACGTAATCGCCCGAAAGTTCGCAGTTTTTGCAGGTCGCTTTACCTCCTTCGACGACAAAATCGTGTCCGAAGGCGGGCGTTTCCACCGTGAAATCCTTTCCGTTAAGTTCGTAAACTTTAACGCCGCCCTTTTCGCAGGTTGCTTCCGCGCTGCGGTCGTCGGCTTTCTCTTTAAGACCGAGCATAAGCGCCTTGATTTTATTTAAATCGTTCTGCGAAACGCCTATGCCGAGCAGATATTTTTCTATCCCCTCGGAAAGAGTCGTAACTTCGCCTTTCACATAGTTCTTTTTGATGTAATCGACCAACCTTCCCCAGGCGACGTAATTGCTGCTGTCGTCCTGATAAACGCCGCTGTCGTCATAGCCGCTGCCCGTATCCTTGCTCCTGAGACGTTTGCCCTGTCCTCCGAATGACGTGAGTTCGAAATCCTTGGTGAGGTCCCTTTCGGAAACGCCCAGAAGTCCGTTTAAAAGAAAGGCTATCGTTCCCGTTCTGTCCGCGCCCGCGTTGCAATGGAAATATACGGGGTAATTGCTTTCGTCGGCTAAAAGATCGAAAATTTCCTTAATCTGATTTTTGCTTCCCGAGAGCGCGCGGTCGTACTGAGAGATGGAAATCATCCGATAATTTCTGTCCGAGCCGAAATAACATTCGGTCTGCCCCGCGCTGTCGTTCGTTCCGCGAAGGTCGAGTTCGGTCTTTATGCCGAGCGCGTCGCGGAAAGTTTTAATTCCCTCTTCGGTAAGTTTCGCGCCGTTTTTGTAGCCGTTGAGTTGCGCGCCGCGGTACAACAAGCCGTATTTAACCTTGTTTCCGCTTTCCGTCGTCCATCCGCCCTCGTCGCGGATATTTCTTCCGCCGGAGGCTTTTATTATCCTTATCGGAAAGTCTGCGGTTTTTATAGTTCCGCGTTCGGAAAGTTCCCCAGAGCCGTCAGTCGCTTCGTAGTAATAGGTCGCGCCCGGAATCGCCGTACCGCCGAAAGCAAACGTTTTCGTAGCCGTCGTTCTCACTTCCGCGCCCGTCATAGCCTCGTTGTCGGCTACGCGCACCGTAAAAGGCGCGACGCCGCTCTTAATCGTTATACGGGTTACGCTCTGAGAATCGCGTACCGTTCCCGCATATCGGCTCATAATCTCGTATTCCTGCTCGTCCGTGGTCGCGTTTATATATTCGCGCGTTATTTCGTCGCATAAATCGACCGTATAAACGTTGTCGGAAAACCTGAGTTCGCCCGAAGCCGAACTGTCCGCGCCGCCGTCGGACGAACTTTCCGAGATACTTTCGGAGGAACTTTCGCTGTCCGACGCGGGCTGACTTTCTTGGCTTTCGCCGCCGCCGTTTAAACTGTCGCTCGTCTTTCCGCCGTTTCCGCCGCAAGCGCAAACGGAAGCGAGCATAACGACGAAAACTATTGTCGCTATAAATTTTTTAAAGAAATTGCTCTTCATTGCTCCCCTTTCTCCGTTTTTAAGACTTGGTTACCTTAACTCCGACCATCTCCATAACCTTGCCGGTTTCTTCGCGCGAATCGCCGACGTAACCGAGTATGACGTGCGATTTAACCTTGACGTTCACGTTCACGCACTTGTTTCCGCTGCCTACGCTGCGCCCGAAAACAGAGTACACGTCGCAATCCTGCGCGTTTATAATGACGTTTACAAGCGAGCAATTCGTCATATATCTCGAAGATAAAAATCCTTGCTGATAACCCGTGTCGGAAGTGTAACTATACGCGGCGACGTTTATTCTGATATTCGCGAATTTCGCCTCTCTCGCAGTAACCGCGAACAAAGCGGTAAGACCGTCCGCCGCATAGGTAACGTTATCGAACGTAACGTTGCTTATAACCGCGCCCTTTCCGACGTGTCCGAATATACCTCCGCATTTAACCGTAAAGTTGGAAATCGTTTTTCCCTGACCGTCGAACGTCCCGAGGAAGCCGAAATCGCTCCTCCATACAGGCACTTTGCTTGCGCCGCTGTTATCGTAGGTAAGTTTGCCGCCTATTACCGCGCCTTTCATATCGATATTGTTTGCGAGAACGTAAACGCCCTTTATGGAAACGTCGTTATCGATATTCGACTGATTTATTCTGAGAACGGCTAAATCCTCCGCCGCGCGGATAATTTTGGTGACCATTCTCACGTTCAAACCGAACAGATAAATCTTTTCGCCCTTTTCTCCGTACACGTTGAACGTAAGTTCGCCCGTTTCCGAAACGCCCGACAAATTAACGGCAAGTTTACCGTTATTAAGCGCGCCGCTGCCTAAAAGCGTCGTTCCGTAATAAATCGTCGCGCCCGTCTCGGCGTATTCGCTCGCGAACGAAAGATCGATTTCCGTCGCGGTCGCTTCTATCAGAACCCTTTCGTGCGCGATTTCAACGTTTTCGCCGGTTCGTACAGCCAAGGTCGCGCTCGCCGTCGTGCCGTTAATAAGAGAAATTGCTTTTACCGTTATCTCTCCGTTTTCAGCCGATTCGGAGACTTTCAGCACGCCGTTTTCATAGGTTATGCCGTCGTAAAGTCCTTCAATCGTTATTTCGCTGTATTCGACGTTGGTTTTAATCGCGATTTCGCTGCCCGTGTTCGCCGCAGACGGAAGATCGATGAATTTTATCGCTTCGGTTTCGTCGATTTTATCCGCCAGCGTACCTAAAAACGGTATTCCGTTTATCGTCGTCCAGTAATTTTTATCAAACTCGTCTATCGCGGCGAGGCAATCGCCGCTTGAAGCAAGAGCGGAATAGGATCCTGCGGTATGCGTCGCGCCCGAAGCGGACAGTATCTCTTCGCCGTATTTTCCGTCGCACAAAACGATGAGATTTTCAACCGTTCTCGCGCCGCCGCCGAGTTTTACGTTGATTAAACCCGTATCGGCGTTCTTTTCGTAATAAATTTTCGCGCCTATCGCGTTCACGACGCAGTTTCTTACAACCGAACCGTCCAGTCCGATATACGAGAAGAATGCGCCCATGCGTCTCGGAGTCGCGCTGTTAAGTTCTCTGTTGGCGTTGCCGACGCCGACGCTCTTGAAAGAAACGCTTACGTTTTCGATAAGTCCGCCGCCGATCGAGCATATATATCCGCTGTTCTCTAAAACGCCCGCGTTCGTGAACGAAACGTTCTTAAACACGCCCGCGCCGTTCATATATCCCAAAATTCCGCCGCTTTCCGTGGAGGGAGCCGTTTTAACGACGAGTCCGTCGACGTTGTGTCCTTTTCCGTCAAATACTCCCTTAAAGCCGTATCTTGCGCTGTCGTGCCAACTGCCGTTTCTGCCGCTACCAGACCACACGCTCCAGATTTCGCTCGTATCCGTCATAGACAAAAATTCGTCGTTGTAACTTATATCGGCGTCAAGCACGAAATAACCGTCGAGAACGCCCGTATTTTTAATATCGCCGTTTGCGCGGGCGTAATCGCGCATCGAAGCAAAACCCGCCTTATCTCTTATAATAAGCGTGTAAATTTCGGCTTTGACCGCATAATCGTAATTCGCCGTGGAAAAGACGAGTTCTCTTTCGCCGAGATTGCTTGCCTCCTTAGGAAACTTGGCTTTATCGAACGTGATTTTACCGCCTTCGACGCTTGCAAGAACGTTCTTTCCGTCAAGAGTTACGGCGTTTACGGTTTCTTCTATTCCGCCGGGCATATTCGCTTCCGTAAGATTTTCGACCTCGACGACTAACCGATCGGAAAGTTCGACTCTCGCCTTTTCGACGACTACGTTTACGCTTACGCCGATTTTCGAGCCGTCTTTGGCGGTATAAGTTCCGTCGAGACGGGTTTTACCGGCAGACGCCTTGCTTACGGTATACGTTCCGTTTTCGCCGCTTATCGAGGCTATTTCGGAATTGTAAAATTCGGAATCAAGATCCCATGCGATTTCGGCGTTTCTGACGACGCTGCTACCCTCGTAAGCGACGAATGACAACTCGGAAGAAGTGCTTTTGCCGTTTACCGCCGCCGTACAGAGGTTGATGACGTACCCGTCGTTGCCCGCTTTTATCGCTTCGCCCACGGGGACTATATTTATTATGCCGTCTATTACGTTTACCTTAACGGATTTATTGACGTAAACGCCCTTTACCGTTACCGAAACGAAAAATTCAACCGTTCCTTTCTTTTTCGCCGTGAACGTGTATATGCCGTTATTTTCGCCTTTAACGTCGCAGACGTCCTCTGCCGAACCGTCGGACAAAGACCATTCCGCTACGGATTCGCCCGTTACGTCCTCGCCGTTAAATAATACTTTAAGTTCGCTCGTGAAACTCTTTCCCGCTTCGATCGTTATCTCGTCCGTAAGTTTCACCACGGGCGCGTCGAGAGTTCCCGTTACGGTAACCGCGCATTTCGCGCTTCCGCCTCCCGCCGTCGCGGTTATTTCCGCCGTTCCGCGCTTAACGCCGTAAACCCTGCCGTTTTCGTTTACCTCGGCAACGTTTTTATCGCTCGTTGACCAGATAACGGCTTCGTCGCTGCCCTCGACAGTCGCCGAGAGAGTGACGTATTCGTTTTCCGAGACGGTAACGGAGTCAGGAGAAATCGTAACCGATACCTCGCCGGATACCTCGCTGCCCGAAACTCTTTCCGTCGGTTCGGAAGATACGCTCTCTTTGCCTTTTTTGCACGAAGTCACGCCGACAACGCAGGCAAAGAGCAACGTTGCCATCGTTATAATAAAAGCGATTTTGGTTAAACTCTTTTTCATAATCGTCTTACCCCCTTACGTTAAATCCCACGTCGAAGTGATCGCGGAAATTTTGAAATGCTCCTGATGCGTCGTATTTCCGAGTTTTTCGAAATCCTCGATGAACGCCTTGCGCATTTCCTTTCTCTGCGACGCGCTGTAAGATCTTGCGTACGTCGTGCAAAGAACGTATCTCGGGAAAAGCGATTCGATTAAAATGTGCTTTTTCAAAGCCTCGTAAAGTTCGTCGTCCGTACCCGAATATTTCTCGATCGCTTCCTCGGCTTTTTTGAAGGAATTGTTCCAGTTGGTTATCAAGCCTTCCTGCCAGACTCTGCTGTCCGAAAGCGCGTAGGAGTGGACTCCGCCGCCCGTTATTCTTTCGTTGTCGCTCAGAACTACCTGAACTTCGTTGAAGTAGGCGCGCATTATCGGCGCGGCTTCTCTGAAGTAATATTTGAAGAATTTGTCTACAAGTTCGTTATAATCGACGTTGACGTCAAACATTCCCTTGGAGTTTATATAGTCGCGAAGTTTCGCAAATCCGGGGTTGTTTCTGTTTTCCCACGTCCCTTCGGGGTAAATATAATATCCGCCGAACTCCTTGAAATACTTGAAATTGTCAAGCATTATCTGATAGTTGTTGTAAGGATAAAGATACTGATAATAACTTATTTCGTAAGACCAGATATGGAGGTTGGACGCGCCGAGACCCGCCCACGCTTCTACGGCAGAGGCGTATTCTCTGTTTTCTTCCTCGTAAAAAGAGTGAATCCAGTTCGCCGCGGAAGCCGCAAATTCATAGCCTACGCCGCGTTCGCAGACGAGTTTCACGGGGTTGCCCTCTTCGTCCGTAACAGCCGTTTTTTCGCCGTTTTCGTTAAATTCGTAGCGGATTTCGGGAATTCCCTTACCCTTGGAATCGAGAACGTAACTGCCGTTTTTGCGCTGAACGGGAGCCTGAACGGATTCGCCGTAAGCAAGAACTATAAGTTTAAATTCTCTGTCCGGTTCGTTTTCGTCGATATACGCGTTGACCTTTTCGGCAACGTCGTTGGTGAACGAAAGCATCGCCCCGCCGAGCGTGCCGTAAAAATCATAACTTGCGGTACAGGCTACGCAGTTGCATTTTCTCGTAACGTTTTCGCCTACGGTATCGTTCTGCGATATACGAATATTCGCCACCGTCGGTTTTTCTTTGAGTATAGATATGACCTTATTCGCAAAATGATCGATAAGCGCGTTATACTCCTCTTTATCTCCGTGCGCCGTAAAACAAGGCTGACCGATACGAACCTTGTTTCCTTCATCGTCCGTCATTGCCGCGTTGTCGGAAAACCACTTTTTATGGTTCTCGAGATCGGAAAGCGAGAAGAAATCCCAAAGGTTATGAACGTTTCCGAGGTCCGTGGTAAGAAGTCCGCCGTTCATCGAAAATCCCATGCCGTATTTCGCCGTGTCGCTTATGGTGTTGCTGTTGATTCTGAACTCGTAGTCGGGACGTTCTTTTATCTCCATCGCAGGGAGTTTTCCGTCCGTCCTTTCGTAAACCACGCAGTCCTCGGAAAACATATCGTAGCCTACCGCCGCGCGAAGAAACGCGATTGCGGCAAGTTGAGCGCCGTTTGCGCTCGAGCAGTATATAAGAACGTCGTCGGAGACGGTTTTTATATAATAACCCTGATTGCCGAGTTCTTCCTGCGAAGGTACGGTTATCGTATTCTTTATATTATCCGTCCCGAGAGCGATTATTTTGCCCGAGGACAAATCGCAGGTATCGGAAACGACCGCGCTGTATGCCGCGCCCGTCGCCGCTCCGAGATGATTAGCCATAAACTTTGCCGCGGCGTAATACTCCGAGGGCGCGACTATGACGTACTGCGCCGAGCCTCCCCCGATAAGTTCGCCGACGGGAGCCTCGTAATTTACGTTTACGTCGTGGAGCGTACCATCGACCTTATGCGTCTCAACGTCGTCAACCGTCGAAACCGGATTCGGAAAGCTGTTTGTTTCGGACGAGCCGACGCTTTCGCTCGATTTCGGCGAACGGCACGAAACCATGCTCAAAAGACTTGAAAGAACGATCGCCGACGCGACAAACATTGTCAGTAATTTATTTTTTCTCATCATTTCACCTCTTTATTTAACGATGACGTCCCACACGATCGAGGAAGAATTGTATTCCGCGTCCATCGCGCAGACAACAAACGAATATTTTCCGCTATAAGCGCATTTTATCGAATTTGCGCCGTCCGCAAGTTTAATGAGTTTTCCTTGCGCGTTTATGACGTAAACGGAAACCTTTATATCGCTTTCCGCCGTAACGTTATCCGAAACTTTGAAATTCGGCATAATTAGCACGTCTCCGACGGTCGCCTCGGTTGTTCCGTCGCTCGTAAACTCAATTTTCGGAGCCTCTTCGTCAACGACGAAAACGGTAATATTGAACGGCTTAGAGTTTCCGAGCCAGTCAACCTCCTTTATGGCGTAAGCGATTTTATACTTGCCGTAAGAGGAAAGCAAAATTTTGTAATCTTCGTCGGGTTTTACCGATTTGAGTTCCTTACCGTTTAAATCCTTAACTACCGAACCGTCGGGAGCGGTAACCGTAAATTCCACCTCGGACGAAGGCGCGAACGTATCTCCGCAGACTCCTTTTCTGATCGTGTAAACGGAATTGATTTCCCATTTTCCGCCGTAATCGCCCGAAACGCTGAACGACGGCTCGTTGAAATCGTTGTTTCTGTAAGAAAGCGCGTTGCCGCAAACGGACGTGACGAGATATTTTGTACCCGTCGGATTTCCCTCGCTGTAAACGCCGAAAAACACTCTCGAGGACGGGAAGCCGTCGAACGCTTCGCCGTTATCGTAATTTTTAAGGGGAACGGACGCAACGGATTCGCCGTCGTTGCAATTAACCGTGATTCTGCCGCCGGAATATGCGACGGCTATCTCTCCGCCGTTTTTCACCGCGGAGGACAACGAATACGAGTTGCCGCCGTGGGTTACAACCACCTCTCTCGCCTTAACTTCGACCGTTATCGTCGCCGAGCGGTTTCCGTCCGCATAATCGACGAACGTAAATCCGAACTTATCAAAATCGGATTTTCCCGCAATCGTCGTAAGCGCGAACGAAACCCCTTCCGCGACCTGCGCGTTCGCGAACGTCCAGCCCGCCTTTTTCTTGCCCGCTTTCGGAGTAACCGCTATGCCGCTGCTATATAAATCCCCGTTGTCGTCGCGCACGTCTGCGATAATATCTTCGCCGTAAATGTAATTGGACATAAGAACGGAATTTCCGTTCTTTCCGATAATTACGGGAACCGAAATCGTATCGTATTCGGCGTTGCCCGCAATGTAGGTTATTTCTATTTTGTCTCCGCTGGTGTTTACCGTCGGCGCGAATTCGTCGCCCGCGCGGTAGGTTTTAACGCCGTTCGCGTCGCTGACCTTAACGTCGCATAAAATTCTGTTTAAACTACCGCTCGAATAATCGTTGGCGTATAAGACGGGTAAAGCGTATTTTCCGCCCGAAATATACACGGGAGGAAGAGTTACGCCGTCGATAAACACGGGCTTATCTCCCGCCGTCGCGTTAACCAAGAACGAAGCCGTTCCCTTTTTGCCGATATAATCCACAGCCGTGTATTCGATCGTATATTCGCCCTCGTTTTCGGGTCTGAAACCTTTTTTCGCGGCAATGCGCTCGCCGCCGTAGATAACGGTCGTTTCAAGTTTTATTTCGCCGCTTCCGCCCGTAGCCGTCGCCGCGGGAAACTCCAGGTAAGTTCCGAGTCTGATCTCCGTCGGGAGATTTTCGGGCAAGGTCACCTTAACGTCGGCGATTTTTTCGACCGCCTTTACGATAACAATCTCCGACGTCGAGTTGCCGAAACCGTCCTTAGCGGAATAAACTATGGCGTAATCGCCCTCTCTGTCGGGAACGAACGAGCCGCCTTTTACGCCGACCGAAACGGGAGAACCCGAGAAATAGCCGTAATAAACCTTTATATCGGTTTCACATTCGCCCGCATAATCGTCGTAAGCCGTCGCCGCAGGTACGGGATAGCCTCTGCCGACTTCCGCAGTCGGAACGTTATCCCGATCGATCGGAAGAGTAACGGTCGGAGCGTCGACGTCGATAAACGTGTTCGCATTAAGATAACTCGCCGTCATTCCGAAAATTTCCGTAAGGCAGAAATTTGCGGTCGCCCCCGAATATCCGCTCGCGCGGACCGAAAGACGAGTCTTTCCGCTCGGAAAGCCGCTCCATAAATCTTTGTAGAAGTTCGGATCGTCGAGATCGGATACCTTTGTGGAATTGGTATACACGGTATTCGACGCGCTGTCGTAATAAAGACCTATTATATATCTGTCGGGGCTGTGGTTGCTCGCGGGTCCGCTCCACGATCCGGAGTTGTCCTGCGCAACGAACGAACCGTTTACGGGCGCTCCGACGTTGTCGTTGACGTGGATCATTTTGCCCGCTTCCTCGCCGACCATATCCTGTCCGTTTCCGCCCGCCATAACCCATGACGTCCCGAGACCGTTTCCGGCAAACTGACTGCGGTTTACTTCTATATCGAGATAAACGGAATTGTCTACGGCGTCGGTAAGCCTGAAGGTAAGTTTATCGAAATCCGCCGTTCCCTGCTGCTCGGGCGTGATAAAGAATTTGACAATCGCGTTCGTCCTGTCAAGCCCGTCGACGTCAATGAGTTTGGTAAATTCGAGTTCGTCTTTATTCGATAATTTTACGTTCAAACCCTCGCTGTCGGCTCCGAATTCGGAATATTTTCCGTAACTTACGCTGCTCAGCGAACTTTTCACCTTATAGCCTACGCCCTTAACCGAAAAGGTCTCTTCTTTAGCGTATTGCTTAGAGCCGATTTTCGCGTAGTATCTCACGATATAATCGCCCATATCGCCGAGACGAAGCGATTTCGCCTGCGTAACCTTGCCGCTCGGGCAGGTAACGACGGATAACGCCTCGACGGACGAGTTGCCGACGGTGACCGTCCTTTCGGGAACGACGAAGGTCTCGCCGTAAACGTAACTTTCGGCTATATCGACCTTGCTCCACTTTTCCGTTTCCGCATAAACGCTCATTACGCCCATAGCGACGCAAAAAACGGCGGTCAAGATAATCATAAGCAGTGTTTTTTTACTTTTCATTTTTTTCTCCCTGATTTTTTTTATTAGCCCTTAACGCCGCCTATCGAAAGGTTTCCGAGAAGCCTTTTGTGCATGGCGAGGAATATCGCCACGGCGGGCAGCAGCAGTATAAGCGAAGCCGCAAGTTGTACGGGAGCCTTACTGAAGGGGTATTTCGAGAACGTGGAAATCTGAAACATATATTCCGCGAGAGTCGGGTGGTTAGGCACGTAGACCATCGGAACCTGATAGTTGTTCCAATAACCGATGAAGTTTATGAGCAGAACCGTTAAAAAGGTGTTCGACGCTATCGGGAAAAAGATTCTCACCATTATCTGAAAATCTCCCGCCCCGTCGATCTCCGCCGCCTCGCTGAACGCCATAGGCACGGCTTTGAACATATCGTAAAACACGAGGAAATATATTCCGAGGAAGGACGCCCTCATAACGAGCATTCCGACCATTTTATCGTAAAGCCCGAGGTTTATCGACATCTGGAGTTCCGAGGTCTGATTTCCAACCACGGGAATTACCATTACGACAAGCACGAGCGCGTAGACGAATTTAGAAAATTTGCAGTCGTATCTCGCGCAAAGATACGCCACGATACAGGTAACGAGCGTGTTTATAATCGAACAGCCCACGGAATACAACAAGGAATTCCAGACTATTTCATAAAACGGAACAACGCCCTGTTCCTTGATTATTTCGGCGTTTTTCAAAACGTAAGGAACATTGCCGAAATACCACGGGTTTGGCAACCCGACCGTGTTATTCAGGAATCTGAGAGGCTTTTTCAAAGCCGTAAGTACCGCCCACAAAAGCATCGCGAGAAGAAACGCGCTGTAAAGAACAAGCACGACGAGCATGACTATCGTAAGAGGAGACAATTTGCTTTTGACGTTTTTTGCTTTCAATTTTTTCATAATCGTCCCTCCTTTTTTAATCCTCGCTCGGTCCGTATTTGTTCAAAAGCCAACGAACCAAGAACGTGAGCGGAATGGCTATCGCAGACATCATAAGTCCGAGAGCCGCGAGCGGCGGATACTGAGATATATCCGCTTTTGCCTTCTGCGTTCTGAAATACATCAGAAAACCGAGCGTTGCGGTGTCGGGTTTCCAGTTGTAATTAAAGAACGAGAAATTGTTGATTTCATTCGTGAACAGCGCGGCGATGCCCGTTATCAGAAATACCGATAACGTCGAGAAAACCTGCGGGAGAACGATGTGGAAAAATTCCTGAAAAGCGTTCGCGCCGTCAAGTTCCGCCGCTTCCGTCATTTCGGGGGATATGCTCGCCATTTTGTTGGAATAAAGCAAAACGGAAGTTCCGAAACTGACGAAAATATTGTAAAACATAACCGTTACGTAACGCGTCGTTTTGCTCGACAAAAGCGTCGTTTCGAGCTTTACGTTAAACAGTTTGAGCAATTCGGGGACAACGTAGTCGGTAAAATAACGGAAAATAGTAACAAGGACTATGCTCGCTATTATCGACGGCATGAAAAGCATAAATCTGAAGAACATCGACCCGGGGAGTTTTTTGAAAATATAGTATGCAAAAAACAACCCGAGCGGAACGCCTACAATAAGCATTATCGCATAGGTCTTTAAAGAAATTTTAAGAGTCTGACAAATCAACTCGAATTCGTTAGTGTCTTTAAACCAATTCGTAAAGTTGTTAAAGGTCCAGAAATAATCGTACCGCTTTGTTTCGCTGTTAAATACGATATTTCTGAACGCAAGAAGAAACGAATTGAAATTTACGCCGATATAAAATATAATGAACTGAAGCATGGGCAGCGCCATAAATCCTATATAGAACCACATGCTTTTCGCGCTTTTAAACGATTTTGTCTTTATTTTTTGCATTTTTGCCCCGAATATTTTTTGGTTTTTCATCGCGCGTCGGCGAAAGCCTTCGCCGACGCGCAAAAAACTACCTGATTTGTATTTTTTAAACTCCCGATATAAGCCTGCCGGTTTGAAATATCAGGACTTTCAGCCTGAAATCAAACCCGACCAAAACTTGTTATCAGACGTTCCAGAAACTGTAATCGGAGAAGTATTTGACGTAACTTTCAAAGTATCCTACTCCCGTAGCTCCGCCTTCCTTAATTCCGTCGACAACGTTTTTATAGGTATTTCCGCCGACCTTAGTCGAATAAACGACGTCGTAGGCAAGGTTCGCGAGATGCGAATTGTAGAAGGAGTCCGAAGAAAATTTATAGACGACGTCGGACTTTTTAACCGCCGAAATAACGCTCTTCGAGAACGTGGAAAGTTCCGCCATATCCTCCTTTGTCATATCGTATTTATAACCTTTAACGGTACCGGTGACGCGGGTAAAGTCTCTGAGCATCTCGTCCGTGCAGGAATACTTGACAAGTTCGAGGGCCGCCTTCTTAACGCCGTCGGCAAGCCCCGATTTAACGCATACGAACGCGTTGAGGTAGTCGGAGAATACGTTTTTGCTTCCGACCTTGTCTGCCGTTGCCTTGGGAAGCGGCATCCAGCCGAAGTTACGGTTTTTCTCCGAATATTTCTCGTCCTCTTTAGCCATCGCCTCGAAAACGCCTGCGGATTCCGCCATCCACCACGGTCCGTCGATAAGCATTGCGGTCGTCTTGCGGGTTTCGCTGAGTTCCGTTCCGTTCATAAGGAACAATTCCTGATTGTCGGTATGCGTAAACGAATCCACGAACGCGCCGTCGTTATAATATTTGCTGTTTGACATAAGCTTTTCGATAAATTCCATTCCGTAAAGCTTTCCCGCCTGACGAGCAACGTCGTAGCCGTTGGCTGCCGTTATCGCTTTTTCTTCGGTTACGGGCGTTCCGCTACCGTTTCTCTTAACCTTACCGTTTGCGTCTAAAACGACGAGATCTTTTGCCGTGCCGTCGAAAGTATAGTTAAGACGCATCTGTTCGACTCCTTCGTAGTCGGAAACAAGGTTGTCGAGAAGATTTCCGAGGTGATGCTGTCTGTACTTACCGGGCCAGCATATCGGCAAATCGCTGTTGTTGTAAATTTCCGCGCAAAGATCGAAGAACTCGTCGTAAGTAGCCGGCAAGCCGTCGTCTTCCGTACCGTATTTTCCGTCGGGACCGTTTGTTCTCTTCGCGTTTTTGTTTGCGCCGATTATAACCCCGTTGGTACGATCCGCCGCAAGATAATATCCCTTTTTATCGAATAAATCAATATTATATATGATACCGTAGTTGCCGATATAGGACGGCAGTCCGTAATAACTTGTCTTTCCGTTCTCCTTAACGCCGTAATAATCGGTCTGCTGACTATCGAGTTTTTCAAGAACGGTAAGCGAATCGCCTGCGCCCGCTTTTGCGTCCACGATAGAAGAAAGATCTTCGAGCGTGCCGTCGAGAAAATTATAGTACGCCTCGTTTTCAAAGAAAAATACGTCGTAAATCGACTCTTTCATCTGCGCCGTCGTAAAGCCGCGCATGTCGCCTCTTACCTCTACGCTGACGCCCTTCTTGCCCTCTTCGAACTGATAATCGGCATACGCCTTTTCAAACGAAGCGGCGAGACTTTTAAGCCATTCATCGCCGTAGCCCGCTTTGTAGGTGAAAACGACGAGTTTTGTTTTACCTTCGTCCGTCGGATTGGCGGAATTGCCGTTTTTACTTTCGGTGCTGCCGCCCTTCGAACCGCAGGATACCATAGTCACTGCGGCGGCGAAAGCCATCACCGAACTTAAGATTCTTTTAAAAATAGATTTTTTCATAATTACCTCCGAAATCACATTGTCGCTATTTTCGACCACATAATTATAAGGCGAAGCCTTTCGCTTTTCAATACCCTTTTTACTTGCATTATTTCCTTTTTTACTGATTTTCAGAACTCGCCTTACATTATTGTTTATCCGTCGCCTATATTATTATTTTATCGGTCGCGCCTATTGACAACGGCAACAATATGTGTTAAAATCGTTGCAGGAGAAGAGAAATGAGCAAAGCAAACAACATACCCGGCAACGAAAACAAATATCTCGAAAGGATATTTTTTTACTTAAGAATGGGCGATTACCCGACGTACCATAACCACACCGGATCTTGGGAAGTTATCTATATAACTTCGGGAGAATACACCCATATAATCAATAAAAAAGAGCGCGTGCTGAAAGCGAGAACGATGTGCGTGCTTCGCCCTGAAGATTCGCATTCCACGCATCAGAACGTTCCCGATTCGACATATATAACGTGCCGTATCGAGGAAGATTATTTTATGGTTTTTCTCAATTTTTTAAGCAGGGAAATACCTGATAAACTGAAGTCTTCAGACATAATCGAATTTCAGGTTTCATCCGCAAGAGACAAGCATATCAACGAAATAAAAAACGCTTATCTCTCTTCTTCGGATTTCGATTATTACTTAACTTGCGACGCGTTTCTGCTCGCTTTCACGGAATGCGTCATCAATCATCTGAGCAAAGAAAAACACTCGCCGAGGTTTTCCGACGGAGTGAACGCTTTTCTTCATCTTTTAACCAAACCCGAAAATCTCGCCCTTTCTCTTCGCGAACTTATTTCTATGACGAATTATTCTTATTCTCATATGAACAGTATTTTCACAAAGGAAATCGGCGTTTCCCCCTCGGAATATCTTCGGGACAAACGCCTGACTTACGCTAAAAAACTTCTCAGCAGTACCACTTACAAGCATAGTTTCATCGCCGAATGTATCGGATTTTCCACATATCCGAGGTTCTGCACGTTTTTCAAGAAAAAAACGGGGCTTACGCCGTCTCAATACACAAAAAAATATCGGACGGATTAAAAGACGACGAACCGCCGTTCGCGTTCGTCGTTCCGTTTTGTTATTTAATTGAAAAACTCTTCGTTAATCGACTTATACGCCCACATTTACGGTCTGATTCAACGATAAAAAGGGGCTGTAAAAAAATCCTAAAAAGATTATGATTTTTTTACAGCCCTTTTTGTTTTTATAATATTTTACCGTCGCGTTTTCAGTTTTATTTCAAAAAACCTCGCGGAGTCGGTTTCTTTAAACTCAACCGTCAGAACTTCGTCTTTTAACGAGTATTTCGTCGGCAGTCCGACGGGATATGTAACTTCCGCTTTTTCCCCGCCCTTTATCGGTATAATCGCAGTCTCGTTACCGCCGAGGACCCATACGGCGAGATATATCGAATCGCCGTTTTTTAAGCCGCAGGCAACCGTCTTTTCGGAAAAATCGGTAAAGCCGAGCGGAAAATACGGGGTTGCGATTTTTTTTATCGCGTTCAACTTCTTTATATACTCCACGCCCTCTTTCACAAGCAAAAAACATTCCTCGTTCAAAAACGATAAATCGCTGCTCAGATGCGTTCTTCCGAGCATGGAATTTACCATATTAAGCGCCGTTTTTTCGGAGGAAATCTCAATCGTACGCGATTTTTCGGGCGGAACTATTTCCGTTCCCGATACGGGATAACTCCACACCGCCGCCTGCTCGGGAAGTACCGCGGACAAAACGTTTCCCGCTATGTACGGGTACAACCTGTCGTGAATCTGATCGGACGTGGACACTATCGAAAAATGTTTCAGCGTTTCGTAGTCCATTCTCATACCGCCCGACGAACACGTTTCGAATAAAACGTTCGGGAATTCTTTTCTTATTTCGTCTATCCATGCGAGATACGCTTCTCTTTCCTTTTCAAAGTCGCCGTCAACGAAGCCCGAATCGACGTTGTAATCCATTTTAATATAATCCGCTCCGTACTCTATGGCCATACGCCGAATCGCGGAAGTCAGATAATCCCTTACTTTTTTCTTTCCGAAATTCAGAATATACTTGTCCGAAACGCAAATCCTTTCACCGTTCCGCTTCAGAAAACAATCGTCGTCATAGTAATCGAGCATTTTTTCGCATTTAATACCGACTATTTCGGGTTCTATCCAAAGCCCCGCTTTCATTCCGAGCGAGCGGATATAGTCGGTCGTTTTGCGAACGCCGCTTCGAAATTTCTTTTTGCTTTCCTTCCACTCTCCCATATACGGGTAAACCCAAACGCCGTCGTCCACGTCGTCGTGCCAGCCGCAATCGATAACGTAATATTCCGCGCCCGCCGCTGCAATCGTCGGTGCGTATTTTTTCGTTTTTTCCTCGGAAGGGCTATCCCACGACAAATGCATATACTCGTTGAATATAACGGGCAGATTTTCGTCCGCGATACAACGTCCCGCTATGCTTCTACGGTATTTCGTCATCTGCTCCAACACGTCGTTCAGATCTTTTCCGTAACAGAACGCCGCCCTTGCCGTTTTATACGTTTCGTTCGGGTTTAGCTGTCTGACGTACCTGTGCGACGGGGAAGAATTACCCGAAAGGGCAAGGTAAAAGTCGTCGTCCGTAGCGGAAATCTCGTAATACCAGTTATGGTTACTCTCGATCTGGAACATTAAAAAATCGCCCGTTTCGCCGTTTTCGATAATTCCCTGCGGCAACTCTTCTTTCGTTGACCACGAACCTACGTTGGCGTGGGATAACTTTTTGAAATTCCTCGCGTATGAACGGAAAAATCCGTAGTCGAAAAGGGAAAATCTCCGAGACTGACACTCGGAATGGTGACTCTGTACGAACTTATAAAAGTAGGTTTTTTCGGCTTTATCTATTCCGCCGCCGACCCCGTTTAAAAGGAGCGTAGCTGCATTTTCTATTTTCAAAACGCCGTTTGTAACGTTTTTTATGCGTTTTACGACCGAAATCGCGTTAACGCCGTCGTAAGCGACGAACTCCGTCTCGACCTCGATTTTGTCGTTCGCCTCCTTTATGCGAAGCGTATCGCCGACTATCTCGCAAGAGACGTAGTTAAGTTTTTTACTTTCGCTGCCGCCGACGAACGAAGTCTGATAAACGGTTTCGCTGTTGCCGCCGACAAGTTGAACGGCTGAAAGCGGCATATAGCCGGTTTTATTCGCGCCCTTTCTCATACCGCCGAAATCGACAAGATAAATTCGCCCGTCAACCGCTTCGAATCTCAGCGATTTAAAAGTTATAGTCATATTTAAACCCACAATTCTTTTTCTCTGAAGTTTTTACCGTCGAAACAACCGTTTTGACCTCGCAATAGCCGAGCGTATACCCCGACTTTTTCCGCCGACGGATATTAACGCCGAACGGCGCTCGGCGTTATTGTTGAAAATTCTCTTATTCGCGTTATACCGTTTATACTTTATTCTATTACCAGTCTGCCGTATTTAAGAGAATAGGTCCTTCTTACTTTGAGAACTCTCATAAGTTCTCTCGTTCTGAGCGTGAGAAGATCCGTTCTCGAACCCGCCCCCTTGCCGTCGTCGCAGTCGAAAAGCCATTGAGGAGCGCAGTATAAAGCGACTTCCATCGAAGTAAGCGTTTTATAGAACTTATCGCTCGCCCCATGTTGTCCGTGATGTCCGAGTTGCACGACTTGGCAGGTCTGTATTTCCTTTACGAAGTCCTTATCCTGCAACAAAATATCGCCGTAATCCGCTATATCTCCGAGGAAAAGAATACTTTTTTTCGGCGTTTCGAACTTATAGACGACGGACGAGTCGTTAGGCATATTCGCCGCCTCTCTGAATTTCGCGTCGTTCAGTACCTTTACTTTTATATCGTCGGTTATAAACTCGTCGCCCTTTTTCGGCGTAATCACGTTGCCTATCTTCGAGCGGTTGTCCTCTACCGCCTGCTTCATTTCCTCAACGAGACGATTGTCCTCGTCGCCGTATTTATCGAGTATTTCCTGCGATACGTTGAAGTCGTAATAGAGGTTCTTTATATAAATGTCCTCTTCGTTTAAAATGCGTATCAAAGCCTCGACGTGGTCTACGTGGTAGTGCGAAATATACCAGTCGTCAACCTCGTTTTTGTACTGTCTTATAAGCCTTACCACGTTCGTTTTATCATAACCGTAGCCGCCGTCCATCATAACTATTTTACCGCCGCCCGTAACGAACATAAAGCCTTCGGTCTGATACTGCTCGGGTTCGAGCATATACATTTTTACGCCGCCGAACATATTTTTATCGTCGTATACGTCGTCCGAAATCGTCGCCTTAGACAGATATACGGAATTGTTTTTGCCCGACTTTACGCCGAAAAATACGCATTTTACTCCGTTTCTCAAGTAAACTTCGGTATCGAAAAGCAAATCCTGCCATTTATTCAGCCTGAACTGCCCGTCGATTACGTTTCCCTTGTTGTCGGTAATATCCGCGAGCGAATAGCCGTATAAGGGGTCGGTCGACTCGAAACGAACCCTCGCTTCGATATGGACCTTATCTCCCGCGTTTTTTTCTTTGAGTTCGTCGAAAGTAAGCCATACGCCCGAAAAGTCGTTGCCTTTCGGTTGCAATTTTACGGAATTAACCTTGTTCTCGCCCTTTTCGTCGAGCGAGCAATCGGCGTTCACCGCTTCGATTATATTTTCGGCCCTCATCATTCCGTCTCCCTCCGCATACGCGTTTCTACCGACTTTTACTGCGGGCAACAAAAACGTTGCAAGCAGTAAAACCGCCGCTGAAATTTTTAACGATAACTTACTCATCGTCGCGTTTCCTCCCGATAAACAAAATCGCGGAAGCTGCAATCGCGGCAAGCCCTCCCGTAAAGCCGACAGCCGAACCGCAACCCTTTTTGCCCGAATTTCCGTCGGGATCTTTACCCGAGTTGTTATCCGACGAAGGATTCGTCGAAGTATTTCCGCTATCCGATTCGCTCGACTGCGGCTCTTCGCCCTCTTCGTAGACGGCTACGCACGTTCCGTCTTTAACGACGTTTTTTATATCGCCTTTCCATTCCTTAAAACGATAACCGTCTATTCTCGGGGTTTCGGGGAAAATAACGTGATTGTATTCGGACACTTTTTGCCTCGCGATGAGGTCTCCGCTCTCGGTTATAAAAGCAACGGTATACATAATATCGTCATAAGCGTCGATATAGCCGCCGAGGTTTGAATATTTTGAAATCGCTCCCCTCTTGTCGGGCTGTCTTATATCGAATCTGTCGATTATTTTCGCAACGCCGTTTTTATCGGCGCACACGAAATCGTCTATTATAAACGAAGCGGATTTTTTCCCGTCAGAACGGGCGTACAAGCCGAGATATCCGCCGTTCGACACCGTTTTCGTATCGACCGTTTCATATTTATCGGCGAAGAAATCCCTTCTCGATATAGTAATTTTCCCGTCCGAAAAAGTCAAGTCGTAGTTATATCCGCTTTCAAAGGAATACTCGTAAAATATTCCCTCGGCTTCGCCCGAAACGTTCCTTTTGTCGGTCGAAATAAAGCCCATAACGCCGCCGCTTACCGTTTTAAGCATATCGAACGAAAGTTTTTCCCCCTCGCCGTATACCGCCACCGTACCGTTTTCGCCCTCGTTTCCCGACGCCGTCACTATAAGCGAAGCGTTATCGGCGACGTTTTCGACCGCCGCGGACGCGTAATTTTTCGTCGCTATCGTTGCCGCTCCCGAAAGAAGCAGACACAGCGACGCGATCAAACAAAATAGTTTTTTCATTTATTTACCCTTTCTGCCGTTAAGATTTAATCTTATGGCTGACCTTCTCCCCGTCCGCAGTCACAGGTGATTGCGGACGAGGGAAAGTTTAAATTTTAACGTCTTTTTCTTAAAATCGCAACCGCGGCGATTAAAGCGGCGAACACGCCCGCAGACGCTCCCGCTACGTTGCCGAAACAGCCGCTTTTCTCTTCCGTCTTGCTATCTTTTATCGACTCGCTTCCCGTCGGTTTATTCGTTTCCGAATCGTTTCCGCTCTCAGAGGGATCCTCGCTTTCGGTCGACGAAGATTCTACGCTTTCGGTCGGTTCGGGATCGGCTTTTTTCTCGTAAGTAACGGTTATTTCGTCGTCGCCTTTAACCGTGAGTTCGGTTATTTCCGCGCCGCCTTTCGTAACTTTATAAGTATACCCGTCGAGTTTGAAGTCGATAAAATCGATTTTCTCGTTGTATTTCGCCTTTATCTCGCCGTCGGTTTTTTCGACGCCCGCATATTTGACTGTAACGATGTAAAGTCTGTCCGCCTCGTCGAATTTCGCAACGAGAGCGGTATCTTTTTTGACCTTATCGGTCTCGAAATTCCATTCTTTTTCGCCGTCGAACCATCCTTTAAAAGTATATACGGTGGTTTCGGTCGCCGTCTTCGTCGGGTCTTCGGGCTTAGTAAGAAGGGTATCGTATTCGGCTTCTGTTTCGTTTCCTCCGTCGAAAGAAACCTTATATTTTCTGACCGTCTCGTTAAATTTCGCTACGAGAGCGGTATCTCCCGATACCATATCTTCCTCAAAGTTCCATTCGTTTTCACCGACGTACCAACCTTTAAAAGTATATACGGTCGCCTCCGTTTGGGCTTTCGTCGGATCTTCGGGTTTCGTAATCTTCTCGCCGTACGCGACTTTCGTCTCGTTCTTTCCGTCAAAAGTTACGCTGTATTTGACGGGAACCTGCTTGATTTCGTATGCAACGTCCTGCATGGGAAGTTCCTCGGGAAGATTTTCGATAACGAACTCGTAATGCTCGACCGCCGGGATAGTTTCCTTTGCGGCTTTGAGAGCGGCGAGTTTTTGTTCTTTATCGAATACGTCGAACGTAACTTCCGTAACTTTCGTTCCGTTAAAGTTCAGCGTCGCGGTATATAAAGCGTATTCGTCGATATATCCGTCGCCTTTAAGAGCGATCGTAAATTCGTTCGTAAATTCGATATAGCCTGCCGCGCCGCCCGAGGTTTTCGTCCCTGCGGGAATCGTGACTTTGCCCGTGTAATCTTCGGAAATCAAATCGAACGGAGCGAAGAAAACTATTCCTTTGTCAAGGCTTAATATTTCAACGGTCTTATCCTCGCTTCCGACCTTAACCGCAGCGTTGCCGTAAGAAGAGTAATCGCTTGCCGCAGTCTCTTTATCGGTCGTCATACCGATATACCATCTGTTTCCCTGTTTCGCTCTCGCTCCCATACCCGTAACGCCGAGTTTTAAATATCTCGAAGTTACGCCTATCGAAGAACCTGCGATATAAATATTCAATTCGTTTTCGACAACGATAGAACCTATCGCCGTACCTGCGGGAATAGTGAAAAGGTGTTCGTCGGTAATCTGCGTATGCGACGTTACGTTTTCGGCAAAGAATGAATAATCGAGACAGACGAAGTATTCCGTACCCGTGTTCGCCACGTTCGGCGTTACTTCCTTTCCGTCTAAAAGAAATTTATTCGGAGTCCACGCGTCGTCAGCCGTCGCCCCGCCCGTTTCGATATAAATAAGGTATCTTTTGTTGCCGTCCTGCGGCGCGCCGCTCGCAAAAGTCGCGTTCGACCTGCGAACGTTCGTCTTGATTTCGCTATGCCCTTTCAAGTTGTACAATAATTCGTTTTTCGTTGCGATTTTATCGAGAACGGTACCCGACGGAATTATCAGAGAGGTGGTCATATCGGTGGGAACGAGAGCGTAAGGCACGATAAAATACGCCAACTTGTCATCGCCGTAATAACATACCTCCACGGACTGCGTTTCGCCGTTGATTTTTACGTCTGCATACGAAATGCGACCGCTTGCAGTCTGATCCGTCCAAGAAACGTCGCCCGTACTCACTCCGATAAGGAAAAAGTCGTCTCTTAAAGCCGCGCCGCCGTAATCGACCGTCGCTTCGGTCTGCTCCGCCGCATTCGCGACGCTCGGCGTATAAGTTTCCGCCGCGGCAACCAAGCCGACGACTAATGCCAGACTGAATAAAACAGTCAGAAATTTCTTGATTTTTCTCATATTTTCTCCTCCTCGGCGTTTTTCGCCGATTTTTTACTTTTTGAAAATTTACGATTTTCGTTCAAAACGGATTCACACCGCTTTAAAATTTGCAATTTTCGTTCAAAACGGGTTCATACCGCCCGAAGCGAGCATACTCGGTCTCCCCTTTTGCTCAGGGTAGGCTTCTATGCTTTTACGCTTTATACGGAACTACGAATACCCCTTTCCCTGCGGAAACAGTTTCGCTCCACTTGCCGTTTTTAACGTCCTCTACCGTCGCTTTCCCGTCCCTGTATACCACTACTTTGTCGCAATCGATAAACTCGATATCGACGGTATTCGATTTACCGTAAGAGGGATCGCCGTAGTTTACGAGCATAAGTCCCTCGTTGCCGTTTTCGTCGGTAAATCTCGAACAAATAGCGTTTGCGGTCGCCTTTACGCTCTTCACCGTATCGAAATCGCTTTCTTCAAGAATAACGCTCTTCACCGATTTCAGATACTTAAACGCCCATTCGTCCTTCTTTTCGCTGCCGCTCGTCCCCTTGACTTCCACGGGATAAACGCCTTTCCACGTTATCGATTGCATCACCTCGTCAAGGTCGAAAATAAGCGAGTTCGCCGCTTTTACTCCGCCGTAAGCCGAGGTTTTCGCGCCGTTTCTGTCTATCATCGAAACGTGTTCTTCGCCGAATTCCCTCTCGTCGAGTTCAGGCGAGGAATAAGTGAACCAACTGAACTCCGTAAATCCGAACGCCATAGCGACGTAAGCCTGAAATATACAATCGGTTTCGTCGGGCAATCTCCTCGGCGAAGTGTTCGATTTAAAGCCGAAACTCATCGACTGCATCGCTAAATGCGTTATGAGTTCGGGGTGAGCGATTTTCTGTTCGGCTATGAACGCAAGCGAACGAAGCCACGTTTCTTCGACGTAGTTATAATCGTAACGCTGAGCGTCGTGTAGCGGATATACGTCTATCGCCATAACTCTCGGCATCCCCTCGGGAAGAAACGAAAGTACGGAATCGTACCAACCGCCTATATATTCGCGGTAGTCGGACGTTCCGAGATACCTCGCGTCCGCTCCGCTCGAATTCATACATACGAAAAACTTGCCGCCGGCGTATTTTCCCGAAAAGTCCGCAATAGCCCCCGCTATCTCTTCGTATTCGGACATATTCGGCTCGTCGGTGTAATCTATACCCTTTATCGACGAATAGAAGTCCTTACCCCTATAGTCTTTGACGTTTTTATTGATGTTTCCGTTTGTGTAGCCGATCGCGCCAATGCCGAATTCGTGACATTTTTCGATATATTTTTCCTGCATAGCCGAGCCGAACTGACTTCCTCTCGCCCCGTTTAAGGTCGAATCGACGATAAGCGTGTTTATGCCGCTGTCCTTAAATTCCTGCCAACGCTCGTCCGTGAGGTCGGTAGGCCCGCGCCATGCGTATATATCGGTCGAAACCGTATCTCTGTATTTGGAATAATCGACGAGCGATGACGCAACGTTTATCGTCATATTTCTGCTCGCCTTTCCGCTTTCCGAGCCGTTTCCCGAAGAACCCGTCCCCGTTTTATTGCAGGCGGCTATCGAAAATATCGTTATCGCTGTCGCCGTCAAAGCAAGCGTTTTTCTTATTAACCCTGTCATTTATTTTCTCCGTATTTTTGTAATTTACCCTTTCAGTCCGCCGACCGACATACTCGACATTATCGTCTTGCTGAAACTTGCGTACAATATGAGTACGAACACGGTCATAAAGGACATTGCGGCGAATGCCTGCGGCATCGCGCTTCTGCCTTCCGCTATCGTCTGAATCGTATATACGCCCAGCGCGACGGTCGGTTTCGAGTTGAGATAAAGGTAAGGCGTCATATAGTCGTTCCAAAGACCTATTACGCTCAGTATACCCATCGAGACGACAAGCGGCATTGCCTGCGGATACATAATATTGAAAAATACCCGTAAATTTCCCGCTCCGTCGAGAAACGCCGACTCGGCGTATTCCCACGAAATCGAAGCGAAATAGTTCTTGTAAAGAAGCATTCCGAAGCCTATTCCGCCTGCGCTCATAAGAAAGATTCCCGCCCATGTGTTTTTGAGTTTTATCGCCGTCATAAACGCGTAAGTACTCGCCGTCGAACCTATCGCCGGTATAACCATCGAAATTATTACGAACTGCTCGGCAAGCGAGCCGAGTTTCGTTTTATACCTTGCCACGACGTAGCCCGTTATTACGGGAATTACCGCCTGCAAAAAGGTACAAACGACTATCATTACGAGCGAGTTTTTGAGCATCATCCACATTGTCGCCCTCGACGCCCCGTATTTCATCGTGAATATCTGAACGTAATTGTCGAAAGTCGCCCCTTTCAAATCCCAGAACGCGTAAGGCTTGTTAAAATAACTTCTCTGAACCCTGAGCGAGTTAAGAGCCATCCATACGAGAACAAGTACGAACGAAAAGGAAAACAGGAATATTCCGAGAGTTACAAGTACTTTATATACTATATCCCCGACGTGAGCGGGGCTTTTGAATTCGGATCCTATTTTTTTCGTCATCAGAACTCCACCTCCTCGGCGCGCCTTCCCATTGCTTTGCGGAAAATAGTTATAACTATCATTCCGATTACGCCCGTAATAACGCCCCACGCGGCCGCCAAACCGAACTGATTAGCCTTGGTGTTTACGATTACGATAAGTCCGAGCGTCGTCAGGTATTCGTTGGACGGGGCGACAAGGAGCGACGGCATATACCACGCGAAACAGCCCGATACTATCGAAACCGTCATCGTGCATATCGTCGGCCACAAAATGGGAATAACTATCTTCGTAAAAATCTTCATTTCGCTCGCGCCGTCGAGTTGCACGCTTTCGATTACGCTTTCGGGTACTCTCGCCATAGACGAGCCGAAATAAATTATATTCGTGCTTATGCCCGTCCACACGCTGAAAATAAGCATCGCAGGCCACGCCGTATGTTTATCGCCGAGCCAGTTGTTTACGGGAATAATTCCCTCCCAATGAAAAGCGGCGAGTATTTTGTTTAAAACGGCGTTGTTGCCGTTTACGAACATTTTGAACACGAAACAAAGTACGGTCGCGGAAATCATCGCAGGCAGGAATAATACCACCTGATAAATTCTGTAACCCTTTATCTTTCTGAATATGGCGAACGAGAATATAAGCGTTATCGGCAGGTTTATACACATACTTAAAGGAATGAGCGAAAGCGTGTTTAAAAGAGCGCGCCAGTTCATTATCATACCCTCGTTTTTGTCTATGCCGAATATCGCCCTGAACGCTCCCGCGTAGTTGCGGAAATTATTCCAGCTGCCCACCTGCAAATTGCCCGAGCGGAAGGATAACAGTATCGTGCTTGCGTTCATACATATCCAGAAAACCACGAAATGTATCGTCGGCCATATCAGAACGGAATAAGCGAAGACCTTGTCTTTTATCTTCTTCCTCTTCATTCCGTTTGAAATTTTGTCGGACAAAGCCTGTTTCGCCCCGCCCGTTTGCTGTTTTATCATCGTTATTTAATAAGACCCTTTTCTCTGAATTTGCTTTCGTAATCGGCGGCGGTCGTCTTGGTGTTGTACCACGAATCGCCGCTCTTGTTAGTAAAGTCGGTGTTAAGGAGAGACTCCACGCCGTCTCTCGTCACCGTTCCTTTATACATTTTGTCGAATACCTTACCCGTAATTTCGGGACGAAGTCCGCCGAGCAGATAGTTAAGCGAAGTCGAACCCGACACCGTCTTTTTATAATTCATCATATTCTGAACGTCTTTTCCCCAGTCGGTAAGATTGAGACTCGAAGTATCGTATTCGAACGCGAGCGGAGTCTGTAAGGCGTTATGCATTTTGACGAGATTTTCCTCTTTGAATATATATTTGAGGAACTTCTTTGCCTTTTCGGTGTTTTCGCTGTTCTTCGGAATGAAGAAGTATTCCGTGGGGTAATTTATGTTTACGTTGATTTCGTTTCCGTCAAGAGCGGGAACGGGAGCGAAGCGATATCTGAAAGTATCGTCGGATATATTAGCTCTTTCTTCCGACTCGAACCACGAACCGGCGAAACACATAAGAGCCTCTCCGCGGAGGAAAGATTCGTAGCCGTCGGTATGCTTCGTCGTGAGCATCTGCGGAACGGACGTCGTCGATTTTCCGCCAACGGGGTCTATAAGGTCGTACAACGCTTCGAGAGCCTTTTTGGTCGCGTCGTTTACGAAAAGCGATTTGTCGAGGTCGCCGCTCTGATTGAAATAAGCGGAATACTTCTTGTAGTCGGTCTGCGCCCAAAGAGTCTTATAGGTGTCCATAAGATCCTCTTCTTCCGTTCCCCATACTATGCCGTAGGTTTTCTTGCTGTTGTTTTTATACTTGTAATTCGCGTTGGAAACGTCTTTCGCGAGTTTTACGAGCGCATTCCACTCGGTCGGGAAAACGTTGCTGTCAACGAGTTTTTTCTCATAGAGGTCGTTGAGCATATCCTGATTGTAAACTATGCCCGTCGGACAATAGGGCAACTGAATTATGAACCTGTGGTCGCCGATTTTTCCGAGATTGCGGATTTCGGGCGCGATTTTGTCGTTTATAGTCTTGCCGTCGTCGTACTTCTCGTTGCAAAGGTCGGTAAGATCCTCGATGTTGCCCGAATTTACCCAGTTTATCCAGTCGTAGGTCAGACCCGTAAGGTAAATATCGTCGGGAGCGTCGCCCGTAAGCATCATATTTTTAATGTTTTCGTCGATATTCGGGTCGCCGTACACTTCGACGGTTATGCCCGTTTCGTTGTAGAAATCGTCTCTGACGTCGTTGAGGAAGTCTTTGCCGAGACCCTTTTCGAGAAGCATCACGGTAATGGTTCCGTTGTCCGGAACGTTCGGATTTTTCGAGCCGCCGCTGTCTTTGTCGCCACACGCCGCCAACGTGAAAATTGTCGTTACGCACGCAGCCGTCGCCGCTAATTTTTTAAATAAATTCTTCATATTTTTCTCCTTTAAATATTCGCTTTTAGCTGTGAAGCAAGCAAAAGCGGATATATCCGCTTTTCACCGCCCGAACAAAGCCGTTCGGTCGGGAAAGTCTTTATTTTTATTTCGTCTCTCTTCTCTTTTTACCGAGAGAGATTATCGCAGCGGCAACAAGAGGCAAAGTCATCGTCGCCGAAACGCCGCCTTTGCAGCCTTTCTTCTTGCCCGAGGACTCAAAGTCATCTCCTTTTACGCCCTCGTTTATCTTCAATTCGCTGCCGTAGAATACGCCGTACTCGTTTTCGATTTTAACTTTTACGACGATTTCTCCGTCGCCGTCGGCGTAAAGACCGTCGCCCGAAATATGAGCCGCTCCTTTTACGACTTCATAAGTTATCGTACTGTACGCCGTTTCCATATTCGTAGAATAAGAAAGAGTCGCTTTCTTACCTGCCGACAACGTAGTCTTATTCGACTTCGTGACAATTTCGATTGCCTTTCTGTCGCCTGCGTTCTTAGCCGAAGAGATAGTGACGGACGAGCCGCCCGCGCCCTCGACTATTCCGCAGAAATAGGTTCCGAGAGCGGAGAGTTTGTCTATATTGTCCTCCACGACGAGTTCGCCGTCGACTTTGAGGTATACTATCGTTCCCGAAGATACGCTCTCCTCGCCGATATAATAGTCCACGCACCCGATTTCTATATCGTATTCGGTATCCGGTTTGAACGGAGAGGGCTTCGTCATAGAACCTATTATCACGACGTCATCCGCGATAATCAACTTATAGCCCGTCTTTGCCAAGGTGTTCTTGCCTCTGAACGCGAAAGTCGCTCCGAAATCGGCGCCCGAGAACTTAATCTTCGCCTTTACCGAATAACCGCCGTTATTCGTCGGCACGTCAGTCGCGTTTACGAGCGACTGCGAGGCGGAAGTAACGTCGTTTTCGACCTTCGTATAGGTTATTCCGTCGCCTATCGGAACGAGGTCGGATATATCGTATACTTTCGTGTTTTCGGCGCGTCTTATCTTCGGATTGTAAAGGCTCATAGCCCCTATTTTTACGGTCTTGCCGTCTATCGTTCTTTCGCTGTCCACGCTCATTATGAGAGAGTCTTTAACGACCTGACCGCCTTCCCACTTCGTGAGATCGGTAAGCAAGGAAGTAGCGAAAGGACTTATATAAATCGAAACGTCGCCGCTTTCGGAAACGTTGTAGTCTCCCGACATAAGACATTCGCCGTAAGCGACTTTTTCGCCCTGCGTGACTTTGACGTAGAACACGAAACCGTCGTTGCCGCTCGTATCTTCTTTGTTCACCGCGCCGAACTCCACGAAATACTCGCCCTGTTCGAGTTTAAACTCGTCGTTGTTGTAAATCACGAACTGCGGAGAACCCTCGAGTCCGTTATGGAAAAAGTCGAACCAAAGGCATTGCGATTTTTCGCTGTCCTCGGCTTGTTTGCCGTTATAACGCATCCTCACCGTCGGCGCGCCCGTCGTTAGCCAGAAGTTGCCGTTGTCGAACTGACTTCTGAGTTCGTAAACGAGATATACGTCGCCGCCGTTATACACCGAACGGAATTTTATCTGCGGTTCGGCTTTGGAACCTACCATTTTTATCGATTTGCAGAAGCCCTGCGGGTCTCCGCTTTTCAAAAGAACGTTTCCGTCGGCGTCTTTTTCCGCGTTCGCTTTCAGTTTTACAACCGAAGAATCGGCGATATAGTCCTCTATTTTAACGGGGTTTAACTCAATCGTCTTGTTTTCAAACCCCTTAGCGGGAAGCAATACGCCCGAAGGAAGTTCGGGAATGTCGTAGTCGTTCTCGGCGATATACTCGTTTCCGATATAAAAAGTAAAATCTTCCGCGAGAACGTAACCGCCGCCGAATTCGGCGCCTTTTTTAATCGCTACCGAATGTTTTCCGATTTCGCTCGAAACGGTCGCGCCGTCTATTATATCCGCGTAATTTATTACTCCTAAAATAGCCGTGCCGTCGTAACTCGGGCTGTCTTTGCCCGCCATTCCTCCGAGGTAATGTACGGGAACTTTCTTCTCTTTCTCCGTTCCCTCGTCGAAAACGCAGACGTCGCCGTCGCGCCACATAGTATCGGTTATCCCGTCTATATCCGTCTGAATACGGATAAGGTATCTATGCAAATCCTCGGTTTCCTGCACGCACGAAGTTATGTCGTCGAGGTCGTCTCTTTGGAGAGTGAACGTCATTGCCTTCGGTTCGGGTTCGACCGCGCCGTACTTCAATATAACCGTAAAATCTTCGGCTATCCTGTAATTGCCGAAAACCGTTCCTTTTCTGACTATCACGGCAACCTTGGTATCTTTCGGAACTTCGGCTTTATAGATAATGAGAGCGAGTTGCTTGCCGCTCGTATCGTTTAAGACCTCTACTTCCTTGTCCTTGCCGTCTATCGAAACCGTGACCTTAGGGAGAGGATTCGTCTTACAGTCGAAGGGCGAATCGCTTTCGAGCCATACCACGTAGCGGGAGTTATTCTCCTGCCAACCGCCCGAAACGGAAGTGATTTTATACTCCGTAAGAGCGGCTTCCTCATCTGCCGCCGCCGAGAGTTTACCCGTAAAAAAGCCCGCCGCGACGCAAATCGCAGCAATAATCGTCAAAACGATTATAAAACTTTTTTTGAGAGTTTTTACTGTCATATAACCTCCTTGAACCGACTTTTTCTCGAAGTAATTCCGATTAAAAGTTTCGGCTTGTTTCTCTTTTACATTTTACATTATATCATACCTTAAATGAGGGTGTTAGTCTTATTTTAGCAGATTTTTTATACAATCTTATCATACTATTGACAATTTCGGAATTGTCTTGTAGAATGTGGTTATGAAAAAATACGTGTATGAATTTTTAGGCGGAAGAGAAAGTCATTCGGTCGAGCCGATAAAACTCGATACGGTATTTACGATAGACAATCTCATAGTCGTCTATTACAACCGTTTCGCGCCGAGGTTCAAGTTCCCCGGCGAAAGACATAATTTTTACGAGTTCTACTACGTTGCGAACGGAGAAACGACAATTACCATAAACGGCGAAAAGCGTCTTTTCTCCGAGGGCGAATACATTATGGTTCCGCCAATGGTGTACCACGGAATGGAACCCTATAAGACCTACGCGACGGGCGTGGTTATATCTTTCGACGCGACGGGTTATCCCGACGAGGTTTTCGACGGAAAACTCTCCTCGTTCGGGAAACAACTCCTCACCAACATAATCAATACCTACGCGAAAAACTGCAACGAGTCGGAATTCAGACCTAAAATGTTCCCCGAGAAAGACGAGGAAAAAGACTTCGGTTACGGACAGGCTTTAAGAGGTTATATCGACTGTCTTATGATGCTCATTTTGCAGGAACACAAAAAAATAGAACGGGAAAAGACTCACACCGAAAAGACCTATAACCCGCTCGCTCAGGACACTCTTTCCTATCTCGAAAAGCATTTCAGAGAGAATCCGTCGCTTCGGCAAATCGCCGACCACTTGAATTACAGCGTTCCGCATATTTGCAGAGTTTTCAAACAGAACTATAACGAGTCTATCGTAAACTACGTCGCGAAACTCAAAATCGACGAGGCGGTAAGGCTTATCGAAGAAAACAATATGTCTCTGAGAGAAATTTCCGACTCGCTCGGCTTCGACAACGTGGCGTATTTCACGAGGATATTCAAACAGCACACGGGAATGACCCCGTCGGCGTACCGTAAATTCGCCGTATGGGCGCATCTTTTAAATTCCAAGTATCTCCCGAAAGACTTCAAAATATAATCGAATCTTTTAAATAAAGTAAAAAACAAGATGCCGCAAAGGAATCTTGTTTTTTTTCGCTATAAATACGTTGTCTTAACACGTGACGGGACGTCGAGGTGAATTCTGTTTTCAACAATTCGTAGGGGACGGCGCCCTCGACGTCCCGTTTCGATGAATTCTGTTTTTTGCATAAAGTCGAATTTATCGACTTATACGCCGACTTTCGACGATTGTTCAAGCAGCCGCTCGAATTATTTGACAGGAACTACGAACGTTCCGTCGCCCGCTCCGAGAGTAAGAGAAAGTTTTCCCCCGTCGAGAGTTTTCATTACGGGCGTCCCGTTTATATAACATATCGCGTGACCGTATTCGCCGCCGAAATTCAATTCCGCTATATTGTTTCTCGTATTCGACGGATCGTCTGCGTTTACAAGCATATATCCCTTATAGTCAGAGCCGAGAGTAAAACATCCAACCGCCAAATCGTAAACCGAGGTAACCCCGTTTGCAACGCCGTCGCCCGAATAACTCGCCGCGTCGCCGAACGCTCCCGTTGTCGCGGTCTGTCCTGCTATAAGCCTCGTTCCCTGCCAATCGAAGGCAAGCGCTACCTCGTCGAGTTTTTTCGCTTCTGCGTTAGCCGCCTTTATATAATCGTACATAGGAAGATATACCCCTTTATACGTTCCCGCCGTCTCGTCGTACTCCCATACGACGGCGGATTCTTTCATAGCCTCCACAGCCGTCTGATTGTAATGCTGCCAGTAAGTGAAGTAATCTATTCTCTCCATTCCGTAAGCGAGAGCCATGTAAGCCTGATAACGGATATGGTTTTCGTTCATCGTCAGGTTTCCGTCTTTATCTATTCTGCCCGTAAGGTTACATTCCGCAGACTTTGCGCTCCAACCGCCCATTACCGCCTTGTAATCGGCTGCGTTGTAATGCGTTACGGACTGTATGCAAACCCCCGCTTTAAACCCGTTTTCTTTCGCGGCGTTCGCGTACATAGCCATCATACTGAAATAATGCGAGGACATTTTATAGGTCGAAGTTACCTTGCTTGTCAACGCCTTTTTGCTAAGAATCGTAAGAAAAGGATAACAATCGCTCATAAGGTATTGCTTGCCGTTATCGAGCGAGTTGTTTTTCATATTTTCGACGATATATCTGAGATAGTCGTTATAGTAGGTTTCGTCGGTAACGACCGTATAATCGTCTGCCGCGTGTCCTACCATATACTGTCCGTTTACGCCCGGAGAAATAACCGCGCCGACGAGAACGTAGCCGCCGTCGATTAAACCCATATCGTAAGCGAGATAATTATACCAAGCGTTATAACAATCGAGATCCTCGCCGTAAGGTTCGTCGCGAAGAGTGAAACCCGCGAAACAATTAAGCGGCGTTCCGTTCGTCTTGTAAGTATATCCTTTGGGATATTCGGGAACGTAATTTTTATAAGTATCGAAGTGAATACTTAGTATATTTTTTATCTCTTCGTCCGTTTTTCCGAGATTTGCGTATTCGTTTTTGTCCATAAGCGCCCATATAAACGAATCGTATAAAACCACGGGGGCTTGCGACTTATCCTTTATTTCGTAGGTATCGCAATATAAAGCGACGAGGTCCAACATTCTTTTCGCGTCGTCCTTCATTCCCGAGCCGCCGCCGTAATTTATCCCCTCGTAGCGGTACGCTTCCGTGTCTGCTTCGTCGGCGACGAGGTAATTAAACCCCGCGTCGAAATATTTCTTCACGTCCTCGACAGTCGAACACGCGTAACTGTCCGTCGTAAGTTTTCCGCTTTCGAGATGAATACCGAGAGACGGTCCGTAATAGGACATTACCTCCAACTCTCTCCCGTCTCTGCCCGAGGCTTTTATCGCCGCTTCGAGCGTTCCCGCCGTGAGAAGTCCCGCATCGAAAGTAACTACTCCGTTTTCAAAAGTCGCAGGGTATCTTACCCCGTTTATCGAAAAGGCTCCAACGCTTGCCGCGTCAAAATCGGCTTTCCCCGTTATTCTGATCTGTCCGTCGGCGATTTTCTCAATCGTATAACTTCTCTCCGCTCCGACAAGATTGTACTTTTCGTCTATATCGAGAACGCCGTCCGCGTATTTCCGTATTATATTCAACTGCCATGCGTTGTACTTCGACGAATTCTCGAGAGCCTTGGTCGCGACTTCGTAAGCCGAACGCATATTCGCCTCGGAAACGTAGTCCGCAAGTATCGTTTTGGTCGTTCCGTCTGCGTAAGTTACCGTAAGATAGCCGCAAGCGACGAATTTTTTATTGTAGTTCGCGGCGGAAAGAGTGATTACCGTAGAATACGTTTCGTTGCCGCCATCCGTAAACTTTCTGAAATTTTCGTCCGTCGAAGAAACTTTGTAACCGTTAGTTCCGTCCGCAATCGCAGTAAAGTCGCCGCCAAGTTTTTTAAGGAAGGCTTCGGAAGTCGCATACATTCCGTAGTCCGTAATCTCTTCCGCTCTGTTTGCCGAAATCGAAGTCGTGAAACGAAGTCCCTGATAATCGTTCGCAAGCCTTATGCTCGCCCCGTAAACGTTGGTAAGCGAAGTCGTGACAGCTTCGACTAGAACGCTCGTCGGCGCGGTTTCGCCTATCGCCGCGTACACCTTCGAAAGACTTTCGTACAAGACGTTTTCATATCTGTAACCTATCACTTTCAGCCCGTTTTTCTCCACGTTTTTAGCCGAGAATACTCCCGAGAGAGCGACCTCGCTCCATACTATATCCGAAGAATAAACGCTGTCGCCGCAGACTACCGTTACGGGCGTTTTATCTATAATCTGTTCGTTGTAAATATAGAACGTTACCGAATTGACGATATAATAGTCGCCTACCCAGCCCGTTTTCGTCGTAATTTTAAACTCGGTATCGAGCGGATAATCGCTCGCGTTGAGAAGTACCGCCGATTTTCCTCCGCTCCACTCGTAAAACGCCTCGTTTTTTTCGTTCTTTCCGTCAACCGTTACGGCAAGATTTCCGATATAGGCAAAATCGCCGCCCGTCACGTCGTTAAAGTATACGACGTACCGATAAACTTTGTTTTCGTCGTTGCTCTGATACTCGCCGCCGTTACGCGTGAGCGTAACTCTCGGGTCTTTCGTTAAGAATTTAGTCCCGCTAATCCACAAGTTTATATCGTTCTTTATTGCAAAATTGCCCACCTTACAACTTTTAACCGTTATCTCGTTTATCTTAGAACCGTCGTTCGGGCAGATCTCGAAAGGCAGTAACAGCGCGGTCTCGGTTCCCCAATTTATTAAATCGAGAGATTTTCCATCGCCGTTAATCGTAACGTTTACCTGACCTATTCGATTATAACCGCCGTCGCCGACCCCGTCGAAAAACAGAACGTAACGGTCGCTTTGAACCGCGCCGGAAACGTAATTTATTACGCCTTCCTGCGGTTTTTCTTTTTCGGTAACTGCGTTGTCTATTATATAGACGGTTAAATCGTTATTGAAAAAATAATCTCCGCCCGTCACCGCGCCAAGCATAAATTTAAGAGTATGGTCTTTATCCTTCTCGCAGACCGAATAGTCGAGCAACGCTCCGAAATCGCCGCCGCCCAAGTCGCAGAAATCGACTTTTTGCAAAGTTCCGTCGATTAAAACGTTTATTTTGCCGAGCGGAGCGTAACTTTCGCCAATTCCGCCTTTGAAGCGAACGAGGAATCTGCTAAAATTATCCTGCGCTCCGCCGCCGCTTAAAGCGAGCGGTTTAACTTCGAGATTGCTTACGGCGTATTTGTTTATTTTTAAAGCGACGTCGTTTTTTAAAGTCGAAACCCCGCCGATTTTCGTACCCGCAGGAAGATAAAAAGCGTGTTCGCCGATTGCTTCCGCAGTCGTCGCCCCTTCGACCAAACGGTTATATTCCAGATATAACGTCAATTCGGAGCCGCTTCCTATATAATTGAGTCCGCCGCCCGAAATTTTCTTAATATTGCCGTCGGAATCTATCAGCGTCGCTTCATTATTGTTCCAGAACTCGTTTCCGAGATCCGACGCGTCCGCCGTAAAATCAATAACATATCGGTTAGAGCCGTTATCCTGACAACCGGCCAACTTGGAAAAAACGAGCGTAATGTTTTCGGGAGCGGCGTTTGCCTTTGACGAAATCGAAACCGCGAATATCGTTGAAAATACCAATGCGACAAAAGCAAAAAATAAACACAGTAAATTTTTCTTTGATTTTATCATAATAACACCCCTCTTTTAATCGCCGTCGCCGCCGAAAATATCGTCGTCGCGACGATTGTCCCCGTCGCCAATCGACGCCGTAACGATATCGCAAAAATCAAGCGATACCACCTTAAAATCTGCCTTTTCATACTTTTTTCTCATCAAACAACCTCCGATTTTCGCATATACGCAAAGATATACGCGAAGAAACACTAATTGATTATCGGGATAATTGTAGCATCGATACGGCTTAAAGTGTTAGTCGTATTTTAGCAACTTTTTTGCATTATTTAATCATTTGCAATAAAAAAAGTCTTATAAAAAGAAAGCCCGACTTCTTTTTTATAAGACCGTGTACAATATATTTTAACTTTAAAAATTTTATAAATCAGATTAAAGCGTGACGCCCGTTTTGTAAAAGGCTATCTCTCTTATATCTTCGCTTTTACACTTCATTTCACCATTAATTGTCACGATAATCGACTTATAGAGGGCTTTTTTATCCATTTCATACGCATTGAAGTCAATCCCACCGCTCTTTTTCTCCGCTAAACAATCGTTCGTCGAGATTTTGAAAGTCGGAACAAAATTCGGCATAAAAAAACCGAGAAGAACCTGTTTCTCTCGGTTCGACTCGGTTTGTCATCGCGCTTTGCTCTGTTTCGGAACCCATGTCCGCGATATTTTGATTTTTATCTCCAAAATCTTAGGTTTTTGCGGGATTTTAAGTTGGTGATACTGCTCGGACTCGTACGGAATAGCGTTTTGCCCGACAATTCCTATAAGTTTTCGGCAAAACGCGTCGCCGATACGGCGCCGTTCGTAATTTATTCGAGAATGTTCGTAGTAATAAAATCTACGCCCCAAGAAACAAGTTTTTCCGCATACTCGGGGTCGTTCACTATCCAGCAGTTGATTTTTATACCGCGGCGTTTGAGTTCGGCAATATTCTCCTCGTTTAAAGACATATAGTCGGAGTCGATTTCAAGCGAATTGCTCTCGCATATATCCATAATCTCGGAATTTATCGGTCCGGTCAGAAGTTGGAGCGGATGGTTCGGCAATATCTTTCTCAGACGAATCATATTGTCGGGGAAAAACGATATAAAAATGACGTTCTCAAACTGCTTTTCCTCTTTCGCTATTTCTATAATCTCTTTGAGTTGCTCGTCCGTGTATTCGACTTTGAGTTCCAGAACGCTCTTTTTGCCGTAACGCCTGCAAACGTCGAAGTACTCCCTTAACGTCGGAACAGCCATATACTCCACCGTATCGCCATTCACGATTTTTCTGACTTTACGCAAATCTTCGTACAAATAGTCCTTTATTTCGATATTTTTACCAAAAACACGACTTAAATTACCGTCGTGACTGATTACGTACTTGCCGTCTTTGGTAAAGTGAACGTCCGTTTCTATGCCGTAATAACTTCTGTTGCCCGCAGCGACGAAAGCGCACTCCGTGTTTTCGGTTTCAAGCCCCGAAAGTCCCCTGTGCGCAATCATTAAAACGCCCGTTCCTTTTTTGTCTAATTTTATCGTATCAGATAATATTTCTTCCATAATTATTCGGGTTTATCCTCTAAAACAAGGTCATAGTCGCCGAGTTTGTTGACTTTGAAACCGTTTTTCTTATACTCGTCGTAGTTGAACGCTTCGAGTTCGTCTATCGCGAGTTTGTGGAACTCGTAGAAATTATGCCACCAGGTCTGATCCGAACCGAGAGTCGCCGAAAGATAAGCGTCGGCAATATCGCAACCCATTGCGGGGGCGACGTAAAACGCGCCCATCGCGAGTACGTTTACCCCGTTACCCGTTATCGCCCTTCTCGCCGCAGGAACGCTTTCGACTACGCCCGCGTGAACGTGGGGGCATTTGCTCGCCGCGATATGAATACCCATACCCGTTCCGCAGAACAGAAGCGCTCTTTCATACTCGCCTTCCGAAATCATCGCTCCGACTCTTAATCCCACTCTGTGGAACATAAGATCGGTGTCGTTCGGGTCGCTGTCTTTTTTAACGCCCATATCGAGAATTTTCCAACCTTTCTTTTCGAGGTGAGCCACAACCGCCTCTTTAAGCGGAAAGCCTGCAAAGTCCGCGCCCACTACGAGATATTTGTCCTTAACTGTCTTCATTTTTCCTTACACTCCTTATTTGTTTTATTTTTACGGGAACGTAAACGCCGCCCCGCAATTTCCTTTTAACAATCGCATACGCGAAATTTTTTATCGCAAAACCGATATATCTTTAATCCCGAACGATATAAGTCTTTTTTGCCCGTCGTAATCTTTGTTCGTTCCGTCGTCGTTCCAGCCGCCGCGAAGGGTGAAAGCGTCGCTGCCTACTCCGCTCTCTTCTCTGCCTTTAAAATAGAAAGGTCCGTACAGGTTTCTGAGCGACGAATAACATTCGACGGTCACGGTCTTTTTGCCGCTTACGCCCCTTACGGTAACGCCGTCCGTCAACGCTACTTCGTAATTTTTGCCGTCAACGATAAAATTGCACGCCGTAAAATCGCCGTTCGGAACAAATCTCACGGAATCGCCGTCGAAATCGTAATCGAAAGAATAAAGTGCTTTTCCGAAGAAGTTTTCAAGCCCCTGCGAAGTCAGGTTGCCTGCAAGTTTACGCTTTTTCGCGACAATCTTTCCGTTTTCGCAATCGAAATCTCCGCGGACGAAAACCTGTTCGATACCCGTCTCGTAGGCGATGCAATTTCTGAGACTTTCGGGAACGGTCGGGTCGTAGAGAATTTTCCCGACTCTTTCGCCGTCCTTAAAGTCTATCGTATACGAAAGCAGGTTTTCGCCCTTTTTTACGCATACTTCGGAAAACTCGTACCCTATATCGTTTTCCGACTGTTTAAATCTGAGTTTTTCGCCGTTAAACGACTTATAGCCCGTCTTTTGCTTTTCAATTATAAGTTTTACGGGATAATTTCCATCGCTTGAAAACTTAAAAGAAACATCCGCTTTCCCGAAAAAGCCCGACTTTACAAGCCGCTCGTAAACGCCGTGGAAATAACCTTCAAAGGTCTTTCCGTTCTCCGTTTTAACGGTAACGTTATCAATAACCAGAGTATTTTCGTCTGACGAAACATACTCGGGAACAATCGTCGAAGAAAGCGACAAATCTTCGCTATTGCCGATATCGCCGAGTTCGAAGATCATGCCCGAACGCGCGGGAATAACGTTTTTCGTTTTGCCGCCGTGATATTCGCCCGTTTCGCCGATAGTTAAATCATAAGCAGAAAACTTGTCTTTTGTCGTCATCGTCACGGGTTTTTCGCTCTCGTTGACGACGAAAACGAATTCTCGCCCGTCAATTATTCTGTATGAATACGACGGTTCGCCGTCGAACGCTATCTCGGTCGGTTTTTTGAGTTTATCGAAATCGGATACGAGAGGAAGGGTGACTTCCGCCCTCTTTCCGTCTATATATTCGGGCAAAGTTTTGCCGAAAATCTCGCCGCCCTCGTTGGAAAATTCTTTCAAAAGATTGAGCGTGGAACTCTTCATTTCCTTGCAGGGGTTTAAAACGACCTGAGAATAACCCCTCTCGCCGACGATAAGTCTGCCGTTTTCCGCCCGTCCGAGTTTTTCGGCTATCTTCTCGTTTACAAAATGATAGGACACTCCCCGCTTTTTAAGTTCGGATAAAAGCCCGATAAACGGTACGTCTACTTCAAGCCTCGACTTACTTTCGTCAAGTCTCAGATAGTCAAGATAAATACTCTCCATGGGCGTGACGACAGCAACTTCGGTTTTCTCTTCCGAATTCGCAATCATATATCCGAGTTTTGAAAAATAGCCGTTAAACGACTTATAGAAGGACTTCCACGGCATAATTCTGCCGAAAGACGGCGGGCAATCTATCTTGCCGAGTTTCGAGAACGTGTAGTTATAAAGGTGCTGACACATAAGGTCTACGCCGTAAACGTACTGTTTATCCGCTATCAGTTTAAGATCCTTAGGCGTTACGCCGTAACCCGAACAACCGAACGTTTCGGTTAAGACAAGTTTCTTTCCCGTCTGCGCCGCGACCGAACCTATCGATTTTGCGGAAATTTCCGCCGTGCCGTCCCTCGCTAAATTATCTATCGCGGGGATATGCTCGTAAAGATAACTCGTCGCGCAGTCTGCTCCGCCCCACATCTGCGTAAAGAAAAACGTTTCCTCCACGCTATGTCCCGTGAGCGATACGCCGCGTAAATCGCACCAGTCGTAAAGCCTTTTATAGTAATTTTCGCAATACAGTTTGTTCAAAAGGCTATAATATTTGACTCTGAACGGATAACCGTTTTCGTCTTGAACGAAGAGCCAAATAAGCCCGTCTTTCAGATTTTCGTCGTATACGTTGCGGTATTCTTCCTCGCAAACGGACGATATCGGCGTTTCGTAACGATAATATTGCGGTTCGTCGGTGAAAAAGCCCGCAAGTTCCTTTCCGAACGAATTTTTAAACCTTTCGTAATATTTTTCGTGCGTTTCCTTTATGAATAGTTCGGTAACCCGCGGATTCAGTATATCACAATAGGCGTCAGAAAGCAATCTGTACACGGTATGATATTCGTTTATTCCCGAAACGGGGGCTTCCACACGCTCAAAATCGTCGCCGCGTTTGACGAACACGGCGAAAGCCGAACGGTCGAAAGTTGCCTTTACTCTATAACGCAAAAAGCCCGCGCGGTTTTTTTCATCCTTTAAAAGTTTACCGCCGACGAAACCGCTCGGCCAGCCGTACTCGTCGTACAACCAGACTTTAAGACCGAGTTCTTTCGCCTTTTCGAGAGCGACTTTTACCATATCGAACCACTCGTCCGTAAGATACGGCGTTTCAAGCCCCGCCCTTGCGTGGAATATGAAGCCGCCAAGTCCGAAATTTTTCATTTCGGAAATCTGTCGCTCTATTTCGCCCCGTTCGAGTTTCGAGTTTATGCTCCAGAACGGAACGGGGTTAAAAGCCTTCAAATCGGCGTTTTTTAATATCTCTGAAATGTTCATAAATTTATTTATAAGTCGATAAACATAGCGTTTATCGACTTATAGCCCTATATTTTAATATCGTATACTCCGTGAACAAGAGTTTTTTCAACGCCCTGAGCCTTGAAACGAGCCGTTATTCCGCAAGGGATTTCGACGTGGTATAAAGTCTTGTCTCCGTCCCGTTTCCAGTTCGAGACAACCTTACCCCTAATCGTTTCGTAGCTGCAATTCACATAGGTCATACCCGACGGTTTCACGGGCGAAATTGTAATTTTATCGCAGGCAAACGCGCCGTCGTCCACGGTTATGCCGCCGAGGAAGGCGTAGAAGAAAGCGTCGTAACTGCCGAACATCGGGTGGTCGAACGAGTCCATCTCGTTGGACATTTCGCTTTCCCATCTTTCCCATACGGAAGTCGCGCCGTTCTCGACCATATATCCCCAACCGGGATATTCGGGATTTTCGAGAATTTTAATCGCCGCATCCTGATACCCGAACTCGCCGAGAACGTAGAACAGATGTCTGTACCCGACGTTTCCGCAAGTCGAATGAAAATTCCTCGCGATAACGTCTTTAACGACGTTTTCCGCGATAGCCGCCCTGTCTTTTTCGGGGGCTACTCCGAGGGTAAGCGGCATTGCGTTTTCGGTCTGCGTACCGCCGGCGTAAGAATGAGTTTTCTCGTTATAATACTTGGCGTTAATCGCCTTTTTTACCTCTTCCGCTCTCGCGGCGTAAAACTTCTCGTCCTCTTTCTCGCCCGCAACGAAGGAAATTTCCGTCATAAGTTTAAGGTGCCAGTAAAGGGAAAGCGTGGAAACGAAAAGATTGTCCGCTTTCACTCCGAAGCAGGTCGGATTTACCCAGTCGGCGTAATACGAGTACGTCATTATGCCGTTTTGAGTCTTGGAAAGCAGAAAATCTACCCACTTTTTAAGGTTCGGATATTCTGCCTTTATGACCGAATCGTCGCCGTAAAGCGAATAGCAGTAAAGTGGCATCATAAGATAGACCACGCAAACGGGGTCGGCGGGTCTGCCGCCCGTATAGAAAGGCGCGGTGTCGCCTATCTCTCCGCCTTTAAGCTGAGTGTCGGTTATATCTGCGGTGAACTTCGGGAAAAACGCCGACATATCGCAGTTGTAAACGGTCTGATAAAGTCTTGCCCCGAGGTCGTTGAGCCAGCCGAAACGCTCGTCTCTCTGCGGACAATCGGTCAAAATGGAATGCTCGTTGTTATGCTCCGTTCTCACGGCGATTTTGTGCAGATAATTGAGTTTTTCGTCGGAACAATCGAAATTTCCGACTATTTTCGTATCTGTGTGAACGTGTTTCGCGACTATCTTTTTAACCGTCGCTTCGCCCGAAATCTCTATTTTGACGTACTGGAAGCCGTGGTAGGTGAACCTCGGCATATATCTTTCTACGCCCTCGCCTTTAAGAATATACTTGTCCGTCGCTTTCGCGCTTCTTAAATTAAGTCTGTTGACGTCGCCCTTGTCGTCCAGCCTCTCGCCGTATTTAAGGGTTATTTCCGCGCCTCTCTCGCCCTCGACCTCGATTTCGCAAAAACCCGCGATATTCGCTCCGAAATCGACGATAGTCGAGCCTTTATACTCTCTCGAAGAAACGGGGTTATATTCGTCGCATACTCTTATCGGTTCGATTTTCTGAGGCTTGAGATTTTCCGCAGGCATATCGGCGAAAACGGTGTACATCCAGCCGTTTTCCCACGTCGGCTCGAATTCGGGCGAAGCCCAATGCGGAGCCGTTTCGTCCTCGTATCTCGCGTCGTAAATTTCGCCGTCGTAAACGCTGTTTTCTCTCACCGCGCCGCCGCGAACCCACCAGCCGCAGCCTACCGCCGAGTGGAATTCGGTTTCCGTTCCGTCCTCTGAAAGTACGTTTACCTGCAAAAGCATTCTCTTTGCCCCGAGCCAGCCGTGAGCGACTTCTACGCCGAACACGTTGTCGCCGACCGCGAGATTATTCGTAACGTCGTAGGTATTATAGTAAATGCGCTTGGCGTAATCGGAAGTTGCAGGGGATAAAAGTTCGTCGCCGACCTTTTTGCCGTTTATAAACAATTCGTTATAGCCTATACCCGCAACATAAGCGGTCGCTATTACGGGTTTCTTATCCAATTTTCCCCTTATTCTGTAAAGCGACGAACCGCCCTGACTGTTCACGGGCAGATTTACCCAGTCGCCTTTGAAATCCTCGCGGATAATCGCCGTCTGAAAATATGACTCTCCGCCTTCGGTCGCCTTTTCTCCGTTTAAGGAAATTATCACGTCGTATCTTTTGCCGCGTTCGAGTTTTCCCCCGTCCGCCCTGCAAAAATTGTCCGAAGATTCGATCTCGCCGCTATCGAAAACGACGACTTCGCCTTTGCCGTAAACCGGCGAGAGCCGAACTTTAAGCCTGTACGAAGTCTGTTCGCCGCCCTCGTATCGCCACTTTATAAGCGGACTTCCGTCTACGCCGAGAGCATTTACTTTGTATTCTGTTTTGATTTCGGTTATTTTAATCATAATGCCTTTCATAAAAACCGTTTTATCTCCCCGCGGCGGGCTTGCCGCCGCGGGGAAAACGTTATTCATTAGTCTTATAAGTTAGTTATCGCGTTTTTTCTTGGTTACTACGACAGCCGCCGCGATAGCCGTCAAGCCGCCGAGAACGCCGAGTCCGCCGATACTTCCGAAGCAGCCCTTGCTTCCGCTGCCGCTACTACTGTCGGACGGGGCAGGTTCGGTCTTTTCGACCACTTCGACGGTAACCGTTCCTCTCTTCTGTTCGTTGCCGTCATTGAAGAGAACGTTAGCGGTAGTCGTTCCGACAACCGACGTGTCGATGTCTTCTATAACCACTCTTTCGTCGTCGAGTTTAACCTTGACTTCCGTTCCGTCGGAATACTTAACGGTAATCTCGTAGTCTCCGAGTTTAACGGCGGAGCCTTTTTCTACGGTTATCTTACCGCTCACGCTCTTGATGCCGTTTTTAACTGTAACGTTGATAGTTTTAACGATAGGATCGAGGTCGTTTCCGTCCGCGTCTTTACCGCCCGTCAAGGTAACGGTTATGGTAGCCGTACCGACTTTTTCCGCGAGCATATTGCCGTCTTTCGTTACCGAAACTATATCGGGGTTGCTCGAAACGTAGGTGAACGTACCCGTCGTAGCGTCCGCGGGAACTTTAACCGCGCCCGCAGGGCTTGCCGAGCCGAGAGCCATGGTCTTTTCGGTTGCAACCGTGAAATCGGTATACTCTTTGTAAATCATCCAGAGACTGCTCGTTCCGTTTTCTTCGTAGCAGAAGTATACGAGATCTTCTTTGACGTAGCCTTCGACGATGAGACAGCCCGCGCCTTCAACCGGCTTACTGCCCTCAAGCGAGCCTTTCCATGCGTAGAGCGGCATACCTTTTTTGAACGTTATCTTGTCTCCGAGTTTGTAAATCGGAACGTAGGGGTGCTGAGCGTCGGCTTTCCAATGGTCTTCCATGCCGTAACCGATATTCGCAGTCGCGCCCTCGGGCTTAATCATTACGAGAAGGTTTGTTCCGAGTTGCCAGAGACCTATTCTGTCCTCGATTTCGTTGTTCTTGTCGGCTTTGCCGTAATAAGTCTTGCCGTCTGCGGTCGTATAAACGATATATTCGCTCATTTTCTCGCAGGAATCGGTGGAAAGAAGGTTGCCAACGCTCGTGGAAACGTTAGACGTACTTATAATCATGTGTCCGTTCCACGTTCCCGTAGCGTTTCTGTCGTCGTTTATATCGTAACCGCTTACGCCGAGCGTATTGAACGAAGTTATTTCTTTGTAGTTGTAAACTTCTACCGTTACTACCGCCTTGAATTTGCCGACGGTTACGGTAAGGTCGCGGGTTCCCGCGGTCGTGTAGTCGATTTCGCCGATTTGCTCTTCGGTTATATCGAATTCCTCGCCGTATTCGCCGCCCTCGTAAACGTAACGCGCTTTAAGAGTATAACCCATTCCGACGAACGAAGTCGGGGCTTCCGTCGTGGAGACGGGAACGTAATATTTCGGAATTTCGCTTACTATTTCGACGCCCGTTTTCTCGGGTTCGGGTTTAACCGTAACGGTCATTTCTTTGGAAACGCCCTTGTAAGAAACGGTGATTTTCGCAGTTCCTTCTTTAACGCCCGTGATAACGCCGTATTCGTTTACGGCAGCGATTTCGGGGTGGTCGGAAACGTAAGTGTAAACCGCCGTTACTTTTTCGTCGTCTTTGACTACTATTTGTCTGGTAACGCCTACGAATAACGTCGCCGAGGTCTCGGCGAGTTCGAACGTTTCGGGTTCTACGAGTTCTACGAACTTACCGCCGTTATAAACGTAAGTTACGGTTTTTGCAAGTCTTTCGCCGTTGATTCCGGGAAGTCCTTTCTTAATCGTGAGAGTATCGCCTGCTTTAACCGCGCTTACTCCGCCGAAAACGAGTTTTTCGCCGTTTACGGAAACGTCAAGTCCGTAATTTTTGGTAAGAATAACGTATCCGTCAATCGTAAGTTCGACGCCGTTTCTCATATAAGAGAAATATTCGAGATATTCTTTCTGGGTGTTTGTATTGTTTACGGTGTTTTCGGTTGAAGTTACAACCTGAATTTTGTTCCAGCTCGTATCGACGACAACGCCTGTTACGAAAATATCGGTAGTTGCGAGAACTTTAACCTTTAAGTTGAGCGAGAAGGCGCCGACTTTAAGAGTCACGTCGTAACCGTTTTCGTTTACCGTATTCATATCGGGCGCGTTTTCGACCGTAATATCTTCCGCTTCTACGACTTCGGGAACTTTGACTTCTTCCTCGTAAGTGTAATGAAGAGCGGGAACGACGAATTTATCGCCCTTATAAAGAGTGATTTCCGTTACGTCCGCAGCTATGCCGTTTTTGGTAAGGGCGTCGTAGTCGATATAATCTTTCTCGTCAACCCAAACGTTTCCGTTGTAAATATAGGTAACGTCTGCTTTAACTTCGGCGTTGCCGATCGAGAAACCTTTCTTTACGGTAAATTTATCGCCTTTCGCTATGTCGGAAACAGCCATATTCGACGCCGCGTTATTTTTCTGACGAACGAAGAATCTCGCTTCGGCTTTGTTAAGTCTCGCGTACCATACGTTGCCGTACGCAACGCTCTCTCCCGCAAACGTATATCTTACGAAATTGCGAAGCTCCGCAACGTCTGCATTGCCGTTATTTACGTCGCTTGAAGAATCGGTGTTAACGTATACGAGAGCGTCGCCTTTATTTTCTCCCGAAACGCCTACGCCTGCGGTAATGCTGTTAACTTTGAGTTCTGTTTTCTCTGCGGGAAGTTCGGTCGCTTTAACCCAACACGTTCCCGTGTACAAGTAAGTTATATCGCTCTTTACGACGTAATTGTAATCGCCTTTAATAGCGAAGCCCGCTCCTATAACGAGTTTGTCTCCGCGTTTTGCAGCGTCGAACGAATAACCCGTACCGTTGAAATAAAGTTTAAACGCTTTTCTCGAAGTTATCTGTCTTCTGTTACTTGAAGCGTAAGTCTTTCCCGTCGTATCGGTAAGAACGATTTTATCTGCGTTTTCTACGGTTAAATCCTTTTCGTCGCCGCCCGTGAATACGGTACAACCGATTTCAATCTGAGTACCCGAAACAAAGAATGGGGAAACGTCTCCGAGAACCAACTCTTCGGCTTCCGCGGGAAGTTCCGTTCCCTCTACCCATGCGGAACCGGTGTAAATATAATTAAGGTCTGCCTTAACTTCGGTTGCTCCGTCGGAGGAAATCGCAAAGCCCTTCCTGATTACGAATTTATCGCCTCTCGCAAGGCTCGCAACGTTAAGGTTTCCTACTCCGTTTTTATTACGGATGAAAAGCCTTACTTCGTCTTTACAAACTCTCGCATACCATACGTCGCCGACGGCGCCGTCCGCAAACGTAAACGTTACGAATCCTCTCGGATAAGATTTATCCGCGTCGCCGAAGTCGGTCGTATTTTCCGAGTCGGTATTGATATAAAGAAGCGCGTCGGTTTTGCCGTAAGAACTCGTCGTTCCGAATTTCGTAACGGTCATCTCGCCTTTCTCTGCGGGCAGTTCGTTTCCTGCTATCCACGCTGTTCCGGTATAGATATAATTTATATCCGCCTTTGCTTCAAGGTTATAAGTACCTTTTATCGCAAACCCTTTTTTGATAGTGAGAAGGTCTCCTTTTGCCGCAGAAGCGAAAGAATACTTCTTTCCGTTACCGTTTGCGTTATTGAAATAAAGTTTGAATACTTTTCTCGTAACAACCTGTCTTATATGGCTCGGAGTGTAAACTTCGCCGTCCGCAGCGGTCATCGATATATCGGTAGCCGCACTTATGGTAAGTTCGTCTTCGCTGTTCGATCCCGTTCCGAGTTGAGTAGTTGCAATTTCTATCTGTGAACCGCTCGTCGTAGAAACGTCTCCGAGAACGAATGCTTCCGCTTCCTGAGGAAGTTCTGTACCGTCTATCCACGTCGTACCGGTAAAAATATAATTCTTCCCTTCCGCGCAGCTATACTCGTTGCCGTTTTTCGTAACGGCAAACCCTGCGTCTACGGTAAGTATATCCCCTTTCTGAGCCGCCTGACCGTTATACCCGCTTCCGTTGAAATAAAACGTAAGTCTGTTATTCCAACCGTAAACGTGCGAGGCTTTGTACGCCGTTTCCCCTCTCGTTATCCTCACTTTTGCGACGTTTTCCGCCGTAGGTTTGAGATCCCCGCCGTTAAAATCGCTGTAATTTGTGGGAAGCCGAAGTTCTGTCGGACCGCTCCAGTCCGAAGTCGCGAACGTTTCGGGCCACGAAAGTTCGGTTGCCGCCTGCGCCGCTATCGTAGTCATTCCGAATACGAGCGAAACAGCCGTAACCAAGGTCAATAAGACCATTGCCATTTTCCTTTTCATATTTTTCCTCCTAAAATCGGTTTAATACCGAATTATTCCTTATTTATTACGGGCTACCCCGCATAACCTGAGATTTAACCGAAATGCGCTATGCGGCTGAGTCTTATTTGCCGTATGCGTAACCGAATCTGCCGATAGGCGCGCAGTCTCCAGTAACATAGTAGTCGAGAATGTCGTCGGGCTTTTGAACGTTGTCGCAGACCTTGAATGAAATCTCAACGTTGTCCGCAGTAAGTCCGAGCGTCGAAAGCGGAATTTTAACAGCCATTTTATTGCCCGAAACGGCTATTTCGCCCTCGCCCGATTTAGTCCAGTTAAAGCCCTTTGCGTTACATTTCTCTATCGAAGTTTTCCCGTTCTTTACCGAACGATTTACTATATAATTGAAGCCTGCGAACGAAGTATCGGTATTGCCTGCGGAAATAAGAATGTTCATCCAGTTGGTATCCGTTCCGTTGTACTCGGTTATATCGTTCACCGTTTCGACGTAGAAGTAGAGATATTCGTCGTTATGAGCGACTTTTATCGTCTTTATGTCGTTGCGGTTGGAATTATCTATATAAGAGTGCGGAACGTTCGCCGCGTTTTCGCCGTCTCTCGCGATAGCGTCGCCCGCAAAGTCCGCGTACTCCACGAAAACGTTTTTCCAAGCCGAGAAATCGGACAGGTCGGAAATGGTCTTTTTCTTCATGTTGTACTTTTTGGCGTCGCTCATCTTGAATTGTCTGCCGTTTGCCGCAAGTTGAATATAGAACCCGTCGCCGTATTCCTTTCCCGGCTCGACTTCTCTCGAATATTCGGCGTTGTAATCGTCAACAAACCACACTTCTTTACCCGTATAGCCGCTCGCGCCGTTCGGAATACCCGCCCATTTATTACTTTCGGTATGGTATTTGCCCGACGGGTACTTGATAGCCGTCCATTCGTTCCAGCCCGTGACGAAAATGTTTTTGACCGCTCCCGCTTTATCGTAGGCGAACGCGGTTTTCCATTGCCATTCGAAATTCGCTCCCCTCTTCCAGTCGCTCTCTTTGCCGCCCACGCCGTTATAGCCTCTCGAAGAGTTATTCAACTGATCCGAGAAAAACACGCTCTGAGCGGAATGTTGCGCGACCGAAACGGAAATGAAGCCGTTTTCGTTCGGAACGGGTTCGCCCCATTGCATCCACGGGAGACCCTTTTGCTGATTTTTATTCGCCGACGACGGCCATTGCGACTCATAGAAATTGAAGTATTTATAAAGTTCGCTGTCCGTCGAAATAAACTGCGAAGAATCGCCCTGATCGGTCGCTCCGCCGTTCGCCGTGGAAACGCCGACTATGACGGGTCTGTCGTCTCCCTCGAAGCGGAACCACATATCGTCGTACTGACCGCCCGCGTAAAATCTGTTGTATACGTTATTCACGGTGTTGAGCGAATAACTGTTGGTGTAAAACCCGACTTTCGGAACGTTCCAGCCCTGCTCCTTGAACTTTTTCGCAGTCTCCAGGAAGAGTTGAACGACGTCGTTATAAGTCACGGCGTTCGTGAAGTCGAAAAGAACGTAATCGACGCCCGCAAAAGTGAGCATTTCGATATGGCGAGTAATAACCCACGGGTCTTTCATAGAATAATACCCGAAAAGCGGCTCGCTGTTGAAGTGGAACTGCCACGCCGGAGAATCGGTGGTATTCGTCGGGTCGTAAAGGGCGGTCGGGTTTTCTCTTTCGAGTTTCGTCACGTCGTAAACGCCCGAACTGCCCTGACTGCCGAGCCATGCGAAATAAAACATTCCGAGATATTTTTTAGACTCGTTGTTCGGGTCTTTGACCGTAACCGTTCTGCCGTAATCGTCTATCGCGGTAAGGTTCGCGATACTGTACTCCTGAGGAGTCAGATATCTGTCGTCGTTAGGAAGTCTGTCTATAGTAGATTCGCTCCCCGAACTATTACCGCCGCCCGCGGAATTGCCGCCGCCGCTTGTACCCGCGTCGTCGCCGCCGCAAGCGGTCGCAGCGAAAAGCACAGCCGCCGAAAGGCATACGCAGGCAGTTTTCTTAATCTTCTCTTTCATAATTTTCCTCGATTATATATTTCGTTTAATCAGCCCTTCAAACCGTCCATAGCAACGCCTTCGATAAGTTGTTTCTGGAAGATGAAGAACAGTACCGCAGGAACGATACTCATTATAACGCCCGCCGCCATACGGATATTCGTCTTGTCGTTTCCGACCGCCCCGCTCGTTATGAGATAGAACACTTTATATGCGAGAGTGTCGGGGAAATTCTCGTCGAGTTTCCAGATAAGCGGACCGTAATAGTCGCCCCAAGCCGAATTGAATACGTTGATTATGATATAGATCAGAACGGGTTTCAAAAGGGGAAGCGTTATCGCCGCGTATCTCCTTATAGGTCCCGCGCCGTCAATCTTCGCCGCGTCGTCTATGTCTTTCGGAAGACTTTGAATAAACGACCTCGCGAGGAAGATATATATCGCTCCGCCGCCCGTTATATTCGGTATCGTAAGCGGAAGCAGAGTGTTGAGCCAGTTTATCTTGCTGTATAAAACGTACAGAGATATTTGCGTTACGACCGCGGGAAGCATCATCGTCGAGAGCATAAACATAAACAGGAAGTTCTTGCCGACGAATTTAAATCTCGCGAAACCGAACGCGACGAAAGTCGCAGAAAGCGGAACGGCTATCGAGTTAAAAACGATAACCTCGAACGTGTGGAGAAACGCTTTTCCGTACCCGCTGTCTTTCAGAATCTCCGCATAATTGCCCCACTGCGGAGAGGCAGGTAAAAGCACCGTTTTGGGGCTTATCGCCTCTTCGGGACTCATAAGACTTTTACTTATCATAAAAGCGTAAGGGAATATCAGTATTACCGCGAACAGTACCAAAAGCGTATAACATACGACTTTGTATATTATCGCGTTCGTTTTCGCCGACATCGTCTTTTTCATCGCAGTATTCGTCATAATCAGTTATCCTCCCCGCTGTAAGTAAACCTTCTGAGGAAGAAGAGCAAGCCCGTGAGGGCGAGAACGAATACGAGAAGTATCCACGCGAGCGCGGAAGCGTAACCGAAACTGAGTTCCTGAAACGCCTTTTCGTAGATTAAAACGGCGTACATAAACAGCGAACCGTCCTTTCCCTCGCCGTTCGGGGCGAAAGTAAGCGTTCCGTTATATTGAAGCGTTCCGATAAGCATCGTGACTACGTTAAAAAATATCATCGGCGCGGACATGGGAATGGTGATGTTGAAAAAACATTTCACTTTCCCCGCCCCGTCTATCTCCGCCGCCTCGTAGAGTTGGTTGGGAATAGATTTAAAAGCCGAGAGCCACAGTATCATGCCGCCGCCTATACTCCACATATTCATAAGGAATATCGACGGTATGGCTACGAACTTGTTACCGCTTTCGAAGAAGTCGCAATGTCCGCCGAAAAGGGCGAGAAATTGATTGAAAATGCCGTTTTGCGAGAAAATATCCTTCCACAAAAGTCCGCCGACGACCCCCGGGATTACGCAGGGCAAATAGTATATTACTCTGAAAATTCCGACGCCTTTGACTTTCTGATTGACAAGCGTTGCGATTAAATAACTCGAAACGAGTACTATCGGCACGCTTACGAACGCATAGAAACAGGTGTTACCGACCACGCCCCAGAAATCTCTGTTTTTCGTCAGTATGTGAACGTAGTTCGTCCATCCGTTAAAGTAGTATTCCGTACCCTTATAGCGGTGAAACGAATATATAAGCGACTGAATCATGGGGTAAGCCGTGAACACGCCGAGTCCGATTACGAGGGGTAGGACGAACATCCACCCCTCGCGATTGTCGCGCCAGAATTTTTTCGCCCTCTCTCCGAAAGAAAGCGACTTTTTCTTATACATCTTCCAAGACGTCCTCTATATCCGATTTAAAGAGTCTGTAAGCGGAAGCCGCGTCTTTTTCTACGCAGTAACTGCCCGTATATCCGTTCATTTTCTTTACGATAGCGTCCGCAAGCGTGGGTTTAACGTATTGAAGAAATTCCATTCCGACTTTATACTGCGCGCCGTAAGAATACGCTTCGAGGTTGAATTTGTCTTTGTACTCCGCGCACCATTTAGCGTCGGGGTTCGTAGACGAAAGGTCGTTTCTGATAGACGGGAGATACAAACCGCCTTTTTCAGCCATAACCTGCTGACCTTCGTAACTCATAAGGTAGGTCATAAACGCGAGAGAAGCGTTGAGTTTGGTCTGATCCTTTTTAACCGCGTCGTTTACGAAATAGCCCGCGAAGCCGAAGCCGATTTGCGGATTTTCGCCGATGAGCGGGAAGGAAACCACGTCGAACTTGTCGGCGTGAGTAGCCTTGGACTGATATACGTCGAGCGAAGCAGACTGGAAGAGCATCGCGCCCGTGCCGGACTCGAAACTCGTTACGGAGTCGTTCGCCGAGGGAATATATCTCTTGTCAACGAGATCTTTAATGAACGCGTGAACCTTATCCGAAACTTCTTTGGTAAAGCAGAATTCGCCGTTTTCATTGAACATTTCGCCGCCGAGAGCCTTGATTATAGGATAGCCGACCGATTCCCAGCCGATATTCGAGTCGATGGGATAAGCCTTGATTTCGCCCCTGTCGTCGTAATATTTTCTCAGTTTCGCGCAGACGGAAAGGAAATCGTCCCAAGTCCAGCCGTTTTTGAATACCGAAAGGTCTACGCCCGCGGTTGTAAGAATCTCTTTATTGTAGAAAGTTACGACGGAGTCGGTAGAACGGGCGATAGCGTAAAGTTTTCCGTCCGATTTACCCATTTTTCGGAAAGCGTCGGTGAAATCGTTCTCGTAATCGAACGCGCCCGCTTCTTTCGCCTGTTTGATATAATCGTTGAGGTTGAGGGCGTAGCCGCTCGCAACGGGAACGTAGTAGTTGGAAGAGTTGCACCATACTATATCCGCTAAAAGTCCCGCTCTGCCTTGCTGAACAATCGTCGTAGCGTAGTTGCTGATAACGAACGTCGAAGTATTTACGGTAATTTTCGGATAGCGTTTGTTGAATTCCGTTATTATCGCGTTGATTTTCTTCTTTTCGGGGTCGTTGTCGGGAATTCCGATTTTAATGGTAGCCTCGGTGGTAGCGGGTAAATCGAAGTCTACGGTGT
>ERZ779875.243-NODE-243-length-56880-cov-6.084699_pt1 | contig 56880 bp, 51 predicted proteins | sample MGYA00511246_ERZ779875 | MGnify/ENA primary metagenome ERZ779875 (study PRJEB29588, sample SAMEA2155093) | human gut metagenome | biome: human gut; feature: human-associated habitat; material: faeces | place: Denmark | collected 2008/2010 ... | reverse complement strand
GATATTGCTTCTCTGCGGGTGTTCATGGCGACCCTGCGCAAAAAGCTGGAGTCGCAAAAGGACAGTCCGCAATACATTCAGACGCATATCGGCGTCGGTTACCGTATGCTACGGGTAGACTGAGAAAAGCGAGAAAACAAGGATTTGAACTTATATGCAATAGAAAAGTGCTTGGCTTTGCTTTGGGGAGTATAAAACACAGCCTGTGCCAATTTGCCGTCCGAAACCGGGCGGCTTTGCTGTTTTTACGGAAATATACTGCTCACTATTCCAGACTGACGGACGCCGCCATTGTAGAATAAATCACTTTGCAGTAACTGTTACGCCCGCAACCTTAATCAAAGATCAAAATTTTTTCTAATCATTTTCCTGTTAGCTATAAAGATGATACAAAATGATAAATGTAAGTGTGTCTTACGGTCACATATAAATGGGAGGCGCGTAAAATGTGGATATTATTTGCTGCTGGTTCTTCGTTCTTTGCGGGAATCACGGCGATACTTGCAAAATGCGGTATAAGAAAGACGGATTCTGATGTGGCGACGGCCATAAGGACAGTTGTGGTTCTGCTGTTTGCTTGGCTGATGGTTCTTGTCACAGGAGCCTGGACTGCAGACACATATATCAGCGGCAAGACTTTGCTTTTTCTGGTCCTCTCCGGCCTTGCAACCGGCGCATCCTGGCTGTGTTATTTCAGGGCGCTGCAGAAAGGGGATATCAACAAGGTCGTTCCCATAGACAAATCAAGCACCGTGCTCACGATTCTGCTTGCCCTTATATTCCTACATGAGGGGATCACCTGGGTTAAGGGTATCTCAATAGTTATGATAGGTGTGGGCACTATGCTTATGATCACCAAAAAGAAAACTGCAGATGATCAGGAGCTGTCAGGGAAAGATGTCGAACATATGTCAACAGACGGTGGCAGTGTGGCACAGAAACAGCGGGGAATGGGACTTTTGCATGGCAGCTGGCTGTTGTACGCCGTGCTCTCAGCTGTTTTTGCCAGTCTGACAGCGATACTCGGCAAGGTAGGGATATCGGATATCAACTCAAATCTGGGCACGGCGATCAGGACAACGGTGGTTCTTGTCATGGCTTGGCTTATGGTGTTTGTGTCAGGAAAACAGCATGAGATAAATGGCATAGAGATGAAGGAGCTGCTGTTTATTGCGCTCTCCGGAATAGCCACGGGAGCATCCTGGCTGTGTTATTACAGGGCACTTCAGGACGGACCGGCAAGCGTGGTAGTACCGATAGACAAGCTGAGCATGCTCATCACCATTGCATTTTCAGGAATCGTGTTCCATGAAAAGCTGACCAAGAAAGCGGCTGTTGGCGTGGTATGCATCACTGCTGGAACTCTCTTAATTGCCATGAATTTCTGAATATTTTACGGTCTATTTAGAAAGTATTTATAGTTTCTTCCTGTGGATTTTATATCTATCGTTTACACTATATACAACGAAAAAGGTATAGAGGATACATTTGTACATGAGAAGCTTATCAAGCTGTGCTTGATGGCAGAACAGGCAGGAGGCGTTAAATATGAGAACAGCAGACCACATGAATCTGAGCAGATATATTATGGATCATATGGATGCCGGCGCATCTAAGCTGAAGAAGGCGGCGTTCATATTTGGCAGCATAGAGCCGGATATCAATATGTTGACTTATTTCAGGGGCAGCATCCATGGCGAGGAGAAGCTTAGAGGACACAACTATGAAAATGTCCAAAAGTATATGGAAAAACTTACAAAGAAACTTGAAAAAGGCGGAATGGGAACTATAAGACAGAGCTTTCTTCTCGGAAAGCTTGTTCACTACGTGGCAGATTCATTCACATATCCGCACAACAGTATATTTCCTGGGAATCTTAGAGAACACTGCCAGTACGAGACAGAGCTGCATGACTATGTGAATAAGACGATATCTTCAGTAGGTGTCAATATGGAAAGCATAGATGATGGGCGAGACATAGTGGAATATCTCAGAGAAATGCATGACAGGTATGTCAGTGAGGCTCTGGGATGCGAGAATGATTACAGACATATCACACATGCAATATCCGTGGTTACAGAGCGGTTCTGGCAGACAGAGAGTGTGTCAGTGCCATCCATGCGGGATGTTGTAATTGCATATAAGGAACATATCCCGGTTACGGCAAATGCAAGTATGGCAGCAGCTGGCAAGACTGGAATGGAGTCTACAGGGGTGGCGTAGAAATAGCAGCCGTAAAAAATCTGATATGTCTAAATTGAGTGCACGATAAAGATTTAGTTAAGAAACTTCACAAAAACAACATAATAGCTTGCGAAAAACAATTTAAAATTACCCCTTGCATTATTTTCTGAAGTCTGCTATTATAAATCACGACAAAGGCGTCAAATGAATCGAAAAGATTCGTTTGGCGCCTTTTTTGTTTCGACAATGGAGACGGAGGGGACAGGTACCTCCGTCCCCATGGGAGAATGAGATATCGCGTTCCCCAGATGAGTATAATTAAGGAGGAAGAAACTATGAATACGGGAGATACTGGTTTTATTATGATCTGTGCGGCTCTGGTGTTCTTCATGACACCCGGACTTGCATTCTTCTACGGAGGCCTCGTCAGGAGGAAAAATGTTGTAAATACCATCATGGCATGTACGGCCATCATGGGACTTTCAGTTGTCATGTGGGTGTTGTTCGGTTACTCACTCTCATTTGGCACTAATCACGGAGGTGTTATAGGAGATCTCAAGTGGTTTGCACTTAACGGGATAAAGATGGATGAGGCTGGTCCTTATGCGGACAATATACCTCATCTTGTATACGTTGCATTTCAGATGATGTTCGCCATGATCACACCGGCGCTTATCACCGGTTCACTGGTCGGACGTGTGAAGTTCAAGGCGTTGTTCTTCTTCATCATGCTCTGGTCGATCATCGTTTATTATCCGATGGCTCACATGGTATGGGGCCAGGGTGGTTTCCTCGGAGAGATCGGTTCAGTTGATTTCGCGGGAGGAAATGTAGTACATATAAGTTCAGGTGTGAGCGCTCTTGTATTCTCTATCATCCTTGGAAGAAGAAAGGGATATGAGAACACAGCATACAGAGTTCACAACATTCCATTTGTAGCACTCGGTGCATTCATCCTTTGGTTTGGATGGTTCGGTTTCAATGCCGGAAGTGCCCTCGGCGCAAATGGTCTTGCAGCACATGCATTCATGACAACGGCAATTGCCAGTGCCAGCGCAATGCTCTCATGGATGATAATAGATGTGATAAAGGATGGAAAGCCTACCCTGGTCGGTGCATCGACAGGTCTTGTTGTCGGTCTTGTGGCTATAACACCTGGCGCTGGATTTGTGCCGATCTGGTCATCATTCATCATCGGTGCGCTTGTCAGCCCGATCTGCTGCTTTACAATATCATTCCTTAAGGGTAAGCTGAAGATAGACGATGCACTTGATGCATTTGGATGTCATGGTATCGGCGGTATCTGGGGAGGTATCGCAACAGGTTTATTTGCAAAGAGCTCGATCAACAGTGTAGCTCGTTGGGATGGTCTGGTATTCGGAGATGTACATTTGTTCCTGATGCAGCTTGTTGGCATTGTGGTTACGATCGTAGTTGCCGTAGTCGGAACACTTATCTGTCTTGGAATTGTGAGACTTTTCACACCGCTCCGTGTAACAGACAGAGAAGAAAAGGTAGGTCTGGATATCTCAGAGCACGGCGAGAGTGCATATCCAACATTCAATGGACTTGATTCGTAGGACAGCAAAGATATAGGAAGGAGAGATCTATTATGATGATAAAGGTTGAGGCTATCGTGCGCGAGGAGGTCTTTGAGGACGTCAAGGAAGCGTTGAATGCCATAGATGTAAATGGAATTACAGTATCTCAGGTTATGGGATGCGGAGCACAGAGAGGATATAAGAAGCTTGTCCGTGGTACGGAGGTAGATGTGGTGATGCAGCCGAAGATCAAGTTTGAGATAGTTGTGTCATCTGAGGAATGGGAGAAGAAGACCATCGAGGCTATCCAGAAGGCGGCATATACAGGCGAGGTTGGAGACGGCAAGATATTCAGCTACGAGATCCGTACTGCAACTAAGATCCGTACAAAGGAGAGCGGATATGATGCGTTGAATTAAAAGTTTATAAATTCTTTACCAAATACTAGCCGGGAATCCTTTGACAATCAAAGGGTTCCCGTGTTATTATGTCGGAAATATCAGGGAGTAGTTCACATCGGTTATAAGATGTTGTGCGATCTCGTCATCACGTTTTCTGGCTGGGACATACCTGTGCAGGGAACCGGGACGCACGCTTTCGGAGTATATATAGTAGCGTATATAGAACTTGAAAGGAACGAGACTTTTATTGTGTGTTTATCATGCAATGAAGGTCTCGTTCCTTTTTCTTTGCATGACACACACAACCTGTTTACAGAGATTAAGAAGAAAAGGAGTCTGGTGTGTATGACAGAGAAAAATTTTTGGAACTGTTCCGGTGATGAATTACTAAAAGAATTCAAGACAGACAGCCGCGGACTGTCGACGGAGCGGGCAGAGGAGATCCGCAGTGAAAAGGGAGAAAATGTTCTCCAGGAAGGCAAGAGAAAGAGCACATTACAGGTGTTCCTCAGCCAGTTTTGTGACCTGCTGGTGATCATACTGATCATAGCAGCGGTCATTTCTATGTTTTCTGACAATATCGAGAGTACCATAGTAATCTTGGCGGTACTCGTCATGAATGCTGTGCTTGGAACGGTGCAGCATGTGAAAGCCGAGCGTTCGCTTGACAGTTTGAAACAGCTTTCATCCCCAAATGCAAAAGTTATGAGAGATGGTGTGAAGCAGGAGCTTCCGTCCCGCGAGATAGTTCCGGGTGATATCGTGCTGCTCGAGGCGGGCGATATGATAGTTGCCGATGGAAGGATACTCAGGAACTTCTCACTCCAGGTAAATGAGAGTTCACTCACCGGAGAATCTACAAATGTGGAAAAGAATGATGCAATAATAGAAGGTTCCGTGCCTCTTGCAGACAGGACAAATATGGTGTATTCAGGAAGTCTTGTTACATACGGACGAGCAGAGGTGCTTGTGACCGGAACAGGAATGGATACGGAGCTCGGTAAGATCGCAGGACTTATGAATGCGGCAAAGGAGAGAAAGACTCCGCTTCAGGAGAGTCTTGACAAGTTCAGTGCAAGGCTTGCGGCATTCATCATGATCGTGTGCGCGCTGGTATTTGTCCTCTGTATATACAGGAAGATGGCGGTGCTTGATTCCATGATGTTCGCAGTCGCCCTTGCAGTTGCAGCTATACCTGAGGCTCTTGGTTCGATAGTTACCATCGTGCAGGCATTTGGCACCCAGAAGATGGCGAAGGAGAATGCGATCATCAAGAACCTCAAGGCGGTTGAAAGTCTTGGATGCGTGTCAGTCATCTGTTCAGACAAGACCGGAACACTTACACAGAACAAGATGACCGTGCAGGAGATATATCTGGATGGAAAACTTTACAAGCCGGAGGAGCTTGATTCCCATAACCAGCTCCACAGGTATCTGCTATATGATGCGGTTCTCACCAATGATTCCAGCATAGTGGATGGAAAAGGAATAGGAGATCCGACGGAATATGCATTGCTTGAGATGTTCCGTCAGGTCCACATGATGCCAGGCATGGAGACGGATGGTACAGGTATCTCTGTTCCTGCGGAGGCTGTAAAATGGAGTCTGAAGGAGGATGTACTCAGGGACTGCATGGACAGAATGGAGGAGGTTCCGTTCGACTCGGACAGAAAGCTTATGAGTACAAAGTATCTGCTTCATGGGGTTCCGACCATACTCACCAAGGGTGCTGTGGATGTGCTGCTTGACAGATGCGTGAGCGTGAGATACAGCGATGGCGTAAAGCCTATGACAGATGAAGAAAAAGCGAAGATCAAGGCTCAGAACAAGGCATTCTCAGAGAATGGCCTCCGTGTACTGTCATTTGCATATAAGGAAAGTGATGAGGTACTGGGAGTTGATACTGAGTATGGATTTACATTCCTTGGACTTGTGTCCATGGTGGATCCGCCACGCCCGGAGTCTATGGCAGCGGTTGCCGATGCAAGGCGTGCGGGCATAAAGCCGGTCATGATAACCGGAGACCACAAGATCACAGCGGTTGCCATAGCGAAGCAGATCGGAATATACGAAGATGGGGACATGGCACTCACGGGAGAGGAGCTTGACGCTCTGTCTGATGAGGAGCTTGCACGTGACATAACAAAGATATCTGTATATGCCAGGGTGTCACCGGAGAATAAGATAAGGATAGTCGATGCATGGCAGAAGAACGGCAATATAGTAGCCATGACAGGCGATGGTGTCAATGATGCCCCTGCACTCAAGAAGGCAGACATAGGTGTTGCCATGGGAATAACCGGCACGGAGGTGTCCAAGGACGCGGCGGCCATGATCCTCTCAGATGACAACTTTGCAACCATCATCAAGGCTGTGTCAAATGGACGAAATGTATACAGGAACATAAAGAATGCGATACTGTTCCTGCTGTCAGGAAACACAGCTGGAATACTGGCGGTGCTTTACACCTCGATAGCCGCCCTGCCTGTTCCGTTTGCACCGGTACATCTGTTGTTCATCAACCTACTCACAGATTCTCTTCCTGCGCTCGCGATAGGAATGGAGCCGGCTGACCCATCGCTGCTATCAGAAAAACCGAGGGATCCTAAGAAGGGAATCCTGACATCTGACTTTATGGCAAAGATGCTCTCGGAGGGCCTTCTCATCGCTGTAGCGACCATGACAGCATTCCATCTTGGACTGCCGGTAAGTCCGGCAAAAGCCACTACCATGGCATTTGCAACACTGACACTTGCCAGACTGTTCCATGGTTTTAACTGCAGAAGTGAGGAGTCGATGTTTAAGCTTGGATTTAGATCAAATAAATACAGCGTATATGCATTTTTAGCCGGAGTGGCATTTCTGGCTGCGGTCCTGTTCATACCGGGACTTCACAGTCTGTTCAGCGTGGTAAGTCTTGGAGCAGCGGATGTGCTGAAGATAGCGGGACTTGCATTTGCACCAACTGCGATAATACAGATCATTAAGGCCATACAGGATAATAGGAGATAGACATGCTGGAGAATATTACATTTTCATATTTTGCAGAGCAGGTTGTGAGCCATCCGGCGCTTTTGATCGCCGTCCTGCTGACACTTGGAGTAATTCTGGTAAATGGATGGACGGATGCACCAAATGCCATAGCGACGTGTGTGTCTACCAGATGTATAGATGTGGATAAGGCGATAATTATGGCGGCTGCCTGCAATTTCCTTGGGGTGCTTATCATGTCGCTTGTCAATTCAAAGGTAGCCATGACTATCAAGAACATGGTGAATTTCGGCGGTGACACAGATTCAGCTATGATCGCTCTGTGTGCGGCAATGACGGCGATCGTAATATGGGCAATCGGTGCATGGGCATTTGGCATACCAACAAGTGAGAGCCATGCACTGATAGCCGGACTTACGGGCGCAGCCATAGCACTTCAGGGAGGACTGGACGGTGTAAATCCTTCAGAGTGGATAAAAGTAATATATGGTCTTGTGCTGTCAACCGTTCTCGGATTCGCAGTCGGATTTGTGGTGTGCAAGCTGCTCGCGGTTATCTGTTACCGCTTTGACAGAAGAAAGACAAATGCTTTCTTCTCAAAAGCACAGGTGGCCGGCTCGGCGGCGGTGGCATTCATGCACGGAGCCCAGGACGGTCAGAAGTTCCTGGGAGTTCTCCTGCTTGGGCTGTTTCTCGTAAATGGACAGAGCAGTGCAGAAAATGTAATGATACCAATATGGATGATGATACTTTGCTCGGTTGTCATGGGACTTGGAACATCAATTGGAGGAAAGAAGATCATCAAGTCTGTTGGAATGGATATGGTAAAGCTTGAGAAATACCAGGGATTTGCGGCTGATCTGTCGGCGGCACTCTGTATCCTGCTCTCGACGGTATGTGGAATCCCGGTCAGCACCACCCATGTGAAGACGACAGCCATCATGGGCGTGGGTGCTGAGAAGAGGGTATCTGCGATTAACCTCAAGGTGGTGCGTGATATGGTGCTCGCCTGGGTGCTCACATTCCCTGGCTGCGGTGTCATAGGATATGGCATGGCAAAGCTGCTGATCGTGTGGCTGGGGTAGTTTGTAGGTGGTTGAAAATGCAGGCTGAGAAGTGCAAGTGATATTTTGACATACCAATCAGGGGTCGTTCCCACTTAACTTAGCCTGCAGCGGTACTAAGGTGCCGCTTGAGGCTCCACCTAAGGACCGGCGGCTGCGTATTCCCCTGATTTGGTAATGCAAAAATCACTTACACGATTGCAGCGTACGAGTTTTTCAACCACCTACAAACACAGAGTTTTTATTATAAGGAGAAAAACTATGAAGAAGAAAAAGGACGAGTTTTATTTTAAAAATCTGAATACATGTGTGGAGATCTCGTATCAGGCTGCGGAGTTTCTGAAGAACGTAGTCGTGGATTTTTCGGTGGACACCATCAAGGAAAATCTTGATCGTATGCATGAGCTTGAGCAGAAGGCCGATGGCAAGAAACATAAGATGATGACTGTGCTCAGTCAGGCGTTCATAACACCGATTGAACGGGAGGATCTGGTTGCCCTGTCTAACTATCTGGATGATATTACCGATGCTGTTGAGGATGTGTTCCTACAGATTTATATGTGCAATGTGGATACTATCAGAGAGGATGTACCCCAGATGGTAGAACTGCTCCTCGAGTGCATCAAGGCACTGCAGGATGTGATCGGAGAATTGAAGAGATTCAAAAGTTCAAAGACCATTGGGCAGAGCATAATCAGGGTAAATGATCTTGAGGAGCAGGGAGACAGATTGTATGTGGAGAATATGCACAGACTGTACGGTGAGAGTGACCTTAGGACTGTGGTCGTGTGGAAAAACATATATGCCTGCATAGAGAACTGTATGGATGTGTGCGAGCATGCGGCGGATATTGTGAACACAGTGATCATGAAAAATTCATAGGATGAGATTCCTGCAAAAAATAATAGTCAATAGAAATATTTACGAAATATTTTCAGATTGAATTAAAAAATTTGTTATATTTATCAAAAATTAGAAAAAGCAGAATATTCTATTGAATAAAATTAGAGTGAGAATATAATAATCAAAGGGTTAAAGGGTGGTTTGAATATACAGAGTAATTATATCTGTGTATCGAACCTCCTTTTTTGTGAAAAAGGCCCGACATGCGGAGGCTGTATACAGGCATGTATACCAAAGTTATGAATCGTTGCTCCATATGTGCATGATAAATATATAGAAGGAAGACAAAAAAGATGAAATATTTGAAGCAGTTTCTTATAATCCTCGCCATATCCTTTATCGGTGAGATACTTAAGTACATAGTTCCACTACCGATTCCGGCGAGTATATATGGTATGGTTATCATGTTTATCTGCCTACAGACCAAGATCCTCAAGCTGGACGATGTGAAGAGTGTGGGCAAGTTTCTCATAGAGATCATGCCGGTCATGTTCATACCAGCTGGTGTGGGCCTTATGTCGTCGTGGGGAACGCTTAAGCCTGTGCTTGTGCCAGTCAGCGTCATAACGGTGGTCGTCATCATCACGGTCATGCTTGCTTCAGGCTGGGTATCACAGCTTATAATAAGGAGAGACAAGAAGAAGGAGACTGAAAATGAGTGATATGTTTGAATCGTCCATATTTGCAGGGGTGACTATAAGCCTTCTGGCATATATGTTTGGAAGTGTACTTAAAAAGAAACTTAAGATAGCTATACTTAACCCACTGCTGGTGTCCATCATAGTGACTATAGTGGTGCTGGTTGTGGCTGATGTGGATTACGATGTGTACAATGAAGGCGCAAAGTATCTGAGCTGGTTCCTCACACCGGCTACAGTGTGTCTTGCAATCCCACTCTATGAGCAGTGGGAGCTTTTAAAGCACAATTATAAGGCTGTGCTCGGCGGTATATTTGCCGGAGTTATAACGAGTCTGACTACAGTCCTTGTGTTGTGCAAGGTCATGGGACTTTCCCATAAAGATTATGTGACACTTCTTCCGAAGTCCATAACCACAGCTATCGGAATGGGTGTTTCGGAAGAACTTGGCGGATATGTGACCATCACGGTTGCAGTCATAGTTGTGACCGGAGTGATCGGCAATATAATCGGAGAGATCGTATTCAGGATATTCCGTATCGAAGAGCCTATATCCAAGGGACTTGCCCTGGGATCATCAGCCCATGCCATCGGAACTGCCAAGGCTATGGAGATCGGCGAGGTTGAAGGAGCCATGAGCAGTCTGTCGATTGCAGTTACGGGAATACTTACGGTTATACTTGCATCGGTGTATGCACATTTTATGTAATAGATATAATTGGAGAGAGATATACTTTTCGTATCTCTCTGAGCTTATATGCAGCCATGAGCTGGAATCTGACCTCCGCATTGGAGAGATCATATTCCAGCTCTTCTTTTATTATCCGGAGCCTGTAATTTATCGTATTCCTGTGGCAGAACATTTTCTCAGAGATGTGCTGAACACTGCCGCTGCACTTAAGATATTCGTACAGAGTGTCCGTCAGAGCTGAGTGATGGGTTTTGTCGTACTCTATGACACCACCGAGCTGCTCTGCGATGTCACTGCATTTGTCTGCGATGGATCCGGAGGAAGGGCATCTCAGGATAACTGTCGGATTGCCATCATATACAAATGCATGAAAGACAAGATCTGTATTGTTGCAGACCTTCTGCAGGATATACATGAACTCATCTGTTGCTTCTGTACCGATGGACAGAACGTTGTAGCAGCCGTTGTTGAATCCGGAGCCTTTTATTGTGTCAGCCTGCTCGTCGGTCAGAGAATTCCCCATGAGGATATTCTGGAATGCTGCGGTCATGTTGCCGTCATCCCTGGAGTCTTCAAATATCCTGTTGTAGTAGTCGTGGGTGATATCGAATATCCTTGTGTCCCATGGCATGGTGGACAGCGGGAACGAATATAGGTGACACAGCCTGACGATCTCATCGGTTATGTCCTCCTCAAATATATATCTGCCGGTATTCAGAATAAGTCCGCAGGTTCCCCTCCGTTCAAGAATGTGGATGTGGATATATCCTCTGATATGTATACCCAGCTTACGATGTTCTCCATTCCCTTTCCGCCGGATATCAGGTTGAGGTTGTATTTTCGCTTGGGTCAGCGATACGGCACTTCCGCTTGTACTTATTCCTACAACCTGTGGAACAGGTTCAGAGGGAAATGGATTTGCGGTTCTCACCAATCCGGAAAATGGCGACAAGAAGTCACTCAGATGCAATGCCATCGTGGCAAAGGTATCCATCGTGGATCCGGACTGCATGAAGACTATGCCAAAGCACGTGCTTGCAGCAGTTGGATTCGATGCACTGTGCCACTGCATGGAGGCATACACATCAAAGATCTCGCAGCCATTTACAGATGCGCTTGCACTGTATGCGATTGATCTTATCGCCCACAATCTTGTGGATGTATATAAGGGTAGAGGAACCCAGGAGAGCTGGGAGAAGATAACACTGGCCAGCACCATAGGCGGTATGGTCATCAACACAGCCGGAGTCACATTGGCTCACGGAATGGAGCATCCAGCCAGCGGCCTTAAGGACATAGTTCACGGCAAGGGACTTGCAGCTCTGACACCAGTTATCATCGAGGCATCCTACAAGGGAGATCACTTCAAGTTCGCGAAGATCGCCAGAATATTTGGAGGTATCACGGCGGATGATCTGGCACCGAAGATCAGAACTCTTCTGAAGAATCTTGATCTTGATGTCAAGCTTTCAGACCTCGGCATAGAGGAGAAGGATATTCCTTGGATGGCTGAGAACTGTATGAAGGTTTCGGCAGCCAGCATAGCTAACAACCCTGTGGTATTCACACAGGAGGAGATCGCTGAGATATATAAGAAGGCAATGTAAATTGTAATATAAAGGATAGCAAACCGCTGCAGCCGGATGGGTTTCCGACTGTGGCGGTTTTTATTGTGAATTATAGTGCTTGCATATCTTTTCTAATTCTGCGAAGTTTAAGCAATCATGCCTTCGTTTAAAATATTCGCCGGACATGTATTTGTTGTAAAGAACGTTGGCTTTGTTGACTATTTTGTCGTAATTTTCATTACACCATTGGAGCTCCTGCCTGTAGAGTTGCTTTCTTTTGGCAATTTCAGAGGTATCGTGCTTTCTTATTTTGGTATCTATTCTTGATAATTGGGATGTTTCAACTGGAATCATTCTGCTGAAATTGAGAGCGGCGATGATTTTGCTATTTATAATAATTCGAGAAAAATCAATCCTATCAGACATGTTTTCGTGTTTTGGTTTGAAGGATGTTAATGGTATACAATATTTTTGACCATTACAAGTGACTATAATTCCGATATATGGTCGAGTATGTTTAGCTAGTTGTGGACTTGAGTTGTATATTCTGTCATCTTTGGCGTGTAGATTGCGGATATATTTCATATCTATCCAATATAATTTTAATTCGTGTTTCAATATGCCTCCTTATAAAATGTAAAAGGACTATGCGTACATAGTCCTTTTTATAGTTCACCTGAAAGGTGACGCTATTCTGCTGAATGTCCACTTATATAATTGGCAGGACTCTCCATATGACTATAGAATAGCATAGAACCAGCATTTGTCAAGTTGTGTAAGTATAATAATTTGTTATGGTAAAAAATGCAATAACAGCCAAGGATATTTAACAGAATGTTTATAAAAGAATACATATTGTAAAATAAAGAATTTGTGTTATCTTGTTTAATTGGATTGCAGTTTGTATCAGGGAACTACCTACTGCATGAGACAGACTGCAAATATTAAATATAGATAGAAAAGAGACGATGCGTATGCTAAGAAAGAACAGAGAACTCAGACAGACATCCGAAACATTCCTGCTCAGTGCGATACTTGCGCTTTCGGGAGGTTTTCAGGATGCATATACATACAATGCCAGAGATGAGGTGTTCTCCAACGCCCAGACAGGAAATGTGGTTCTCATGAGCCAGCATCTTATGATGGGAGATTTTAAGATTGCATTGAGATACCTTTTTCCGTTGATCGCATTTGCACTTGGCGTGCTGGTGGCGGAGAGGATAAGCCATAGATACAAGAATGCATCCCGCATACATTGGAGACAGATAGTTGTGCTGGTGGAGATCGTGATATTGTTTGCGGTTGGATTCATACCGGTGAGGTTCAATCTGCTCGCCACGATGCTTGTGTCATTTGCCTGCTCCATGCAGGTTCAGACTTTCAGAAAGGTAAATGGCTACGGCTATGCCAGCACGATGTGTATAGGAAATCTCCGAAGCGGAACGGAGAGTCTGTCGGTATACCTCAGGGACAAAGAGCCTGGGGCACTCAGAAAGGCCATGCACTATTATGGAATCATCATCATATTCGCATTTGGCGCCGGAGCTGGCGGCGTGTGCACGCTGCATCTGGGGTTCAAGTCGATCTGGATATCCAGTGCACTTCTTATGGTGGCACATCTCATGATGTATAAGGAGAAGAGATAACGCACTGTTTTTATCTGAAGAGTAGCTGGATGTTCAAAATATCACAAAATTATCGCTAAACAGCAAAAAAGCGGCAGAAAAATACAATTTTAAATTATTTTGTATCTTTCTGCCGCTTTTTCATAAAATGCGAAAATATTATGCGCTTACATCCTACCCTCATACACCGCTTCGTTCGTGAACTCGATTCCAAGCTTCTTGAATGTGTTCATATCAACCGCCGACAGTATGGCAGATGTGTGAAGCTGGCATCCGGCAAGCTTTGGAAGCTGCTGCAGAGCAAGCTTGGCATTTGGATCTGATACTGCACACATGGACAGGGCGATGAGAACCTCGTCTGTGTGGAGTCTTGGATTCTTGCTGCCAAGGTACTGAGTCTTGAGCTTCTGTATAGGCTCGATAAATGTTCTTGAGATCAGGTGTGTCTTCTTGTCGATGCCGCCAAGTATCTTGATGGCATTCAGGAGGACTGCTGATGAAGGTCCGAGAAGGTCTGAGGTAGAACCTGTGACGATGGTTCCGTCTGGCAGCTCAAGTGCAGCGGCAGCAGAACCGGTCTCCTCGGCAAGCTTGTTAGCAACAGGGACAACGGCGCGGTCATCCACGGTGATCTTTGCCTGCTTCATGATGAGTTCTTGCTTGTAGACCTCATCCTTTGTAGCCTCGTCTCTGACAAATCTGTTCACGGACTGATAATATCTTCTGATGATCTCCTGCTTTGAAGCCTCCTGACAAGCCTCGTCGTCAACGATGCAGTTTCCTGCCATGTTGACACCCATGTCTGTAGGTGACTTGTATGGGCAGTGTCCGTAGATTCCCTCGAACATAGCCGCAAGGACAGGGTAGATCTCTATATCACGGTTGTAGTTGACTGTGGTCTCACCGTATGCTTCCAGATGGAACGGATCGATCATATTCACATCGTTGAGGTCGGCAGTTGCAGCCTCGTATGCCAGGTTTACAGGGTGCTTGAGAGGAATATTCCAGATAGGGAATGTCTCAAACTTTGCATAGCCAGCCTTCACACCGCGCTTATTCTCATGGTAGAGCTGGGAGAGGCATGTAGCCATCTTGCCGCTTCCAGGGCCAGGTGCTGTGACGATGACGAGAGGTCTGGTAGTCTCAACATACTCGTTCTTGCCGTATCCCTCATCGCTGACGATCTTTTCTACGTTGTTTGGATATCCGTCGATTGAATAGTGGTGGTAAACCTTGATCCCTATTGCTTCAAGCTTCTTCTGGAAAACATCCGCAGAAGACTGTCCAGCGTATCTGGTGATTACCACACTGCTCACATACAGTCCCTTTTCTTTGTATACGCCTATAAGTCTGATGACATCCTGATCGTAAGTGATGCCGAGGTCGTGTCTGATCTTGTTGCGCTCTATGTCGGCAGCATTTATAGATATGATCATCTCAGCCTGGTCTGCAAGCTGGAGAAGCATCTGAAGTTTACTGTCCGGAGCGAATCCTGGAAGGACTCTGGATGCGTGATAGTCGTCGAATAACTTTCCACCAAATTCCAGATACAGCTTGTCTCCGAACTGTCCGATCCTCTCTCTGATATGCTCAGACTGCATGGACAGATATTTGTCATTGTCAAAGCCAATTTTTCTCATCTTGTGAATCTCCTTAAACTATAATTGAACAGACATATGGTTTTGTCTGTGTATCTCTTTATGAAATAATGTAATAAGTAAGAATACTTAAATTTATAAAGCGTCCTATAAGAGAATACCACACAGATGGGAGAAAAAACAGAGGAAAGTTCGGCAAAATTGCAAATGTAATAATGTAGTAAATTTTTTCTGTATTATAGTGTTTTATATTGAAAATGATGGATGGATTGGGTAGAGTAAGGGTATGGGAGTAATGCTCGCAAATAGCAGGAACAGGAGGTACAGACATGAGTGCAGATTACATCACAATGACCATACCAAAGCAGAAAAGGATAGCTCTTATCGCCCATGATGCGAAGAAGGAAGAACTCATCAAATGGTGCGAGGACAACAGGAACATATTGAGCCGGCATGAGCTGTGCGGAACGGGAACCACAGCCCGCATGATAACAGACAGGACAAATCTTCAGGTGAAGGGCTACAACAGCGGTCCGCTTGGAGGAGACCAGCAGATAGGTGCGAAGATTGTTGAGGGAAGGATAGATTTCGTGGTTTTCTTCTCGGATCCTCTGACCGCAGCTCCACACGATCCGGATGTGAAGGCTCTGCTCCGTATCGCTCAGGTGTACGACATACCGATGGCGAACAACAAAGCCACAGCGGATTTCATGATCCAGTCCAAGCTGATGGATGAGCCATACGACCATAAGGTCATCAACTTCCAGAAGAATATCGACAACAGGGCGAACACGCTGGGGAAATAATTGTATAGTGATAATGAAGTCTAAGGATCCACAGGATATCTGGCAAATGTCAGCCGACCTGTGGATTTTTTCTATTTTAGGCAGAGATAGTGGAGGGGCCTGGTTCCATCGGCGGTATAATTTTTCCAGAATGTTGTCAAAAAAATTATGTGAATAAAAGGAGCGGCTTATGAGAAGGATGAAATGATTTATGGCATTTGCACTGTCGGCGGCTATGATGCTGACCTCGGTGAATATGCCGGAAGTGACCGCTTGGGCACAGGATACCGGCAAGGTGACATATTATTCAACATGGAGTGCTGCAAAAAATACTGTGGTTAAGAAATAATGAACCACATGGCACTGGATATATAGAATTATAGAGTTACAACACGCGGATGTATTGCAGGATTTGCAATACATCCGTTTTGTATATATAATGGGTTGGATGTAAAACATATTTGTATTGAGGTAAATGCATTTGAAAGTTGCAAAATGGATCATGCGGGCCATAGTTGTTCTGGTGGTCGGAGTCATGCTGACTGCGGTGATCATATCCGCCGGGCTTGGAAGACAGGCGCGTATGACGATGAAAGAAGAAAAAAAGGCAAAAGCGAAAAACTCTTACACAGAAAAAGAGATGACCATAACTGAGAAGTTCCGGGACATTAACATACAGGTGGCAGACGACATGGATGTGAAACTGGTGGAATCCGACGATGACAAATGTCACGTCACATATTTCGATTCGCCCGACGTCATACATTCCGTGACGGTGCAGGATGATGCGCTTGTCATGACCTGTGCCGACAACAGGACATTTGGCTCAGACATGGGCTTTGGAGACAATCCTTATGTCGTGGTGAGTATACCGGAGGGAGAGTATGGAGATATATCCATGACCTCGAAGACGGGAACTCTGGTGTCCAGTGTGCAGATATCCTGTGGGACATTTGAAGTAACTGAGGTGAATGGCGGAGCGTATCTGTCCAATATAACCGCAGAAAATGTAAATGTCGTCACAGATTCCGGTGAGGTCACCATGGCTTCTGTGGATGCGGACAGTGTGAAGGTGAATGGCAGCAGCGGCGACTTTTCGATAATGAACGTCCACGGCGACAATGTCATAATATCCGCGGGCAAGGGTTTGCTTGAGGGGTATAATATAAAGGCGGCAAAGGTTGGACAGTTCATGACATCTTCAGGAGATATAAATGTAGATGCGTGCGATGGACATATGCTCTGGTTTGCGACGGAGAGTGGTAACGTGGATATATCATTCTTGTCGGAGAAACGTTTCCTTGTGAACAGCAAGAGCGGAGAGGTGGACATACCTGAGCCCCATATGGCAAATGAAAACAAGTGCATTGTCGATACCGCATCGGGCGATGTCCAGATAAAATATGTTGACAGATAGAACAACTGAGCTTAGAAGGTTATAATATGGAATTAAAATTTGTTGATATTGATGATTATAGAAAACAGGTAAAGCACCTGTTCGTGACTGCGTTCCCAAGGGAAGAAAGACCTCCTATGTGGATGCTCACCAGAAGATGCAGACAGGGAAAGGCGAGGTTTCGTGCGGTTGTGGACTCGGGCAGATTTGTCGGACTGACATATGTGATAGGTGATGACAGGGTGAAAACGCTCATGTTCCTTGCGATAGATGAATCGGCAAGAGATGGTGGATACGGCTCTGCAATATTAAAAAAGGTGAGAGCAGAGTATCCGGATCAGAAGCTGTTTCTGAATATCGAGCCCCTTGATGAGAATGCGCCGAATTACGACCAGAGGTGCCGGAGAAAGGCGTTCTACGAGCGCAATGGCCTGTCCTGCCTGGATTACCAGGTCAGAGAAGCCGGTGTTACATATGAGATGATGACCTACGGAGAGTACGTGACACGGGACGAATACGAAGAGGTTATGAGAGTTATGTATGGCTCTCTTCTATATAAGATAATAAAGCGCATGTAAATGTAAATGTACAGGAAAGGAGATCTGTGACATGGCAAAGATGGTGAAGATAATAAAAAAGAAAGATGAATACTCAATGGAATATGAAGTGGGCGATGTGCTCAAGGTGGACAGCACATGGTACGGCGGCGTGACTGTGCTCGGCAAGACCGGTGTGCCGGTGTCCATAGATAAGGATGAATATGAGGAGGTTCAGGATATTTCTGAGCCGGAGAAAGCTGAACCTACGAGCATTGAGGAAGGACTCAGACCTGCGGGACAGGGCGTTTCAACAGAAGCCTTTGACCATTTGAAGGAGATCAAAGATGAGGTCCGCGGCGCAGTGAAGGATCTTCTTGCAGTTGCGGGACTTGAACCCGGCGATGCACTGGTGGTCGGCTGCTCATCCAGCGAAGTTGCAAATATGAGGATAGGCTCATTCTCCAGTGAGGAGATCGGCAAATGTATAGCGGGAGCAATACTCGATGAACTCAAAGACACAGGTGTCTACATGGCGGCGCAGTGCTGTGAACATCTGAACAGGGCAATAATAGTTGAGAAGGAATATGCAAAGGCGAACAGGATACCGATAGTCAATGTTGTGCCACAGCTCAAGGCGGGTGGTTCATTTGCCACAGCGGCATACGCAGATATGAAGGAGCCAGTGGCTATCGAGGCTATACAGGCACAGGCAGGCATTGATATAGGAGATACTCTCATAGGCATGCATCTTGCGCCGGTGGCCGTTCCGGTCAGATCTGAGCACAGCATGGTTGGAAGTGCACATGTGGTTATGGCGAGAACCCGTGCAAAATACATTGGCGGTGCGAGAGCCTGCTATCGCTAAAAAATAAAGAATTACCCGGAGGTATGACGTGTACGACAATATTATATTTGACTTATATGGAACATTGATAGACATTCACACTGATGAGGAGGACATCGCTGTGTGGAAACATATGTGTGAGTTCTATGCGCAGCACGGAGTGAAATACAATCCGGCAGGACTCAGATCAAGGTACAAGAGACAGATCAGACGCGCAGAACAGGCCATGGCAAAGAAGAGGTTCAAATTCCCTGAGATACAGATACTTGAGGTATTTGAGCAGCTCACGTTGAAAAAAGATCAGACACCGTCCGATTGTGCAGAGCTGACAGTGGCTGCGGCTCAGGAGTTCCGCAAGGCGTCTACAGGATATATAAGACTGTATGACGGCGTGACGGATATGCTCGAACAGCTCAAGCAGGCCGGAAAAAAATTATACGTCCTGTCAAATGCACAGAGAGTTTTCACCTTCCCTGAGGTTCAGTCACTTGGCATAGAGGGATATTTTACAGATATATCGCTCTCTTCGGATTTCGGTGCAATGAAGCCGGATGCAGCGTTCTATCAGCAGCTCCTGGACAGAAATCATATCAATCCGAACAGATCCATAATGGTGGGAAATGACGCGGTATGTGATGTGCTGGCGGCGAAGCAGGTCGGACTCCACACCTGTTATGTACACTCCAATATATCCCCGGTGGATGATGCTGACAGAGACATAAAAGCAGATATAATTATGGATGAGGTAAATGTGCCGGAGATGTGCAGACTTATCCTTGAGGATGCCGACAGATAAGACCGGTCATATCCGAATATAAAAAAGAACTATTCGTCTTTAGTTAAAACGAATAGTTCTTTTTATTCTATATATGATCTAGCTGAAAAGCTCTCCGTGCTTCTCGTAATCGGTAATACGTGAGATGGAGTTGTCATCATTTACAAATACGACCTTAGGCGTGTGCTCCTTTGCCTCCTCAGGTGTCATTGATGCGTAGCACATGAGAATGATGTGATCTCCGACCTGGACCTGACGGGCAGCAGCACCGTTGAGGCACATAACTCCTGATCCCGGCTCTCCTGCTATGGTGTATGTCTCGAAACGATTACCATTTTCTATGTCAACAATCTGTACTAATTCATACTCAAGGATTCCGGCGGCCTTTAAAAGCTCAGAATCTACAGTTATACTGCCGACGTAATTGAGCTCAGCCTGAGTTACAACTGCGCGGTGTATCTTACTCTTTAACATCGTAATATTCATAAGATTTGCCTTTCTATGCTGTATGCATCCTGTTTACCGCAATTATAATATCATAAATTGACAATATTGCAACAGTAAATAAAATCATTTCTTGATTATATTATTGACATGTGCAAAAATAACTGAAAGAGAGTTGTAGACCGGACATTTGGAAAGGTGGACAATGGAGAGTCAGAATTACTTAACTATTGCAATAGAAAAGATGGGGCACGTCATGCTTGATGACAGGCATATGAAAGCCTCTGACATATATAAAACAGCGGTTAAGCTTCACAAAAAAGAGGATTATAATCCGCCTTCTTATAATGAAGATAAGTTTAAGGTCAGATCGGTGTTTGAGAAGGGCGGACTGTGCTTTTATGTGATGCCTAAAGACGGCAGGGCGACGGAGTTCTTCATGTATATACACGGTGGAGGATTTGTGTCGAGGATAACACACAATGAATGGAAGTTTGTGTTCGACACGGTGGAGAGAACCGGCTATGGGGCGGTGGTTCCGATATACCCGCTTGCGCCGGAGCATTCGGTGACAGAGGCACTGGATATGCTTACGGGTGCGTATGACAAGCTGTGTGACTCGGAGGATGTCCAGCGTCTGGTGCTTCTCGGACATTCATCCGGAGGCTGTCTGGCGTTATCGCTTGCCATACAGTTGTGGAAGAAGGGCAGGAGAAGACCGGACAAGCTCATACTGTGCTCCCCGGTTCTTGACACGGAATTTGAGGACACGGAGCTTGAACAGAAGATGAGTGACAAGAGCCGTTTTATGTACAGATATTACTACACGCCGGGGATAAAGCATTTCCTCTCTGCTTACTGGGTGAAGGATGCGGCAGGCAGGACGGATATGACAAGTCCCGTGTATTACGACATAACGGATATATGCGATGAGATGGATATATTCACGACAAATGACGACATGCTTAACTGCTATGCCAGAAGGCTGTATGATAACGCGAGCAGGACGAATATGAAGGTGCATTACTATCAGTATTATGCGGTGACACACGATTATCTCGAGCATCCCCTCATACCGGAGTGCAAGACCATCATGAAGAAGATCGCCGGCTGCATCAAGGGAGATTCGGATTTTGTACCTGCTGACATCGAGAATGACATCTGGTGCAGGGCGATGATGGCGGAGCGTTATCCAAAGTTATATGAGGACAACGAGGCCATAAAGCTCACGGACAAATTAGGCATCGAGCATAAGAAGAGGAATGCCAGATACACATTTTACGACAGGACAGTCATGATGGAGAGGCTGGTCGCTGTGGACGAGAGGGTTCGAAACTTCATAAACAGATATGCGGACGGAATTATCGTCAATGTCGGATGCGAACTGGATACCATGTTTTCCCGTGTGGATAACGGCCGTATAAAGTGGTACAATGTTGATCTCCCGGAGCGCATAGATATAAGAAGAAAATACATGGAGATCCGGGACAGAGAGGTCAACATAGGAAGTTCAATATTTGATTACGAATGGCTTGATGAAGTGCAGAAGCCTCAGGATGTGGCGATCCTGTTTGTTGTATACGATATGATGAGATATTTTGACAAAGACAAGCTGAAGTTGTTCCTGGATGCGATATGGAAGAAGTATCCGGGGGCTGAGGTTGTATTTGATGCCAAGAATTCGGTTGCAAAACACAGATGGAACAGAAGAGTGTTCATGGGTAAAAACAAAGGAACGATGCTGCGGGTGAGCATAGATAACTGTACAAGTCTTATGTATGACTGGAACATCAAGTACAAGATACTCTGTGATGAACCGATACTCAGAGAAGCGGATCTTGAGAGAATGTTCTCACACAGTGAGGCGAGAAGGTTCAGACATGCCATAAAGAAGAAGTATGACAAGGTCATACATTTGCGGCTTGGCACGGAACATTTCCTTGATAATATGTAATCAGTGTATGCGGACTAAGGCGGACTAAGCTAAGAAGGAAGAGACAGGTAGAGATATGGACACACAACAGATAAAGAAATTTACCAGAAACTGGTGCATACTGGTTGGATCGGTATGTCTTATTGCTGGAATTGTTATAGGAATATTTATAGGAAGATCGGGAGGATTTACCAACTCCAAGGCATCTCCGGGGCTTTCCTATGAATCGGGATATACGCTCGAGGATACGGAGATAACCAGTCTTATATATGATAATTACTGGAACTATATACCGACAGCGTACATCAATGTCGGAGAACTCGGCCCTGATGCGCTGCTGTACAAGATCAGCGACAAGGTGGAGAGAAACAATCTCGATGTTGAGAAGTTCTACACGGGCGACGATGGATATATGCATTACAGCGATGACAATATAAAGGACACACTGGTGGGTGTGGATCTGTCAACATTCCAGTCAGACATAGACTGGGAGACTCTGGCGAAGAACAAAGACATAGATTTTGTTATGCTCAGAGTGGGTTACAGAGGCTACACGCAGGGCGGGCTGATGCTGGATTCAAGCTTTGAGGACAGCAAGGCGGCCGTTATCAAATACAAAATACCGACAGGGCTTTACTTCTTCACCCAGGCGATAACATATGACGAGGGTGTAGAGGAAGCGAATTTTGTCCTCAAACAGATAGGCAAGATGAACGTCAAGTATCCTATAGTTATCGACTCGGAGCTTATCGGCGACAGTGAGGCGAGAGGCGACAACGCATCGAATGATGAGAGAACGGATGGCATAGTCGGCTTCTGTGAGACGATAAAGGCGGCAGGCTACACGCCGATGATATATGCCAGCAGGAATATGTTCGCACAGTGCCTTGACATGGACAGACTCGGGGATTACGAGCTGTGGCTTGCACACTATGCAAATGTTCCTAATTTCCCATACAAATATACAGGATGGCAGTACACCGAGTCCGGAACCGTTGACGGTATATCCGGAGACGTGGATCTGGATCTCTGGTTCAAATAATAAACCTTGAATAAACGTGTTATCACAGCCCCGGTTGTTACATATTATAAATGGAATAAACAACCGGGGCTGGATGTTTTATATGGCAACAAAAATTATGATAGATGCCGGGCACGGCGGATATGACAACGGTGCATCGTATGAGGGCAGGCTTGAGAAAAACGATAACCTGAACCTGGCGCTGGCACTTGGGGATGAACTCACCCGCAGGGGATATGATGTGGTATACACCAGAACGGAGGATGTATACGATTCTCCGGTCCGCAAAGCACAGAAGGGAAATGAGAGCGGAGCAGATTATTTTATATCGCTTCACCGCAACTCTGCACCGGAGGCCAACAAGTACAGCGGAGTGCAGACCCTTGTCTACGATAAAAGCGGAGTGAAATACAATCTTGCACAGGAGATCAACAGCGAGCTTGAAAAGCTGGGCTTTCGAAATATAAATGTTGAGGAGAGGCCGGGGCTGGCCGTGCTGCGCCGGACTGAAAAGCCCGCAGTGCTCATAGAAACAGGCTTTATCAACAACGATTACGACAATTACCTGTATGATTACAATTTTGAAGCCATAGCAGACGCAATAGCAAATGCTGTGGATGAGACGATTGGCGCGTGAGCGTGAGCCTGGCAATAAACGGATTTGAGTCAGGTCGGGTAAAAAATAAAAAAATTGTTGACATTGCATTTGCAGTGTGTTACATTAAGCAACGATGAACTGCCGAAGACAGTAGGTGCCCTAGGGCGTAAGATGTTATATCACCTACCGAGGAAAGATATCGTTATTGAATTAACAATCTACTCTCAGGTCTTAGGGCTTTGAGAGTTTTTTTATATCTTGGAATGTGCAGTCATTAGTAAAATAAGGAGGCGCATTATGGCAAAGGTAGAGTTAAAGAAGCCAATAGTAGAAGAGATCAAGGCAAATCTTGAAGGCGCTGCTACTGCAGTAGTTGTAGACTATCGTGGTCTTACAGTTGAGCAGGATACACAGCTCCGTAAGAATTTAAGAGAAGCTGGTGTTGTATACAAGGTATACAAGAACACAATGGTTAACTTCGCTATCGAGGGAACAGAGTTCGAAGGCCTTAAGGGTTGTTTAGAGGGACCAACTGGTCTTGCAATCTGCAAGGATGACGCTACAGCGGCTGCAAGAGTTCTTGCAGACTTCGCAAAGAATGCCCCAGCTCTTGAGCTTAAGGGCGGCGTTGTAGAAGGTACATTCTACGATGCAGAAGGAATCCAGGTTATTGCAAAGATCCCTTCAAGAGACGCGCTTATTTCCAAGTTCCTTGGAAGTATCCAGTCACCTATCGCAAACTTCGCTCGTGTTATCAAGCAGATCGCAGAGCAGAAGGAGGCTTAATATTAAGCCTGATAGAACATCTGATGTATATATCGGCACTGCCGGGATCATATGCTGTCAGATATTCAACTGTCTATATCATGGACAAAGGGTATCCGCATGATACGAGAATGATGTGTGGATGCATTACAAAATAACAAATTATATTATATGGAGGAAAAACATAATGACAACTCAGGAAATTATTGAAGTAATCAAAGGTTTATCAGTATTAGAGTTAAACGACTTAGTTAAGGCTTGTGAAGAGGAGTTCGGCGTATCAGCAGCAGCAGGTGTTGTAGTTGCAGCAGCAGGTGCAGACGGTGCAGCAGCAGCCGAGGAGAAGGATTCATTCAACGTAGAGCTTACAGAGGTTGGTCCTAACAAGGTTAAGGTTATCAAGGTTGTTCGTGAGCTTACAGGCTTAGGTCTTAAGGAAGCTAAGGACGCTGTAGATGGTGCTCCAAAGGTAATCAAGGAGGACGCTACTAAGGAAGAGGCTGAGGAAGCTAAGACAAAGCTCGAGGCTGAGGGCGCTAAGGTTACATTAAAGTAATTTGATCCTTATTTTATTATCAGACTTTATTCGGCCTGGCGGAGATGGATCTCATCCCGCCGGGCCGGTTTTTCTATACATCTTTTCTCAATTAATAAAAAAATCTAAAAAATTTCCAAAATATAGTTGACAAATATTGCATTTGCTGTTAGGATAGTAAACTGTCACTATTATGGCTTCGTGTGCATACACATCATAATAGGGTGATAAATGGCTTTAAAACACTTATTTAAACTAAGGTTTGTCTTAAAAAGCATAAAAATAAATTCCAAGGGGTGAATGTGTCGATGGAAAAGAACAGAATTAGTCCTGTCAAGTCTGGAAAAGGCTACAGAATGAGCTACGCTAAGCAGAAGGACGTCCTGGAGATGCCTAACTTCATAGAGGTTCAGAAGAATTCATACAACTGGTTCTTAACTGACGGTCTGAAGGAAGCATTCAGGGATATTTCTCCTATCACTGATTACTCTGGACAGTATAGTCTTGAGTTCGTAGATTTTCAGTTCTGTAAAGATGACTTGAAGTACAGTATCGAGGAATGCAAGGAGAGAGATGCAACATATGCGGCGCCTCTCAGAGTCAAGGTCAGACTCAGAGTCGGAGATGCTAAGGAGATGTCAGATCATGAGATATTCATGGGTGATCTTCCTCTTATGACAGAGACAGGAACATTCGTTATCAATGGTGCAGAGCGAGTTATAGTAAGCCAGTTAGTGCGTTCACCTGGTATTTACTATGATATAACACATGATAAGGTTGGTAAGAAGCTGTATGCATGTACAGTAATTCCTAACAGAGGTGCATGGCTGGAGTATGAGACAGATTCCAACGATGTATTCTATGTTCGTGTGGATAGAACCAGAAAGGTACCTGTGACTGTTCTTATCCGTGCACTTGGTCTTGGAACAGATCAGGAGATCATAGATTTATTTGGCGAGGAGCCAAAGATCATGGAGAGTCTTAACAAGGATCCTGCAAAGTCATATGCAGAGGGCGTGGTAGAGCTTTACAAGAAGATCAGACCAGACGAGCCTTCAGTAGTTGAGAATGCAGAGAGCCTTATTAATGCTATGTTCTTTGATGCGAGAAGATACGATCTTGCAAAGGTTGGACGTTACAAGTTCAACAAGAAGCTTGCTCTCAAGGCTCGTATAGCAGGACATGTCCTTGCTGAGGATGCTATCGATCCTAGCACAGGAGAGGTTATCGCTGAAGCTGGAACAACAGTATCAGAGGAGCTTGCAGACACAATTCAGGATGCAGCAGTTCCTTATGTTATGATCCAGACAGAGGAGAGAAACGTTAAGGTTCTTTCTAATATGATGGTCAACATTGCCAACTATGTGGATTTTGATCCTGCTGAGCTTGGCATTGTGGAGAGAGTATATTATCCGGTTCTCGAGGGACTCCTCGAGGAGTATGGCGATGATACAGAGAAGCTCAAGGCTGCCATAGAGAGAGACATGTCAGACCTCGTACCAAAGCATATTACAAAGGAAGACATATTTGCTTCCATAAATTACAACATTCACCTCGAGTATGGCATTGGTAATGACGATGACATCGACCATCTGGGCAACAGACGTATCAGAGCGGTTGGAGAGCTTCTTCAGAACCAGTATAGAATCGGCCTTTCAAGACTTGAGAGAGTTGTAAGAGAGAGAATGACAACACAGGATGCTGAGTCTATCACACCTCAGTCCCTTATCAATATCAAGCCTGTAACGGCTGCTGTTAAGGAGTTCTTCGGAAGTTCACAGTTGTCACAGTTTATGGATCAGAATAACCCTCTGTCAGAGCTGACTCATAAGAGAAGACTTTCAGCCCTTGGTCCTGGTGGACTTTCACGAGACAGAGCCGGATTCGAGGTCCGAGATGTACACTATACACACTACGGTAGAATGTGTCCTATCGAGACCCCTGAGGGTCCTAACATCGGACTTATCAACTCACTGGCTACATATGCGCGTATCAACGAGTATGGTTTCGTTGAGGCTCCATATAGAAAGCTTGATAAGACAGATCCTTCTAACCCTGTTGTTACAGATGAGGTTGTTTACCTTACAGCAGACGAGGAGGACAGATACAGAGTAGTACAGGCTAATGAGCCTATAGATGAGAATGGACACTTTGTCAAGAACAATGTATCAGGAAGATTCAGAGCTGATACAACCGAGTTCCCTAAGTCAAAGGTTGATCTCATGGATGTATCACCTAAGATGGTATTCTCAGTTGCTACATCGATGATCCCATTCCTTCAGAACGATGATGCTAACCGTGCCCTCATGGGATCAAACATGCAGCGTCAGGCGGTTCCTCTTATGATGACAGAGTCAGCAGTGGTTGGAACAGGTATGGAGGCAAAGGCTGCTGTAGATTCAGGTGTTTGCGTCGTTGCCAAGAGAGACGGCGTTGTAGAATATTCAAACAGCACAGAGGTCTGTGTAAGAGCAGATGAGGATGGAACAAAGGATGTATATCACATCATCAAGTTTGCACGAAGCAACCAGGGTAACTGTATGAACCAGAGACCTATCGTGTTCAAGGGTGACCACGTAAAGGCTGGAGAGGTTATCGCAGATGGCCCTTCAACATCTGGCGGAGAGATCGCACTTGGTAAGAACCCACTGATCGGTTTCATGACATGGGAAGGTTACAACTACGAGGATGCGGTTCTTCTCAGCGAGAGACTTGTACAGGATGATGTATACACATCAATTCATATAGAGAAATACGAGTGTGAGGCTCGTGATACCAAGCTTGGTAAGGAGGAGATCACAAGAGATCTTGCAGGTCTGTCAAATGATGTCCTCAAGGATCTTGATGAGAATGGTATCATCAGAATCGGCGCAGAGGTTCGTGCCGGTGATATCCTCGTTGGAAAGGTTACTCCAAAGGGAGAGACTGAGCTGACAGCAGAGGAGAGACTTCTTCGTGCCATCTTCGGTGAGAAGGCAAGAGAGGTAAGAGATACATCACTGAAGGTTCCACACGGAGCATTCGGTATTGTTATAGATGCAAAGGTATTTACACGTGCTGATGGAGACGATCTTCCGGCAGGCGTAGACAAGAAGGTCAGAGTATATATAGCACAGAAGAGAAAGATCCAGGTCGGAGATAAGATGGCTGGTCGTCATGGTAACAAGGGTGTAGTTTCACGAGTGCTCCCTGTTGAGGATATGCCATTCCTTCCAAACGGACGTCCTCTTGATATCGTGCTTAACCCACTGGGCGTTCCTTCACGAATGAACATCGGACAGGTCCTCGAGATCCATCTCGGACTTGCTTCACAGGTTCTTGGATTCAAGGTATCCACTCCTGTATTCAATGGTGCTACAGAGTTTGACATCATGGATACACTGGAGATGGCCAATGACTATGCAAATGGTACATGGGAAGACTTCGAGGCTAAGTACAAGGATACAGTAAAGCCTGAGGTTATGGATTACCTCTACACGAACAGAGACCACAGAGCAGAGTGGAAGGGCGTGCCTATCAACAGAACAGGTAAGGTTCAGCTCCGTGATGGTAGAACAGGTGAGAACTTTGATGCCCCTGTAACTATCGGTTACATGCATTACCTCAAGCTGCACCATCTGGTTGATGATAAGATCCATGCTCGTTCAACCGGTCCGTACTCACTGGTAACACAGCAGCCACTGGGTGGTAAAGCTCAGTTTGGTGGACAGCGTTTCGGAGAGATGGAGGTTTGGGCTCTTGAGGCTTATGGTGCTTCATACACACTGCAGGAGATTCTGACGGTTAAGTCTGATGATGTTGTAGGACGTGTTAAGACATATGAGGCTATTATCAAGGGCGACAATATACCAGCACCTGGTGTGCCTGAGTCATTCAAGGTACTTCTCAAGGAGTTCCAGGCTCTCGGACTTGATGTAAGAGTCGTAAGAGAGGAAGAGGACGAGGAAGGCAACAAGAAGATGGTTGAAGTTGATCTCAGCGAGACCATGGAAGCTTATGATTACAACACAAGTATCAAGAGACTTCTCAGCGACAGATCATCAGACAGAGACGATGATATGGATGAGAGCGATGCACCTGAGGTGTTCAGAGGCGATGACGCAGATGAGCTTCAGGCAAGCGGATTCTCAGAGGTTGATGAGAACGGCGATATAAGTGATATGGAAGACCTCGGCGATTCAGATTATATGGATAATAATGAGGAAGAATAAGAAAGGAGCTTTGTAAGATGCCAGAATACAATGTAGACAATGCAGAACAGGAAAAGTCATTGAACTTTGACGCAATAAAAATCGGACTTGCATCTCCTGAAAAGATAAGAGAATGGTCACATGGTGAGGTAAAGCGCCCTGAGACTATCAACTATAGAACACTTAAGCCTGAGAAGGACGGTCTGTTCTGTGAGAGAATATTTGGACCACAGAAGGACTGGGAGTGTAATTGTGGTAAGTACAAGAAGATCAGATTCAAGGGAATCGTGTGTGATAAGTGTGGAGTTGAGGTAACAAAGTCCAACGTTCGTAGAGAGCGTATGGGACACATTGAGCTCGCTGCTCCTGTATCACATATATGGTACTTCAAGGGAATCCCTAGCCGTATGGGACTGATCCTTGATATATCACCAAGAGTGCTTGAGAAGGTACTGTACTTCTCATCATATATAGTAACAGATCCAAAGGATACTCCGCTTGCTTACAAGCAGATCCTCAACGAGCAGGAGTTCAGAGAGGCAGAGAAGGAGTATGGTTACGGTTCATTCGTTGCAGAGATGGGCGCAGAGGCTATACAGAAGCTTCTCAAGGCAATAGACCTTGATGCCGAGAGCGCAGAGCTTAAGAAAGAGCTTGAGACATGTAGCGGCCAGAAGCGTACAAGGATCATCAAGAGACTTGAGGTAATGGAGGCATTCAGAACATCAGAGAACAGACCTGAGTGGATGATCATGAATGTAATACCTGTTATCCCACCAGATATCAGACCTATGGTACAGCTTGAAGGTGGAAGATTTGCAACATCAGACCTCAACGATCTGTACAGAAGAATCATCAACAGAAATAATCGTCTCCGCAGACTCCTTGATCTCGGTGCTCCTGAGATCATCGTGAGAAATGAGAAGAGAATGCTTCAGGAGGCAGTTGATGCACTTATAGATAACGGTAGACGTGGACGTGCGGTAACAGGCCCTGGTAACAGAGCACTGAAGTCACTTTCAGAGATGCTGAAAGGTAAGCAGGGACGTTTCCGTCAGAATCTTCTTGGTAAGCGAGTTGACTACTCAGGACGTTCAGTTATCGTAGTTGGACCAGAGCTTAAGATTTACCAGTGCGGTCTCCCTAAGGAGATGGCTATCGAGCTGTTCAAGCCATTTGTTATGAAGGAGCTTACAGCTACAGGTAAGGCAAACAATATCAAGCAGGCAAAGAAGATGGTAGAGAAGCTTGAGCCACAGGTTTGGGACATTCTTGAGGATGTCATCAAGGAGCATCCGGTTATGCTTAACCGTGCCCCTACACTTCACAGACTTGGAATCCAGGCATTTGAGCCAGTGCTTGTAGGTGGTAAGGCTATAAAGCTTCACCCACTCGTATGTACAGCCTTCAATGCCGATTTCGATGGAGACCAGATGGCTGTCCATCTTCCACTTACAGTAGAGGCACAGGCTGAGTGTAGATTCCTTCTGCTTTCACCTAACAACCTGCTGAAGCCATCAGATGGTGCGCCTGTTGCCGTTCCTTCACAGGATATGGTACTTGGTATCTACTATCTGACAATGGAAAAGGAAGGCGAGATCGGAGAGGGAAGATATTTTAAGTCCAAGAATGAGGCAATACTTGCATATGAGAATGGTGGAATTACACTTCACACCAAGATCCATGTAAGAAGAACCGGTGAGTTCGAGGGCGAGGAAGTTACAGGTGTTATCGATACAACACTTGGAAAGCTCCTCTTCAATGAGATCATTCCACAGGATCTCGGATATGTAGACAGAACTGTTCGTGAGAACGCTCTGAAGCTTGAGATAGATTTCCATGTAGGAAAGAAGCAGCTCAAGCCAATCCTTGACAAGTGTATCAATACACACGGTGCAACAAAGACTGCAGAGGTTCTTGATGATGTCAAGGCAATAGGATATAAGTATTCAACAAGAAGTGCTATATCAGTATCTATTTCAGATATGAAGGTGCCTGATGAGAAGAAGGATATCCTTGAGGATGCACAGAAGCTCGTTGACCAAATCACCAAGAAGTTCAGACGTGGTCTTGTATCAGACGAGGAGAGATATCAGGCAGTAGTTAAGATCTGGGAGAAGGCAGATAAGCATCTGCAGGATCTCCTGTTCGCAGGTCTTGATAAATATAACAATATATTCATGATGGCTGATTCTGGAGCCCGTGGTTCTAATCAGCAGATTAAGCAGCTTGCAGGTATGCGAGGACTGATGGCAGATACAACAGGTAAGACCATTGAGCTCCCAATCAAGTCTAACTTCCGAGAGGGACTTGACGTTCTGGAGTATTTCATTTCGGCGCATGGTGCTCGTAAGGGTCTGTCAGATACAGCTCTCCGTACAGCCGATTCAGGATACCTGACAAGACGACTTGTAGATGTATCACAGGATCTTATAATCAGAGAGCCTGATTGTAGTATAGGAAGAGATTCAATTCCGGGTATGGTCATTGAGGCCTTCAGAGAGGGCAAGGAAATGATCGAGGAGTTTCAGGAGAGAATCACAGGACGTTACCTTGCAGAGTCTGTATATGATGCAGAGGGCAACATGCTTGTCAAGATAAATCATATGGTAACTCCTAAGAGAGCTGAGCTCATTGTTAAGAAGGGTGTCGATGCCAACGGCGTTCCATTCACCGTTAAGGATGACGATGGAAACGAAGTTGTAAGATCAGATGCAAAGCTTAAGATCAGAACAGTCCTCACATGTAAGTCACACCTCGGCGTGTGTGCAAAGTGCTACGGTGCGAACATGGCAACAGGAATGCCTGTACAGGTTGGTGAGTCAGTTGGAATTATCGCTGCACAGTCAATCGGTGAGCCTGGTACACAGCTTACAATGAGAACATTCCATACAGGCGGTGTTGCCGGTGGCGATATCACACAGGGTCTTCCAAGAGTTGAGGAGCTTTTCGAGGCCAGAAAGCCAAAGGGACTTGCGATCATTGCAGAGTTTGGCGGAAAGGTACAGCTCCGTGACAACAAGAAGAAGAGAGAGGTTGTCATAACAAACGATGAGACAGGTGAGTCAAAGGCATATCTTATTCCTTATGGTTCACGTATCAGAGTTCTTGATGATCAGGTACTTGAGGCTGGTGATGAGCTTACAGAGGGATCAGTTAATCCACATGATATCCTTAAGATAAAGGGTGTTCGTGCAGTTCAGGATTACATGCTCCGTGAGGTTCAGAAGGTTTACAGACTTCAGGGTGTTGATATCAATGATAAGCACATTGAGATCATCGTAAGACAGATGCTTAAGAAGATCATAATTGATGAGCCGGGAGATTCAGATTATCTTCCAGGAACACAGGCAGATCTGCTTGAGTTTGAAGATACAAATGAGAAGCTTATCGCAGAGGGCAAGGAGCCTGCAACTGGAACACAGATAATGCTTGGTATAACAAAGGCATCACTTGCAACTGATTCATTTATGTCGGCTGCATCATTCCAGGAGACAACAAAGGTTCTTACAGATGCTGCGATCAAGAGTAAGGTTGATCCACTTATCGGACTTAAGGAAAACGTTATCATCGGAAAGCTTATACCTGCTGGTACAGGAATGAAGAGATATCGTTCAGTAAAGCTTGATACTGATATGGAAGAGCTTAACTTCTTTGATGAAGATGAGGATACAGATGATTACGAAGAGTTAGAGAATGTAAATTCAGAGGAGATCGTATTTGAGACCCTCGATACAGCCGGAGATGCTGACGAAGAGTAATCACTCATTTGATTGGATGTATATAAAAAAGTAGTGGCTGCGAAGCTGCTCGACATGAAGGATATAAGGGGAATCCGGGATATGTCAATTTCTCATAAAGGTATTCAGATATACCTGTGAGAAATAGGATATGCCGGATTTCTTTTTGGAAATATTTAGTAAGAAAGAAATGGAATAATATGGCTGCTGTAAAGAAAATCAATAAAGAAGGTATATTAGAAGCGGCGTATAACCTTGCCAGAAGAGAAGGAATTGCCGCAATAACAGCAAGAAAACTGGCAAAAGAGATTTCCTGTTCAACACAACCAATATATGAGAATTTTGTTGATATGGGAGCCGTTATAGAGATTACAACAGAGCGTATAAATGAGGTTTACGGTTCCCTGAAGACAAGTCTGTGTAAGAAAGAGAATGCGGATTATGTCAGCCAGACCACTATTGTCTGTGAGTTTGCAGACAGTGAGAGGGTATTGTTCAGACAGCTCGTTGCAGACAATGACTCGGGACATGGACTGTTTAAGGATACCAGGACAGAGAAGATGTTAGTTGATACACTTCACTGTGATGAGATTGTTGCAGATCAGATAAATGAGGAAATGCACAAATATATAATGGGACAGGCGTTTCTTGTAAATGAAGGTTATACAGAATTTGATCAAGCCAGACTGGCAATGGAAACAGAGAGAGTCTTTGAGTTCGTTAAGAAAATATTTGTCAAATAAATGCTTGACAGAGAAAATACTCGACTATATAATGATAAAGCATGCGTAAAAACATGCTTTATCATTTTTAATTTATATACAGGAGGTGAAAACATGCCAACATTTAACCAGTTAGTTAGAAAAGGAAGACAGACAGTAGAGAAGAAGTCAACTGCACCAGCTCTTCAGAGAAGTTTCAACTCACTCAAGAAGAAGCCAGTAGAGACAAGCTCACCACAGAAGAGAGGAGTTTGTACAGCAGTTAAGACAGCTACTCCTAAGAAGCCTAACTCAGCTCTTAGAAAGATCGCCAGAGTACGTCTTTCAAACGGAATCGAAGTAACAAGTTATATCCCAGGTGAGGGTCATAACCTTCAGGAGCATAGCGTTGTACTTATCCGTGGTGGAAGAGTAAAGGACTTACCTGGTACAAGATACCATATCATCAGAGGTACTCTTGATACAGCAGGTGTAGCAAAGAGACGTCAGGCTCGTTCAAAGTATGGTGCAAAGCGTCCTAAGGATGCAAAATAAAACATGCTAGAACACAATTCTAATTTGTGCTGGTAAGGTCATGTTTTTATATAGATAATAATTCAGATAGAAACAATTAAGACAGATAACAGCACGAACACATTCCATAATTATAGAGAGAATGTGAGTACCGAAGATTTAATAAATAATTAAGGAGGGAAGAACCGTGCCACGTAAAGGACATATCGCAAAGAGAGACGTATTAGCGGATCCAATTTACAACAATAAGGTCGTTACAAAGCTTATCAACAACATTATGTTAGATGGTAAGAAGGGTGTAGCACAGAAGATCGTCTACGGTGCATTTGATCGTATCGCAGAAGAGACTGGTAAGCCTGCATTAGAGGTATTCGAAGAGGCTATGAACAACATCATGCCACTCCTCGAGGTTAAGGCTAGACGTATCGGTGGTGCAACATATCAGGTACCTATCGATGTAAGACCTGACAGAAGACAGGCTCTCGGACTTCGTTGGTTAACAGCTTTCTCACGTGCAAGAAGTGAGAAGACTATGGAAGAGAGACTTGCGAAGGAGATCATGGATGCAGCTAACAACACAGGTGCATCTGTAAAGAGAAAAGAAGACATGCACAAGATGGCAGAGGCAAACAAGGCATTCGCTCACTACAGATTCTAATTATCTGTGTGAGAATGCATTTGCATGCATGCTTATGTGTATATGGGACACAATAGATGTGTTACGAAAATTAGCAAAAGGAGGACAATCCGTTGGCTGGAAGAGAATATCCATTGGACAGAACAAGAAACATTGGTATTATGGCTCATATCGATGCAGGTAAGACAACTCTTACAGAGCGTATCTTATACTATACTGGTGTTAACTATAAGATTGGTGATACTCATGACGGTACAGCTACCATGGACTGGATGGAGCAGGAGCAGGAGAGAGGTATAACAATTACTTCAGCTGCTACAACATGTCACTGGACACTTGAGGATCATCACAAACCAAAGGCTGGCGCGTTAGAGCACAGAATCAACATCATCGATACTCCGGGACACGTTGACTTCACTGTTGAGGTTGAGCGTTCACTTCGTGTACTTGACGGAGCTGTAGGTGTATTCGATGCTAAGGCTGGTGTAGAGCCTCAGTCAGAGAACGTATGGCGTCAGGCTGACACATACAATGTACCTCGTATGGCATTCATCAACAAGATGGATAAAATGGGTGCAGACTTTTTCTACTCAGTTCAGACAATCATTGATCGTCTGGGCAAGAATGCAATTCCAGTACAGATCCCTATCGGAAAAGAGTCAGACTTCATCGGTCTGATCGATCTGTTCGAGATGGAAGCATACTACTACAAAGATGATAAGGGCGAGGACATCGAGATCACAACTATCCCTGATGACCTTAAGGAGCTTGCAGACAAGTGGCATGAGAACCTTGTCGAGAAGATCTGCGAGTTAGATGACGACTTAATGATGATGTACCTTGAGGGCGAGGAGCCATCAATCGATGAGATGAAGAAGGTTCTTCGTAGAGCAACTATCGCATGTGAGGCAGTTCCTGTATTCCTTGGTTCAGCTTACAAGAACAAGGGTGTTCAGAAGATGCTTGACGGTGTTATCGAGTACATGCCAGCACCAACAGATATCCCTGATATCACAGGTGTTGATCCAGACGGTAACGAGGTTGTTCGTCATTCATCAGATGATGAGCCATTCTCAGCTCTTGCATTCAAGATCATGACAGATCCATTCGTTGGAAAGCTTGCATTCTTCAGAGTTTACTCAGGTACACTGAACTCAGGTTCATATGTACTGAATGCAACAAAGGATAAGAAGGAGCGTGTAGGACGTATCGTACAGATGCATGCCAACGCTCGTAAAGAGATTGATAAGGTTTACTCAGGAGATATCGCAGCTGCTGTAGGTTTCAAGCTTACAACTACAGGTGACACAATCTGTGATGAGCAGCATCCAGTTATCCTTGAGTCAATGGAATTCCCAGAGCCAGTTATCGAGCTTGCTATCGAGCCTAAGACCAAGAATGATCAGGGTAAGATGGGTGAGGCGCTCGCAAAGCTTGCTGAGGAGGATCCTACATTCAAGGCTCATACAGACAAAGAGACAGGACAGACAATCATTGCCGGAATGGGTGAGCTTCACCTTGAGGTTATCGTTGATCGTCTTCTCCGTGAGTTCAAGGTTGAGGCAAACGTTGGTGCACCTCAGGTTGCTTACAAGGAGACATTCACAAAGCCAGTTGATATCGACAGCAAGTATGCTAAGCAGTCAGGTGGTCGTGGACAGTACGGTCATTGTAAGGTTAAGTTCGAGCCTATGGATCCTAACGGTGAGGAGACATTCAAGTTCGAGTCAACAGTTGTCGGTGGTGCTATTCCTAAGGAGTACATCCCAGCAGTTGGAGAGGGTATCGAAGAGGCAGCTAAGGCTGGTATCCTTGGCGGTTACCCAGTACTTGGTGTTTATGCTAACGTATACGATGGATCATACCATGAGGTCGATTCATCAGAGATGGCATTCCACATCGCTGGTTCTATGGCATTCAAGGAGGCTATGGCTAAGGCTGACCCAGTTCTTCTTGAGCCTATCATGAAGGTTGAGGTTACAATGCCTGAGGAGTACCTCGGTGATGTAATCGGAAGCTTAAATGCTAAGAGAGGCCAGATCGAGGGTATGGATGATATCGGCGGTGGTAAGATCGTCAGAGCATTCGTTCCACTTGCAGAGATGTTCGGATACTCAACAGAGCTTCGTTCATCAACACAGGGTCGTGGTAACTACTCAATGTTCTTTGAGAAGTACGCTCAGTGTCCAAAGAGCATTCAGGAGAAGGTTATCGCAGAGCATTCTAAGTAAGATATTTGACGAAAGACATTTTCCTGGTCTTTCAGGTCATATAAATAAAAAATTATATATGCTGGCAGGTTAAAGATTACATATCGTTAGCCTGCTGGTATAAAGAGATAAAAAATGGTTGAAAATCTCTAGTATTTTCTATATAATGATTTTTAGCCGAGTAACCCGCGTGGGGTATAATTTTTAAGGAGGATTTTATATCATGGCAAAGGAAAAGTTTAATAGAAGTAAGCCACATTGTAACATCGGTACAATCGGACACGTAGATCACGGTAAGACAACTCTTACAGCTGCTATCACAAAGACTCTTCATGAGAGACTTGGTACAGGTGAAACTGTTGCATTCGAAAATATCGATAAGGCTCCAGAAGAAAGAGAAAGAGGTATCACAATCTCTACAGCTCACGTTGAATATGAAACAGAAAAGAGACATTACGCTCACGTTGACTGCCCAGGTCATGCCGATTACGTTAAGAACATGATCACTGGTGCTGCTCAGATGGATGGTGCTATCCTCGTTGTAGCTGCTACTGACGGTGTTATGGCTCAGACAAAAGAGCACATCTTATTATCCCGTCAGGTAGGTGTACCTTACATCGTTGTTTTCTTAAACAAATGCGATATGGTAGACGATCCGGAGTTAATCGAGTTAGTAGAGATGGAAGTTACAGAGCAGCTTGAAGAGTACGGCTTCGAAGGATGCCCGATCATCAAAGGTTCTGCTTTAAAAGCTCTTGAAGATCCAAACGGCGAGTGGGGCGACAAGATCATGGAGTTAATGGATACTGTTGATGAGTACATCCCAGATCCACAGCGTGATACAGATAAACCATTCTTAATGCCAGTTGAGGACGTATTCACAATCACAGGTCGTGGTACAGTTGCTACCGGACGTGTTGAGAGAGGTACATTACACTTAAATGATAACCTTGAGATCCTTGGTGTTAAAGAGGACGTTCAGACAACAGTTGTAACTGGTATCGAGATGTTCCGTAAACAGTTAGACGAGGCTCAGGCTGGTGATAACATCGGTGCATTACTTCGTGGTATCAACCGTGATCAGATTGTTCGTGGTCAGGTTCTTGCTAAACCAGGTACAGTTACATGCCATCGTAAATTTACAGCTCAGGTTTACGTATTAACAAAAGATGAGGGTGGTCGTCATACTCCATTCTTCAACAACTACCGTCCACAGTTCTACTTCAGAACAACAGACGTAACTGGTGTATGTAACTTACCAGCTGGTACAGAGATGTGCATGCCTGGTGATAACATCGAGATGACTATCGAGTTAATTCACCCAGTAGCTATGGAGCAGGGTCTTACATTCGCTATCCGTGAGGGTGGACGTACAGTAGGATCAGGACGTGTTGCTACAATTATTGAATAATTAAATACTGTTTGAGTATTAAATGAATTCATGGGCTCAACCCTTTGGTGACAAAGGGTTGAGCCTTTTTATGTGCGTCCGGTGAAGAGCCGATGCATGGGCTTAAGTCATTCTCGTGGACTTGCTGTGGGCTTATTTTATCCTTTGGACTTATGACTTTGAACTTTGTGCCTTGTGGTTGTGGGTCCTTTTCCGGTTTATCTGAGGTTTCAGATGCACCGGCAGCTACTGTTTCCAACTTGTGTTGGTTCTGCATCATATCCACCACTTCCTGATGCTTGTTGGGATACAGGTGGGAGTAGGTGCTTAAGGTGGTCTGTACCTTTTCGTGTCCTAACCGTTCTGATATGAGCAGTGGTGCACATCCTAAGTTGATAAGATAGCTGGCGTGGGAGTGTCTGATATCGTGTATACGAATCTTTTTCACTCCACTTTTCTTGCAAGCCCTTTCCATTGCATTATTGATATAAGATTTGGTGAAGGGGAAGACCCTGTCCGTATCTTTCAAATCATAAAGCTTTGACATATAATCTTTGACTTCGTTCATTACAAAGTCCGGTATGATGATGTTCCGGATACTCCTGGATGTTTTGGGTGGGGTAACCACATCCTGCTTTTTTACACGCTGGAGACTTTTGGTGATATCGAGGGTGTTCTTCTCGAAATCGAAGTCTTTCGGTGTTAAAGCGAGGAATTCTGCTTTTGTCAAGTAAAATCTAAAAAATATCATATATTTTTTTAATAAGTCACTGCCTAACTGTATCCATAATGTCTTTCTCATTATACAATCTCCTCCTTCAACCTTTGGTCTCTACATATAAAAAAGGTACATTGCGTAAGATTCACAACATACCTCTTAATTAACTATAACATTATTCCACGATTTTGCAGATATGGAATAAAACCATTTGATGCCACCATATCTTTTAATTTTTTCTCTATTTTATAGTTCGGTTTCGCATAAAGTTCAAACAATCTCCGAACATTCTGAATTTCACCTGAGTCAAAAAGAACTTTGGCTGTCAATGCACCATTAGAATCAACCGTTTCTCCATATAGAATATGCAAATCACCATTGGTTAACTTTATTGCAAAGAAACCTCTTATTTCTTCTAAATTAGGATTATCTCGTTCTCTAATAATATAATGTTCAGTTACTTTTTTTCTTGCTCCTGCCCCATAATAACTCTCTAAGAGTTCTATAAATCCTCGAAAGGAATGTATATCCTCCGTAGGTTCGATAAACGGTTGATGCGTTATAATATCATATACAGAATCAGGTAATAAACACAATCGACGTGTTTTTATTCCCGATTCAACCATTTCTTTTAGTTTATCTGTCCACAACCTCTCATATCCATCATCAGCAATCCATTCTTCTTCGGCGAATCCAGTCATTGCCCATATCTCACCACTAAATCTAATTTTGTTTTCTGCTTTATCTTTTAGAATAAGATCTGCTAGAAACATTAATTCTTCATAGTATTCATTAGGTCTCAAATTACCAGAATTGTTATTATTAACTGCAGACTGAATAATTTTACAAGATTCGCCAAAACGTCGATATGCAAATCGTTGAATTCTATCATTGCCAGATAAAAAAACTTGCTCCAAAACAGGACTTATATGATTTATTTTCTCAGATAGTTCATTGACATTATTATCAATTTTCTGTATATCATTTTCACTCTTATTTTGCCCCTGAGTTATGGAAATTTGAAGCAAAACCACCGGAATAGAAATGCCAGCACCTATAATTGATAACCGCATATCCGAATCAAGTGCTTTCCCTGCTGGAATAAAACAAGTAATAACTATTGACGCAAGAGGTGAGAGAATTTCCAAAACAAGAACGACAATATCCCAAAAAGTCCATTTCTTGCGCATTACAAAATTCACCTACTTTTGAAAAATTATTTTCTACTATCCTCAAATTCATATTTTGATAACGGATCAGAGCCTAAATAACCACCATCTGCAACAATAGTTGTTCCATTAACAAAACTTGATTCCTTAGAAAAAAGGAAGTATGCTACATTAGCAATTTCTTCATCTGTTCCCAAACGTCCTAAAGGTGTAAGACTTCTGGATTTGTTAAATACTTCATCGGTATCCATTTCTCCCCCAATCCATCCTGCTGGCAGTGCATTAATTCTGATTCCACGCTGTCCCAAATTATTTGCCAACGTTCTTACAAGATTATGAATTGCTGCCTTTGTTGCTGCATAGGCAGATGCACCATAGGAACCACGATATGCCTCGGTACTTGTAATAATAACAATTGAACTTCCCGGCACCATTTGATCCTTTAATTCATGAACAAGATAATTAGGAGCTGTCAAATTAATCGCCAAACTCTTATCCCACATAAGATGATCGAAATGATCAGGATCTTCCATGTAAAAGAAAAATTGTGCAAAAATCATACCTGAAATTTCACCTTCAACTGACTTAACAAATGTTGACAGTTCATTGCGTGAAGACAAATCCACCTGCTTTAATGTTAATACATCTGCCGAAAACTCTGCCTGCATTTTTTTCGCATTATCAGCATACTCTTCATCGTAAGTACCAATAACGCTATATCCTTCATTGATAAGTTTTCTTGTAATAGATTCCGCATAACCTGTTTTTGCCGCTCCAATAACTACAACTCTCATAATTGACCTCCTTAAAATGTTATCTAAAATTTATGGGTGTAAATAGGGATACTGTTCATCTTTGAAACCAATACTTTTTGCAATTTTGCGAATAGCTTTACAAGTTCGAGGTTTTTGACCTGTTAACTTTCCTGTCTCATTTTGCACTTCGCCAAGACAATATCCACCACAATGTTCACGAACTTCGCATTGCATACAATGTTCCATATTTTCTGTAGTTCTAGCTTTCAATGCTGATACTTTGGATTCATCAATATCGAATTGCTTTTTTCCCTGATTCCATTTCCCATACACAAAACATTCCATATGTTTAGGGCTATTGCCAAATGTGACCAAATCACATGCCGAAATAAAACCATCTGTTGTAAAATGAGGTGCTGGTGTACAAGCTCGACAGTGGCGATTGCATACTCCATCAAAGTTACAAGTCAAAAAACTTCCGTAAAAAATATTCTTTTGCTTAGCATAGTTATATGCATCAATATATGCATCAGCATATAAATCCATATCAAAACTGTATTCATTTAGCTTTACCAGATCATTACATACCGGCATCTCACCAACAGCAGGAAAAACCGGATCAGACCAGATATACTTTATTCCAAGCACCTTGAAATAATCAATAATTTGCCTTTGATGATGAATATTAGCTTCTGTAATAGTCACACGAGCTCCAACCATTAAATTGCGGTTGCCTTTATTTTCAATAAGCCATCTAACATTATTTTCAATAATGGGCGCTGATGGTTTTCCGTTTGCACATGGTCGATTAACATTTTGAATTTCAGGCTCCCCATCAAACGATATCCATATTATGTTTAAATTATCAAGCAGCCAAGAACGGATATCTGAACCAAAACATCCATTCGTTTGCAGTTCAGTTGTCAATAAATCTCCTGCTTTCTGCCGTGCATATGCCACAATATCCTTCATAAGAGAAAATGCTTGTGTTGGTTCGCCAGGACCATAAAAACGAATATGTCTACTTAAACTATTAGTAAAATAATAGTCTACTCCCGCTTTAGCAATATCCAATGGTAATGTTTGTTCTTTCAACTGAGATCTTTCTTCTCTATTGTAGCAATATATACATCGAAGATTACATCTCGTAGTAAGAAAAAAAGATGCCATTTGCTTGTTCATGTGTGGCATATAATCCCTCCTCTCCACTATGATTGATGTATAAAGTAATGCTGTCAGACACCATCTCCCTCCCTTTTCAGCGTGTATCGTAAACTCTTAACTACTGATAATATAACTTTCATCTCATAATCCGAACAATCACTCAATTCTTTTAAAAGCACATTCTTTGCTTCCAAATTCTCTGATATCTCCGGGTAAAAAACCTGATAAAGTGGTAAATCCAATTCTCTTACTAACATACATAGAATTTCAAACTTAGGATTTCCGGTATTCTTTTCTATATCTATAATCGTTCTTTTACAAACGCCAATCTTCTCGGCTAGTGCCTCTTGAGACAAATTTTTACTTTTCCTTGTTGCACGAACAGCATCACCCAATGCACTTACTGACTGGTTCATTTCAATTCACCTCTCTATTATTGTAAAACTCACTTTTTCCACCGTCAATTTAACTGCGATTCACTAAAATATGAGTTTTTATTCACTTTTTCGACAAAGAGAAATATTAAACCAACTATGAGGAATAATTAGCATAATTTTGTTTAAAGCAAATCTATATTAAAATTAAAGATGTTTTTCCTTATACAGCTCTGAAACATCTACAACTCATTTAATATTCAAGGCAACCATCAGATTTTCAAACATTCTCTATCTGCCATTCTAGATAATTCTCTGTCAATCCCTCCTCTTTCAGAAAAAATCCAGACATCATTTTTTGCAGAAGAAACCACCACCGACAAACAAACTGCCAGTGATGCTTTCCAACTGCCCATCCTGCTTTTACCACAGATACTTATTGTCTCTCAGTTGCATAGGACATTTCTGCCGGATTGATAACCTTTCTCTCCTCCGGTAACTCTTCACGAAAGAAAATATCATCTGCCTTCCAGATTATTTCCACCCTATCTGGTCCGTAGACATACACCTTGTCAATGACCTTTGACAACACTTCCTTATCAAAGGTCTGTAATGCTGCTATGTCTGCCAGATTGTTTTCTTTTTCGCTTACGGTTTCCATTTTATCTTTTCTTTCAGAGGGTAGTAACGCATGACAGGGAGGAGAGCAAATCCTATTTTAATAATGAATACAGTCTGATTGAATCTGTTCAGAATCGGGAGGGTGTGACCTTTGATTATAAGGGCAGGAATGGAGAGCGGCAAAAAAGCCTTGTGACTTTTGAGCAGCTCTTTTCTATTGCGGAATACCTGATTCGTGCAGGGCAGTTCGTGGGAAATGACAGACTGGAAAGGTTTGAAAAGGACTGGGAAAGTATCGCTCTGGAGACGAAATCTCCGGTGGAACAGGATTTTGCAAATGCTCTGCTGGCATTGCAGAAAGAAGCGGTAAAGGGAAACTTCCGTTTTGAAGCAATGGAGCTTCCAAAAGCCGGACAAAAGACAAGATATGGATGGAATATAGAAGCAATCCGATTGATGAAGCAGATCGAGTATGAGGACAGGGCAGCTACACCGGATGAGCAGAAGATACTTGCCCGCTATGTGGGGTGGGGCGGTATTCCGCAGGTCTTTGATGAAAATAATGAGAGCTGGAAAAAGGAATATGCGGAACTAAAGAGCCTGCTGACAGGCAGCGAGTATACAGATGCAAGGGAGTCCGTAACCACAGCCTTTTATACTTCGCCGGAAATCATTGAGGCAGTATATCAGGGACTATCACAGTTTGGCTTCAAAAAGGGAACTATCTTAGAGCCTTCTGTGGGAGTCGGTCATTTTTTCGGGGCAATGCCGGATTCCATAAGTGAAAGCAGGTTGTATGGCGTGGAAAAAGATGGTATTTCCGGCAGGATTGCAAAGCTGCTCTATCCAAAGGCTAAAATCAAGATATGCGGATTTGAGGATACTGTTTTCCCGGATAACTTTTTTGATGTTGCAGTAGGAAATATCCCGTTTGGAGATTTTAAGCTCTATGATAAGAAGTATGCAAAGCATAACTTCCGCATTCATGATTATTTCTTTGCAAAAGCATTGGATAAGGTCAGACCGGGAGGTATTGTAGCTTTTGTCACAAGCAAGGGTACGTTGGATAAAGCCAATCCGACAGTCCGTAAATATCTGGCGGAGAGGGCGGAGCTTATTGGGGCGGTACGACTTCCTAATACAGCATTTCGTGACAGCGCAGGGACAGATGTGACGAGTGACATTATTTTTCTGCAAAAGCGTGAGAATAAAATCGTAACAGAACCGGACTGGGTACATCTTGGCAAAACGGAGAATGGAATTGCTGTCAATTCCTACTTTGTGGAACACCCGGAAATGATGCTTGGCACGATGGAATATGATTCCCGTATGTTTGGTGATGAAAGCAAATATACAAGCTGTGTCAACCATGATGAGAATTTTGATCTGAAATCTGCACTTTCGCAGGCGGTATCTAACTTAAAGGGACAGATAACCGATGTTATGGAGCTTTCGGATTCATCAGAACCAATTAAGGATATGATTGACGCTGATCCGGACGTAAAGAATTACACTTATACCTTTGTGGAGGGAAAACTCTATTACCGGGAGAACTCCAAAATGTACCGGAAGGAGGTGTCTGCTACTATGGAGGAGCGTATCCGGTTAATGGATGAGATTCGTTCTGTCACAAGGCAGCTCATTTTTATCCAGACGGAAGGGTGCGGAGATGCGGAACTGAAATTCCAACAAAAACTCTTGAATGAAAAGTATGATGCCTATGTGAAAAAATATGGTCCGATTACAGGCAGGGGCAGCCGACAGGCATTTCAGGACGCTGCAGATTATCCGCTGTTATGCTCCTTAGAGGTCGTTGATGAGGACGGAAATGTTAAAAAAGCGGATATGTTCTATAAGCAGACGATCCGTGCCAAGAATCAGGTAGACCGTGTGGAGACAGCCATAGAAGCATTAAATGTGTCTGTCAGCGAATTTGGTGCTGTGAATATTCCGTTTATGTTAAGTATCTATGAGCCGGATATAAAGAAGGCAATGGAACAGTTACCGGAAGGAAGCACATTGTCTGAGGATGCCGAGGCAGAGGTAAAGAGAGGGCTTCTGCTGGAGGAGCTTTCGGGGCTGATATATCTTGATCCGACAGAGTATAACGAAAATAATCTAAATGCAGGCTGGAAAACAGCGGATGAATACCTTTCCGGCAATGTCCGGGACAAGCTCCGCATTGCCAAAGCCTATGCAGGAGAAGATAAGGAGCTGTTCTCTGTCAATGTGCAGGCATTAGAGCAGGTGCAGCCGAAGGATTTGGACGCTTCGGAAATCGAGGTCAGAATCGGGACAGCATGGATTGAGCCGGAGGACTACGAGCAGTTTATTTATGAGCTGCTTGGAACACCGGGCAGGGCAAGAGCTGTTAGAAATCAGCATTATAATTCCGGCATCCAGATTAAGTATAACACCTACGGACAGAATTGGTTTATTGAAAATAAATCGCTGGATAAGAGGTCGATTGCAGCAACAAAGACCTACGGTACAAGCCGCATAGATGCCTATACCATTATGGAGGAAACCTTAAATCTGCGCACCGTTACGGTCCGTGACAGGATTGATGACGGTGATGGGATGTACCATTATGTAGTCAATAAAAAGGAAACCATGCTTGCAAGGGAAAAGCAGAACCAGATAAAGGAAGCGTTTAAGGGGTGGATATTTAAGGATCAGGAACGCAGACAGAAGTATGTGGACTATTATAACAATACCTTCAACTGCATCCGGCTTCGGACTTATGACGGTTCTTACTTGAAATTTCCCGGCATGAACCCGGAAATCAAGCTGCGGGAACATCAGAAAAATGCGGTGTCAAGAATTTTGCTTGGCGGGAACACCCTGCTTGCACATGTGGTAGGGGCAGGAAAGACCTACACGATGATGGCAGCCTGCATGGAACAGAAGCGGCTTGGACTTGCCAATAAAAACGTCATCGTGGTTCCGAAGCCCCTGATTGGGCAGACAGCCGGGGAATTTATGCGGTTATATCCTTCGGCAAATATCCTTGTGGCAACGGAGCGGGATTTTGAAAAGAGCAGGAGAAAGCAGTTTGTGTCAAGAATCGCAACCGGGGATTATGACTGTATTATTATGTCTCACTCGCAATTCGACAAAATCCCGATTTCCAAAGAACGGAAGGAACGGATGCTGAGTGAACAGATACAGGAGCTTTCCTTTGCCATTGAAGAAATCAAGGCAGAAAAGGGAGAGCGGTGGACAATAAAGCAGATCGAGAGCCAGAAGAAAAGGCTGGAGCAGCAGTTAAAAGCCTTATCCGATGAAACAAGGAAGGATGACCTGATCAGCTTTGAGGAACTTGGTATTGATTCTATTATGGTAGATGAGGCGCATCATTTTAAAAATCTTGCCATATTTTCTAAGATGAACAACGTTTCCGGCATTTCAAGCTCTGGCTCGCAGAAAGCGATGGATATGTATCTAAAATGCCAGTATCTCTCGGAGATTAACGATGGCAGGGGTATCGTGTTTGCAACCGGAACGCCTGTCAGCAATACTATGTGTGAGCTGTATGTCATGCAGCTATATCTTCAGAAGCAGGCATTAGAGCGGATGGACATCCACCATTTCGATTCATGGGCGACCAACTTCGGGGAAGTGACAACTGCCCTGGAACTTACGGTAGAAGGAAGCGGTTTCCGTTTCAAAAGCCGGTTTAATAAATTTACCAATTTACCGGAGCTTATGACAACTTTCCGTGAGGTTGCGGATGTGCAGACCGCCGATATGCTCTCCCTGCCTGTGCCGGGACTTCGTGGCGGTGGTTATATCATCGTGGACAGCGAGCCGGATTGGTATATCAAGCAGGTCATGGAGAGCTTTGTGGAACGTGCAGAGGCAATCCGTGCCAGCGGTGTTGATCCGTCTGTGGATAATTTTCTAAAGATTACTAACGAGGCGAGGTTACTTGGAACTGATGCAAGGCTGTTGGAGAGAGACGCACCGAATAATCCGGACAGCAAATTGAATAAAGTAGTCGAGAATGTGGCAGGCGAATATTTTGCTAACAATAAAGATGGCAAAATCGGCTGCCAGCTTGTTTTTTCGGACATTGGTACACCAAAAGCCACATGGACGGAGGACTGGGAGGACTTATTCAAAAGCGGGGAACGTACCTTTGATGTTTATAACTATATCAAGACCGAGCTTGTAAAGAAGGGAATCCCTGCAGATGAGATAGCTTTTGTGCATGACGCAAAGACGGACGCACAGAGGGAGACACTTTTCCGGGAAATGCGGACAGGAAAGAAAAAGATAATGATTGGTTCCACCGACCAATGCGGAACCGGTGTCAATGTGCAGCGGCACTTGGTAGCCATGCACCATATCGACTGTCCCTGGAAACCTTCGTGTATTGAGCAGCGGGAAGGGCGTGGTATCCGGCAGGGCAACGAGAATGAGAATATCGCAGTTTACCGCTATGTAACAAAAGGAACCTTTGATGCGTATAGCTGGAGTCTGGTGGAAAATAAGCAGCGTTTTATTTCGCAGGTCATGACAAGCAAGTCGGTGTCCCGTACCTGTGAGGATATTGATGAAGCAACGCTTTCTTATGCGGAAATCAAGGCTGTGGCAACCGGAAACCCGCTGATTAAGGAGAAAATGCAGCTTGAAAATGACGTGCAGAGATTAAAACTCCTAAAGAGTACCTACGACAGCCAGAAGTACAGCCTTGAGGATAACATTACCATCCGTTTCCCGAAGCTGATTGCTGCCGCAGAGGAAAAGGCAGAGTGCGTCCGGGCGGATATAAAGCAGGCAGAAGCAGGGCTTTTATCAGAACCGGACTTTGCTGTTACGATTGGAAAAGCAAAGTATACGGAGCGGGTAGATGGTGGAACGGTCATGCTGGAGGCTATCAGCAAGTGCAAGAATGGTGAAACGACACATCTTGGGGAAATTAAGGGCTTTGAGCTTTTAGTGGAGAAGAACTTTATCGGTGTGAATTATATGGTGCTTCGGGGAAAGACCGATTACAAGGCGGAGCTTTCCACAAGCCCGGTGGGAAACATGGTGAAGCTGGAGAACCTGTTTGGGGGAATATCGCAAAATCTGGATTTCCTGACAAAGAAAATCGAACAGTACCAGAGAGACTTGGAGCAGTCAAAGGCGGACTACGAAAAGCCTTTTGCACAAGAGGCGGAGCTTACGGAGAAAACAGCCAGACTGAATGAGCTTAATGTGCAGCTTGATTTGGAAAATGGCAGGGCAGATGTGGATTTAATTGGAGAGGATAAGCAGGACAGAGTGGCGGAAAGCAGTATGTATCATACAAGACCACCCGGAAAAGAGGGAAGATGAAAAGAAAGTGGATAGCAGGAATTTTGATTGTGGCGGGGCTGGCAATTATGTCAGTCCCTCTTTACTGGAGAATTGCCGGAAACTATCGAAATCAGCAGATGGTAAAGGAAATTGAACAGATCATAGAGCAGGAGACAGAGAATGAAGAAGAAGAGGATCATGGGCAGACGGCACCCGAAGCCGCCATTAGTGAAGAAGATGTTGCCGCACTTTCCAAAGAGGAAGTAATCGGTCTGATAGAGATTGAGGCGCTTGACATCAAGTATGCGGTATTGGAGGGAGCCGGAAGTTATGAGCTTTCCTGCGGTATCGGGCATATTTCGGACACAGCAGGTATAGGAGAAGTCGGAAACTGTGTCCTTGCAGGTCACAATGGGAGCAGACATGGAACTTATTTTACGAACCTGAAAACCTTGAAAGAGGGAGATGTCATCAAGCTGACGGATAAAAAGGGCAATCAGTATTTTTATGTAGCAGAAAGCATGAAGGTGGTCGGTCCCTATGATAATTCTGTCAAGGATCAGGGCGACGCTGTGGAGCTGACACTCTTGACTTGCGAGAACAGCGGGACAATGCGGCTGGTCGTAAGCTGCACATTGTTTGAGGTAAAGCAAAGCCAGAATGAAAAGGAGGCGGCTGAATAATGGAGATACCATGCAGACTGCGGAATGTGGAGGAAATCATTAGTGAAATGGACTTGTTTTATGTGGCGGATGACATTCTGGAATGCGACGAGGATTATCGGATTGTGATAAGCGGCTGGTGGGTGCATATCCCGGAGCTTGGAATCAATCTTCGTGAGGGAGTGTTTTGTAATTATGATGAAACCGAAAAAGAGTATCTTCCTGACTTTGCAATTACCGTCATTATGGAAGCGGGAACAGAGGAAGAACAGGATGGCGTATGGCTTTATTATGAACAGGACGGTTTTGAGATAACTTTAGCCAACTACCATAGCGGAAAGCTCGCTATGGAGGAAGTATCAGAATTATCCTGCCTTATTTGTATCCCGGACAATGAACCAGAAACAGAATGAACATGTCTGTGGCAAAGCCACAGATATTTCAGATAAGAAACTATCAATGATGTAAGGTCTGCAAGACAGACGGAAAGAGAGGAATCTATGGAGTATTCAATCAAGTTGAACGCAGTAAACAACCCGGAGAAAAGTGTGAGGGCATTTGCCACCGTGACCTTTGGCGACTGTTTTAAGATCACCAATATCGCTGTGGTAGAGGGCAGGGAGAGTCAGCCTTTTGTGTCCATGCCTTCCTTTAAGAGCAAGGAGAGAACGGAGCATAACGAGCCGGTCTATAAGGATGTGTGCAATCCGATTACAAGTGAGTTCCGCAAGGCATTGTATGATGATATTCTTGCTTTATACGATGAGATGGAGCAGACAGGCAGGGCAGAAGTCAGCAGAGAGGCACAAAACCCGCAGGAACCGGAATTTAAGGTTGCAGTAACGCCCTTTGAGAGAGAGGGAAGCAACATTCGTGGTCTTGCCCGTATCTACTTTGAGGACAGCTTTGTGGTAAGCAATGTCAGCGTAATCCAGGGCATGGAAAAGGAATTTGTCGCAATGCCCTCCTACATGGTAAAGCAGAACGGGAAAGACGGAAAAAGCCAGTATCAGGATGTTTGTTTCCCGGTTACAAAGGAGTTTCGTGAGAAGCTCTACAATGAGATCATGGATTGCTACAAGCAGGAAAAGGAAAAAGCTATGAATCAGGGTATGGAACAGGCAGCCACACAAAGCTATGCAAGGGCAGAGAACAGACAGCCGGAAAAGGACCTTCCCTTTCGCTAAGAAGGAGGAATAAGAAGCTGGTGTAAAGGGGTATGCAGGTCATGCCCCTTTCTGCCGGAAAGGAGAGAGATATGGAACCGGAACAAAATAAAAGAATGACAAAAGATGCCATTATTCAGGAGCTGATTGCCCTTCTGAATCAGAGCCAGCAAAAGGAAGCAGCGAACAGCGTATTTGAGATGGCAGCCTTAATTGATGGAATGGAACAGAAACTCGACCTTGTGACAGAGGAGCTTTTAAGTGTCCGAAAGCAGCTTGAAAGAATGGAGCAGGAAAAAGCAAATAAATCTTTGAAAGCTGTCCTTAAAAAGTCGGTGGATTCCTTAGAACAGCAATGCCATAAGATGAAGGAACAGCTATTTGAAATCAAGGAAGAAGTGAGAGGGAAGGCTTCTGAGATTGTGGAAGAAGTAAAGCAGAAAGGGAAAAAAGCCTTAAATAAGGTGTCAGAATTTCTTGGAATTAAAGAAAAGCTGCAAAAATTCCGAAATAATGTGCAGAAATCTATTACCGATGTTGAGCAGAGCATTGAAAAGATTGATGCATTGGGCACAGGTATGAGGGAGGCGGTACAAAAAGCCGCCAATACAATCCGTGCCTTTACAGATAAACCGGAAAAAGAGTATGGTGAGAAGAAATTTTCAAAGACAGAACTGATAAAGAAGCCTTTGCAGGCAAAACGAAAGCTATTATGTGGTATGTTGGGTTACACAGATGCTGCAATAGAAAAGGTGGAAAAACTTTCGGCGGATGTAAAGCAGTATCAAAGTGAAAGAGCTGACCGGGAAATTGAACGCATGGCAGGAGCGGAAATGGTTGATCCAATAGCCTTGTCAAGAGTGGCAGAGCCGGAATACCAGTATGGTGCAGAGGCTTTCGAGGCGCAGCAGCAGGATATAACAAAAGCAATGAGTGAGAGCATGGCGGCAAAAGATGTACCTGCTATGAATGGAAAGAGCCGATAGGAGCTATCCCCTTGAATTGAACTTAGGTTTGATTCAAGGGGGGTTTTTTGTTTTTGGGGTGTCATTTTCTGCAATGAAAAGTCACTTTCTGCAAAGATTATTGTAAATTAATCTGAGGGTGGATATAGTTAATAAGGATTTATAGAGTATGTTGTTTGAATAAATAGTTATAAGTAAGCTGATATGTCTATGAGTTTGACAGTAGCTTTAAACTTATAAAATTTTGTGTGAAAGGAGGACAAAGTTATGAAGAAAAAACTTACAAAGAAGAATAAGGCAACTGCTGGAACATTAGTTGCATATTCATGTAGTGGTTGCAATTTTAATTGCTATTGTAAGACAACCTCATTAGCTGCTTCTGATGCTTCTACGGTTGTGAATCTTAGATTATCTGCTGTAGTATTAGGATAATTAAGAGAGTACATTAGAAAGAATTACAGTATATTCTATGCTGTAATTCTTTCTGATCACATTTAGATTGGTGGTGAATATATGAATGAATCTGTTTTTCATTTATTTAAAACATATAAAAACAACTATATATACGATGTTAATACTAACGTACTTATGACAGTAAGTGATGAATATGCCAAAAGGATAGTAGAATATAAAAATACAGGAAAATTAAATTGTGTAGTAAAGAAATTGCAAGAGCAAGGTTATCTTAGGGCTAGGAACAACTTTGTTATGGAACATCCTGAAACAGAAGGATTAGAGTACATATTGGAGAATAATTTAAATACAATGGCATTGCAGCTTACCCAAAATTGTAATTTAAGGTGCAAATATTGTGTTTATTCTGGAAATTATGAGAACAGGAAACATTCATCTTTAAAAATGAATAAAGAAATTGCATATAGAGCAATAGATTTTTTTGTAAGGCATTCATCGGATTCTGAAAAATTACATTTGGGATTTTATGGAGGAGAACCTTTATTAGAATTTGAATTAATTAAGGGCTGTGTGGAATATATAAAAAAAATAGCAAATAAGGAAGTTATTTTCAATATAACGACCAATTGTGTTTTGTTGGATGAAAGTAAAATTGATTTTTTATATAAAAATAGATTTAGGCTTACAATTAGTTTGGATGGTCCACAAGAAATACATGATGCAAATAGGGTAAAACGTGACGATAGCGGAAGTTTTGCTAATGTAATAAATGCAATAAAAATCATTAAACAAAAATATCCGGACTATCTTAGAGATGTTAATATAAATGCAGTATTAGATGTGTCAAAAGAATTTAAGAGTGTTTATGATTTTTTTTGTATGGATGACCAGATATATGATATTTATGCAACATATAATTTTCAAACGGATGATTATGTAATACATAAAAAGGAAATGAGCGAAGCGTTTAAAAATCAATATATGCTGGAACAACTCAAATATATCATGGCAATGTTAGAAAAAAAAGATATATATTCTAAATCAAATATCTTTGATTCATATATTAAACAGTTGATAGAGCGTGTTCATAAAGTGATAAGGTATAAATCATGCGAAATATCGAAAACACATCCTGGCGGACCGTGTGTACCGGGAAAACATAGATTTTTTGTTAATGCTGAAGGCTATTTTTACCCATGCGAAAGAGTAAATGAATTATCTCCAGTAATGCAAATAGGAAATTTAGAAACTGGATTTGAACTGGAGAAAGTTGAAAATCTTTTGAATATTGGAAAATTGACAGACGAAGAATGCAGGAAATGTTGGGCATTTAGGTTTTGTACAATATGTGCGGCAAAAGCTGACGAGGGAGGAGAATTATCAAGAACCAAAAAGCTAGAAAATTGTAAAATTGTAAAAGAGACAATTGATAGTTTATTACACGATTATTGCATGTTAAGGGAGTTGGGATTTGATTTTGATTATGATTATGAAATGGAGTAGAAGTACATGTTAAAAAAAGCAATATTATATCCAATTACTAAGGAAAATGAGATATTACTTAGGTATAGTAGTTTATTAGAGCAAGTAAAAATTATTGGAGGTTTGCTACTTGATGAGTCGATAGACGAAAGTTACTCTAATGCAATGGTAGGACTAAAGGAAATAGATAGGTATGATACAGTTATAATAGGGGATGGAACAATTTTAGAAAATAGCAATGAGAAAAAAATAATTGACTTGATTTATAATGTTGTAAATTATAAAAAAGACATAATTATATTGTATCAATTAAATCAGGAACAATATGAATTGATTTGTAATGTCTGTAAAAAAAATGGAGTTAATTTTGAATTGATTTCTGGTTTGGATGTGGAAAATTGTAATTATTCTAAAGAGATTTATGTCATCAATACACCGATTATATTAGTGACAGGTGTTAATGAGCATACTGATAAATTTGAGACTCAATTATTAATAAGAAAATTTTTTATAAAAAGAGGATATAAAGTTAGCCAAATTGGAACAAAAAGGTTTAGCAATTTATTTGGAATGTATGCTTTTCCGGAATTTATGTATCAAAATATTCAAGAGCAAGAAAAAATTATTCGATTTAATCGTTTGTGTAAAAGTATAGAAAAAAAGGAAAATCCAGATGTTATTATTGTAGGTGTGCCGGGAGGAGTAATTCCAATTAATAATGAATTTGTTAATAGATTTGGGATTACAGCTATCGAGGTTGGATCTGCAATAAATGTTGATATTATGATTTTAAATTTGAATTATGATGATTACACAACAAATTTCTTTGATGATATGAGACTTATGGCAAAGTATAAATTTAATGTAGAGAGTTTGTTATTTAACATGACAAATCATAAAATTGATTTTCAGCGGAGCAAAGAAGATGGCATTTTAAGATTTGTAACATTGGAAAAGATAAAAGTAAAAGATATGGTTTCTAAGATTGAAGAAATTAATCTGTATGAAAATGATGAAAACGGAATAAATAAAATGTGTGAAGAGATTTTGGAAGAATTAGATGGATCAGATATACAACTTATGTAGGTGAATATTATGAAAAAGACAGAAGTTATAAAGATAATTGCCAGATTTATCTGTATTAATGAAGAAGATATTGAAAGTGAATTATTAGATTACAATGTATTTGGTAATAAAATAAATTTGACTCCAATGCAAATATTAAGTTTATTTTCTATTTTGGAAGAAGAACTTGGAATAAAACTTAGTTATGATAGTATAAAAGAATTAGAAAAAATAACATTTCGTGTAATAATAGACTTGTGTATAAAGGAGTTGGAATAATATGGATATACAGGGAATTTGTTCATTAGGGGTTAATTTATTATACTCAGGAAATTGCATAAAGTGTGGAAATGAATTTGATACTATTATGCAACAAATAAGTGAAGATAAAGATGTTGAAGAAATGAAGGAGTATTTAGATGAGAAATTTAACATAACAACTATTGTTACTGAGTATAGTTGTGAATCAACTGATTCAAAAGCTGAAAATTATGATCTTGCCATGTTAGAAAAATATGACATGACAGGTGCAAGAAATGTAGTTATATCAAAAAAATCTTTATTAAGAATGAAAAATGATATTAGATTTAGACAGAAAGTTTTTGAGTCAATAGAAGGACTAAGTTGTACTAGTAAATTGACAGGTGGAATGATAAAAAGTACAGGTGTTTTTATTCATGAAGATGGAACAGGAGGATATTGGACAGAGTTTGATTGGGGAGATGATGAAGATGAAGCAAAATCACCAAAAAATAATGTAAGCATATTTGGAATAAAATCAGCACAGATAACCAATAATTATATATCTGTCAATAGGAATATATCAGAACAATTTCTTAATTCAATAATGGTTATGAATTCTTGTTATATAGAAGAAGATAGGAAAAAGAGAAAGTAAGGTGGACTGCGTTCTCTCATTACTTTTGTTGTTGCCTGTTACTGTGCCTCAAGAGCCTATGCTTCATACTGATATTCCAGCTTGGCTACTTTTGGTAATGCTATGAGACAATAAAAGTTCTTATGGTATAAATGGAGGTAATTGATTTGAAAAAAGTAATTTTAATAGTGACGTTTATTTTAGCGGCAATCATTGGCTCGTTTGGAATAATTAAGATAAATGAAAAAGGTAATTCTGTTTCTCAACATTATGATATGAATATATCAGATGATATATTATGTGATGGAGATGAAGTTTTTGAAGCGGTAAAAAGTAATGCACCTGCACTTAGTTATGATGGAGATTCAGTAAAGTTAGGATATATGAGTGATGATTTAGTGTATAGGGAGTATTCTTGGGGACATTGTTTAGAAAAGGGATATGAGATAATAATTGAGAAAGAAAATGTAAGTTGCGAAGTGGAAAATGCACAAACTATAGCAATAGTTATGAACGGTAATATATATAAAGAAATTTCTTTTGATAATAATGATATTGAATTTACACTAGAGAAAAGTGGAAATTATGCTTTTTTAGCAATTGACTCAGATGGTAATTCTGTTGATATTACGCAGCTTGTAAAAGTAAATATATCAGCAGATGGAGGTGCTATTTTATTAAATTAATGGAGGTAAAAAATATGAAGCAACTTAGAAAAAGTTTTATTATTGTTTTGGCACTAATAATGGTTTTGGGTAATACATTGTCGGTATCTGCGAGTAATATAGAAGACGTGTTATTACCATATGAAGATAGGTTAAGTGAAATCAATGAAGAGTTGGGAACTAATTATAAGTTAGCAACAGAAGATGAATTAAATGCTATGGATACATCTATGGATAAGTTGATCGACTTTTTTACAAGCATGGATTTGGAAGAATTTGAAGATTATATTATGGAACTGCATAATAATAGTGTGATCGAAGAAAATACAGATTGTAGAGAAGAAAACGGTATTATGCCATTGGCAGATGATAGCAAGCAGTTTTATTTTTATGATAAGGTACATTGGTTTTATCTTGATACAAAAACAGTTACTGTAAATAATGTTGTATATTATAATTCATTTGTTGATGCTGGTTCGGGGTTTGATTTAACAGAAACATATCCACAGTATAGTTCATACGCTTATGATTATACAGTATCAGCAGATAGCAGAAAAATGACTGTTAAATATTATTGTACCAAATATTTGAGTAAATATATAACAGATGCAACGAAGTACACGATTCCCTATACATATACAGCTGGAGAGTAAAGGAGGTTATGAAATGAAAAAAACTATAAAAAATATAGTAGTTTGTTTATTGATTATGTTTGCCGTAATAGAATCAAACGGAATATCGGTAAATGCTGCAGAAAGCATAAAAGCAGAACATGAAGAAACAAATTATGCTATTGGTTATTTAGTACCCACTACTTCGACATATTCTTTTACTGAGGAAGGTGGAGTTGCTACAGATGGACTTAGGTTAAGGAAGGAGCCGAGTTTTGATTCCACGATATTAGAGCTAATGTATTTTGGTGAAGTGGTTAAGATTGATTTAGATAAATCAACAATGTGGTTCTATGTCAAGATTTAGTACAAGTTAAAATGAGAAATTTCTCCCCATTTTAACCTGCCAGAAGCTCAGCCTCAGTGTTCGTTCTTTCATACACTTGTTCGAATTCGTTTGGCGACATATAGTTGCAATGGCTATGAATTCGTTTCGTATTGTAGAAAGCTTCCAGATATTCAAAAATCAACTGGTATGCTTGCTTATAATCACGGATTTTAAAGCGATTGAGCCATTCACGTTTGATAACAGAATGAAAGGATTCAATGCATGCATTATCCCACGGAAAAGCTTTCTTCGAATAA
>ERZ779875.239-NODE-239-length-57354-cov-7.434283_pt1 | contig 57354 bp, 45 predicted proteins | sample MGYA00511246_ERZ779875 | MGnify/ENA primary metagenome ERZ779875 (study PRJEB29588, sample SAMEA2155093) | human gut metagenome | biome: human gut; feature: human-associated habitat; material: faeces | place: Denmark | collected 2008/2010 ... | reverse complement strand
TGCTCCGCAAAGTTATATTTATCTATCGATAAGTTATATCGCCTGCGGCGGTTATATTTGCCTTGCGGCAAGTTGTTTTTCAACCGTATGGGAACGGCGTTCAAGGAACTCTTAAAACGGGGTTAAAAAATAAAAAATATTTCTTATAAATAACGTAAAGCCGCAGAAAATTCTGCGGCTTTACGTCATAATGGAGAATGATTTATAAAAACAAGAAAAAACTTAGGATGAGCGTTTCTTTTCGTAAAAAGTATTTCGGTCCGCCTTTCGCTTTCCTATTTCCTTTTTGCAACTGTATTGTACCCTATATTTATGTTGCGCGTTTGATTGAAAAATATAACTTCTGTGAAATTTTTTCGGCGTTTGTCGAATTTTCGGGCGTTTTAAATTTTTTACGTTCGAACTCGGTCTTGCGCCGGGGTTTCAGTCTGAGTACTAATGAATCGAAACTTCGCCGTAGGACAAAATTCGCCCGTCCGATAGTATCAGATTGCCGTTATCCGCTATTCCCGCGGCTTTGGCGTAGTAGGTCTTTTCCCCCTCGATTACCTTTATTTCCTTTCCTAAAACGATATTTTTCGACCTGTATTCGTCCATAGAGTAGTCCTTGTAGAGATTTTCTATAAGTCTGTCTATAAATTCGTCGGTGTCGATTTCGCGGTTTATTAACTCTTTCGCGGTCACGGCAACATCGCTTAGTTCTTTCGGTATTTCGTTGTTTAAATTAACGCCGATACCTATAACCGACTTTTTGACGTATTCGCCCTCGAATGAGTTTTTAATGAGTATTCCGCATATTTTTTTACCGCCTGCTAAGACGTCGTTCGCCCATTTCACCGAGGCGTTTATGCCGTAAACTCCGAGAGTTTTCGCAACCGCAAGGCAGGACGAAGCCATAATTTTAAAGGAATTTTCGGCTGTTAAAGGATAGTATCTTACAAGAGTGAGGTACGCTCCGCCCGGTTCGGACGAGAAACTTCTGCCTTTCGTCCCCTTTCCGCCCGTCTGTCTTTTCGCAATTACCGCAAAATCGCTCGGCTCGTCGCGTGAAATAGCGTAGTCGTTGGTGGAATCTATTTCGTCAAAGTAAATTTTCTTAATCATAATCTTCTTCGCCGCCTATAAACTTAAAAGCCGCCTCTTTCGCGACGTCGTAGGAAAAACCTTTTCCGAGAAGATACCTGTAACACTTGACGGCGTTTTCTTTCGATCTCTCTTTTCCTCGCAAATACTTCTCGGCAACCGCGTTTGCTCCATCGCTTTCGTCTGAGCGTTCTTCTATCGCTTCCGATATTTCGCTATCGCTCACTCCCTTTCGTTTAAGTTCTGCGGCAAGCAGTCTGTTCCCTTTCTTTTTAGAGTAACTTTTAACGTAGTCTTTCGCGTATTCTTCGTCGTTAATGAACTTATAGGCGGACATTTTGGAAATTACCGTCTCAATCGTACCGCCGAGATACCCTTTCTTTTTAAGGTAATCTTCAACTTCTTTTTTAGTCTTTTTCGAAAGCGAAATAAAATTTAAAGCCTTATCCAAAGCCCTGAGACTTTCCGATTCGGTCTGAATTTCGTTAAGCCTTTCCTCGGCTATTTCAGTACCGATTTTAAGTCGGTTTTTCATTATGGTTTCGAGTTCGAGTCCGCAATAAAAAGCGTTGTCGAGGTAGATATTGCACCTCGTCGGGTTTTTGACCTGCGGTTTTATATCCGTAATTTTTTTCATAGCGAGTACACCGTAAATTCTTCTCCGATAAGTTTTGCCGTCGCTTTTCCCGAGGTGAAGTCGATAAATTGATTTTCAAACTCGGAATCATCGACGGGAACGGCGATTTCGAGTTTTACCGACTCGCCGAAATCGGACGACAATGTTTTCATTTTTCGTTTTGCGGAAAACTTAAAAAAGGACTGATAAATATCGTAAGGCATATCGATTTGCCATATTTCAGAGCGAACGTTTTCTTCCGCGCCCGACTTATCCAAAACGTCTCTCGCACTCTGAGAATACGCCCGAACAAGTCCGCCCGCGCCGAGTTTAACGCCGCCGAAATACCTCGTCACGACAACCATGGTATCTTTGAGATTTTTGCTTTTGATAACCTCTAAGATAGGCTGTCCCGCCGTACCCTGAGGTTCGCCGTCGTCGGAGAAGCGGGATATTTCGCCGCGGTCGGTAATATATGCATAACAGTTATGAGTAGCGAAGGGGTGTTTCTTTCTTATTTCGTCTAAAAAGGTTCTCGCTTCGCTTTCGGTTTCGCATTTTTTAGAATAAGCGATAAATCTCGAACGTTCGATAACTATTTCGTTTTCGGTATCGGTTTTTAACCGAAAATACCCGTTAATCGACATATAGCCCTCCTTTTTTTATTTAATGCAACTTGCCGCGAGGCAAATTTCACCGCTTTTAGCGATATAACTTATCGACAGATAAATTCTTTTGCGAAGCAAAATATCACTCCCGTTTTAACCTCTATCGGCTCGGCGTTTTTTCGCCGACCCACTTTCCCCACAGGGGAAAGCAAGAAATTTTAGAATTCTTAAAGTATCTAAATAATTTTTCTTTTTTTGATTGTTTTATAAAAAATGAAACAATCGTAAATAAACTTAATAATCTTGCTTTCCCCTGTGGGGAGAGTGGATTTTACGAGCAAAGCGAGTAAAAGACGAGAGAGGTCAAAAATAAGTTTATTTTTCTTTCTACTAAATACGCCGCAAAAATGTAGTGCATTTTTGCGGCGTAATACTTCTTCTTTTTTAAATTTCTATAACGACTTTCTTTTATCTTCCTTATACCCGACTTCGGTCATCAATAATTATAACAACCTCGATTTTCGATTTTCAACGTTTTTTATCGCGTTAAAACCCGTAAAAAGCCGCTATGATACCGATAAAGAATAATAACGGTATTATTCGCCGTCGTTCTTTACGTTGTTGCTGTTTCCGAGAAACGTTCCGAAGCCGCTCGTCTTGGGTCTCGGCTGACGGGGAGCGAAATCTCTGCCGCCTTTAAAACCGCCGTCTCTTCTGCCGTCCTTGAATTTACCGCCTCTGAATCCGTCTCTGCGGTCGCCACGGTCTCCGCGGTCGTTTCTGCCGCCTTTAAAATCTCTCTTTCCGCCTTGCGATCTCTTTTCAAAAATACCTTTATCGTTCGGGTCTTCGAGATTGTTCGGTATTATCGAAACGTATCTGTTCGGCTCTTTGCCTTCCGACTGCGTTTTAACGTCCGCGCTCTCGGATAACGCCGAGTGAAGAATTCTTCTTTCGTACGGGTTCATAGGCTCTAAGTTGATTTTTCTGCCCATTCTGACAGCCTTAGCCTCGAGTTTGTGAGCGAGCGCGACGAGCGTGTCCTCTCTCTTCGTTCTGTAATTTTCGCAGTCTACGACCACTCTTCTGTAATCGTCTCTGCCGATATTCGCAACCGCTCCCGCAAGAGATTGAAGAGCGTCCAGAACTTCGCCTCTGTAACCGATAACAGAGGGGGAGTCGGCGGTGATAACGTCTATAACGACCTTTTCATCCTCTTCGGAGAGTTTGCCTTTCGCGTTCACTCCCATAAGGTCCAAAAGTCCGTTTACGAACTCGACAGCCCTTTCGCCGTCCGATTTTTTAGCCGACAATTCTATTCTCGCTTTTTTCGCGCCGATGCCTAAAATACCTTTCGTGGGTTCTTCCAACACTTTCCAGACCGCTTTATCCTCGGTCAGACCCAACTCTTTTAAACCGTTTTCAACCGCTTCCTGTACGGTTTTGCCTGTAAATTCCATAATATACTCCTTATTTTCAGATACCCTTTATCTCAACTTTCCGTATCTGTGATTTTCGATTCTCTCTTTCTCGAGTTTTTCCGCTTTTTTCTTGAACGACCTCTCGACTATAAAATTGATAAGCAAAGTCGATCCCGTAGAGAGAAGCGAGTTTGTAATCATGTATACCGAAAACGCCGCCGAATAAATAAACGTGAAAACGCCGAACATAATCGGCATCATCCAGTTCATCATTTTCTGCGTGGACGCCGCGGTGGACGCGTCTCCTTCTACGGACGACAACTGAATCTGCGTTTTCTGCGTTTTGTTCATAATAACCGTAGAGCCGATCATTGACCCTATCGATAAAACTACGAGGATAAACCAACCGTTTCCGTATTTGAAACTGAATCCCGTTTTCTTATAGTCGGCGAGGTAATAGGTAAGTTCGTTATACGTTTCTTCCTTCGCGAGAAGTCCTATTTTCTCCTGATTTTTCGAGCCGCCGAGTTTTTCCACAAGTTTTTTATGAGTGGGGATAACCGCCGACCACGCGCAGTCGGGCGCCCAGATATTCTTTATCCAAGGGAAAATTTTCGACTTCGCCTTGTTTCCTTTATAGGAAGTTTCAGCCGCTCTTCTCGCCTTTTCGAGAACTACCGTTTCTCTGTAATTTTTACCAATATAATCTTCGAGCGCGGTTTTCGCGACGAACGAGTTTGCTTCCGCCTCGAACGCTTCGCTTACTCCTTCGATTTTGAAACACTCTTCGTAATTTATAATCTTGCCCTCTTCGCCGTCCTTGAAATAAGCCGAAAGTTCGGGGCATTGTTCTATGAATTTTTGTAAATCGTATATAGCGTAGACTTGTCCGTCGTCGCTTTTGGTTATAATTTTATCGTTGACGAGCGATTTTATCTTTTCCGCGTCGAGTTTTTTAATAACGGCGTTCTGACAAGCGGAAACGTAGAGGGAATATATATCCTCCTGCGATTTATTGAATTCGCCGCTTTCAAAATACTTTCCGAGGTCGGAATATTTGCCGACGAGTTCGCCCGTTTTTGCTTTAACGAGTTCAAAATTCGTTCCGTCGTAGGTAAAACAGCCGTCTAAACCGTCTTTTTTCAGAATATTTTCAAAGTTGAGTTCGTAGCCGTTATCTTTTTTCGTTACGGTCGGATTATCGCCCTCGGTAAAGGAATTGACCGCTTCGTCGTAAGCCGCGCCCATATCTTTGAAAATATAAAACTCGCTTCGCTGAGAATAAGAGTTGAACGCTCCGATTACTATAAAGAAGAAAACGAGCGTAATAATCGTCGGCAGACAAGCCGAAAAGGCAGAGTAACCGTTCTTTTTGTAAAGAGCCGCTATTTTCTGCTGATATTTTACCTTATCGTTCGCGTATTGTTTCTGAAGTTTTTCGAGATCCTCTCTCATCTCTTCCATTTTTAAGGCGTTTTTCTTCATTGAAACCCTTGAAAAAACGTCGGGGGCGAGAGTAATCACCTTTAAAATTACGGTAAATAATATAACTCCGAGTCCTACGTCTCCGGAAAATTCTATTATCTTGGCTATGATATTGCAAAGCCATTGATAACTTACCGTAAAATTGCCGAATGCGCCGCTGCCGTAGGATACGATAGTAGACGATGCCGCGGCAAGAACGTTAAAAAGATACATTTGACTCCTTTACTTACTAAAAAACAACGCTGATTTTCAAGCGTCGATTCAAATAAGCCATTTAAGTTTGTTTTTGTTGTCGGGAACGGGGTCGAAACCGCCTTTATTGAAAGAATTACAACGAAGAACCCGCCATATAGTCAGGGCAAGTCCGGTAACGAAATTATGTTTCTCGAACGCCTCGATAGCGTAAACGCTGCAGGTAGGCGTAAAAATACACCCCGATTTAATGCCCGGGGATAAGTATTTTTTATAAAATTTGAGAATTTTTATAAAAATTTCGTTGAGTATTCTCATCAAAGATTTTCCTTCTTTTTAAGGTAATTCATATCGGATAAAAATCTGTCGAAAGAATATTCTTCGGCAACCCTCGGCATAATCACTATCCTGTAATTACGCTTTAAATCGGCAAAAGAATTTCTCGCGGCGGCTCGAAGCAGCCTTTTTATTCTGTTTCTTTGAACGGCGTTGCCGTGTTTTTTACTGACCGAATAACCTATTTTGAAAGAGTCCGACGGAAAATACAGCATTGTAAGCGATTTTGAAAATCCTTTTTTACCTTTTCTGAAAAGTTTGTCGAAATCGCTTTTTTTCTTCAATCTGTATATCAAAATTCCCGATTAGTAAGAGAGTTTCTTACGTCCTTTGTTTCTTCTTCTTTTAAGAACGTTTCTTCCCGACTTGGTTGACATTCTCTTTCTGAAACCGTGTACTTTGTTTCTCGTTCTCTTTTTGGGTTGGTAAGTTCTTTTCATATTTTTTGCTCCTTTGCTTTTCCTCTCGTTTTAGTCGGTTTTCTCTTTTTTCGTCTGTTTTTTTATTCTAAAATCCCGACTGTGAAAACGTATGCCTAAGCATTATATACGTTTTTTTATCGTTTGTCAAATATTTATCCGTCTTTTATCGTCTTACCTTTAAGAATTTATCCTTATAGGAAGAATCAGATAGAGATAGTCGTCTCCCGAATAAGGTCTTATGACGCACGGCGAAATCGAACTGTTTAAATACATAACGACAAACTCGTCGCCCGCCGCTCTCAAAGCGTCGCATATATATTTCGAGTTGAACGCTATATTCAAATCGAGACCGTCTATATTCACGATCACGTTTTCGTTTACGTTGCCCGATTCGGAATTGGACGATATTTTGATATTATTGTCCTTTATTTCGAGTTTTATAAGGTTTTTTGCCTCTTTGGCAACGACGGAAGCCCTCTCTAAACTGTTATAAAACGCCGTTCTTCCGACCCTTACGGTAGTTGTGAATTCTCTCGGAATAATCTGTTCGTAATTTATAAACTCTCCCTCTAAAAGCCTCGTTATAAACACCGTTCCGTCGACTTCTATCATAAGACTTTTATCCTCGGATACGAGCGTTATTTCATCGTCGTCTTTATCGAGAAGCCTCGCTATTTCCGAAACGGCTCTTGCGGGAACGACTATTTTAAAGTCCGACGTGGAATTGTTTATTTTCTTTTTCGCTACCGCTAAGCGGAAACCGTCCAACGCCACGCAGGTTAATTCGTTGTCTTTAACCGAAAAGAGTTCGCCCTTTAATATAGGTCTGCTCTCGTCCGTCGAGCAGGAAAAAACCGTTTTGTTTATAAGATCCTTAAAATCTTTCTGCAAAAGGGAAAACGCCTTTTCTCTGAGATCCTTTTTGATATTTGGAAACTCGTCCGCGTTTAAAGTGGAAAGATATACCTGAGACTGACCGTAGGTAATTTTCAACTTGCGGTCGTCCCCTATCATAAGTTCGACCTGATCTTCGCCTTCGAGTTTTTTAGTGAGTTCGGCGAAAAGTTTACCGGGAATAACCGAGACTCCCTCTTCAAACGTGTCCGTTTTTATCGTCTTTTCGATGGCTATTTCCATATCGGTCGCCGACAAAGTGAGTTCGTCGCCCTTTACGGTCATTTTTATTCCTTCCAAAATAGGGTTGGTGGTCTTTACGCTGATAGCCTTCGATACTTTCATTACCGCATTGGACAAATCGTTGCCGTTTACCAGAAGTTTCATTTCGCTTTCCTCGCTGTGATTGATTAGATAATTTATTGTTTTATTTATAAAGAAGTAGTAGTAATAGGTCTCGGTTGAAATGTGGAAATCTCGGATTTTATAAAAAAAATCGTAGATTTTATCGCAGATTTTAAGAATTTAAAAAGTGTGAACAACCGCGTTTTTTCTGTGGAATAAAGGTTGAGAAATTGTTTATCGAACCTTTTTCCTGTGGATAAAAAATCTATCGGTACCTATATTACATAGTACCATTATATTATATATAATATCATAAAAAAAATCAATCGTTAGAGAACGGTTTTTCCGAAATAAAATAAAAAAATTAAGAGAAAAAGAAATCGGAAAAAGTTATCCACAGAGAAAATAACAAATGTGGATAAATTATCAAGAATAAAGGTTGACAAGTAGTTGAAAAGTTTATAAAATGAAGTTATGAACAAATTGAAGGTTAATTTAAGCGAAAAACAGAGAGAATTGTTGAAAAAGTTTTTTAAAATTCTCGTAGAAGAAAACGAAAAGATAAATCTTACCTCGATTACCGAAGAAAAAGAGGTTTATATAAAACATTTCGAGGACAGTTTGTCGGGCGCGGAATTTTTCCCCGAAGGAGCGAAAGTTATAGAAATAGGCTCGGGAGGAGGTTTTCCTTCCATACCTTTAAAAATAGCGAGAGACGACTTGAATTTTACTCTTTTGGAGGCGACGGGGAAAAAATGCGAATATCTGAAAAAAACGGGAGAAAAATTAGGGTTTAAAGAATATGAAGTTCTGAACGGTCGGGCGGAAGATTACGGAAAAAATCCGTTATACAGAGAGAAGTTCGACGTCGCGACGGCTCGGGCGGTTGCGAGACTCAATTCTCTTGCGGAATATTGCGTTCCCTTCGTAAAGGTCGGAGGACTTTTTATAGCGTATAAAGGAGACGCGGAAGAAGAAATAAGGGAAGCGGAGAAAGCAATCGGGGTGTTAGGCTGCGAAAAAGTAGAAGAAAAAATATTTGAACTTAGCGAAAATTACGGAAAAAGAAGAGTAATTGTCTATAAAAAAGTAAAAAACACGCCTCCCGAATATCCGAGAGGCAACGGAAAAGAGAAAAAAAATCCCATAAAATAACGGGATTTTTTTCTTATATACATATATATTTTGTCACTTGCCGACAATTTCTTTCAGATAGGACAGATCCAAAGCCCACTCGGGAACTAAGTTTCTGCGTTTGTGATCCTCTACCGCTTTTCCGAGAGCCTTTCTGTAATCGGCGTAACTGCAGCCGTTCACTTCCATAAAATGTTTTATAGCCTTGTCCTCGTCGCCTTTAAGTTGAGTTCTGCCGATATGTATCACCGAGTGGCAAAGCGGACAAACCGCTATAATATCTTCGAGTTTTTGTATTCCTCTCTTCTCGTCGTAACTCCACCTTTCGTGTGCTTCGAGCCTTTCGGACGGCTTGCCGCAAATATCGCATTTTCCGTCCGCCCTTTTATATACCATCTTTCTGAGTATATCCCACGCCTCTTTCGGAAGTACGCTTCTTAGGTTTGAATACCAACACCCGTCGGGTACCATTTCAAAGTCGAGTTTTAACTTTTTCTCATTCATTACTTAACAAAAGTCCTCGTATAAGTCGATTAAACGTTATTTTTAACGCCTACGACCGCCCTGAAAATTTCTTTTTCTCCGCTTTCGCATCTTAACGAATATCCGTTTTCGGTCTTGCCGTAGAGTATCTCGAACTCGGAATCTCTTTTCATCTCGTTTATATAGTTTATTTCAAAATAATCGACGCAGAAATCTCCCTCTTCGCTAAGAGCGTTCATTATAAAATCGAGATATCTCGTATTGTTGACGTGTCCGTTATGGTCGAGGTCGGTGAAATAAGTACGCGAGCGGAAAGACTTGTAACCGTCCGTCATAATCGGCGGTATTTTTTTCAGCGTTCCCTCGTATTGTCTTTTATCCGAATACTCTTCGTTGTTATAATTAAATTCGTTTCCGAACATCAGTTTTCTCGTCTCTAAGTTGCATATACACCACATAGAAGAACCTTTAATCAACTTATTGCCCGACTTATCGGTAATTTCATACTCTCTGTCGAACTCAATTCCCTTGGGTTTCAAAGGGTAGGTAGTAATATTTAAAGGCTGTTCGAAAGAGGGATAAGATATAACGTCGTAACGGCATCTTATGAGCATCCACACGGCTTTTTTCTTGATTAAATCGTCAAATCCGACGCCTAATTTATCTGCGTGAAGAGAAGCGGCATTCTGAAATTCGTCGAAAACAGCCGACGGTTTTATTCTGTCGTATACGTCGTAAGCGTTTATTTTAAACGCCGTATTCAAAGTCAATTCGTTCATAAAAATAAAATATCAGACGAGAAGCACCGCTTTGTCGGGTACGTCCATCGCCGTCAGGTTGTCTCCTTTTATTATAAAAAACTGCTGATGATAGGTTTTATGAGGAATAAGATACACTCTTTTTCCTTTCCATATCGCCTCTACGTCCTTTTTTAAGGATTTTTTCGCGAGAATATAGTCGCAAATTTCAATATTTAAATCTATTTTTGCGTTTTCGTACCCGTCGGCAAACAAATCCATAAGAGCGGTTCTGATTCTCATAACTATATAGTCGTTCGACTCTATTTTACCCGTTCCGAGGCAGTACGGACAGTCTTTAACGATCATCGAAAGACTTTCTCTGCGCCTTTTTTTACGGGTTATTTCCACGAGTCCGAGAGGAGTCATTCCTATAACCTGACAGCGTTCTCTGTCCGTTTTCAACTCTTCCGAAAGAACCCTTAAAAGTTCGCTTCTGTGTTCGGGAATCTCCATATCTATAAAATCGACAACGATTATGCCCGAAATATTTCTGAGCCTTAATTGTACGGCAATCTCTTTCGCCGCGAGAATGTTCGTCTCGAAAACGGTGTCCTCGAGGTTGTCCTCGCCCGTGAATTTGCCCGTGTTTACGTCGATTACGGTCATCGCCTCGGTTTTATCTATTACGATATACGCGCCGTTTTTAAGCGAAACGCTTCCGTCGAGCATTTTTTCGACGTCCGAGTTAAGACCGTAATACTCGAACATATCCGTCTTTTTATCGTAATATTTCAGTACTTTTTTAAGCCCCGAATCGAGTTTTTTCGCGTATTTTAACAGTTCGTTAAATAAATCTTTATCCGAAACGACGAAATTTTCCACGTCGTCGTTATACACGTCCCGAAGGAGCCGCATGCCGACGTTGCCCTCTTCGTAAATACAGGTTCCGCTTTTCGCCGCAGCGAAATTTTTTTCGATTTCTTCGTACAGAGCGGCAAAATATTTAACCTCTCTTTTAATATCCCCGTTAGACGCGTTTTCGCCCGCCGTGCGGACTATAAGACCTTTTCCGTCGGGACATACTTTCCGAGCGATTTTCAAAAGTCTTTCGCGATTTTTTTCGTCGGTTATTTTACGGGAAACGCCTACGAAGGAAAAAGTCGGCAAAAAAACGACGTATCTTCCGGCGAAAGAAACGTGACAGGTAAGTCTCACGCCCTTAGTTCCCGCAGGGTCTTTGACCGCCTGAACCATTATCTCGTCGCCCGGATTGAGGTTTAAAACGGACGGAATATCGACCTTGCCGTCGATTTCGCTTTTATCCATAAGCATATCGCCTGCGGACAGATAACCGTTGCGACTAAGTCCCACGTTGACGAAAGCCGCCTGCATACCGCCGAGAACGTTTTCGACTTTTCCTTTGAACACGCTGCCTATCGGCACCGCGCTGTTTTTCTTCTCGACTCTGTACTCGACAAGTCTACCGTCTTCGGCGATCGCCCCGACGTAGTTGCCGCACACGCAGTCAACGTACAAACTTACGGACATAACCCAAAATCCTGACAAAAATTCGGAAAAGAAACTTATAGGAACGCTTGCGGCTACGAAAAACCGCAAGAAAAAGCATCTTAACCTTATAGATTGTAACAAAAAAGGTGAAATTTGTCAACTGTCGGGATAACAGTCAATAAAGTAAAAGATAAAACATCCCGTAGAATAAGAGAAAGGTAAGGGTGTAAACAAGATTTGACGAGTCTCGTAACGCTGCTTTTTATTCTCTCTCGGAGACTTCTCGCTTTCCCCTATGGGGAAAGTGGCTCGGAGAGCGAAGCGAAACCGAGACGATAGAGGTCATTAGAAAATGATTTATCCAAATTTATAAAAAAGTAAGACCTCTCTCGTCTTGACTTCCATTTTATTTCGTCAAGCCACTCTCCCCAAAGGGGAAAGCGAGAAAATGCTTTTCATATAAAAAAAAGACTGCGTTTCTACCTTTTTCGGATAGATTTGCAGTCTTTATTTTTACATTTTTTACAGCCCTTTATATGCGTATTATCGCCGAATTATCGGCTTAAAAAGGAACTCTTTATAAATTATTATCTCTGACCGAAGGTCGCGGATTCTAACGTGAGTTTCAATACTCCTATGCTCGCGAACGGCTGCATAATAACTATCGGCGCGTGTCTGCAATCTCTGTTGTCTCCCGCCGTGTTGCCGTAATAAACCTTCGCTATCGTCTGAGCAAATTCGCCCGTTGTTTGGAAAACTATCTCGCTCGCGCTGAACGAAACGTCTTTAAACGTTCTGCCGCCGTCGAGCGAACAGTTTTTCACCGTATACGGGAAAGTCGGGGTCGCAGTCTGAGCCGAAGTTTTCGGGTTCTGCTCGCCCCTCGTCCTGATCGATCCCGCCGCGTTTTTCAGTTCTCCCGACACTACGTCTATCGTTCTGAACGAATAACTCGTCGAAGTATCGTACTTGAAGTTTCTGAACATAAGTATCATAAGGTCGTTATCGATATAAGCCTTTTTGTTATACTTCTTGACCTTTATATCGTTTTCCGCCCTCTTTTTAAACGCAGCGTCCGCATTGTCGGACAGTATGTCTATCGAACTCGTCGCCGTCGTTCCCTCGTAAACGGTCGTCGCGACGTACTCGATTTTGTATCCGTTTATTCCCGGAGCCGTCGATTTTACCGTTCTTACCGATTTAATCGGCGTGAAACCGTCGTTAAAACCCGTAAACGTCGTAACCGTTTCGATGGTGTCGTTTTCGACTTTGGATTTTTTATCGCCCGAAACGTATTCGCCGCTCACGGTGAGTTTAGTCGTGTAAACGTAGTTCTTTCCGTCGTCAGACAAGGTAAGTTCGGTGACGTAAGACGAAGTTTTGTCGTCGGGCGTGAAAGTCAGCGCGCTTTCGTATTTGCTGCCGCCCCAATCTCCGTCTTTGCCCTCGACGGAAACGCCGTAAGTGAGTTTTTCGTTTATCGGAAGAAGATCTGCGTTCGATTCTTTATACCAGAACGCTCCCGCGTAAGTCGAGCCGATCGCTCCGCCTCCGCAACCCGTAAACGAGAATATCGCGAGCGTGAGCGCGACCGCTCCTAAAAATTTCTTTTTCATATATACCTCTTTTACTCATTCTAACACAATTTTTCCGAAAAGAAAAACAAATAATAAAAGATTTGCTAAATTTCACAATATAATTTGTTTTTTGCCTCTCCTTTATGATATAATCTTTATATGAAACTCTTTGTAACCGAAACGTATTATTCCTGCGTCGAAAAAGCGGCGGAGTACATAGCAAAAACGGGGGTTGGTATAGACAGCCCCGCGGTCGTGTTCTGCGAGGACAAACTCACCCTTTCGGCGGAATCGGCGATAGCGAAAGCGATGGGAGGAGGATCATTCGGCGCGGACGTAACCTCGCTCGGCAGATACGTCTCGAAATGTCTTAAAGATTCTTCCGCCCTCTCGAAAGAAGGCTCGGCGATAGTCGTGAAAAAGGTTCTTTCCGAGAATGCCGATAACTTAAAAACCCTTTCGAGACTTGCCTTTTCGCCCTCTTTCGCATTTGAGACGAGCGAACTTATCGCGCAGTTGAAATCGGCGAAAATAACGCCCGAAATGCTGATGAATTCGGTGGACGGGTGTCCCGAAAATATCCGCGCGAAGATACTTGATCTTGCCGTCGTTTTCAAAGGTTACGAGGACTTTTTGAAGAAAAAGGGGCTTACGGACCAAAGCGGAATACTCGGCAAAATGCCCGAACTTATAGAAAAGGACGAAAAACTCAGAAATTCGAGGGCGATAGTCGTCGGGTTTTCTTCCGTGACAAGGCAAAGCGCCGAAGCGATAAAAAAACTCGTCGAAACCTGCCGCCAAGTGGACTTTTTCGCCGTGGACGGAGAGAACTTAAGCCTTTACTCGAACGAATTTTCGTCATTCGTATCCCGTACTTTCGGGCTTGAAAAAATACGTTTAAACGGCGGAGAATCGCTCGAACAAAAGGCCCTTCTAAATGGTCTTTTCGACCACGAACAGTTTACAAAAGTCGGTCTATATAGCGATAAACTCACCATTTACGAATCTCACAGCGTTCAGGAAGAAGCCGAATACGCAGCCTTAAACATAGTCAGGCTCGTCGAAAGCGGCAAATATAAATTCTCGGATATAGCGGTGGCGGTCGGCAATTTGCCCGAGAAGAGGCTTATGATAAAAAAGGCGTTCGGAGACTATGAGATACCCTGTTATCTCGACGAAAAAAGACCGCTCGGTTCGCACCCGATAGCGCGGCTGACGCTAAGCCTTTTGAAAAACTCGGCGAGGGGCGGCGATATAGGAGAGATTAAAAAAATCGTCTCTGATTGCCTGTTTATTTCGGACAGGGAAAAGTCGGACGAGTTCACGAGGCTGATTATCGGAAATTCGGTCACGGCAAAGTCGTTTTTAGACGAAAACTACTCGGTTTCGGACGATTTATTCCTCATAAACAAGCAAAACACGATTATTTATTTCCAAAGAGGGCTGAAATACAAGGAAAAAGCCTCGGCGATAGTCAAAAAAATCAAGGCGTTTTACGAGGCTTGCGGAGTGGAACAGAACGCCGAGGATACGGCGAAAAAATTAGAGGAAGTCGGGGCGATGGAAGAACGGGCGTTTCTGCTTACCGCCCTCGGCAAAGCATACGCCGCCCTCGACGATATTGCGGAACTGCTCGGCGACGAGATTATTTCCGTTACGGAATTTTCAAAACTGCTATCCGCGGCGTATAACGCGTGCGAAGTAGGCATAATTCCGCAGTACGGCGACGGCGTTTACGTTGCGGAACTAAGAGATTGCAAGCACGTTCGGCATAAAATACTCTTCGCGTTCGGGCTGTCGGGCGAAATACCGTTCGTAAAGAGCGACACGGCGTTGCTACTCGACGGCGACATCGCCGAACTCGAATCGCTGTCGGTCTCGATAGAACCCAAAATCAGCGTGGTAAACCGCAGAGAAAAGGAAGCCACGGGAATCGCTCTCGCGACTTTCGAGGATAAACTGTTCGTTTCCTATTCCTTAATGACTCCGTCGGGCGGTCAGGCGGTGAGAAGCGAACTCGTAGACTATATCTCCGCGATTTTCGCCAGGAAAAACGGCGAGCCTTTAAAGGAGTTCAATTCCCTTTCCGTGCGAAAGGCGAAAGAGAAAGCCGAAGGCGAACGCAGGGAGACGCTCGAAAGTCTCGGCTACGTCAAACTTCGCCCCGCGTTTTTGTCCCTCGTTAAAGATATGGACGATTTCAAAAACGGCGCGACGGACAATCTTTTCGCCGCGTCGGCGTTTATCGAGGCGTTAAAGGACTTCGACGAAGAATACAAGAAATCTGCGGACAGGCTCGTAGGCAGGGCGAACCGAGAACTTACGATACGCAAAAATCTGCCGACAGAAAATTATTTCGAGGACGGCAAGGTTTCGGCGAGCAAGATAGAGTGTTTCTACTCCTGCCCTTACAAGTGTTTCGTCAAATACTGCCTCGGGGTAAAAGATAAGTTGACGGGCGACGTCCGCGCGCTCGATTTCGGCAACGTTCTGCACGAAATCGCCGAGAAGTTCGTCGAGAAAACAAAAGAGGTCGAGGACGACGAAGAGGCTGAAAAAATTGCCGAAGAAGTGATAAAAACCGCCCTTTCCTCGCCCGATATTCAGAAATTCTCACGCCGCGGCGACTATGCTTACGCCTTAAAACTCACCGAAAAAGAGGGCAGAAAACTCTGTAAAAATATCTACGGGGAGTTAAAGGCTTCGTCGTTTAAACCCGTCGGTCAGGAAGTGTGGTTTTCCGACTGGTCGGAATACAAATCTCTGCCGCTTAAAACGAAAAAAGGCGTATACAAACTCTACGGCAAAGCCGACAGAGTGGACAAATTCGGCAAATACGTCCGCATCATCGACTACAAGACGGGGAGCGCGAAGGACAAGACGAAAGAGGAAAAGTTCTACACGGGGCAGAATCTGCAACTGTATTTATATATGAACGCGTTCGTCCGCGGGGGCGACGAGCCTGCGGGGGCGTACTACTACGCCGTCAAGGACGATTTTAAAAAGCCCGACGACGATAAAGTCGTAATGTTCGGAAAAACGGTCTCGTCCGACGAGATTCTGGAGGCGACCGACCCGAATATTAAAACTACGGGCAAAAGCGACCTCATAAACGTTAAAACGGACAGTCGGAACGGCAAACTCACGGGCAGCGTGTGCGGCTCGGATACAATGAAAGGATATATGAAGTACGCGAAAATTCTCGCCGAAAACGCCGTTGGCGAAATTGCGGACGGCGTGATTATCGCTTCGCCCTACAAGGAAGCGTGCGATTACTGCGAGTACGGCGGCATTTGCGGAAGAGACGAAGAGACGGGCTTTAAAACCCGCAGCGTCGGCTCGGTGAAACCCGAAACGATAGTCGCGGCGGCGTTCGCCGAAGAAAACGTCAATGCGGACGGGGTGAAAGGCTCGGACGGGGCGAAAGGCGGCGATAAGACAAACGGAAACGAAGGGGGCGAGAACGATGGCTGATAAATATACGAAGTCGCAGAAAAAAGCGGTCGAAACGATTGACGGAAACGTACTCGTCTCCGCTTCGGCGGGAAGCGGTAAGACTTTCGTAATGATTGAAAGGCTTATAAAAATCATACTCGAAGGCAGGGCGAAAGTCTCGGAAATTCTCGCGGTGACCTTCACCGAAGCGGCGGCTGCCGAAATGAAGCAAAAACTCGTGAACGCCCTCAGAAAGCAACTCTCCGTCGCCTCGGACAAGGCGAAAATCAGAGAGGCTTTAGACGAAACGCAGACGGCGAGCATATCGACCATTCACAAATTTTGCGCCGACCTTTTAAGGGCGTACTTTTACGAAATCGGGCTTGACCCGACCTTTAAAATTGCCGACAAAACTGTCTCCGACGACCTTCGGGCAAGGGCTGCCGACAAAGTTTTCGAGGAAAACTACGAGAATGGAGACGAGGACTTTTTGTACCTCGTGAGGGTATTCCGATCGGGTAGAAGCGACGGCGAACTCAAAAAGATTTTAGGACGGCTCGACGAGTTCGCCTGCTCGGAAAAAGACCCCGATTCGGTCGTCGATTTTTGGGGCGTAGAACCGACCGAAGAAGAGTTCAAAACCATCGAAAAAACGCTTATAGACGGGTTTATCGAAAGAGCGAACGTACTTCTCAGTCAGTCGGACGACCTCGAAAACTACCTTTCTTCGTCGCCGATAAAGAAAGTCGGAGACTATTTCGGGATCGTTCGGGCGGTACTCAAATCGGGCGTAAACGCAAAGACCGTACGGGAACTTTCGCTCGTCTGTCAAGAGAAACTTCCGACCGCCCCGAGCGTTAAAAAAGAACTCGAAGAGGAGAAAAAAGCGCTCGACGGATTCAAAGATAAACTAAAAAAACTGCTCGCCGATTTCGCCTCTTTACCCGATGACGAGGAAGAGTCGAAAAAGGATTTTTTATCGACGGGAAGAACGGTAAAGGCTATTTCGAAACTGCTTTTATCCTATCGTAAAAAATACGCCGAGATAAAAGCCGAAGAAGCCTGCGTGGACTTTTCCGACCTCGAACACCTCGCTTACAAACTGCTTACGACCTCGCCCGACGTTTTACAGTCGGTCAGAAACAAGTATAAATATGCGTTTTGCGACGAATATCAGGACGTAAACGGCGTTCAGGAAGCGATTTTATCCTTAGTTGCTCCCGACAGGCTGTTTATGGTCGGCGACGTTAAACAATGTATTTACGCGTTTCGAGGTTGTAACCCCGAGATTTTCGCGGGCAAGTTCGCCGAATATTCCGAAAAGGGCGGCAACGCCATAGTTTTAGCCGAAAATTTCCGTTCGACGGAGGGCGTTTTGTCGGCGGTCAATAACGTGTTTTCATCGACTATGACGAAGAAAAACAGCGGCGTCGATTACGCCGCCGAGCCTATGAAATTCGGAAATTTGTACCCGAAAAACACGGGCGAGACGATAATGAACGTAATCGTCGGCGAAAAGGAGAAAAAAGAGGGTCCGTCGGGGGTTTACGACCTCGTGAAAGACGCGACCGAAACCGAAGAAAAGGACTCTTTTTACGAGGGGATTTTAGTCGGGAAGATTATAGAAGAAGAGTTGGGAAAGGAGATTTTCGACCTTAAACTCGGCAAATGCAGGCAGGTCGAGCCGAGCGATATAGCCGTTCTTTTAAGGGATTCGAGGACGTTTTCGGGCGACGTCATAAAGACTTTGACAAGGCTCAATATCCCCGTCACGTCGTCGGCGAAAAACTCGATTGTCGGCTATCCCGAAATAAAACTTCTCGTGGACGTGCTGTCGCTCATAGATTTTTACGCGGACGACGCTCCCCTCGTGGCGGTGCTTAAAAGTTCGATAGGGGGCTTGGACGAAGAGGAACTTGCAAAAATCAGAGAGTTTGGCAAAAAATTGAAGTCCGACGAGGATGGGAAAAGAAACTCGTCTGCCTCGTTCGAGGAATGTGTGCGGCATTATATCGAAAGCGGCGACGACCCGATTGTAAAAAAGAAACTTGCGGACTTTGACGAATATTTCAAAAAGATACGACTTCTCTCCGAGTTCACGGGCGCGGGCGACCTTTTAAACAAGATAATAAAGGACAAGGGCTTAGACCTCGAAATTGCTTCGGAAGGTCTCGGAAGGCTTAAACTCGACAGGGTCGAAAGGTTTGTTCAGGAGAGTGAATCGGGTGGCGAAAAACTGAGCGTTAAAGACTTTTTAAAGCGGATAATCGACCTCGGCGAGGACTTTTCGCTGATTTCGGCGGACGGCGGCAACTCGGTAAAGGTGATGAGTATGCACGCCTCTAAGGGGCTTGAATTTCCGATCGTCATAGTCGCGGGGCTTGGCAGACAGTTCAACGCAATCGACGAAAGGGAGACCTTGTTGACGTCGAGAAAGTACGGACTTGCCCCATACGCCTACGACGAAGAAAATATGCTCAAAAAGCCGACTATAAAGAGGTCGCTTTTAAAACTCGAAAAGAGAAAGGACGCGGCGAGAGAAGAACTAAGGCTTTTATACGTTGCGATGACGAGGGCGCAAAGCAGATTGCATTTGGTGTCGTCTGCGGCTCTGCCTTCGGTCAGAACGGGCGAAACCGCCCTTGCGGCGAGGAAATTTGCCGACTTTTTCTCGGAAAACGATATGGAAACGAGGTATATCGACCGCTCGGAACTCGATTACGAAGCGAAAAAAGAACAAGTCGGAAGCGTTCTCGTCGGCGAGTACTCAGAGTCGTTGAAAAAGATGATTTCAAACAACTTAAAGTACGTCTATCCAAACCTGGCAGACTGCTTTTTGCCCCTCAAACGCACGGTGACGGAGATAGCCGAAAACACGTATTTTGAAGAGTCTATAAAGGATTCGGATGAAGAAAAAGGGTACGACAGCGAGGATCTGTATTTTTCAGACGAAGACTACGTTTTCACCGATTACAGGCTGAGAGGAATTGCCTATCACAGATTTTTGGAATTATGGGGTTTTGACGACAAAAACGTCGATAACGAACTTATGCGGCAACTTATCTCGGGTGAACTGACCGAAGAACAGGCGAAACTATTAGATAAAAACACGCTTGAAAAGATAGTTTCTCTGCCCGTATTCGGCGAAACGAAGGGGTATAAAACGTACAGAGAACAGGCGTTCGAAGCGTTTTTTAATGCCGACGAAATAGGTTACGAAGGCACTAAAACGGAAGTGCTGGTTCAAGGCGTTATCGACCTTCTGGCAGTAAAAGGCGACGAGGCGATAATCATAGACTACAAGGCGTCGAAAAGAGACGCGGAAACGCTTTTAAAAAAGTACGGAACGCAGTTATCGTTATATAAAAAGGCGGTAGAAAAGTCGTTGAAATTAAAAGTTAAAAAGTGTATGCTGCTGAACGTTTTTACGGGCGAATCGATAGAGATAAGATAACGGACAGCCGATAAAAACTATATTTTTGGCTGGCGGTAAATAGCCTTCATTTCTGAAAAGACGAGAGAATATCAAATGCTTCTTGCTTTCCCCTCCGAGGCTTGGCGGAATGAAATGAAAGTCAAGACGATAGGGGAAAACGAAAATTTGTAAAAATCGGCGATTTGTCGTCCCCTTCCGTCAAATTATCGCGGAAAACCGCTCAATTTGCCACCTTCCCCGAGGGAGAAGGCGAGAATTTCAATAAAAAAGGTCACATTCTTATCTTTTCTGGATAATAGATGTGACCTTTTTTGTGTTTTTTATAGTCTCTTTATATTTCGATATGTACGCCTATAAGTTGATTATTCAACTGTTTTGCTTATAATCAAACGCAATAAATCGTTATAAATTACTGAAAATATCCGCGCCGAAACGGGCAAGCGAATCGTCCTCTTCGCCCGTGCCGCCGCTTACTCCCAAGCCGCCGACAAGAATTCCGTTTCTGTAAAGCGGTACGCCGCCGCCTATCGTCATTACTTTGTCAAGGTTTTGCAAACCGTAGAAAGTCTGACCCGATTTCACGAGTTCGTTGAGTTTTAAAGTCGGCATTTTTAACGCCACCGCCGTGTACGCTTTTTTTACCGCAACGTCGAAACTGATTAAAAACGCCCCGTCCATAACGTGTACCGCTATGGGGTTGCCCTGTTCGTTGCAAACGCAAATCACCGCTTTTTTGCCCCGATTTTTACTTTCTTTTTCAACCTCTTCTATGATTTTTTTTGCCGTTTCGAGCGACAAAACCCTTTGTTCCATAATTCTTTTTACTACCTCGGCTACTATTCCGCTTTCTTCCGTCGGGTCGGGGGTTTTGCTGCCCGACTTGTCGGAAGTTTCGGTGTTTACCATAGCCGCGTTTGCGGCGTTGCTATTCTCTCCGTCGAGCCTTATCGTAAGCGAACGCAGATAGTCGGACAGTCTGTTGAGGTATTTTATCGTATCTTTCGACACGGCAAAACGTTCGTTCGTCCTTACTGCCTCGCGTTCGGCTCGTCTTGCGATTGCCCTTGCGATATTTGCTTTGCAAGCAACTTCGGTTTTCGGGGCGTAGTCGCTTTTTCTGACCCGATTTATACGCTCTTCGAGGTACGAAACGTCTTTTTCGGCAACGGAAAAGGAAGCGTTCCGAGGGGAATATACCCCGTCCGAAATACGCTTCAAAGTCTCGAGAATTTTGTCCGTTTCAAGCGTTAAGTCGCCGCCGAGAGCCGATTTATAAGTATAAATAGCCGCCGACAGTTCGTCCAACGCCCCTAAAAACGCAAATCTCGGGTCGCTTTTGGGTATTTTCAGTTCCGAAGAAAGGGTGGACTTGCCGTCGTCGCCTTTCCCGACTTTTTCGTTTATCATCCGCCGATTTGTCCTTTAAGTCCGAATGAGTTTACCGCCTCTAAAAGTTCGTTCATAGTCTCTTTCGAGGGCGGTTCTATGCCCGTTAAGGCGTACTCTCTCGAAAGCCCTTTGTATTTGTCCGTTCCTATCCTGTGATAGGGTAAAATGTGCATTTCGGTCACGCCTTTAAGTCCGCTCGCAAATCTCGCGATGTCCGAAATTTCCTCTTTCGTCGCGTTGAAAGTGGGTATAACCGGCGTGCGGATAATAAGTTTAACCATGCCCGACTCGGCGATTTTTTTTGCGTTTTCGAGTATTTTCTCGTTGGAAACGCCCGTAAATTCCTTGTGTTTCGCCGAATTTATATGCTTTATGTCCATAAGGTATGTATCGAGGTACGGCAAGTATTTTTCAATGACCGAAAAGTCCGCGTAGCCCGTCGATTCCATAGCCGTATTTATTCCCCTGTCTTTTGCCGCCCGAAGCAGGGCGACCGCAAATTCGGGTTGGGTGAGCGATTCGCCGCCCGAAAGGGTAAGTCCGCCCCCCGAACGTCTGTAATAAATACGATCTCTTTCGACCGTCTCCATTACTTCCGCGACCGTCACATCCTCGCCGACCGTCTTTTCGACTCCGCCGAGCGTCATTTTTTCGATTGCGTAGCGTTGCCCTTCGGGGTTACAACACCATTTGCAGCGAAGCGGACAGCCTTTTAAGAACACGATAGTCCTGATCCCCGGTCCGTCGTGAACCGAAAACCGCTGAATATCGAATATTCTGCCCGTTGTTTCGAGGTAACTTTCCATTAAAAGCCCCCTTGCTCGGTACGATTTATGATGTCTTCCTGCAGCGAGCGGGAAAGAGTCGTGAAGAGCGCGGAGTATCCTGCTACTCTGACTACGAGTCCCTTGTAATTTTCGGGGTGTTTCTGCGCGTCGCGGAGCGTTTCTCTGCTGACTACGTTGAACTGCATGTGGCTGCCCTTTCTGTCGAAATATCCCTGAACGAGCGATACGAAGTTTTCAAGCCCGTTTCTGCCCGCAAGCGCGGTCGGGTGGAATTTCATATTATATAAAGTGCCGTTCGAGGCGATGAAGTGGTCGAGCGTCGATACCGAGTTGCAGGCGGCGGTCGGACCTTTGACGTCCCTGCCTGCCGCGGGCGAAACGCCGTCCGCAACGGGAGTATACGCAAGTCTGCCGTCGGGAGTCGCTCCCGTCTGCGCGCCGAGCGGAACGTTAGCCGAAACGGGATAAAGTCCCGCCTGGAACCTACCCCCTCTCGGGTTTGTAAACGTTTCGAGTTTTTTGGTGTAAACGTAGGCGACGTCTCTCGCGAATTCGTCGATATCGCGGACGTCGTTGCCGTATTTCGGAAGCGCGCGGATATCGTTTAAAAGCGTTTTATATCTTGCTTTGTCGCTCTCGGAACACGGGTTTGTTTTGACCGTTTCGTATATTTTCTTTACGTCGTCCTCGGTGAGGTTTTTACCTTCCGCGGCAAGTTTTTTGCATACCGTAAGGGTGAGTTTTTCGGCGTTCTGAGCGTCCAAATCTTCCCCGTAGTTGTTGTCCAAAGCCTCTTTTATGAACGAAAGAGTGTATTTGCCGTCCTCGAAAACGAGTTTTTTAACCGCCCACATTGCGTCCGCCATATTCGCGATGCCGAAGCCTTGCGGACCCGTGAAATTGTATACCGCGCCGCCCTCTTGCACGCTTTTGCCTCTCTTCACGCAGTCCTCTATCATCGACGAGAGGAAGGGAAGGGGGCAACGTTCGGCGTGAGCCACGTCGATGGCGTTGTCGGCGTTGACGAGAAGGGATACGAAATAGTCCGATTGCGATTTATACGCGTCGTAAAATTCCTCGAAAGTATCGAACTCGGAGACGTCGCCCGTCTGCGGTCCGACCTTTTCGCCGTCCTCCACGCCGTTTTTGAATACCATTTCGAGCGGACGAACCATATTGAAGAACGCGGCGTCGTGCCAGCCGTCCGTCTTGCCCGATTTCTGCGGTTCGACGCAACCGATTATATTGTAGTCCCTCGCGTCCTCCAAGGTGAGACCTCTCGACATAAGCGAGGGGATAATTACTTCGTCGTTATAGTAAGCGGGGAAGCCGATGCCCGTGCGGGTGAGTTCGGCGGCTCTTATCAGAAATTCGTGCGGCGAGCCGTTCCATACTCTGACCGAGAATGACGGTTGCGGCAAAAATACGTGTTCCGTGGCGGTAATCGTCATAAACGAAAGGTCGTTCGTTGCGTCCTCGCCCCTCGCGTTCTGACCGCCCGCGATAAGATTCTGGAAAAGACTGTATCCGGCGAACCCTTCAGCCGAAACTTCGTCTCTGCATTTGTTGAGGTCGTTGAGTTTTACCCATATACAGTCGATATATTCCTGCGCGGTCTCCCTCGTCATACCCTCGTTTCTCGATTTTTCGTAGAACGGGTACATATACTGGTCGAATCTTCCGGGGGAAATGGAGTGTCCGCTCGATTCTACCTGAAGAAGCATCTGAACGAACCAGAAACTCTGACACGCTTCGTAGAAGTTTCTCGCTCCGTATTCGGGAACGCGGTCGCAGTTCTCGGCGATTTTTAAAAGTTCAGCTTTTCTCTTCGGGTCGGACTCGTTTTTCGCCATATCTTCTGCGAGACGGGCGTACCTTTTCGCATAGCGGATAACCGCTTTGAGCGAAATGAGAACGGCTTCCAAAAAGGCGTGTTTTTTGCAGTAATTGCCGTCGGAAACCCTCATCGACGCAAGTTCGTCTTTAACCTCTTCGATATACTTCGAGTATCCGTAGGTCAAAACCTTTCCGTAATCGACCGTGACGTGTCCGATGCCGTTGTAAAAATAGTTGCCCGGCGTAAACATATTATGTTTCATCGCGGTGAGCGTTTCGGGCGACATATAGGAAGTCGCGAGTTCGCTCGTCGTCTTGCCCTTCCAGTATTTGTACACTTCGTGAAGAGTCTTTTTCGTCTCCTCGGATATGTAGAAGGGGTCGGCGGTACGGGTCTCCACCGTGTCGAACTCGTTTTCGAGCCATTCGAACGAAAATTCGGGGAAAGTCTGACAACTTCTCGGTCTTTTCGTCGCTGAGCCGACTATGAGTTCGTCGTCTCTTATCGTTATGGGAATTTTGTCAAGGATATTCTCGAAAGCCTTGGCTCTGCGGAGAATAATCGGCTCGCCCTCCGTCTGCATATAAGACTCGGTTAAAAGGACGGCTCTGTCCGCTTCGATTTGCGGCATTTCCTTGAATAAATCGGCTTTGAGTTTGTCGATTCTCGGTGATTTTGAAACTTTTTCAGAATAAAATTTCGCCATTTTTCTTTTCCTTTTCGTTGTTTTTTCCGTATCTTTTTGTGTTCCGTGCTTTGCGCTGCGTGTTTTGTGTTTTTCTTGTCGCCTCGGCGGTCTTTTCCGTCCTTTGAGGGCGGACAGTTTTTTAGCCATTAGGCTACCTTATGACAATAGTATAATACACGAGTTGTAAGTTGTCAATAGTTTTTTTGTTTTTTGTTGTTTTTTCACAAAAAAATTATGAGGGTGACAGGTTGCTGTTTTGTGGTAAAAGTCGCAAAAAGCCCGAAAAAGGGGTATAAAACACATAAAAATTGATTTCTCGGGTAAATTTAACGCGTTTTTGGGAAAACGAGAAGTTTATAACAAAACCACAAGAAAGCAAGCAAAACAACACAATAAAATAAAAACAACAACCAAAAACCCCGAGTCTTATCGGGGTTTTGCTATGAAAAACAAATGTGAATAAAAAGAAAAAGCGAGCCTATAAGTCGATTATCGGACAATATTTTCAAATTGCCGAAGGTTCGGAACGTTTGCTTAGCCGACGAACCGACGGCTATTTCCGAATAAGCCTTATAAATTCGTCTAAAAGCGCGCCGACTTCCGACGGTTCGGCGTTTTCGAGTTTGTCGCAAAGCGACGCGGCTTTGTTTTCGTCGTTACGGTATTTTTCTCTTTTCATAATAATCGTAATATGTCGCAAAGCGTAAGTATTATGCGTTCTCAGCCGATAAAAATTCCGACAGGGGTCGTCAGGGGTTTTATCGGCTATAATGAAAATCGTCGATATTCGACATTATCTCTCTGTTTTATTGCATTTTATGCGGTTCTTTCGATTTATTTTTACTATTTTTTGTGTTAAAATGTAGAAGAACGAGGGAAAATGAGAATCGACCCCGGTTCAAAAACAAAAAGGAGAAAGACTATGGACAAACACGGAATAGTCATACTTGCGGATAACCCGAAGAAAGCCGACGAAATCTCGGCGGCTTTTGAAAAAAGCGGTCGATTTACAATTTTGGGAAAAACTTCAGACGGAGAAGAGGGAGTGGGTTTAATACTTAAAACGGAGGCGGAGTACGCGGTCGTCGACCTTATTTTATCGGGTCTCGACGGACTCGGAGTCTTGGACAGACTGTCCGCTTACGGGTCGAAAACGAAGATTATCGTCTACACTTCGCTTTCGAGCGAAGAGGTCGTAGAAACCTGTATTTCAAAGGGCGCGGCGTTCTACGTTGCTAAGCCATGCCCGACTGAAACGCTTGTTAATCGTGTTATAGACCTGTTTTTGAACGGCAATCGCGAAAATTTACCGAGCGGAACGCGTATTGCGAAAACGACGTCGTTAGACGAGAGAATCAGTAAAATATTCATATCCGTAGGAATTCCTCCGCACATAAAGGGCTACGGATATTTAAGAGAGGGAATAAAACTTGCGGTGGATAATCCCGACGTTATCAACAATATAACGAAGAAACTCTATCCGATGATAGGCGAGAAATACGCGACCACGCCGAGCAAGGTGGAAAGGGCGATAAGACACGCGATAGAAGTCGCATGGGCGAGAGGAAGAATAGGAAACATAAACGACTTGTTCGGAGTGCAGACCTATCTTTCGGGCGAGAAGCCGACGAACGGCGAGTTTATCGCGCTTATAGCCGACAAGATGCTTCTCGAGGGTGCGTGATTTCTCGAAAACAACGAAACCTTACGGAAAGGGGGTGAAAAATAAGACGACTGAATTGATTTTCGGGCGTCTTATTTTTTTGATATATTATCATACTTATCGCTTTACAGGTCGCCTTTTTTCTAAAAAGCGAGTGTTTTTAAACAAAATGCCATACCGTCAACCATTTTTCAGTCAGGCAAACAGTAAAAACAAAAAAACGGGACGTCGGGGCGCCGTCCCCTACGGCAAAACTCGACAAATCTTCGGGTTTATAAAAAAGCTGCTTTTAGTTAATTATTCGTGGGGAATTTTCGGGTAGGTAGGTTTTAACTGCCTACCCTTTGTACATTTCCGCGTGTTTTAATGTGAATTATACTGCGGTAAATTGATTGCGCCTACGAATTTGTAGATAATTTCTACTTCCTGCATTTTTCTGCCGTCGTATTTCTCGGTTTCGCCGATATAAATCTTTTCGATGAAACTGTTGAGAATTTCGGGATTCAACTCTTCGATTTTCGTGTAACTCTTTACGACTTTCAGAAACTTCGAGAGTTTTTCTTCGTCCTGAACCGATGAAGCAAGAGCGTTTTTGAGCTTTTGGATTTTCGTTTTCAGGTCGTTACCTTCGTCTTCGTAAGATTTTGCAAGGAAGTCAAATCGTTCGTCGGTGATTCTGCCGTTTACGTTATCTTCGTAAAGTTTACGGATAATTCTGCCGATATCCTCTTGTCTTTCATAAAGCCGTTTTAATTCGGCTTTTGTTTTAGCCTGAAACTTTACCGTTTCTCTTTTAGAACCGGATAGATATTCGTCCGTAAATTCCTTTTCGTGAAACAAGACATATTCGCATACTTTTTGCAAATCTTCTTTAACTATCGTTTCAAGGTCGGACACCAAAATTCGATGGCAACTACACAAGCCTTTCTTTTTCTTGCGATAGGTCGCACAGGAAAAATTGTCCATTTTTCTGTTTCTCGCCACACGCTGAATCGTCAGATGATTGCCGCAGTCAGCGCAGTAAAGCAAGCCCGAAAACATATTCGGCTCATTGTATTTTGTGCGGGCGCGTTTTACTTTTCGCATTTGTTGCACCGTTTCAAAAGTTTTCTCATCTATAATCGGCTCTTGCGTATTACGGTAGATTATCCAATCTGCCTTTGGCAAACGAATTTGCTTTTTTGTTTTATAGGATTTTACTGCCGTCTGAAAATTTACTGTATGTCCCGCGTATGCCGTTTGATCTAAAATATATTTAATGCTCATCGAATCCCATATTTCGGGGTATTCGCTTCTTGCATTGGTTTTAATTCCTCGATTCATATAATACAGTATAGGCGTTTCAATTTTTTCTTCCGTTAATTTGTGCCCGATTTCCGAAATGCGATAACCGTCAACATACATTTGGAAAATTCGCCTTACAGTAGCCGCGGCTTCTTCGTCTATAATCCATTTTTCTTTGTCGTTCGGATCTTTTTTATATCCGAACGGGGGATTAGTCGTAAGATGTTTACCGGAATTTCCTTTTGCCTTGAATACGGCGCGAATTTTCTTCGACGTATCTCTTGCATACCACTCATTGAATACGTTTTTGAACGGCGTCAGGTCGTTTTCTGTCTGAATATTGCTGTCCACGTTATCGTTGATCGCAATAAAGCGAATGTCAAGATTCGAGAAATATATTTCGGTGTAATATCCGACCATTATGTAATCTCTGCCGAATCGCGACATATCTTTTACGATAACCGTAGAAATTTTGCCTTCTTCCGCGTCAGCCATCATTCGCTGAAAGTCGGGGCGGTTGAAATTCGTACCCGAAAAGCCGTCGTCAACGTAGAATTCAATATTGGTAAAGCCGTGTTCTTTCGCATATTTTGCGAGAATTTCTTTTTGATGAACGATACTGTTGCTATCTCCGACAAGGTCGTCGTCTTTGGATAATCTTGCGTATAATGCCGTTACGTCACCTCCGTAATTGTATTTTTTGTTATTTTTAATCGCCGTTTGTCCTATCATAATTGTTTACCTCCGTTATGCGGCAAACAGCGAGTTCGTACCGGTTCGCCCGATTGTATCCGCGCGCTTTTGCGGGTTATCAGGCGTTTCATAATATCGAGCGGAGTATCTGTTGCGCCGAGTTGTTCCCGCGCTACCACAACGAAGGTTTTATCTCCGATGGGGTGATACTCTAATCTGTAGTTGTAATCGTTTTCTTGTCTTTTAGCCGTGTTTTCCGTAAATATAATCTCCTTATCAATGATTTATTTACGCAAAACGGCAGGAAGCGGCGGCTTATAATTTGCCGTCTTTTTTCATATTTTTTAAGGCTTCATAGCCTTCTTTTATCAACCGGACTTTCGTAATTCCGTTTTCTTTGAGAAAAGTGTTTATCTCATCATATAAGGCTCTCGGTATCATCGTTCCGAAATTGCCGCTCGCTTGCTTTCTCTTTTCCTTATTTTTTTCCTCATACTTCCTGCGCGTTTTACGCACGGGAGTATCTTCTTTCCGTTCCATTAAGTTAAACCTCCGAAAATATAAAATCGTATTGATACATATTATAACGATTTTATGTTCCGAAGTCAAGCTCATTTTATGAACGGGGCAGAAAATATCCCTTTAATTTTTGTAGTTGTTGTTTTTGCCTTGTTTTTCTTGCTTTTTGCGTTCTTCTTCGATTTCCGCTTCTATCTGTTGCAATCGCGGGACTTGCCGAACGACGTCGGGAGTAAAGAGCGAAAGAACGGAATCGAAAAAATTATTGATTGTTTTTGGCTTTCCGTGGATTATACGCCGATATTCCGTCGGATTCGTCCTTGCAAGTTCTTTGCCGACGTTTGTATAGTGCGAATTATTGTCCTTTTCCTTTTGCAGAGTTTCTGCTTTTCGGATGTATTCAAGCGTTTCGTCCATAGCCTTTGTAAGCCGTTTTGAAAGGTCGCTGTTGTCTGCCGTTAAAGCAATCACTTGTTCCTGCAACTTTTCGCGTTTCCGTGGAATATTTCCGCTTTTTGCCTCGGTTATAGCGTCTGCGTAAACTTGATTTTCTTCCCGTATGGCTTCTGCTTGTTCTATTATCTTTTTTGCCTTAAATTCTGCGGTGGAAAGGTGTTTCTTTTGACTGCCTTCTTTTCCGCGCTGTAAGCCCCAACGTTTTCCGACGGCTTCGTAAAAATCCGTTTGCAATTGTTGCAGTTGCGGCTTGTCAAAAAGTTGTTTACTGCAAAGCCGTCCGTCTTTCGTTACGGGCATCAGGTTTAACGCAAACAATACAGACTTATTGATTAACTGGATGTTTAATTTAACGGTCGATAAGAAGTTATATTCCCTCGGCTCGGCGCTCAGTTTAATTCTGTTTGCGTTTATGGCAATCTTCTCGCTGATTGTGTATGTAAGTTCGCCTGCATATAAGAAGGAGGATACATATAAATAATGAAAAGCGTAACAACTAAAAGATTTAATATAAGGCCGACAATGACTATAAAGGCAGTTGTTATATATACAATAGTCTTGCTTATCAGTTTTATATTTGCCTTTCCTTGCATCTGGCTTATTCTGTCGTCATTTAATGCGAACGGCTCGTTGTTGACATTAGACGGGTTTTTTCCGGAAGCATATAGTTTAAACACTTTTAAGACTTTATTTACCGAAAAAACAGAACACGACTATATGACGTGGTTCGGGAATACTCTTTTTGTCGCGGGGATAAGTTGCGTAATCTCTACGGCTCTTGTACTTGCGGTTTCATATACGATGTCGCGCTATCGGTTCAAGAGTCGTAAACAAATGATGAAGGCAACGTTGCTGTTAAATATTTTCCCGAACTTTATGAATATGACGGCTTTATTCGTCATTATGACTCAATTCGATTTAATCAATAATCTTTGGGGGCTGATATTGTTGTATAGCAGCGGCGCGACAATGGGATTTTTGGTTCAAAAAGGTTTTTTCGACACTATTCCGAGTACAATATACGACGCCGCAACGTTAGACGGAGCAAGTGATTTACGAATATTTGTTTCGATTACGTTGCCTTTATCGAAACCAATGATCGTATATACGGCATTGACGGCTTTTGTTTGGCCGTGGAGTGACTTTATGTTGCCGAAACTGTTGCTGCCGGATAAATCACAATGGACTGTTGCAATAGGTTTGAATTGGTTGGATGAGAGTAAATTTTCGATATTTGCCGCCGGTTCCGTATTTATCGCAGTCCCGATCGTTGCATTGTATATCGCGCTCTCCGGATATCTGATTCAAGGCGGGGCGGCAGGCGCAGTAAAGGAGTAACAATGGAGAAACAAAATTTTATAGACGCGCTCAAAAGTTTGGAAACAGGCGAAAAAAGCGTTTCACAACTATACAATGAAATCTCTATGCTCGCAATGAGCAATATCCGGGCGGACGAAAAACCGAAACGGTGCGCGCGATATCTCTCGATTGAGTTTTTAATCGGCAGGGTATTTTATAACAATCTGCTGGAACTCGGCGTTTTGAAAGAAACGGCGGGTATTCTCAAAGAAAAAGGGATAGATATTACCGTTTTTGAAGAGATTGAGGACGCCGCGCTCGGTAACGGCGGTTTGGGCAGACTTGCGGCTTGCTATATGGATTCGGGCGCAGCGGTCGGTATTCCGCTGTACGGGTACGGAATCCGTTATAGATACGGTCTGTTCCGTCAGAAGTTCGAGAATGGGTATCAGAAGGAACTTCCGGACGATTGGCAGAGATTCGGGGATCCGTGGAGCATACGGAAAGAACAGGAAAAACAGACAATCCGTTTTGCGGATATGGAAGTAGAGGCGGTTCCTTACGATATGCCGATTATCGGAAAACGAATCAATGTTTTGCGTTTGTATCAGGCGGAAGGAAACGAGAACGCTGAAAAAATAAGCGGTGTTTTGTATCCGCCCGACGATACGGAAGAAGGAAAGTTGTTACGGATTCGGCAGGAATATTTTCTTTCGGCGGCAGCCGTCGGTGACATAATCCGCGAATATGAAAAACGGCACGGAAACGATTACCGGCAGTTTGCTTCGGAAAACAGCATACAGCTCAACGATACGCATCCGGTATTTGCCATTCCCGAACTGATTCGCGTATTGCAAGAGAAAGGATTGACGTATCGAGCGGCGCTGAAGACGGCAAAACAAGTGTTCAATTATACGAATCATACGATACTGCCCGAAGCATTAGAGCATTGGGACGTTCGGTTATTGAAAAAGATATTGCCTGAAATAACGGAAATATTGCTGTCCATCAATACTTCCGCCCGCTATTGTCACAGAAAAGAAGGCTACACGTCGCAGGAGAGCGCCGCTACATCGATTTATGTACATTCCCGCCGCGCTATCTCTATGGCGAACACAGCGGTGTTCGTTGCAAATAAAATAAACGGAGTTGCCGAAATTCACTCGGAAATTATAAAAAGGGATTTGTTCGCGGCGGAATATTCGCATCATCCGGAAAAGTTTACGAACGTTACAAACGGCGTGGCGCAAAGGCGGTGGTTGCAACTTGCAAATCCCGAACTGTCGTCTTTGCTTGACAGAAAAATCGGACAGGATTGGCGGGAACGGTTTGAAGAATTGGGCAATCTGAACGAGCATGCCGATACGGAAACGCTTTCGGACTTTATTCGGGTTAAGGAAGAGAAGAAAGCGCAGCTTTTCCGATATATTGAGCAAACGGAAGGCGTAAAAATCGGCGGGAACCGAATATTGTTCGCGCAAGTCAAGCGTTTACACGAATATAAACGACAACTTATGACGGCGTTTGCGTTGTTACGGTTGTATTATGATTTGAAGAACGGAAAGATCAAGGATTTTACGCCTTCGGTATTCCTGTTCGGAGCAAAAAGCGCACCGTCCTATTTTCGAGCCAAAGGTATTATCAAATACATAAACGAAATCATAAAGCTGATAAATGCCGATCCCGAAACGAACAGTCTGCTTATGGGCGTATTCGTGACTGAATATAACGTTTCGTATGCGGAGAAAATCGTAGCGGCAGCCGACGTTTCGTTACAGGTTTCGACGGCGGGCCTGGAGGCAAGCGGTACGGGCAATATGAAGTTTATGATGAACGGCGCGGTCACGCTTGGCACGATGGACGGAGCGAATATCGAAATCGTCGAAAAAGCGGGCGAGGAGAATAATTATATATTCGGTGCGCGCGTGGACGAGATAGAAAAACTTCGCGAGGGCGGTTACAATCCGAACGCCTATCTGAAAGAACATGCGGACTGGAAAAAAGTTGTGCATACGTTGACGGACGGAACGTTTTCAGATGACGGAAAGGGGTGTTTTGATGAATTATATCGTTCGTTGACGGTGGGAACAAGCTGGCATAAACCCGATCACTACTTTATATTCAGAGATTTGGAGGAGTATTATCAAGCCATATTACAGGTAAATCATGATTATAAAAATAGGATAGGTTTTGCGAACAAACAGTTCAACAATACAGCGAACTCATTTTATTTTTCTTCTGATCGTTCTATTCGTGAGTATGCGAAGAAAATTTGGAGTTTATCTTATTAACGTAAAAAGACGCAAAGCCGTTTCGCTTTGTGTCTTTTTGTTTAGGAGGAATGATGATAAAATATAAAAAACGCTCGGCGGGTATCTTATTGCACATATCTTCGTTGCCGAACAAGTACGGAATCGGAACGCTGGGAAAATCAGCTTACGAGTGGATTGATTTGTTGGCTGATTGCGGAATAAGTTGTTGGCAGGTTCTTCCGCTCGTTCAGACAAGCTACGGGGATTCTCCGTATCAGTCCGCATACAGCGGATCGGGCAATCCGTATTTTATTGATTTTGACATTTTGGTAAAAGAAGGTTTGCTGAAAAAATCAGAGTTATCTGTCTGCCGTAATACAAAATCGAAAATCGACTATGCGTTTTTATACCAAAACAAATATGGCGTTCTTCGGAAGGCTTACGAGCGATTTGATATACAAAACGCCGACTTTGTATCCTTTGTCGAGAATGGAATATTTGACGGTTACGCTTTATTTATGGCAATCAAGGAGAAGTTCGGCGGGGTATCCTTTGACCGATGGCCGGACGAATATAAGTTCGCCAAAAAGCGGAGTTTGCGGAAGTTCAAAGCCGAAAATCAAAAAGAATATTTATTTTGGCTGTTTTTGCAATATGAGTTTTCCAAACAATGGAATACGCTAAAACGGTACGCAAACGAGAAAGGCGTTTCAATCATCGGCGATATACCGCTGTACGTCGCTTACGACAGCGCGGACGTATGGTTGAATCCAAAGCTGTTCAAATTAAATACGGATCGTAGTTTGAAAAAGGTAGCGGGAGTTCCGCCCGACTATTTTTCCGCGACGGGACAGCTATGGGGGAATCCCGTTTATCATTGGGCTGTTCATAAAAAAGATAATTATAAATGGTGGGTGGAACGATTCCGTCAAGCGTTTGAATTATACGACGTAGTGAGAGTCGATCACTTCCGCGGTCTTGACAGGTATTATGAAATCGATGCGGGGGAAACGACGGCCGTCAAGGGGAAATGGAAACACGGCCCGAAGTATGAATTATTCCGCACAGCGGAAAGTCTTTTAGGAAAGCTGAATATCATAGCGGAAGATCTCGGTTCTCTCGATAAAGGCGTTTATCGTCTTATGGACGAAACCGGCTATCCGGGTATGAAAGTTATGGAATTTGCGTTTGACGGGAATAAGAAAAATCCGTATTTGCCGAAAAATATCAAGGAAAATTCCGTCTGCTATACAGGTACGCACGATAACGATACGTTATTGGGTTATATTAGCAAGCTGAAAGACGGCGAATATAAAATTTTCAAGGAGAGTTTAGAGAAGACGCTAAAAGAGGAAAATGTTCAATGTTTTCTTGAAAATAAAATAGAAATGGCAAAAGCGATAATGTTGTTAACAATGCGCAGTTTGGCGTATCTTGCCGTAATACCGATACAGGACATTTTACTGCTTGGAAGCCGTGCGCGAATGAATATGCCGTCCACAAGCGAGGGGAACTGGCAATTTAAGTTGCAACGCATACCGAACAGACAAGATTTATTTAATTTTTGTGAATTGGTAAAATTTTGCGAAAGAAGTTCGTAATTCAATTACAATTTATATGAGAGCATATTTATGGAAATAAAGAAGTCACAATACTTAAAAGAGCAGGGAAAGGGATTTTATGTTTGTTGTCCGATTTGCAAAACGGTGTTAATACGGGCGCAAAAATGTCTTGACGGCGTAATAAAATGTTCTCAATGCGGCAGTTTGTTCACATTGTAATTGGTGACGAAAGAATTGTTGTAGATTTAGAATGATTAAGAGGTTTTGACAGGGCGTCCGAAGTTTCGGATGCCCTTTTGCTGTGTCAACGAAAACCACGCGATATAATAAACAAATAAGTGCATACAAAGCTCATAAACAGTATTATAATGAGTTGGCACAAAAAGTTATTGATTTTTGTAAAAGTAAAGGCATTAACTACCATATAAAATCAAAAACGATAACTGAATAGAAACAGAATTTATTTATAATCAATAGTATTAAATAACAACCAAACGGCATTTTGGCGAGTAATTGTATTCATTTGAAAATTAAAACAAGAATAAACAAAAGGACGACCGAGAAGTCTTCGGTCGTCCTTTTATGAACTCGCTGTTTACGCTGTTTTGATTTAATATTCTTGAAATTCCCCAAGAGTATCTAACATTAGTTACATTTTATTGCTTGCAGATTTACAAAGGTCGATCAAAATAGTTAGCCTATAAGCGATTTATTTACACATTCGTAGGGGACGGCGCCCTCGACGTCCCGTTTTTAACGTTAACCGAATAATCTTGTCGATCTTATAATCTCTTTTTCTTTCGGAGACGAAAAAAACTTGATTTTTGTCGGACGGAAGTATATAATCAAATATATAAAAAGTGTGTTTTTTAAAACGCAATCGCTTACGGCTACGGTATAATGCGATAAAAATATTTATAAAAAGGGAGGTTTTTATATGTGGGAAATAGTTCTCGACAGTCTTTTAGACTGCCTTAAAATGCTTCCTTTTATATTTTTGACTTACGTCGTCATCGAACTCATCGAACGAAAAGCGACTTTTGCGAAAAACGGTCGCTTTTTGACGGGGAAATTCGCCCCTGTTTTCGGCTCGCTCGCAGGCGCGTTCCCGAGTTGCGGCGTTTCGGTAATGTCCGCCAAACTATACGATAAAAAACTTATCGGCGCGGGAACTTTGCTTGCCGTTTTCGTCGCGACGAGCGACGAGGCGTTCTCGATTCTGATAGCGAGCGACAAAAGGCTCGCTCTTATCCCCTTAATCCTGTTCAAGATTCTTTACGGACTGATTGTCGGGCTTGTCGCAAACGCGATATTTTTCAGACGCCCCGTAGAGGAGGACGAAAACTTCGAGCATGAGGACGTCTGCGCGCATTGTCACGACCATGTAGAAAAAGAGGGCGGCAAGGTAAAACTCGCGTTGGAAAGATACCTTCTCGTGCCGCTTATACACTCTTTGCAGACTTTCGCCTACGTTTTCGTCGTGACTTTGATATTCGGCGCGCTTTTCGCCGAAGGCGGCTTAATCGGCGCGGACAACCTTTCCGCATTTCTCGAAAAATCGAAGTACTTTTCCCCGTTTTTAACCGCTCTCGTGGGGCTTATTCCCAACTGCGCCTCGTCGGCGGTTATTACTTCGGCGTATTTAAGCGGCGCGATTTCGTTCGGGGCGATGACCGCGGGGCTTGTTTCCAACGCGGGCGTGGGTCTCGCCGTTCTCTTCAAAAATACGAAAGAGATTAAACGCAACCTTATTCTTGTCGGAGTTTTGTACGCTCTCGGCGTGATCGCGGGCTTTATCGTTTCGCTTATCGTTGCGGCAACGGGTGTTACGCTATGAAGTGGTACGAATATATTTTGGACTGGATAACGAGAAAAGCCGTCGGACTTACCGTGTTTCTTGTTTTCGCGGTTATCGGGGCGGGGCTGTTTTTCCTTATCATAAAAGCCGTTCTTTCCGCGAAGTTCAAAAAACGCGAGACGAAGCCGAAAATCGACTGTTCGGAGATAATTTCTCAGGCGATAGAAAATTACGACTACGTTATGAAAAACGGCGGGGACGAAACGGTTGACGAAAGCGGCGAAAAGGATAAAAGTGAAATTTTCAAAAGGGTTCTGAAAGCCTTTCTGAGCGGTATGAAGTACTCGCTCGAAAAGATTTCGGACGCCTATTACGACGAAAAAGTCAAGCGTTACGAACTCTTTAAAATAAAGGGGTATCTTCCCGACGGGATAAAAATCCCGCTCGATTTCAACATTGCGGAACTGCTCGATTTTACCGAGCAGACGGTGAACACTTTGCAGGCGACGGTCGAGAACGTACTGAACGCTTCTTATATAAAGTACCCATATAAGTTGATTAAAGGCAGATTTTTTAAAGATTGCGTAGATAAACCGACCGAAAATCTTGAAGATTTAAAGTTCTCTTTGGTCTTGGAAAGGCTCGAAATCGCGAACGTCGAAAAGAAAGAAAAAAACAGAATAATCAGGTGGGTTTTAGGGACGAGACCCGCCGAGTATTTAAAAGAAAAAGCCGTTCGGTTTTTCGTTTTCAGAATATGCGGCAAATATGTGAAACTCGCCCTCGTCGGGATTTCCGACGACTACAATCTGCTGTGTTGCGGCTTCGAGAAAAAGGAAAGAGGTTACGTCGGACAGTTGTCGACGGACAAAGGAGAAGTTGCTACGGACGTATTGCTTCTGCCGGAGCAGTCGGAATTATCCGAATTGCCCGAATTACCCGAATTATCCGATTTGCCCGAAACAACCGATTTATCCGAAACGGACGGAACGACAGACCCGACCGACCGTATCGGCGAGAACTTTGACGAGGACGACGAAGAAATCGGAGACGAAGAATTTTTTCTCGGCGATAATTCCGACGAAGAGGAGGGCGCGAGATGATTTGGATTGTTTTCTCCGCGATAGGCGGACTTTTGTTCGGAGCGGTCGTCGCCGTCTCGCTAACGGTGTTCGGAATTAAGAAAAAAATCACGCAAAAGAGCGTTACCGACTATTCGGGAACGGTCGGCGAGGAGCATAAGCAGGAAGTCGAGGCGTTGATTGCCGAGTATACCGCGAGGTATAATAAAAACGCGAAAGGTATGATTGTCAGAAAAACGCTTGGTCTTAAACACAGAAAAAAGAGAACGTCCGAAGACGAGAAGGGCGAAAAGGGCAAATCGGTCGATTATATGGGGCTTATAAACGAAGTCGCGAAGATTTTCAGACCGTCGGCGTACAAGCCGTTTTTAGACCTGTCGGAAAAACAAATATTTGCGTTTTCGCGTGAAATAATATCGAAAGTCAGGGCAATGCTCGACGCGTCGGGGCTTGAAATAGTGAAAACCATCCCCGTATCGGCGGTACTCGGCGCGACCAATTTATCGCAGGCGATAATGAAGCACGGAGCGGTGAAAGAAGTTGCGAAGGCGTTCGGGAAATGCAAAAAAGTAGTCGGTTACATAGGACTTGCGAACCCGGTGAGGTATGTCAAAAACTATCTCAACGCGGTATTTATCTGCGGCGCGATAAAGAGCGTAATGCGTTGTACTATAAGGGTCGTCGCGACAGAGACGGCGAATCTCTTCTCCGCGCCCGAACAGGCTTAGCCGACGGTTCGCCTGAGTTAAGCGACGCTTTAAAAAGAGATTGTAAAAACCAAAAAAGGGACGGAGCCTTAAAGCCCGTCCCTTAAAAATTCTTGCATTTTTTAAAAACAACGGGAAGCCCTTTTCTTAAAACGCGAGCGTTTTTCAGAGTTCTTTAAGGCGCCGTCCCTACGATTATTTTTTTCGGGACGTCGATGGCGCCGTCCCCTACGGTTGCAAGTATAAAAAGGGATTGATTGTTATTTTTTGATACATTCTTATAAAAAGAAAGAGTGCCATAAACTCCATTTCTTGCTTTCCCCTATGGGGAAAGTGGCGGCGTAGCCGCCGATAGAGGTCAAAAAAAAGAACACGGCGTCGGGATAATATAACCCCAACGCCGTGTTCTTTATTGTGTGTTTATTTGTTTATCTGTTTATCAGTCTTTTCTCGCTATGACCGAAATGTCGAGTTCGACGCCGAGTTTGCCGTCGTTGCCCTTTTCTACCGTCACTTTGCCGCTTTCGTCTTTGATTACCTTTCTGTATTTGCCGCCCGTGATAAGTCCGCAAATATCGAAACTGTATTTTTCTCTGTCGATAAGATAAGGCTTGACCGCTTCCGCTTCTTCGCCTTCGATATATCCAATGTGGTGCAGGGCTTTCATATCCCAATCGTAAATATACACCTTGACTTTGTCGCCGTCTAAAAGAAGTCCCGTACGCTTGAACTCCTGCTCGGCGTATTCGTAAACGGTGTCGTTCTCGTACTCTTCTTTGATCTCGCTCATTTTAAGTCCGTCGTATTTGTCGATGTATCCGAGTTTTACGCCCTGTTTAATCTCTTCGTCGAGAATGTTTTTAACTTTTATCCCTTCTTCGTTGTTCTTGTCCGTGCCGAGAACCGTCGCGGTTTCGTTGAACAAAATTTCGTTGGGTCTGTAAATGAGTTTTCTGCCTCTCTTTACGCAGATTCCCGACAGAATTTCTTCGAGATTGCTCGGCGCGGTCAATTTAAACGCTTCTTTTTCGGCAGGTTTTTCTTCCGCAGCCGCTTCCGCCTTTTCTTCCGCTTCTTCGGCAGCCTCTTCCGCTTCCTCTGCTTCCTCAACTTCTTCGGTCTGATCTTCCGCGAGTTCTTCCGTAGCCGTTACCGCCAATTCCTCGGCTTTTTCCGCTTCGGTCGGCTCTTCCGCCACTTCTTCGACAGCCTCTACCTCTTCCGTCGTTTCGGTATTTTCGGTTTCGGGTTCGATAGCCTCGGCGACTTCTTCGATAGCGTTAGCCTCTTCTTCCTCTTCGGTCGTTTTTTCAGGTTCGGTAATTTTGCCTACTTCCTCGATTGCCTCGGGTTCGTCCGTTCCCGAGACTTCGACTTCTTCGACAACCTCGGGTTCGATTTCTTCGGGTTTAAGAGCCTCTTGTACTTCGGCTTCCTCTTCTTCGGCTTTCTCCGCAAGGGCGGCTACTTCGTCAAGGCTTCCGTCAAGACTGCCTTCCTCTTCTAAAATGACGTCGGATTCTTCTTCGGCGTATTCGAGCGGAACTTCCTCCACGTCCTCGACTTCGGTGGTCGTCTCGGTCTCTTCTTCGGGTTCGACCGCCTCGGCGACTTCTTCGATAGCGTTAGCCTCTTCTTCCTCTTCGGTCGTTTCTTCGGGTTCGGTAATTTTGCCTACTTCCTCGATTGCTTCGGGTTCGTCCGTTCCGGCGACTTCGACTTCTTCGACGACTTCGGGTTCTTCCTCTTCTTTCTCCTCGGTGGCGGGGACGGGTTCATCGATTTCTTCCACGTCCTCGACTTCGGTGGTCGTCTCGGTCTCTTCTTCGGGTTCGACTGCCTCGGCGACTTCTTCGATAGCGTTAGTCTCTTCTTCCTCTTCGGTCGTTTTTTCGGGTTCGGTAATTTTGCCTACTTCCTCGATTGCTTCGGGTTCATCCGTTCCCGCAACCTCGACTTCTTCGACAGCCTCGGGTTCTTCCTCCGCGACTTCTTCCGTCTCAACGACTTCCTCGCTCTCTTCGCCTATAACCTCCGCTTCCTCTTCGTTAACCGCGTTTTGCGCGTTTTTATCGTAATATCTTACCTTGGCAAGCCTGTTGCCGGCTCTCTTTTTTAATCTACGCATATTTCTTCTCCCTATTTTGAGTATAACTCAGTATACATTATTTGAACGCCGTTTGTCAATAATAGTTTTTGCGCCTCGGCAAATTCATTTACTTTTCAAAAAGTATTTATTTTGCGGAATACTTCTCTTTTTGTACCTTTATCAGTTCTTCGTCCGAAAAATAGTTGATTTTCATAGCGTTTTTGACTTCGCTCAAAGTCTCCGCCGCCGCCTTTTCGGCTTTCTCGCTTCCGCGTTTCAAAATTTCGTACACGGCGGGAATATCCGCTTCGTATACCTTTCTTCTCGCCCTTATGGGTTCGAGTATTGACTGCAAAACCTCGTTTAAAAATCTCTTGACTTTCATATCGCCGAGTCCGCCCCTTTGGTAATGGGCTTTGAGTTCGTCGAGATCGGCGTAATCGGGCAGAAACGCCTTGAAATGTTCGTCCGTCGCGAACGCGTCGAGGTAGGTAAACACGGCGTTACCCTCTAAGTTTCCGGGGTCGGAAACCTTGATGTGGTTCGGGTCGGTATACATACTCATAACCTTCGTCTTTACGTCCTCGGGGGTATCGGAGAGGTAAATGCAGTTGCCGAGCGACTTGCTCATCTTCGCTTTGCCGTCCGTGCCGGGAAGCCTTAAACATGCCTTTCTCGACGGCAATACCGCCTCGGGTTCGACGAGCGTTTCGCCGTAAACAGAGTTGAATTTGCGGACGATTTCCTTGGTCTGTTCTATCATCGGCAGTTGATCCTCGCCTACGGGAACGATATTCGCCTTGAATGCCGTTATGTCCGCCGCCTGACTTATCGGGTAAGTGAAGAAGCCGACTGGAATACTCGTCTCGAAATTACGCATTTGAATTTCGCTCTTTACCGTCGGATTTCTCTGAAGCCTCGACACGGTTACAAGGTTCATATAGTAAAAACTGAGTTCGCAAAGTTCGGGAACCTGCGACTGTATGAACAGATTTACCTTGGTCGGGTCAAGTCCGCAAGAGAGGTAGTCGAGAGCGACCTCTATTATGTTCTGCCTTACCTTTTCGGGGTTTTCGGCGTTGTCGGTGAGGGCTTGCGCGTCGGCTATCATAACGTACATATCGTCGAAATCGCCGCCGTTTTGCAGTTTTACTCTCTCCGCAAGCGAGCCGACGTAATGCCCGACGTGAAGTCTGCCCGTCGGACGGTCGCCCGTTAAAATTATCTTCTTTGCGGTCTTTTTAGTATTTTTGTCCATTGTTTCTCCCGAGCCGCTCCCGATTTTACAGGTTTTCGGCTATTTCGATTATTTTTCTGAATCTGTGATTGAGACAACTCTTGGTTATTCCGAGTTCGTCCGCAATCTCGCTTAACGTGTTTTTTTTGAATTTCAGCCTCGCTTCCGCGACTTGTCTCAGTCCCTCGGGCAGACTTTTAAGCCCTATCGTCTCTTCGATTTTGTCTATCGCCCGAATCTGCTTCACCGAAGCGTCCATCTGTTTGACCATATTCGACATTTCGCAGTTGATTTTCCTGTTCATATCGTTGTTCATATCTTTTTCGACGGCAATCTCCGAAACCGTAAGCACGGCTTTGGTCGCCCCGATAAAGGCGAGCAGGTCGGATATTTCGTCGATAGTCTTGAAATATACGACGTAGGATTCTTTCCTCGCGGTGAGTTTGGGCATAAAATACGCCTCGGAAAGGATCTCGCAAAAGTCCGTCGCCGTCTGATAGTTGGAAAAGACGAACTCTAAGTGGTAGCCCGTATTGCTGCTTTTACCTTCTTCGGGAACGGTTACGCTGCCCGAGCCTAAAAACGCTCCGCGAACGTAAGCCGCCCTCATTTCGTCTTTCGCGATCTCGTCGTCTATATTGACTTTTACGGCAAGTCCGTCGCCGTCGGGTTTTACGATTCGTAGGTCTATAAGCGCGTAAACGCTGTTTTTCGTGATGAGTCGCAGAGTTTTTTTGTTCTTTCTTCTACGCTCTTCGTCACTCGTTATTTCGCCCGCTTCGCCGTACAAATCGCAGGCGAGTTTCGATAAAAACGCCGCCGTTTTTTCGTCCGAGGAGGTTTCGAACCCGACCATTCCGCCCGCCGAAATAATACTGCCCCCCGAACGGACGTAAGCAGAAAGGCACGCCCTCTTTTCGTCGTCAAAGCGGAATTTTACGCCGAGAAGTTCGGCTTTTACCTTTTCAGAAAAATTCATTTTGCCGACCTCCTCGTTTTAGCCGCCACGGCTTGTCCGATTAACTTTTTTCGGCTTGTCCGCCTTACTTTTTTGATTTTCTAACGGCTTAGCCGTTAGTAAGTTGAACTGATTAAGTTTTAACGGCTTTCGATGCCGTGTTCCTTTTTATACGCCTCAAAACGAAGTTCGGGCGTTCTGCCGTCGATGTTTTTGATTCTCTCGAGGGGGAAATCGACCCTTTTTATGAGTTCTTTGAAAAGTTTGTCGTCGCCCACCCTGTCGGGGGTGTGAGCGTCGCTGTCAACGACGAAATTTACGCCCGTATCTATTACCTTGCGCCATTGCTCGTCCGTAAGGTGGGTTTTTTTGGTGTTTATTTCGATATACGTTCCGTAGTCCGCCGCCGCCTTCGCAACTTCCACGGGATCGCAGAAACAGAGGTAGCCGACGTGGGTTATCACGTCGATGGGGTTGTGTTTTATGGCGTTGACGTAGCAGTCGGTGTTAAACTTCACGAGTTTCGCAGACGGCTCTCTATGAAAAACGCTGTCGAAAATATTACCCCATAAGAGGTAGGTCAAATCTTTTAAGGTCTTATAGTAAATAAATCTGTGAACGCCCGCTAAAATCACGTCGAGTTTCTCGTAATCTTTCGGCTTTACGTCTATCGTGCCTTTCTCGCCGCGAAGGTTGGACTCTATACCGAGCAGAACCTTCACGCCGTATTTTTTGCTCGCTTCTATGCACTCGTTTTTCATTTTGTCGAGCAGTCGCCGCTTCATTCCGAACGCGGGGTGCGAAAAACCGTGGTCGGTAATCGCTATGCCCGAAAGACCTTTTTCTTTCGCCGCGACGGCGTTGTCGAATATGCTTCCCTTGCCGTGGCTGTACGTTGTATGAGTATGTAAATCAAAGTTAATCATTAAATTTGCCTATAAATTTCAATTCTTCTTTCAGTTCTGCGCCCGTTTTTCGCTTAACGGCGTCTTTTATTTTTCTTATGAGATCGTAAACGTCCGAACTTTTCGCCGTTTTGTCGGCTATGATGAAGTTTGCGTGCTTTTCCGAGACGGTCGCGCCGCCGACGGATACGCCTTTCATTCCCGACTGTTCTATGAGTTTGCCTGCGAAATATCCGTCGTTTTTAAATACGCTGCCGCACGATCTGCCTTTCGGGGTCTTTTTCGCGCGCAGTTTCAAAAACTTTTCTATCGCCGCTTCCGATTGTTCGAACTCCACGTTCTCCAAGTTGAAACAGACCGACAAAATCATATCGTCGCCGACGGAGAAAACGCTTTCGCGGTAATCGAATCCGCAATCTTTCTGCGGCAAAACTCCGCTTGACGTAACGACGTAAGAGACGTAATCGCCGACGTTTTTGCCGTAACAACCTGCGTTCATCGAGACCGCGCCGCCGACGGAAGCGGGTATTCCGCTTAAAAATTCGAGACCGCCGAGACTGCTGTACAAAGCCGTTTTTATGACCGAGGAAAGAGGTTCGCCCGAAAGGGCGGTGAGCATTTTGCCGCTTACCGTAATCCCTTTCAGCCTTTCCGAACAGACCACCGCGCCCCGAAAGCCCTCGTCGGATATAAGTACGTTCGAGCCGTTTCCTAAAAAGACGAACGGCACGCCCTCTTCTTTCAGCCTTTTTACGACGGCGGTCGCCTTATTTGCCGTGTCGGGGAATAACGCCCCGTCGGCGTTACCGCCGATTTTGTAAGTGGTTTTCTGCGATACGGGAAAATCGAGCGCGTACTCCGTGAAACATTCTTCCGCAATCATTGCGATGCTCGGGCAGTATGTCATTATATAATACACTCCTATTTTACTATATTTTCTGTATTATTACAAGCGTTTTAGGGTAAACGGAAAATTTTTACCGCAAATTTTTGAGCGTGTTTTTCACCTTATCGTCGATAAAATCGTCGATTTTTTGCGTATTCAGTAGTTTTTTGACCTCTTCTATCGTATCTACGCTCGAAAAGGGGCTTATCGTATGCTTGTTTTTGTCGAAATCGTACCCGTAGAAATCGGCGTTGCCGCCCGTTTTATCGTCCGTTTTCCCGTCCGCTCTCATCATGCCGATTTTCCATAGTTTATCCTGAACCTTTTCGCCCGTGATATATCTTATAAAGTCGAGACACGCCCTGTATTTTTCGTCGCTTTTCGTAGTCACGGCGATATACTGGCACAGGTCGGAAAAACCCGTCAAAGGGTATGCGGAAAACGCGACGCCCCTCTTTTCGAGCCGTCTTAAATCTCGCTGAGTTCCGAGTAAAACGCCGCCCTCCTTTGTTACGAATTTAAGGTAGGCGTCCATTGGCGAGAGGTATTCGGCGGCAGTTGCGGTCACGCCCGAAGTTTTCATAGCAAGGACGGGAAGATTATACGAATTTTGAGAGACAATCACGTCGTTTAAGTTGGTATTTTTTAAATTTAACCCCTCTATAAGTCGATTATCGGCTTGTTTTGCGATTAAATAATAGCCGCCGAGACACCACGGAACGGCGTACGTTTTCCCGCCGATAACGCCGCCTTTGAAGCCGGACGAGGGAAGGTAGCGGCATAAAAGCCTAACGGAATCCACTCCGACCCCGAACGATACCATATCGGGAATTTCGCCCTTTTCGATGCTTTTTTTCACGCTTTCGGGGGTGTGAGATTTAACGAGAATTATTATTCCGTCGTCCGTCCGCTCGTTCGCTCTTGCGGCTAAGAAATCGCCCCTCGACCCCGTTCCGCCCTCGAACACGTCGATATTCCACAGCGTAAGCGCAAATTTATACTGTTCTGTTTTTATCGGTTTTTCCTCGCCCTTGACGCTCTCGGGAAAGGCGAAAAGGGGGACGAAAACGACTATCGCAACCGTTAAAAGCGCGGCGATTATACGCGTTATTTTCCACATATTAAATTATATGATAAAGACGGGTAAAATAAAACGATTATTGAAATAAAGAAAAGGCGGAAAGAAGTAACTTTAAGGGCAAAACTAAACCGACGACTTCGGAAAAATTTTCCGAAGTCGTCGCCGATAATTAAACCTCTCTGAGAAAGTTTTGTTTTAAGAGTATATTTTATATAATCGTAGGGGACGCCTTTTTCTTAGAACTGCTTGCACTTTTAAGAAAAAGGCATCCCGTTCGACTACTTTTCTTTCGCGTAGACCTTTAAAATTTCTAATACTTTTTCGTTTGCGGACGTAAAATCCCGTTTTTTCAGCCTCGCGGAAATCTCCGCCGCTTCTCCCTGTAACCTCTCTATCGAATTTATCAGCGTTTCGGGCGTGAGGTTTTCCTCGAAAAGCACCTCGCATAGCCTTTTTGATTTAAAATATTTCGCATTTTCCACTTGGTCGCCCCTTGAATTTCCTTTCGGCAGGGGGATTGCGAGCGTCGGAAGGCAGAGCGCGGCGAGTTCGAACATAGTGTTCGCCCCCGCCCTTGATACCGCGAGATCGCACGCGGCGAAAACTTCACCCATATTTTCGGCAAATTCCGTTTCGTAAAGTCCTTTCGCTTTCACGCCCGACGATTTCCCTTTTCCGCAAAGATGTATCACGTTGTATTTTTTTAAAAGTCTGTCTCTCGCGCCGCCGAACGCCTCGTTTATCGCGCGGCTTCCCTGACTGCCGCCCGTGATAAGCAGTACCTTTTTGCCCTTTTCAAACCCGAATTTTTTCAGAATTTTAGCCTTATCCCTTTCGCAGAACAATTTTTTATCGAGCGGTATGCCAACGCATTCGGCTTTTTGTATTCCGTCCGCCGTCTTTTCAAAAGCCGTGAGCATTTTCGCCGAATATTTCAAGGCGATTTTATTCGCAAGTCCCATCGACAGGTCGGACTCATGCGAAATTACGGGAACGCCGAGTTTTTTCGCCGCGATTACCGTCGGCAAAGCGACGTAACCGCCCTTTGAAAATATCACGTCGGGTTTCAGATTTTTAATCAGGTTTTTCGCCGCCGAAACCGCCGACAACAGTTTTGCTGGAATCAGGATGTTTTTCAGGGTCAATCGCCTTTCGAACTTTACGGTCGGAACGTAAAAATAAGTAACGCCCGTTTTTTTGACGAGGTTTTTTTCGATTCCCTCTTTACTGCCGATATAATACACCTCGTCGAAGATTTTTTTCAGGTCGGGAATCAACGCGATGCACGGGGCGGAATGTCCCGCCGTTCCTCCGCCCGTAAGTACGATAACGCTCATAAAAAGCCCTCTTATTCATAGTATGAGCCGTTTATACGGAAATTTGACAAAATTCTTGCAAAATAACTTGAAAACGAACGAGAATTGTTATACAATATAAGGGAAATAACATAAAAAGGGGAAAACGAATGGCGTACATTGCGGCAATCGACGAAGGAACGACGGGGACGCGGGCGGTTTTATACGACCTCGATAAGAATAAAATTATCGCCTCGAAGTCCTCGGAAATCAAACAATTCTACCCGAAGCCTTCCTACGTCGAGGAAAACGCGAACGAAATTTACGCGGAAACGCTCGCCTCGCTCGTAGAGGTTTTAGAAGGCGCGGACGATATAGGCAAGGTCGTCGGGATAGGCATAACGAACCAACGCGAAACGATTATCGCGTGGGATAAAAAGACGGGGAAACCCCTCTATAACGCCATTGTCTGGCAATGCCGCAGAACCGCGGACTTTATGGCGGAACTCGACGTGAAATACGGAGATATTATCCGCAGAAAAACAGGTCTTGTCATGGACGCCTACTTTTCGGCGAGCAAGATAAAATGGCTTATAGACAACGTTCCTGTTATAAGACAAAAAGCGGACGAGGGCGAAGTCTGCTTCGGCACGGTCGACAGTTTTCTCGTATATAAACTGACGGGCGGCAAGGCGTTCGTGACCGACGTTACCAACGCGTCGAGAACTATGCTTTTCAACATAAACACACTCGATTACGACGACGAACTTCTCGCGATTTTCGGCGTTAAAAGAGAGTGCCTTCCCAAGGTCGTATACTCCGACGAAAAGGTTGGCGAGTTCGAATACGACGGGTATAAAATACCTGTCTGCGGCATAGCGGGCGACCAGCAGGCGGCTCTTATAGGGCAAGGTTGTCTGACTGTCGGCGACGTAAAGGCAACCTACGGAACGGGACTGTTTATGTTGTATAACACGGGCTATAAGTCGATTATCTCGCAAAACGGACTTGTAACGACCGTTGCTTACGGCATCGGCGGCGAGGTCTCTTACGCCTTCGAGGGAAGCGTTTTCAATGCGGGAAGCGCGGTGCAATGGCTGAGAGATAATCTCGGATTTTTTGATAGTTCCGCAGACAGCGAAACGCTTGCTTTATCGGTCGAAAGTTCTTCGGGAGTGTACGTCGTACCCGCCTTTACGGGACTCGGCGCGCCGTACTGGAATGGAAAGGCGAGGGGCGTTATCACGGGACTCACGAGGGGCGTGACGAAAGCCCATATCACGAGGGCTACCCTCGAATCTATGGCGTATTCGGCGAGAGATCTGGCGGACGTTATGGAAAAGGAAAGCGGAGTTAAACTCACCGAACTAAGGTGCGACGGCGGGGCTTCCGCAAACGATTTTCTCATGGGTTTTCAGGCGAGCGTTTTGGGGGCGAACGTGAACCGCCCGAAAGAAAAGGAAAGCACCGCTCTCGGGGTCGTGTATCTTTGCGGTCTCGGAACGGGTTACATTACGAAAGACGATATAAAAAGGTTGCGGGTCTGCGACAAAATATTTACGCCCGACGGCGACAGAGAAAAATACGAAAAATTATACGACGGCTGGAAAGAAGCGGTCGGAAGGAGTATGTGATGACTGAAAAATCGTTCGTCTCTTATGACGGCAAGAGGGTGGGTTACAGAGAATGGCGACCAGAGAACGTAAAGGCTTTGTTCCAGATTTCGCACGGAATGGCTGAAAGTACGGCGAGGTACGACGCGTTCGCGGAATATCTCAAAGAACGCGGCTTTCTGGTATTCGGCGACGATCACAGGGGTCACGGACTCACGGACGGCAGAACGGGTTATTCGGACGGCGAGATGTTCGAGGATACCCTGAAGGATATGGCGACTCTCACGAAAATGTACAAAGAGGAGTTCAAAGGGCTTCCGCTCGTATTTTTCGGACATAGTTACGGCTCGTTTTTAACGCAGGCGTATATCGAGAGATACCCCGAGAACGCCGATAGGGTGATTCTCTGCGGCAGCGCGTATCTCCACAACCTCTCCTCGCTCGCGGGCAAGGTCGTCGCGACCGTAAACTGCTTTTTCGGCAAGGGTAAAAAGGCGGCGAATTTCATCGCTAAATCATCTTTCGGCGTTTACAACAAGCGTTGCAAAGAGGGTACGTTCGTGTCGTCCGTTCCCGAGGAATGCGACAAGTACGACAACTTCCCCGACTGTAATTTCGTACTTTCAAACGCGTTTTACAGTTCGTTTTTCCGCAATTTGCCGAAAAACTACAAAAAGAATTACTATAAAAAGGTCAGGACGGACGTCCCGATGCTCATAATTTCGGGAAGAGACGACCCCGTCGGGGGGTATGGAAAACTCGTTGAAAAACTCTACGATTTCTACAAGCATAAAGTCGGCGTGGAAAAGGTCGATAAGGTTCTTTACGACGGAGTGAGACACGAGGTTTTAAACGATACGAGCCGCGACGACGCCAACAGGAGAATAGGCGAGTTCGCCGACGGAGCGCTGACGGGCGGAGCGGCTGCGAACAAAAGGGGCGAGAGCCTTGGCGAATGATCTCTTCAGGATAATGCCCGAGGGCGTTAAGACGATAATTTCGAGACTGAAATCGAACGGCTACTCGGCTTACGCCGTCGGCGGCGCGGTGAGAGATTCGGTTATGGGGCTTACTCCTTGCGACTGGGATATCGCGACGAACGCCAAGCCTTGCGAGACCGAGGCGGTATTTTCCGATTTGCCCGTGATTAAAACGGGCGAAAAACACGGCACGGTCACCGTGATTTGCGGCGAGCCTTGCGAGGTCACGACCTTTCGGACGGAAGGCGAATATATAGATAAGAGGAGACCGTCGAAAGTCGAGTTCGTAGCCGATTTGAAAGGCGATTTATCGAGGAGAGACTTCACGATAAATGCTCTTGCTTACGATGAAAAAGAGGGGATAATCGACTTATACGGGGGCTTAGACGATATAAAACGCAAAATTATCCGTACCGTCGGCGACCCTTGTAAAAGGTTTGAAGAGGACGCTCTTCGTATACTCAGAGCCGTCAGATTCTCGTCCAAAACGGGCTTTGCGATAGAGAAAAACACTTACGTCGCGGCGGCTCTTTTTAGGAAAAATCTCGGAAGCGTGTCGAAAGAAAGGGTGCTATCCGAACTTGAAAAAACCCTGCTCGGCGAAAACGTTACGAATACCCTTTTAAACTGCAAGGAAATAATAACGGAAGTAATACCTGAACTTAAAAAATGCGTCGGCTTTAATCAGAACAACCCGTGGCATCGGTTCGACGTCTACGAGCATATCGCGAGGGCGGTCGGATACGTTTGCGGCGGCTCGGCTTTAAAGTTCGCGGCTCTTTTGCACGACGTCGGAAAGCCGCTCGTTTATACCGAAAAAAACGGAATCGGGCATTTCTACGGACACGCGAAAGTCTCGGCGGAAATAGCCGAAAAGATATTCGTAAGGCTTAAATTTCCGAAAAAATTATCCGAAAAAGCCCTGTTTTTAATCGAAAACCACGATAAACCTTTAAGCGACGACAAGCGGAAAATCAAGAGAACGCTATATAAAATCGGCGAGGAAAATTTTGCGGACCTTTTGAAAATCAAATACGCCGACAACGCCGCTCAGGGTACGGACAAGGCGATAGAAGAAAGGAAAAACATTGAGGCGACGGAACGGGCTTTTATGGAAGTCGTAAACTCGGGCGAGTGCTACGACTTAAAGTCGCTCGCGGTAAAAGGCGGCGACCTTACCGCCCTCGGATTTAGTGGGGAGAACGTGAAAAAAGAACTCGAAAGGCTGTTGTTTTTGTGTATCGACCGCCCCGAACTAAACGTTAAACAAAAACTCATAGATATGGCGAAAAGCCGCCTATAAGTCGATAAACAAGCATTTTTATAAAGTTATGAACGATATTCTGGCAAAAAAACTGAAAATGCTGCCGACGGACCCCGGAGTGTACGTTATGCTCGGCAGCGACGGAACGGTAATATATGTCGGTAAGGCGAAAAACCTGAAAAACAGGGTTTCGCAGTACTTCCACTCATCGCCCAAACCCGAAAAGGTTATGGCGATGGTTTCGAATATCGCAGACTTTTACTACATTATAACGAAGTCGGAAATAGACGCGTTGTCGCTCGAAAACAACCTGATAAAAAAGTATAAACCGAGATACAACATACTGTTAAAGGACGACAAGACCTACCCTTATATCAAGGTCAATTTAAAGCAGAACTACCCCTTTTTTTCCGTGTCGAGGAAATTCCGTCGGGACGGCGCGAGGTATTTCGGTCCGTTTATGGGCGGGGTCAACGTGAAAGACACGCTCGCGATAATCACGACGGCGTATGCCGTCCGTTCGTGCGGCGTGGCGATAGACAAATCGAAACCGCAACGCCCGTGCCTTAATTATCATCTCGGCAAATGCACTGCTCCGTGCGCAGGGTACGTCTCCGAAGAGGACTACGCTAAGCAGGTTGACGGGGCGTTGGAATTTCTCTCGGGCGAGGACGGCGCGGTCGAAAAAATACTCACGGACAAAATGCTTAAATGTTCGGCATTAGAAGAATTCGAACTTGCAATGTCCTACCGCGACAAACTGAAAATGCTTGAAAAAATCAAGTTGAAAAGGCTGACCGCGCTAAACAAATTCGTCAACGCCGATGTGATCGCGGCGACCGAAAACGGGCTGTATAGCGCGATTAACGTACTTTTTGTGAGAGGCGGCAGAATGCAGGGCGGCAAAAATTTCGCTCTTTCGGACGCCGAGGATACGAACGGCAGGAGGCTGTATTCGTTTATGTCGCAGTACTACGGCGAGGGGCAGGAGATACCCGACGAAATACTTCTTTCCGAAAATGCGGACGACGTCGAGGCGTTAGAGGACTTTTTCAGAGAGACCTACCGCAAAAGCGTGAAGATATACGTTCCCGAGCGGGGCGACAAGAAGAAACTTACCGAAATGGCGAAGTCGAACGCCGAGGATTACCTCGAAAAGGAAGTCGATAAAATCAAGCACAAAGACGATATGACGACCGCCGCGTGCAAGAAGATGCAGAAAGAGTTGTCGCTCAAAAATCTGCCGAGGCGAATCGAGTGTTACGATATTTCGCATATAAGCGGCGTGGATAAAGTCGGTTCGATGGTCGTGTTTTTGGACGGCGAGTCGGCGAGAACGGAATACAGACGGTTCAAGATTAAGACGGTCGAAGGGTCGAACGACTTTGCGTGTTTAAAGGAAGTCCTTTTAAGAAGGCTTCAGAAACTCGGAAGCGAGGAAGAGGAAAAATTCCCGAAGCCCGACCTTATCGTTATCGACGGCGGCAAGGGGCAACTTTCGAGCGTAAAAGAGGTTTTCGACGAACTCGGCGTTACCGACATCGATCTTATCTCGCTCGCGAAACGCGAAGAAGAAATTTTTACGACTCTGTCTCACGAACCCGTGGTACTGTCGAGGCGTGATTACGTTCTAAGACTTCTCCAACGGCTTCGAGACGAAGCGCACAGGTTCGCCATTACCTATCATAAGCGAACGCACGAAAAGACGAATTTAAAATCGGAACTTACGGGCATAGAGGGGATAGGCGAAAAACGCCGCAAGGCGCTGATGGATAAGTTCGGCACGGTGGAAAACCTGAAACGCGCGACGAAAGAAGAACTTTTGGAAACTGACGGCATACGCGAAAAGCAAGCCGAGGCAATTATAAACTATTTTAAAAACAAAAATGCGGAGGACTGAAATGAAACCTACGAAAGTAAACGGCGAAGCGATAAAACTGAGCGTGAACGAGTTTGCGAGAGCGCTCGACCTTGAAATTGCGTACGAGGGCAGGGGCGAAATCTGCCTGCGTTCGATAAGCGTTTCGAGACCCGGACTTCAGATGACGGGTTATCTGAAACACTTCGACTCGACGAGAATACAGGTCGTCGGACACGCCGAATGCGAATACTTCAAAGAACTTGCGAAAGAAAAAAGAATGCCCGTTATCGACGCCATAATGAGCAAAAACATACCTTGTATGATAATCGCGCGAGGTCTTGACTTCTCGCCGGAAACGAGAGAAGCGGCGGAAAAATACGGCGTTCCGCTTTTTAAATCTCCGAAAATCACGACCGTACTCGTCAACGACATTACGATATACCAAAGCGAACTTTTAGCCCCGACGGAAGTCGTACACGGCGTTTTGGTGGACGTTTTCGGCGTGGGAATACTGATTATGGGCAAATCGGGCGTCGGAAAGAGTGAAATCGCGCTCGAACTTGTAAGCCGCGGACACAGGCTCATCGCCGACGATTCGGTAATTATAAAGAACATAAACGACCAACTTATCGGCAAATCGCCCGAGAAAATCAGGTACTATATGGAAATAAGAGGTATCGGCATAATCAACATACAGAGAATGTTCGGACCGGGCGCCGTTCGTCCCGACAAAGGGGTTGACATAATCGCCGAACTCTCGCAATGGGAGCAAGGAAAAACGTACGACAGAATAGGCATAAACGAACAGTACGACGAGGTTTTGGGGATAAACGTGCAGAAAGTCGTCATTCCCGTCACACCCGGAAGAAATATACCGATAGTGCTTGAAACGGCGGCGAGGAAGTTCAGGCTTAAACAAGAGGGTTACGACCCTGCCTCCGACCTTATGCAAAGCGTTTTCGGCAGCGCAGACGGCGATTGAGAGTCTGTTCGTTCCGTAAACGGCAAGTTTAATAATATAACGCGTTAAAAAAAGACGCCCGACGTATCGATTCGGGCGCCTTATTTTTTTAAGTTGCATTTTATCGGATAGCCGCGGGTGATTGCCTTTTGGCGTGTTATCGGCTAAATCGCCATTGCCACCGCTTTCTCTTTCGCCCACGGGAAAACTATTCTCCAATGCTGAGTCGAATCGTGCATTACGAAAAGTCTTATCATCATATACATAGTGTCCGCAAACATTAAACACAGAAGCGTAAACGCAATGCCGAGCGTCGCTTTGTTCGATATTTTTTCGAATAGTTTCATGAGCGGCGGCATAAGAAATTCCATTACGACGAATACGCCCGACGAAAAGCCGAAACTCGTCGGCAAACTCGCGTACCTGCCGATGTGTCCCCACATATTCGAATAGTTCCAGAGTTTCTGCCCCGTAACCGCCTCGACGAGCGTTCCGAACCCCCATTCGCTCATAGTTATTATAATGAACGCGGTGAGATAATAGAGCAGACAACGTATAACCTTGTTTTTCTTCGTGTCCTCTTTCAATATTCTGACCGAGAAAATTCTGAACCCCGACGGTCTGCCGAGGACGAGATAGGCTATCAGCACGCCTATTCCGTAACCGAAAATAAACGGCAGGAACATATATCTTCCGTCGAATATCCCCTGATCGATAGTTCTGCCTATGTTTTCGACCATAAAGCCGCAGAACGCGCAGAATATCACGAACATCATCAACTGCCCTATGGTGTAATCGAACACTTTAACGTCGAATATTTTGAAAAAATCAAACTTCTTCGCGCTTTTTCCGGCTCTTTTTTCTACTTCTTTTTCTACTTCTTGCGTTTGCATCGTCTCTTCGCTCATACTGTCTCCTCTATACGTTATGCGTATTTCTTAAAAACTGATTTTCAAAACCCCTTTTCCCTCTGTATTTTTCCGTTTATAATATCGGCTTCGAAAGCCGACCTTTCACTCTTGATTTTTGTTCTCGTCAAGCCTTGCCTCACGTTTTCTTTTCGGCGTGAGATTCGCCGTCAAAAGAATAATCAGTTCTATAGGCACGCCGAGTACGAAAATGAGCCACAGTTTGTACGACATAAATTGCAGACATATAGCCGCGAGTAAAGACCACAAAAACAGACTTTTAAGCGTGATAGAGAATATCTTATTCCTCGTCCAGATTCTGTTGTAATAGGTGAGCGCGAAAAAACTCACGGGGAGCGCCCATATAAACGCTATCCAGCCGCTCAGAATCTTCGCGTTCAGATATATATACACGAATATCAGCGCGGCGATCAGAAATATGCTCGTCACCGTCAGCGAAGCGACGATTATCCTGTCGTTTTCAAGCGACTTTTCGGGCGATTTCATCATATTCGCCTGCTCTTCGGCGTTATCGCTCGTGAGATAATCGAGCGTTACCCCGTACATATCCGCTAAGGCGTACAATATAGAAATATCGGGGAGCGAATCGGCGTGTTCCCATTTCGACACCGATTTATCCGAATAATTAAGTTTTTCCGCGACGTCCGCCTGAGTCATTTTTCTGCTTTTTCTGAGCGCGATCAGGTTGCTTGCCACAATAGATTTTATATCTTTCATAACCATATTTATATTATCACTAATTTTCAGTAAACGCAACTTAAAAACAGGGGCGATTCTACTATTCTCCTAATCGTAGAGTGAATTTTTACAATTCTAACAAACGCAGAATTGCCTTCTCTAATAATTCTATACGGGTAGAATTTCTTTATATTTAATATACTTGCAAATAAAACCCCTATGTTTTATACTGAAATCAATAAAAAACGGCCTATTCAGGGGCTTTTGTATCAATTTAAATAAAAAATTACGGAAGCAGGAGAAAAATATGATAGTATGTATAGTCTGCGACGTTCTCGGAGAGAAAAACAACGGAACGACGCTCGCGGCAACAAATCTGATAGATCATTTAAGATCGAAAGGACACGAGGTGCGCGTTGTCTGCTGCGATAAAGACAAAAAGGGAAAGGAAAATTATTACGTTACCCCGACTTTAAATCTCGGTAAATTCCTTAATAAGATTGTGGAGATGAACGGGGTTACTCTCGCGAAAGCGGACGACGAAATTTTGACCGAAGCGATAAAGGGGGCGGACGTCGTTCACCTGCTCATGCCCTTCGGCTTGTCGAGAAAGGCGAGAAAAATAGCGGTAGAACTCAACAAGCCCATCACGGCGAGTTTCCATTGCCAAGCCGAAAACGTTACGGCTCACGTCTTTATGATGAACGTCGGATTCGTCAACAAACTCGTATATAAAAACTTCTATAAATCGGTATATCGCTACTGCGATTACGTACACTATCCGACGGAGTTCATAAGAAATTTATTCGAGGACGTCACTCAAAAGACTCCTGCGATAGTGATTTCTAACGGCGTAAACAAGTGTTTTTACGAAGAAGTCGAACCGAAAAGGGTAAGCGATAAGTTTACGATAGTCTGTACGGGAAGATACAGCAAGGAAAAGGCTCAGAAACTTTTAATTGACGCGGTTAGCAGAAGCAGTCATAGGGGCGAGATAAAAGTCGTGTTCGCAGGCGACGGTCCGTATAAAAATTTCTTGAAAAAACGGGCGGCGAAAAAGTCGGTTGACGCCTATTTTAAACTCTTTCCGAGAGACGAACTCATGGGAATGTTACGCGGAGCGGACCTTTACGTTCATACCGCAAAGATCGAAATCGAAGCGATTTCCTGCTTGGAGGCGATTGTCAGCGGACTTGTTCCCGTAATAAACAACTCGCCGAGAAGCGCAACTAAGGCGTTTGCTCTCGACGAAAACAATTTGTTCAAACTCAACAATTCAAAAGACCTTGCGAAAAAAATCGACTTCTGGTTCGACAACAAACCGCTCATTGAAGACTATAAAACCCGCTATAAGTCGATTATCAAGAGTTTTGACCAAAAAGAATGTATGGAAAAAATGGAAGATATGCTTAAAAAAGCGATAGAAAAGCATAAGGAAAATACGAACGCTTCCGAACTTTCGGCTCAGAAGGTCAAGGACGAGGCGTGAAACATTTTAAGGTAATTCAGCAAGAATTAAGTAAAACAGGTGGTTAAATAATATGAAAGACAAGGTTATTTACTACAGAGACGAAATAAACGATGATTTCGCGGGAAACAACATTAAGACGAAACCGCTTCCCGACAAGTACGATTATTCGCATAAGAACGTTATATGGAGATTTTTTGCGTTTATATTGTACTACTTTATCGCGTTCCCTCTTGTCAGCCTATACAATTTAATAGGGCACGGCGAAAGGATAAAGAACAGAAAAATTCTGAAACCGTACAAGAGAAACGGCTATTTTATTTACGGCAATCACACGATGATAGCCGCCGACGCTTTCACTTCGCCGAGGGTTACTTTTCCGAAAAAGACAAACGTAATAGTTAACCCCGACGCATTTTCCATTCCCGTGGTAAGCCGCCTCGTCGAGATGCTCGGCGGCGTTCCTATAGCGACGAATCTGAATGGTATGCGTAAGTTTTCAAACGCTATTCACGACTACGCCGAGAGGGGAAAAGTCGTAATGATATTTCCCGAAGCGCATATCTGGCCGTATTACAGCGGAATAAGACCTTTCAAAGATGTGTCGTTCAAGTATCCTGCGCAGGAAAATAAGCCGGTGTTCTGCTTTACCAAGACTTTCCAAAAGAGAAAATTTTTCAAACGCCCCCGCGTAGTGGTATACGTTGACGGACCGTTTTTCCCTCAAGCGACGTTAAACGTGAAACAAAATCAGAAATATTTAAGAGAGCGCGTATACGAAACGATGGTAGAACGCTCGAAAATGAGCAACGTAGAATACGTAAGGTATATAAAAGTTGAAGATAACGCGAAGATTTCGGGCATAGCGGACGTGGAAACGGCTACGGCGAACGCGTAAAACGGCGTAAACACGCAAGTATTTACAGTCTTTTACAAGAGTGAAAAAAAGAAACAATAAAAGAAACGAGGCGGCGATTTGCGCCGCCTTTTAAGTTAAAAAATCGCCGTTAATCGACCTATACGGCGGTTTCTTTGTTTTTTCATAAAACAAACAAGAGCGTATTTGTTTAAAAAACCTCTGTCGTCTTTTCAAACACAGTCCTGTTTTAATATCGTTTTGATTATATTTTATTTACGTTTATGACCTCTCTCGTCGCTTCGCGACACTTCGCCTCGGCGGTGGAAGACCTCTCTCGTCATTTGCTCGCTTCGCTCACAAATGCCACTCTCCCCACAGGGGAAAGCAAGTTTATTTTGTTTGTTTACGGCTTTTATGATATATGCTGTTTTATCAAGAAAATAGAAAATGAAAATTTTTAGAAGCCTATTTCGTAATAAAACCTTTCTCGCTTTCCCCTTTGGGGTAGGCTCTCCCGCTTCGGGAGAGGTGGCAGACGAAGTCTGACGAAGAGGGGG
>ERZ779875.212-NODE-212-length-61291-cov-5.697041_pt1 | contig 61291 bp, 51 predicted proteins | sample MGYA00511246_ERZ779875 | MGnify/ENA primary metagenome ERZ779875 (study PRJEB29588, sample SAMEA2155093) | human gut metagenome | biome: human gut; feature: human-associated habitat; material: faeces | place: Denmark | collected 2008/2010 ... | reverse complement strand
ATATTATATTATAATAAGTATAAGTAACAATAGCGTACACATAAAAAACTACGCGGGAGTAAACGATGGATAACGAAAACAGAGTCGAAAACAATTACGGCGCCGACCAGATACAGGTTCTGGAAGGTCTCGAGCATATCAGAAAAAGACCGGGTATGTACATTGCTTCTACCGACGCGAGAGGGCTTCACCACCTCGTTAAAGAGATAGTGGACAACTCCGTCGACGAAGCGTTAGCCGGCTATTGCGATACGATAACCGTAACCATAAACGAAGACGGTTCGTGTTCTGTAATGGACAACGGAAGAGGCATTCCGACGGGTATTCACGAAAAAGAAGGCGTGTCTACCGTAGAAGTCGTTATGACTAAGCCGAACGCGGGCGGTAAATTCGGCGGCGGCGGTTATATGGTCTCGTCGGGACTTCACGGCGTAGGTCTTAAAGCGGTAAACGCCCTTTCCGAGTTCGCTTCGGTAGACGTATATCAGAAAGGCAAACACTTCCGTCAGGAATACGACAGGGGCGTTCCGAGAACGAGGCTTCAGACTTTGGAAGACTCGAATCTTACGGGTACGAGAATTACTTTCAAGCCCGACGCCGAGATTTTCGAGACGACCGAGTTCAACTACGATACTATAAGAAGTACTCTGAGAGACTTCGCGTTTTTGAATAAAGGGCTTAAAGTCGTTTTAGAGGATAAACGCGAGGGCAGAGAAGCAAGAGACGAACTTCAATACAACGGCGGTATCGTCGAGTACGTCGAGTATCTCAACAAGAACAAAGAGCCGATAAGCGACGTGTTGTATTTCGAGGAGAAATTCGACTCGGTTTCGGTAGAAGTCGCGATGCAGTATAACGACGGCTACAACGAAAACGTGATTGCGTTCGCAAACAACGTAAACACGAAAGAGGGCGGCACGCATATCGACGGCTTTAAATTCGCCCTTTCCAAACTCATAAACGACGCGGGCAAAAAACTCAACCTCGTAAAAGACGACGACAAACTTTCGGGCGAGGACGTAAGAGAGGGTCTTACGGCGGTAATTTCCGTAAAACTTCCCGAACCGCAGTTCGAGGGACAGACGAAAACCAAACTCGGCAACAGCGAGATGAGAGGTTACGTTCAGAAAGCCATGATTGAAGGCTTAGGCTCGTATCTCGAAGAAAATCCGTCGTTCACGAAAGAAGTGCTTAATAAATGTCTTACGGCGAAGAGAGCGAGAGAGGCGGCGAGAAAGGCGAGAGAAGCGACGAGAAAAACCGCATTCGAGTCCACCGCGCTTCCGGGAAAACTTGCCGATTGTTCGGAAAAGAACCCCGAACTTTGCGAGATTTACCTCGTAGAGGGAGATTCCGCAGGCGGTACGGCGAAGCAGGGCAGAGACAGGCGTTTTCAGGCGATTTTGCCCCTTAGAGGTAAAATTTTAAACGTTGAAAAAACGAGAGTGAACAGAGTACTCGAAAACGAAGAAATAAAGGCGATGATAACGGCGTTCGGCGGCGGTATGCTCGACGATTTCGACGTTTCAAAGATTCGTTACGACAGAGTTATCTGTATGACCGACGCGGACGTAGACGGTTCGCACATAAGAATACTTCTTCTTACCTTCTTTTTCAGATATATGCGTCCGCTCGTCGAGCAGGGACACGTTTATATCGCTCAGCCTCCGCTTTATAAGGCTACGAAGAACAAGGTCGATTATTATTTCTACAACGACGCGGACAAGGAGAAATTCTGCCTTGAAAATCCGCGTTGCGATATACAGCGTTATAAAGGTCTCGGCGAAATGGACAAGCAGCAACTTTGGGATACGACGATGAATCCGGCTACGAGAACGCTTCGTAAAGTAACGATAGAAGACGCGGTCGAAGCCGACGCGAATTTCACCCTTTTAATGGGCGAAGAACCGGAACTGAGAAGAAAGTTCATCGAAGAAAACGCTAAGTTCGCGAACCGCGAACTCGACACATAATCGCGGAGGATAAGACGAAATGGCTAAAAAAGAATTTGATCAGGCATTAACCGAAGAGTTCAAACGAACTCTCGATATGACCAAAATTATAGATATCGAGGTCGATAAAGAGTTAAAGCAGAGTTTCATAGACTACGCGATGTGCGTAAACCGTTCGAGGGCGATTCCCGACGTAAGAGACGGACTTAAACCCGTTCACAGAAGAATACTTTATTCTATGAACGAACTCGGTCTTACGCCCGATAAAGCGTATAAGAAATGCGCTACGATAGTCGGAGACGTTTTGGGTAAATACCACCCTCACGGCGACAGTTCGGTATACGACGCTTTGGTAAGGCTCGCTCAGGACTTTTCGATAAACGTTCCGCTCGTTGACGGACACGGAAACTTCGGTTCCGTCGACGGCGATCCCGCCGCGGCGTACAGGTACACCGAAGCGAGAATGAGCAAAATGGCTCTCGAAATGCTCCGCGAAATCGACAAAGAAACCGTCGATTTCTATCCGAACTTCGACGATACGAGAATGCAGCCCGTGGTACTTCCGGCGAGATACCCGAACCTTCTCGTAAACGGCGCGGACGGTATAGCGGTAGGTATGGCGACGAATATTCCTCCGCATAACTTAGGCGAGGCTATCGACGCTTCGGTTGCCTTGATAGACAATCCCGACATATCGATAGACGACCTTATGAAATACATTCCCGCTCCCGATTTCCCGACGGGCGGAATCATAATGGGCAGAAGCGGCATAAGAAACGCGTACAGAACGGGCAGAGGAAGCATTATTCTCCGCGCGAAATGCGAAATAGAGGAGTTTAACAACGGCACGAGAGAAAGAATTATCGTAACCGAACTTCCGTATCAGGTAAATAAGCAGAAACTTATCGAAACGATTGCCGATTACGTCAAGAACAAACGTCTGGAAGGAATCTCGAATATCAACGACGAGTCCGACAGACACGGTATGAGAATCGTTATCGAGGTCAAGAAAGACGCCAACTCTCAGGTCGTTTTAAATTCGCTTTACAAGCAGACGAACTTGCAGACTTCCGGCGGTATAATTCTTCTCGCTCTCGTAGGCACGGATCCGAAGATTTTAAATCTCAAAGAGATACTGTCCTATTTCGTGGAACACCAGATAGACGTTATCGAAAGGCGTACGAGATACGACCTTGCGAAAACAAAAGAGAGAGAACATATCGTAAAAGGGCTTGTTATCGCCCTTGCGAATATCGACGAAGTTATCGCGATAATTAAACGCAGTAAAGACAAAGACGACGCAACGAATCAGTTGAAAAACGCGTTCTTGCTCGACGATAAACAATGTACGGCGATTCTCGAAATGAGGCTTCAAAGACTCACTTCGATGGAAGTCGAGAAGTTGAACGAAGAACTTCGTCAACTCGATGCGACGATTGCCGACTTAGAGGACATTTTGCAGAAACCCGAAAGAGTAAGGGCGATAGTGAGAAACGACCTTCTCGACATAAAAAACAGATACCCGTCTCCGAGAAAAACCGAGATTTCCACCGATTACGCGGATATTTGCGAGGCAGACCTCATCGAAAGGGAGGACGTCGTTATTTCGATGACGCATTTAGGCTACGTCAAGAGAATCGCGACGAAGGAATGTAAGTCTCAGCGCAGAGGCGGCAAAGGCGTAACGGCGCATAAGCCGAAGGACGAGGATTTCGTCGAGAATATGTTCGTATGTTCGACTCACGATGACCTGCTGTTCTTCAGTTCGCTCGGCAAGGTTTACAGAATAAGAGCCTTCGAAGTTCCCGAAGCGACTAAAGGTGCGACGAGAGGCAGAGCGATAGTCAACCTCATTCAGGTAAGTAACGGCGAGAGAATTACCGCGGTTATACCGAGAAAAGAAAGAATAGGCGAGGAACTCGAAACAGAAATCGACGAAAACGGCAACGAAGTAGTCACGGACGAAAACGTTGTCGCGGAAGCGGTTAGCGAAAACGACGAGAGCAGCGAGACGACCGAAAAATCGACTGACGGCTACATTATGATGGCTACGAAGTTCGGACTTATCAAAAAGACCGCGCTTTCCGAGTTCGATTCGATAAGAAAGAGCGGTAAGATAGCGATCAGCCTTCTTCCGGGCGACGAACTCATATCCGTACAACTCACGAACGGCGACGATCAGGTGTTGATCGGAACGCACGAGGGCAAATGTATAAGATTCAGCGAGAACGACGTCAGGGCGATGGGCAGAGATACGCAGGGCGTAAGGTCGATTGACCTCGACGACGGCGACTATGTAATCGACATGACGAAAGTTCAGCCCGACGATACGATTATAACGATTACCTCGAACGGTTACGGCAAGAGAAGCAGTATCGAAGAGTACAGATTGCAATCGAGGGCAGGTAAAGGAATAAGGGCAGGTATTTTCAACGAAAAGACGGGATACCTTGTCGGAATCAAACCTGTCAGAGAGGGCGAGGACATAATGATGATTTCGAGTACGGGTATCGCCATAAGGACGAGCGTAGACGAAATTTCGCTTATCAGCAGAAGCACTCAGGGCGTAAAAGTTATGAGGCTTGACGGCGCGTCGATAGCGACGATAGCGATAACTCCGCATGAGGACGAAGAAGAAGCGGCGGAAGGTGAAGACGGCGAGGTTGACGGCGGCGAAGTAGCGGATAGCGAAGCGGCAGACGGCGAAACTACCGAAAGCGGCGATATTTCGGCTGAAACCCCCGAAACCGAAGAATAAAATACTAATAAAACTATTAAACCCGACTTTTTAGTCGGGTTTTTTAATGCAAAATAATTGATAAAATACAATATAATCGTTACGCGTGAGATTTGCCGACTTTAATAAAAAAGCGAAGAATTTGTATTTTTGTTGAAATTCGGTAAAATATGGCTTAAATCATTTCCTTTTTTCGGAAAATAGTGTATAATGAAGATAATGGGGGAGGTTGGAAGATTTTTCAATCGACAAAAACAAAGAACGAAATATCAACTTTGCTTTACGGTTGTTTTTGTCCTCGGTTGAGACCTTTCGATACTCCTTAATAAAAGAGAGGAAAGAATATGAAAAAGATTGATTTGAGCAAGTACGGCATAAACGGCGTAAAAGAAATCGTATACAATCCTTCTTACGATATGCTGTTTAAAGAGGAGACCAACCCCGATCTCAAAGGTTACGAAAAGGGTCAGGTCAGCGAACTCGGCGCGGTAAACGTTATGACGGGTATTTATACCGGTCGTTCGCCTAAGGACAAATTCATCGTAGTAGACGACAATTCCAAAGACACCGTATGGTGGACTTCCGACGAATACAAAAACGACAATCACCCCGCGACTTTAAAGGCGTGGAACGCCGTTAAGGATATAGCGGTTAAAGAACTTTCCAACAAGAGATTGTTCGTCGTAGACGCGTTCTGCGGAGCGAATAAAGACACTCGTATGGCTATTCGTTTCATAGTCGAGGTTGCATGGCAGGCTCATTTCGTCACGAATATGTTCATAAGACCTACGAAAGAAGAACTCGAAAACTTCGAGCCTGATTTCGTGGTATACAACGCTTCCAAGGCGAAAGTAGAAAATTACAAAGAACTCGGACTTAACTCCGAGACCGCCGTTATGTTCAACATTACGAGCAGAGAACAGATTATCGTAAACACCTGGTACGGCGGCGAAATGAAGAAAGGTATGTTCTCGATGATGAACTATTACCTTCCGCTTAAAGGCATCGCGTCGATGCACTGTTCAGCAAACACCGATTTAAACGGCAAAAACACCGCTATCTTCTTCGGTCTTTCGGGAACGGGCAAAACGACTCTTTCGACCGACCCGAAGAGACTTCTTATCGGCGACGACGAACACGGTTGGGACGATAACGGCGTATTCAACTTCGAGGGCGGCTGCTACGCAAAGGTTATTAACCTCGATAAAGACAGCGAACCCGACATTTACAACGCAATCAGAAGAGACGCTCTTTTGGAAAACGTTACGCTCGATAAAAACGGTAAAATCGATTTCGCAGATAAGAGCGTAACCGAGAACACGAGGGTATCTTATCCTATAGATCACATTAAGAATATCGTTCGCCCCGTATCTGCGGCTCCCGACGCTAAGAGCGTAATATTCCTTTCGGCGGACGCGTTCGGAGTACTTCCTCCCGTATCTATTCTTACGCCCGAGCAGACTCAGTACTACTTCCTTTCTGGTTTCACCGCTAAACTTGCGGGAACTGAAAGAGGAATAACCGAACCCACTCCGACTTTCTCGGCATGCTTCGGACAGGCGTTTTTGGAACTCCACCCGACTAAGTACGCGGAAGAACTCGTCAAGAAGATGAACAAGAGCGGCGCGAAAGCCTACCTTGTCAACACGGGTTGGAACGGAACGGGTAAACGTATCTCGATTAAAGACACGAGAGGAATTATCGACGCTATTTTGAGCGGAGCAATCGACAAAGCGCCGACAAAGAAGATTCCTTACTTCGATTTCGAAGTTCCGACCGAACTTCCGGGCGTAGATTCGGGTATTTTAGACCCCAGAGACACTTACGCCGACGTGAAAGTATGGAACGACAAGGCGGTTGACATTGCAGGCAGATTTATTAAGAACTTCGCGAAATACGAAGGCAACGAAGCGGGTAAAGCACTTGTTAAGGCAGGACCGAAGATTTAATCAATCGAATATTGTAAAAATTTCTCAATAAAAAGGCTGTATTCTTACTTTTCGGAGTAGGGATACAGCCTTTTGCTGTCCTGTGAATGATAATAGGAACAGAGGGACGGCGCCCTCGACGTCCCGCATATTTTGTTAAGTAAATACTGATGTAAGAGAATTATAAGTTGCACCGTAATGGGCATCGCCCGATAGAACTCTTAAATATTTTGCATTTTAAAGAATATAACATACTGTTTTATTTTTTTAAACAACTCTTTAAATTTTCTGTTTGTCAACGAGAGTCGACTGAACAAAGACTTGCTACGCAAAGAGATTGTTACTTTTTCAAACTTTTTAATCCAAGCCGCTATTTGCCTTGAAAAAAAACTCGTTTCGTGATACAATATTATCAGTTTATTTTCAGGTTGAATTTATGCAGGACTATTTATCTAAACTTAACGAAGAACAAATAAAACCCGTTACCGATACGGAAGGGGCGGTTTTAGTAATAGCAGGCGCGGGAAGCGGAAAAACGAGGGTGTTGACGAGCAGAATTGCCTATCTTGTCGACGAGAAGAAAGTCGATCCGTATAATATTCTCGCCATAACTTTCACGAATAAAGCCGCCGACGAGATGAAGGAAAGGCTCGAAAAATTGATAGGCGATATTTCGCAGTCGTGGGTTTGCACCATTCACTCTATGTGCGTTAAAATTCTTCGCAGATACGCCGACAAACTCGGGTATAAGCAGGACTTTTCAATATATTCCGAGACCGACAAAGACAAGGTTTTAAAAAGAGTTATATTAGGGCTTGCCCTTCAACCCGATAAATATTTAAAGACTTCTAAAAATCTTATTTCGTCGCTAAAAAACAAGGATATGTCAACCGAGGAGTTCGCCGCGGAAAATCCGAGAATGAGAAATCTTACCGATTACGTTAAGATTATCGACGAATATAACGCCGAACTTTTCCGTTCCAACGCAATGGATTTCGACGACTTGCTTATAAAGACGTATCATCTTTTAGCCGAAAACCACGACGTTTTGGAGAAAATCTCGGGCAGATTTTACTATATACACGTTGACGAGTTTCAGGACACCAACTTCGTACAGTATAATATCGTAAAACTGCTTTCGACCGTTCACGGCAACCTCTTCGTGGTCGGCGACGACGATCAGAGTATTTACGGCTGGCGCGGCGCGGATATAAACAACATTTTAGACTTCGAGAAAGACTTTAAGGGTGCAAAAACCTACAAACTCGAAAGAAATTACAGGTCAACAAAGAGAATACTCGACCTTGCGAATACGGTTATCGCCCATAACACAAAGAGAAAAAACAAGGTCTTGTGGACGGATAACGAAGAGGGGGTAAAAGCCGAAGTGTTCGTTGCCGACGAGGAATCGGGCGAGGCTCAGTATACCGCTGTGCAGATAAAAACGCTCCTTCAAAGAGGGTATAAATATTCCGATTTCGCCGTTCTTATGCGTATAAACGCACTTTCGCGTTCTTACGAGCAGGAGTTTATGAAGTACGGTATTCCGTGTAAGGTTTACGGAGGCTTTAAGTTCTTCGAGCGTAAGGAGATAAAGGATATTACCGCGTATCTTCGTATTTTGTGCAACCCGCTCGACAACGAGGCTATATTAAGGGTGATAAACGTTCCCAAAAGGGGAATAGGCGATAAATCGGTAGAAGAAATAAAGGCGTACAGCGAAAAGAAGGGGCTTTCTGTGTTCGACGGAGTTTATGACTGCGAAAATCTCGACCTTAACTCGGGCGCGAAAGCGAAAATAAGGTCTTTCAGAGACACGATTTCAAAACTCGTCGTAGCGAAAGAAACCATGCCCCTTTTGAACCTTGTAAAAGAGGTTATCGACAAAACCGATTTTATGAGTTGTTTTGCCGAAGATACGCCCGAAAATGACGATAAAAAGAAAAACGTAAACGAATTTTTGAGTTCTGTGGAAGAATTTGCGCGGTTAAATCCTAACGCTCCGTTATCAGAATATCTCAACTCGATTACGTTAAGTTCCGATACGGACGAAATAAACGAGGGCGAATACGTTACGTTAGCGACCGTTCACTCGGTTAAAGGTCTCGAATATCGCTGTGTGTTTATCTGCGGACTCGACCAAAAAATCTTCCCGATCGAAAGAGACTATGAGGAAGATAACGAGGAAGAAGAACGCCGCCTTATGTACGTTGCGATAACGAGGGCGAGGGAAAGGCTTTTTCTGACGAGAGCGAGAAGCCGATTCCTTTACGGTTCGAGGTCGGCTACCGTTCAGTCGCAATTCTTAGACGATTTATCCGAAAAACTCGGACTGAAAATTAACAGAGGCTACGGCGGATATAATAACGGTTACTCGGGCGACTCGGACTACGGGAACAATTATAGCGGCGGTTACGGCGGCTATGAAAACGGTTACGGAAGCGGCTACGGTTCGGGTTACGGCAATTCATACGGGAATAAATACGGCGAAAACGGGTATAAAAGAGAGTATCGGAACTCCAAATCCGCTTACGGAAGCGGCTACGGATATTCTTCGGACGGCAACGATTTCGGGACTTCAAAAAGTTACGGCTCGTTTAAAACCAACTCTTACGCGAAGAGTTATTCCGCGTCGTCGAACAAGCCCACCGAAAAGGTCGATTCGGGCGAGTTAGGAAAATTTAAAGCGGGAGTTGCCGTAAGACATAAGAAATTCGGAGACGGAGTAATAATAAGCACTAAAAATAACGGCGGAGAAATTGTCGCGGACGTTGCGTTTAAGGGCGTAGGCATAAAATCGCTCGTGTTAAGACTTGCGCCGATCGAGGTTGTCGAATGAACGAAAATCAGAAAATGAGAGAACTCGTGGACGTACTCAATAAGTATGCGTACGAGTATTACGTACTCGATATGCCGTCGGTAGACGACAAAGTGTACGATAAGATCTACGACGAATTGAAAACGCTCGAAGAGCAGACGGGAATAGTTCTGCCCGACTCGCCGACGAAAAGGGTCGGCGGCGAACCGATAAGCGTATTTCAAAAACATAAGCATATTAGCCGCTTGTACAGTCTCGATAAAGCGGTAACTCACGAGGAACTTAAAGCGTTCGACGAGCGAGTGAGAAAAATAGGCGAACCGAAGTATACCGTAGAGTATAAATTCGACGGTCTTACCATGTGTTTAACCTACGAAAACGGTTATTTCGTAAGAGCGACCACGAGGGGTAACGGCGTAGTCGGCGAGGACGTTACCGCTCAGGTTCTCACCATAAAATCATTTCCGCTTGCGATAAAGTACAAGGGCGTTTTAGAGGTTCAGGGCGAAGCGATAATACGTCTTTCGCAGTTGAAAAAATATAACGAAACGGCGGAAGAGCAACTGAAAAACGCTCGTAACGCCGCGGCGGGAGCAATACGGAATTTAGACCCGAAAGTTACCGAAAAACGTAAGCCCGAGATACTTTTTTACAACGTGAATTATATGTCGGATGGCAATCTTTCGTCTCAACTCGAAATAGTCGATTTTCTTAAAAGCAACGGGTTTAAAGTGTTTGACTTTCTTAAAGTATGCGATAATCTCGAAGAGGTCGAGGCGGCGATTGCCGAAATAGAGGTCGGCAGGAAAAACATCGACGTATTGACGGACGGCGCGGTAGTCAAAGTGAACGACGAGAAAATGCGTGAAGCCTTAGGTTATACGGATAAATTTCCTAAATGGGCTATTGCGTTCAAGTTCGAAGCGGAAGAGGTCGAAACAACTTTAAAAAAGGTGGAATGGCAGGTCGGGAGGACGGGAAAACTCACGCCTTTGGGGATTGTAGATCCCGTTGACCTCGGCGGCGCGACGGTAAGGAAAGCAACGCTTAACAACTACGGCGATATTTTGAGAAAAAGGGTCAGAACGGGCTGTAAGGTTCTGATACGCAGAAGCAACGAGGTTATCCCCGAGATACTCGGAGCGGTAGACGGTTTTTCGGGCGGCGAAGAGGTCGAAAAACCAACGATTTGTCCGTTCTGTAAGAGCGTTCTTATCGAAGAGGGGGCTAATATTTTCTGCCCGAACGTCGATTGCAGACCGAGGGTTATCGCAAAACTCGCCAATTTCGCCTCGAAAGAGGGAATGAATATAGATGGTTTTTCAGAGAAAACGGCGGGGCAACTTTTCGACGACAGGGGAATCGATAAATTTTCCGATTTGTATAAGTTGACAGAAGATAGTCTTTTGAAACTCGACGGTTTTAAAGAAACCAAGGCGAAAAACCTTATAAAAGCGATAAACGCGAGTAAAAAACCGCCTCTTTCCAACTTTATTTTTGCTCTCGGAATCGAGGGCGTCGGAAGAAAGACTTCCAAAGACTTAGCGAGAATTTTCGGCGGCGTAAAGGCTTTGTCCGAAGCAGATGAAGAAACGCTGAAAGCCATACCCGACGTCGGGGAGATAATGGCGAAGGATATACGCGATTATTTTACGGACGAGGGAAATTTAAACGAAATAAAGGAACTTTTTTCTCTCGGAGTAGAGCCGCAAACGGAAAGCGAAGCGAAAGACGGAAAATTCAAAGGCGAAAACGTGGTGCTTACGGGATCGCTCGGCGATTTTACGAGGAGCGAGGCTCAGAAAATAATCGAAAAAGAGGGCGGACAGACCCAGAGTTCGGTGACGAAATCGACCACCCTTGTAATAGCGGGCGAAGCGGCGGGCAGTAAACTCGAAAAAGCAAGAGCGCTCGGTATAAAAATTATCGACGAAGAAGAGTTTAAAAGGATATTATATACTTGATTTTTTTAAAAAATCGTGATAGAATATATAAGTATAGTTATAGGAGAAGTCGCTCATGCAAAGTATGACGGGTTACGGCAAAGCCGAATACTCAAAAGACGGTATAAACCTTACGGTTGAAATAAAGACGGTAAACAACAGGTTTTTAGACCTGATACCTAAATATCCTCGTTCGTTTATTGCATTGGACGATACCATAAGAAAGACCGTTCAATCGAAAATCAAAAGAGGCAGAGCCGAACTTTTCATAACTTTTTTGAATACGAGAGACGGCGCGAAAACTCTCGTTATCGACGAAGGCTTATGCGGGAAATACGTCGAAGCGGCGAAAAATCTTTCCGAAAAATACGGACTTGAAAACGATTTTACGGTCGCTTCGTTGTTCCGTTCCCCCGACTGCGTGACCGAAACGGTTGCGGACGAGACGGGCGAAGAGGTTGAGGCGATTTTAAAAGGCACGCTTACAGCCGCGCTTGATAATCTCAACGCAATGAGAAAAGTCGAGGGCGAAAAACTCAAAAGGGACGTTCTTTCAAGATGCGACGAGGTAGAAAAAATCGTCAAGGCAATTTCGGACAGGGCGCCTGAAATCAAAGTCGAATACGAAGCGAAAATCAGAGAAAGAATTTCCGAAGTTCTCGAGTCGGTGACGTTTGACGAAACGAGGCTTTTGCAGGAAGTGGCGTTGTTTGCCGACAAGTCGAATATCGACGAGGAACTCACAAGGCTTAAAAGTCATATCGCTCAGTTAAGGCGGATTTGCGAAGAAGAGACCGACGCGGGTAAAAAACTCGACTTTCTGATGCAGGAGTTTAACAGAGAAGCGAATACCGTTTGCTCGAAGTCGAACGATATAGAAATTACGAAATACGGGCTTGCTCTCAAAAACGAGATCGAAAAAATCAGAGAACAAGTACAGAATATAGAATAAAACCTAAAAGGAGACAGATAAAATGATAAATTATCCACCGATAGACGAATTGGCGCAAAAAACGGGTTCAAAATATGCTCTTTGCGTAATTGCTTCCAAGAGAGCAAGACAACTTATCGACCACGCTCACAATCAGGGACTTACCGAACTTCCGAGTAAAGAAAAACCTTTGTCGGAAGCGGCGGAAGAGATTTACGAAGATAAGGTTACCGTATCGAAGTATTGATTTTAACGGCGTGTTGTTTCACGTTTGTTAAAGCGCGGAGCAAACAGAGCGAAGAACTATATTTTCGATATAAAGTAAAGGCTGAATAAAACAAGTCGTAGGGGAAGGCGCCCCGACGTTCCGCTGTTGAATAGCGGTAAATTTGCGGCGGAACGATATTTAAGAAACTGCGTTTCTTTAATGGCGATAAAATGCTAAAACAGAATAAGTCGTAGGGGACGGCGCCCCCGACGCCCCGTTGCGGTTTTGAAGTGAAATTTGCAACGAACGAACAAGGCTCGAAAAATCGAGGCTGTCTCAGATTGCTACGGAAATCACGCGGTAGACTGTGACAGTCTTTGTTTTTGTCGGATAGCCATTAGAGAGTTGAACTAATCAAGTTTTAACGACGCAAAATTTGTAAAATCGGCGTTAAACTCTCTTGTAATACGAAAAGTATGACTACGTTCGTTTGCCTTGATTTTCCTAAATTTATCGTCGTTAAAATGCATAGCACCTTAAAGCCGTATTTTTTTAGCAGATTGTTGTAAAGGCGAACGAAGATGTATATCGATACATCAAGTGAGGATTTGCAAAAATATGCAAAAAGGCGGCTTTAAGGCTCGATTAGTTCAACTCTCTAATGGCTAACTACAAAAGGAGGTAAGCGAAAGGAATGTTTGCGGAAGTCATAATCGACATCGCCCACAGCGAAGTCGATAAAGTTTTCGATTACAAAATCGACGACCCGAGCGTAACTACGGGTTGCAGAGTAGAAGTTCCTTTCGGCAGACAGAAAACCGAAGGGTTTGTAATCGGTATAAAAGAACATACCGACGTGCCTCTCGGGAAAATCAAGTCAATAACACGAACGCTTGACGATTTTCCCGCGCTCAGCGAGGACTGTCTGAAACTTGCCGAATATATCAAAAGTAGTTACCACGTTCCGTTCGCCGCGGCTTTAAGGCTGTTTATTCCCGCGGAACTGAGAGGCGGACGGGTAAGGCAGAAATACGTTACCGTATTATCGCTTGCCGAAACCCCGAGCATTGACGAAATGATAGCCACGCTCAGAAAAGGATCTTCGGCGAGAGAGCAGGCTCTTCTAAGCCTTAGCGGAGGCAATAAAGAACTTCGTTCGGAAATGAACGCTAAATACGGCGGTTCGGCGGTAAACGCTTTGATTGAAAAAGGCTTTATCGTTACCGAAGAGATAAAAGTCGGAAGAACGCCGTACAAGGAATTGAGTTCGTTTTCAAAAGACGTGGTACTGTCGGACGAGCAGCAAAAAGCCCTCGACGGAATTACGGCAACGGACAAAAGAGTAAGCCTTCTCTTCGGAGTCACGGGCAGCGGAAAAACCGAAGTTTATCTGAGACTTATCAACGATACGCTGAAAAAGGGGAAAACGGCGATAATGCTCGTACCCGAAATCGCCCTCACTCCGCAGATGCTCGGACAACTGCGGGCAAGGTTTTCGGATAACGTATCGATACTTCACAGCGGCTTATCGAAAGGCGAAAGGTACGACGAGTGGTTGAGACTGAAAACGGGCGAAACGAAAATAGCGATAGGAGCGAGAAGCGCGATATTCGCCCCGATAGAAAACGTAGGAATAATAATCGTAGACGAAGAACACGACGGCAGTTACGAAGCGGAGACAAGTCCGAGGTACAAGACGATCGATATTGCGATAAAGAGGGCGGAGATTAGCGGCGCGAAAGTTGTTTTAGGCAGCGCGACTCCGTCAATCGAAAGTTTCGATAAAGCGTTATCGGGCGAGTATTATCTCGCCGAAATGAAAAAGAGAATCAACGGCAAACAACTTCCCGAATTTTCAGTCGTCGATATGCGAGGGGAGATAAGACGAGGTAATGCGGGCAATTTTTCGGCCGAACTCAGGCAAGGTTTGAAGGAGTGTCTCGAAAGCGGCAATCAGGCGATAATCTTTTACAACAGGCGAGGATATTCCAGACAGGTTATTTGCAGAGATTGCGGATACGTCGCCAAATGTCAGAACTGCGATATATCTCTAAACTATCATAAAGATTACGGGCTTTTAAAATGTCACTACTGCGGGGCGACTTACAATATGCTTTCGGCTTGCCCCGAATGCGGTTCGGTGAATTTAAGTTACAGCGGCGCCGGTACGCAGAAAATAGTCTCGGAACTTAACGAACTTTTTCCGACTGCTAAAATCCTCAGAATGGATAACGATACCACGCAGACGAAAGACGGACACTTTAAAATTCTCAAAGAGTTTTCGGACAAGAAAGCCGATTTTTTAGTCGGTACGCAAATGGTTGCGAAAGGTCACGACTTTCCGTCCGTAACGCTCGTCGGAATACTCGACGCGGATATGAGTTTATACTTTTCCGATTATCGAAGCGGCGAGAGAACGTTCCAACTGATAACGCAGGTCGCCGGCAGAAGCGGCAGGGCGGACAAAAAAGGCAAGGTCGTTTTGCAGACTTATAACCCCGAAAACGAGGTTTTGTCCTGCGCGATAAACTACGATTACGAGAGGTTTTTCAATCGCGAGAAGGCGATAAGAAAATCGACGGGTTTCCCTCCTTATGCTTTAATCGTTCGAGTTATGGTTGAATCGGAAGAGGACGCAAAGGCTTTGGAAACGTTGAAGTCGATATACGTAAAAACTTCAAAAATTTACGATAATCACAGGGAAAACTTCTTGTTTTTCAACAAGATGAAAAGTCCCGTCAAAAGAATAAAAAACAAATATCGCTATCAGATTTTAATGAGGCTTCAAGGCGATGTTAATACGATAAAAGACGAAATTTACGAAGCGGTGAAAGAGGAAAACAGCGACAAGGTTTTATGCTACGTCGAAGAGGATCCCTCGAATCTTTATTAGGAGCGAATATGGCAAAACTTGAAATTTTACAAACGGGCAACCCGAAACTCAGAGAGAAGTGCGTACCCGTCGGGAACGTTGACTTAAACCTTATAAAACTTCTCGACGATATGAAAGAGACTTTAAAAGACGCTCAGGGGGCGGGACTCGCCGCTCCGCAGGTCGGCAAAAATATAAGGGTGTTTATCGTGGACACCGAGGACGGGTATTACGAATTTATCAACCCGAAAATTTTAGGCGTTTCGGGTTCGCAATACGGAGTAGAGGGTTGCCTTTCCGTAAAGGGGAAATGGGGCGACGTCAAGAGACCGAAAAAAGTAACGATTGAAGCCACGGACAGATACGGCCAAAGATTTAAAGTCGTGGCGAGAGACTTCTTTGCGAGAGCCGTGTGCCACGAAAACGACCATTTAGACGGCATTTTATATACGGATAAAGCGAATAATCTTCGGGATGAGGCGTGAGAGAATGAAAGTAATATATCTCGGAACTCCCGAGTTTGCGGTAAAGCCGCTTAAAAGCATAATCGAATCGGATAAACACGAGGTTGTCGCCGTTGTAACGCAACCCGATAAACCCGTCGGCAGAAAGGCGATAATAACGCCGCCGCCCGTTAAAAAACTTGCGACCGAATACGGAATTCCCGTTTTGCAGTTCGAGAAAATACGAAACGGCGGAGCGGGCGAACTCGGAAAATTTAACGCCGATATTATGGTGACTTGCGCTTACGGTCAGATTTTATCGCAGGAGATAATCGACGTTTGTAGGTACGGTATCATAAACATACACGCTTCGCTTTTACCGAAATACAGAGGCGCGGCGCCCATTCAGTACGCAGTCATAAACGGCGAAAAAAATACGGGCGTTACGATAATGCAAACCGAAGCGGGGATAGATACGGGCGATATATTGGCGGCGTATAAGACAGAGATAGGGGAGACGGAAACGGCGGGCGAACTCGCCGAAAGGCTTTCTGAAATAGGGGCGAGTAAAATCTGCGAGGTTTTAACTGCCATCGAAGAAGGTAAAGTTGAACCGCAAAAACAGAACAACGAAATTGCGACAGTCGTAAAAACCATCAAAAAATGCGACGCCGCCTTAGATTTTTCAAATAATTACGAAACGGTCGCTCACTTTATAAACGGTATGAGTCCGTCGCCCGCTGCCTATGCTTATATCGGGAATAAATCGTTCAAATTTTACAGGGCAAAGGCAATCGGCGTCGGCTGCGGCGAGAGGAAATACGGCGAAGTTATCGAAGCGGATAAAAGACTTCTGATAGCGTGCGACGGCGGCGCGGTCGATATTCTCGAAATTCAGGAAGAGGGCGGCAAGAGACTTTCCGCAAGAGACTTCCTTAACGGGAGAAAACTGAAAGTCGGCGACTTACTTACCAAAGAAAAATGTTAAACGTTTTTTACGACAGTTACAGAATACTGACTTCCGTTTATTCGGACGGCGCGTATTTAAAGCGTGCTATGACGGATATCTTTATCGAAGAGAAGAACAGACCGCATACGACGAAAATCTGTTACGGCGTTCTGGATAAAGATATCGAACTCGAATATTCGATAAACTATCTGTGCGACAAACGCCCCAAGCAGGCTATAAGAACTATTCTGAAAATCGCGTTCTATTCGATTAAGTATCTCGAAACCGCCCCTTACGCGGTAGTCGATACGGCGGTGGAACTCGTCAAGAAACTCGGCAAAGGGGGAACTTCGGGATTCGTCAACGCGATACTCAGGAAGTATATCAAAACCGAAATACCTCTGCCGACGGACGAAACCGAGAGGCTATCGGTAAAATATTCCCTTCCGATATTCGCCGTAAAAAGGCTTTTGCGAGATTACGGCAAAGAGGAAGCCGAGGCTCTTTTCGAGACGCAAAGCGAGAGAACTGCGGTAAGGTTCAACGTAAATTCAGACGGGGAGAAGTATCTCGAAGACAGACGGTGGAACTTTGAAAAGACCCCGTTTTCAAACACGTTTTTCGTAAAAGGATTTAAACGCGACGAGGACTTCGACAAAGGCGTTTATACCTTTCAGTCGATAGGCAGCGTTGCGATTTGCGACCTTATTGACGGCGGCGAAAAACTGTTCGACGCATGCGCCGCGCCCGGCGGTAAAAGCGTAAATCTTGCGGATAAATTCACTTCGGTCGTTTCGCAGGAATTACATCCTCACAGGGTTGAACTGATTAAAGAATACGCCGAGAGAATGGGTAAAAACAACGTTTTTGCCGTCTCGGGCGATTCTTCCGTTTTCAATCCCGAGTACGAGGGAAAATTTGACGCGGTACTTTGCGACGTTCCTTGCAGCGGCTACGGCGTTACGGGCGATAATCCCGATATTAAACTTCGCAGAACGGACGACGACGTTAAGTCGCTCGTTAATACGCAGCGGAAGATTCTGGAAACCTGCTCGAAATACGTCAAAGACGGCGGCAGTCTGTATTATTCGACCTGTTCGATTTTTAAAGCCGAAAACGAGGAAAACTGTATCGACTTTTTGAAGAAACATTCGGAGTTCGAAGAGGAAAAGACAAATTCGCCGCTTTGTCATAAGCAAATGAAAGTCGGCTCGTCGTTTTTCCCGAATATCTCTTACGGCGCGGGTTTTTATATCTGCAAATTCAAAAAACAATGAAAGTATTACAAGATTTAAACGTTTCCGAACTGAAAACGCTTCTCGTGGGATACGGAGAGAAACCGTATAGAGCCGAGCAGATTTTTAAGGGTCTTGCGGCAGGCAGGAGTATTTCGGAAATTACAAACATATCGAAAGAACTTCGCGACAGACTTAAAGCCGAGTATGCGGAAACGGCTGTCGAAATAATCGAAACCAAGCGTTCTAAAACAGACGGCACGGAAAAACACCTTCTAAGGTTGTGGGACGGTAACGTTATAGAAACGGTCGTTATGAAATACAAATACGGTATAACTCAATGCGTTTCCACGCAGGTTGGCTGCCGTATGGGCTGCGCGTTCTGCGCTTCGGGAATAGGCGGACTTGTAAGAAACCTTACGGCGGGGGAGATATATTCCGAAGTCGCCGTCGTAAACAGATTGCTTGGCGGAACGCTCGATAAAAGAAGCGTTACTAACGTGGTTTTGATGGGTAGCGGCGAGCCTTTGGATAATTACGACGAAGTGATAAAGTTTTTAAGGCTTTTATCCGACGAAAAGGGACTTAACGTATCGCCCCGAAACGTGAGTTTATCTACCTCGGGACTTGTTCCGAATATGTACCGCTTGGCGGAAGAGGGGTTAGACGTCAATTTAACCGTATCGCTTCATAATCCGTTCGACGAAAAACGCAAAGAACTGATGCCGATAGCGAAGAAGTATAAAGTGAAAGAAATTCTCGACGCCTGCTCGAACTATTTTGAAAAGACGGGCAGGAGATATATATTCGAATATTCTCTCGTCAAAGGGCAGAACGATTCGAAAGCGTGTTCGGACGAGTTGATACGGCTTTTGAAAGGCAGACCGTGTCACGTCAATATAATAAGGCTTAACGCGGTCAAAGAGAAAAATCTCGAAGCGACTTCCGATAAGGTTGCGTACAGATTTGCGGAAACGCTCGAAAAGGGCGGCGTGTCTGCAACGGTCAGGAGGCAAATGGGCGTCGATATAGACGGAGCGTGCGGTCAACTTCGCAGAAAGTTTTTGGAGAAAGGAGAAGAAAAGTTCTGAGTACGGCAAGAATTGTAAAGATACGTTCGGGGAAATACTTTGCGGAAATCGACGGCAAAGTAACGGAATGTACGGCGAAAGGCTCGCTGAAAATCAAAGCGGACGGAATAGTGACGGGCGATTTCGTGACGGTAGAGAACGGAGTTATTACGGGCGTAATGCCGAGAAAGAACAGGCTCTATCGCCCGAACGTTGCAAACGTAGACGTTGTCGCGATAGTCGTCGGCTCGCCGCCCGTTCCCGATTTTTATCTCATCGATAAACTCATAAGCGTGTGTTTTCTGAGCGGAACTGAAGTCGTAATAGTCGTCAATAAACTCGATATAGACGGGGAAATTGCGAAAAAGATTATCGAGAATTATTCGGGCGCGGTCGGGAGAATTTTTCAGGTCTCGGCAAAGACGGGCGACGGCTTGAACGAGTTTTCGGAATACGTCAAGGGCAAGCTCGTGGTTTTGACGGGACAGTCCGCAGTCGGTAAGACTTCCGTTCTGAATAAATTTTTCGGACACGACGGAAGAGTGGGCGAACTCAGCGAAAAGACTAAAAGAGGCAAACAGACTACTACCGTTTCTGAAATTGTGAACGGTGGCGGGGCGAAACTTATGGACACCCCCGGATTTACTTCTCTCGAAATAAGCGTAAAAGCGGAAGATTTGCCCGAGTCTTATCCCGAGTTTATACCCTATCTCGGCAAGTGTCGCTTTACCGATTGTAAACATCTGAAAGAACCCGACTGTATGATTAAACGGGCGGTCGAGGAGGGTAAAATAAATAAAGAACGGTATTTAAGGTATACCGAAATATATAAAGAAGCGAAAGAAGGAAAGAACTATGGAAAGAGAAATTAAAATTGCGCCCTCGATGCTCTCGGCGAATTTTGCGATTATGGGCGAGGAGTTGAAGAGAATAGAAGAGGGCGGCGCGGATATAGTCCACCTCGACGTTATGGACGGAGTGTTCGTCCCGAATATCACGTTCGGAATTAAAATGGTAGCCGACCTGAGAAAACTTACGCGGCTTCCGCTCGACTGTCACCTTATGATTGTTCACCCCGAAAAATACGTCGAGAAATTCGCTAAGGCGGGCGCGGACTATATCACGGTGCATTACGAAGCGTGCGGAGAAGAACTCGGCGACGTTTTAAAACTCATAAAATCGTACGGAGTAAAATGCGGACTCGTCGTAAATCCCGATACGGACATAGAAAAGGCGGAGAAGTATATTCCGCTTTGCGATATGGTTCTGATAATGAGCGTATTCCCCGGATTCGGCGGTCAGAAATTTATATCCGACGTACTTGCGAAATGCGTAAAAGTTCGTAAAATCATCGATGATAACGGATATAATTGTCTTTTGGAGATAGACGGCGGCATAAACGATGAAACTTGCGTTAAAGCGAGAGAGGCAGGTTGCGACGTGTTGGTTGCAGGCAGCGCGGTGTTCGGCGCGAGCGACGTAAAACAGGCAATTTCGGCTTTGAAAAAATAAACAAAATTTTCACAGGAAAACTGTTGTCAAATTCTGTTCGGTGTGCTACAATAGAACAAGAATAATGCAAAAGTAATTTTGCAAAAAAAGGAGTTGGAAATTATGAAGAAATTTTTGAAAGCAATGCTTGCGGCTATGCTTATAGCAATCACCGCTGTTACCGTATGTTCGTGCGGCGTACCGTCTGATCCCGCCAAGGCGAAAGAGAACCTGAAAAAGAACGGCTATGCGGTAGACGATACCGTCGTTACGGCGGCTATTAAAGTTGTTACCCTCGTTCCTTACGGCGCAACTTTCCCCCAAAATATAGTATCTTCTTTGTGGGCAACTAACGCGGATGGCGAAACCGTCTTAATAGTTTACTGCAAAGACGCGGATTCTGCGAAGAAAGTTAATGAGATTTCCAGAAAACTTTACGATGAAGTTAAAAAGAAAGATAAAGAAAACGACACGAAAACCGATATAAGGAGCGGTATGTCCGGCAAAGTAGTTTATATAGGAACGAAAGCGGGCGTCAAAGCGGCAAATTAACGTTTAAATAAAATTAAAATTGCGAGTTTTAACGCTCGCAATTTTTTTATGTCGTTTTTAAATTAAATTTCAAATATCACTACATTTTTTAAACATTGTTATTATTCTTGTTTTCCCCTGTGGGAAAAGTTTTGATTACGATTTATCTGTTGCCGTCACCTTCGGGGAAGGTGGCTCGGCGAGCAATAGTGAGACGAGACGGAAGGGGACAATAAATCACTACTTTTTATTGCTTTGCGTTTTTATCCCCTATCGGCTTGACTTCCATTTCATTCCGTCAACCCACTTCCTGCCTCTTTTGTCGCTTTGCGACATTTCCTCCGCTTCAACGGGGGAATTTACCCCCGAAGGAGGAAGCGAAACGATATGCGTTAAATCGGCTGTGCCAAATGGGAAAGCAAGTATGGTTAGATTTTTTTACTTGAAAACCGACATCCTAAAAGAGACGGGGAGACGAGTTTTATTCTACGAATTTGTAGAGTTCCTTTAAATTCTCGATTTCATAAACGTACGGCACTTCGCTTTCGATTTTCTTGCCGCTTCTGTTTATAAGGCAAGTGTCTATTCCGTTGTTGTTGCCGAGCGGAATATCCGATATGAGCGAGTCGCCGACTATAAGCGTTTTTTCTTTATCGAAATTCGGTATTCCCTTTTCGACTAAGTCGTAGTATTCTTTCTGCGGCTTGGTAACGCCCATTTCGTCGGAAATAAATACGCCGTCTAAAAGCGGATAAAGCCCCGAGATGGAAAGTCGGTTTCTTTGAACCGTCTTCAAGCCGTTCGTGATTATATAATTTCTCATGCCCTTTGATTTGAGGCGGGTAAGAACTTCGACTGTCTCGGGGAAAAGAATGCACGTTTCGGAAAGGTTCTTTTCATATTCTTCGTAAAACTCTTCGGAGTCGAAGTCTACGTTTTTTACCGTTTTGTATTCGTCAAACCTCCCGATGACGACAGAGCGTTTATCTATAAGTCCTTTTGAGAATAAATCCCAACGCTTCTGATTTATGTCGCTGTAAATATCGTAATCGTTTTCGACTGCGGGAACGCCTTTGTCCCGACAGGCTTTCAGAAAACTTTTTTTGCCCGTATTGTAAAAGTCGAACAGCGTATCGTCCGCGTCAAATAAAAAAATATCGTATTTCATAGCCGAATAATACCAAAATTCTCTGAAAAACGCAAGTAAATGTTGACAACGAACAAGAAAAATAATACAATATAAATATGAGTATTTATAGATTGTACCCCGAGACGAAAGACTATATCTGGGGCGGTAACAAATTGAGAGATTACGGCAAGGTATCCGATAAGGATAAAATTGCCGAAAGTTGGGAACTTTCTTTTCATAAAGACGGGCTTACGAAAATTGCGGACGGAAGAACGTTAAAGGAGGTTCTGACGAAAGAAGAACTCGGAACCAACCTTTCTTCGTTCGAAGATTTTCCGACGCTTATAAAACTTATCGACGCAAAGGAGAATTTGTCCGTTCAGGTTCACCCCGACGACGAATACGCCCTGAAAAACGAGGGGCAGTACGGCAAGACCGAAATGTGGTACGTAGTCGATAACGATGAAGGCGCGGGCATTTATCTCGGCTTTAAGGAAGATATCGACAAAGACGCCTTTATGAAAGCGGTTGAAAACGGAACGGTGCTTGATCTTTTAAACTTCTTTCCCGTAAAAAAGGGCGAGTGGTATTTCATAAAGTCGGGAACGGTTCACGCAATCGGAAAAGGCGTTACGGTATGCGAGATTCAGCAAAACAGCAATCTTACTTACAGGGTTTACGATTATAAACGTAAAGGAGCGGACGGCAAAGAAAGACCGCTTCATCTGGAAAAGGCGATAAAAGTAATCAACTTTAAGAAACTCGAAAAACGCTTTACCGACGTAAAGATGAACGGCAGAACCCTTATAGGGGCTTCCAAGTATTTCTCGGCGTATAGTTGCGAGGTAAACGGCGAAAGGGTTTTCGACGTCGGCAAAGGCTCGTTTCTCTCCGTGACCTGTATAGAGGGCGAGGGAAAAGTCGGAGACAACGCGGCGAAACAAGGCGACTCGTTCTTCGTTACGGCGGATAGCGGAAAAACAATACTTACGGGAGATATGAAAGTTATTATGGCGGAAGTGAGAAAGTATTATATCGGCATCGACCTCGGCGGCACGTTTATAAAAGGCGGAATAGTCAACGACCTCGGAGAGGTAATAGTTATGGATAAAACGCCCACCGAGTCGGAAAAGGGCGGCGAGAAAGTTATGGACAACGTTGCGTTCCTCGTTTCGTCGTTGCTCGAAAAAAGCGGAATATCGGGAAGCGATACCGAAGGAATCGGTTTGGGCGTTCCCGGAATGATAGATAGCAAAAACGGTGTGGTTGTATTTTCAAACAATCTTCAATGGCATCATCTTCGCATAGCGGAGGGGTTGACGAAAAGAACGGGGCTTCCGGTATCTATCGCGAACGACGCCAACGTCGCCGCTCTCGGCGAAGCAATGTACGGAGCGGGCAGCGACGTTGACGACAGTATACTTTTAACTCTCGGCACGGGAGTCGGCGGCGGTATTATCGTCGGCAATCAACTGGTCGAAGGTAACAAGTCGGCGGGCGCGGAACTCGGACACATGGTAATCGCTCACGGCGGAGAACAGTGTACTTGCGGAAGAAAAGGTTGTCTCGAAGCCTATGCTTCGGCTACCGCCCTCATAAGAGATACGAAAAGGGCTATGGAAAATCACAAGGACAGCAAAATGTGGGAGATCGGTTCGACCGATAATGTGACGGGTAAGACTGCTTTCGATTATATGAACGACGATAAGTATGCGAAAGAGGTGGTCGATAACTATATCGAAATGCTCGGCTGCGGAATAGCGAACATAGCCAACATATTCCGTCCGCATACCGTTATGCTCGGCGGCGGCGTCTGCGCTCAGGGCGATAATCTGATAAAGCCTTTGCAGAAAGTAGTTGACAGGGAGATATTCGCGGGAAATTTAGGTCCTAAGTGTCCTATCGCAATCGCTAAACTCGGAAACGAGGCGGGCGTTCTCGGCGCGGCGGCTCTTTTGATGAGTAAAAAATAATATTAGGGCTAATTTAACGTCGTTTGTCGATTTTAGCCTTGACAAAGCGGCAAAAATCATATATAATAAAGAAAATTTACAGTAGGGACTATCCCTATAAAAGCGCCGATCGGGCGCGAAGGAACAGGAAATATATGTCTTATTTCAGAATATCGCTTGCAGGCGATCTCGGAAGCGGAAAAAGCACCGTCGGACAGATTTTGCAAAAGAGATTTTGCGCCGACGTGATTTCTATCGGTAAAATTCAAAGAGAAATGGCTGAAAAACTCGGTATGGATACGACCGAGTTCAACCAGTATCAGGAATCTCATCCCGAACTCGACAAAGAACTCGACGACAGTCTTGCCGCTTACGAGAAGAAAGAGGGCAGTTACATTTTCGATTCGCGTATGGCGTGGTACTTCGTGCCGAGCGCGTTCAGCGTTTATCTTAAATGCAATCCCGAAGAGGCGGCGGAAAGGGTGTTGTACGCAAAGCGTATCGACGAAACCTATCAGTCTCCCGAGGAGGCTTTCAAGAGACTGAAAGAAAGGCGGGAGAGCGAAATCCAGAGATATAAAAAGTTTTACGGCGTCGATATAATGAATATGACCAACTACGCTTTGGTTATCGATACGACGGGGAAATCCCCCGAAGCGGTCGCCGAAGAAATTGTTCTCGCGTGGGCGAAAACGCTCAATTTAGAAGAAAACGCCAAAAATTAACAGAGAGGAAATATTATTATGCATTGGGCAGAGAGAATAGCGGAAGAACTTATTAGCGAAAATCCCGACAAGGAGGAATTTTTGTGCGCGGCAGGCACAAGTCCGTCGGGATCGGTTCACATAGGAAATTTCAGAGACGTAGCAACGCCTTTTTTTGTTGTAGAGGCTCTTAAAAGAAAGGGCAAAAAGGCTCGTCTTATGCTTTCGTGGGACGATTTCGACAGACTCAGAAAAGTACCGAAGAATATCGCGGCGATTGCTCCCGATTTCGAGAAATATATCGGTATGCCGTATTGTATGATTCCCGACCCCTACGGGAAATGCGAGTCGTTTGCGGAATACAACGAAAAAGAGTACGAGAAGTCGCTGAAAGAACTCGGAATAGATATAGAATATCGCTATCAGGGCAAAGAATATCGTTCGGGCAGATACGTTGACGGTATCATAACCGCAATGAAGAAGAGAAAAGAGATTTACGATATTCTTATGAAGTACAAAACGCAGGACAGCGACGAGGGCGAAAGGGAAACTTACTATCCTATCGGCGTTTACTGCTCGAAGTGTAACAAAGATTTTACCGAGGTTATATCCTACGACGAAGATAAGGACGAAATCACTTATAAGTGCAAGGTCTGCGGTAACGTAGAGACGGTTAATCTGAGATCTTACCACATGTTGAAACTTATGTGGAAGATAGACTGGCCCATGCGTTGGGGAGTCGAGGGCGTAGACTTCGAGCCGGGCGGTATAGATCACGCGGCTGCTTCGGGGTCTTACGTCGTCGCCAAGGATATCGCGAAGGAAATATTCGGGGTTAAGGCGCCGAAATTCCAACCTTACGGCTGGCTTTCCATTGCGGGCCTCGGAGATATGCACTCTTCGACGGGCAATAATATTACCCCCGCGACCGTTCTCGAGGTTTACGAACCCGAAATGGTAAGATGGCTGTTTGCAAAATACGCTCCGACAGACGGCTTCGCGTTTAACTTTGACGATACGATTATTCGTCATTACAGCGAATTCGACAAAGGACTCGAAGCGGTCAAAAACGGCGAGGCGGACGAATATAACAAAACCGTTTACGAACTTTGTATGATAAACGGGATCAACGTAAAGGCTAAAGTTCCGTTCGGCGTTCTCGCTTCGGTTGCTCCGATAGTCGATTTCAGCCCGCAGGCGGTAAAAGAAATTCTCGCTAAAATAGGCGTTGAGTTCGACGAGAGAGACGAAGAAAGGCTTGAAAGGGTTAAAAACTGGATAACCAAGCATCAGCCGTCGAAAATGTACAAACTTCTTAAAAGCAGAAACGACGAGTATTACGCCACTTTAAACGATGAAGAGAAAGAGGCGATTAAGAAACTCGCGGAATATATCGAGTCGAGAGATTTCGTTGCGGAACAGGAAGTTCAGCAATATCTTTACGGAATAATCAATAAGCCCGAACTTACGAAAAAGGAAAACACCGCTCGTCAGCAAAGATTTTTCGCGGTATTCTACAACGTATTGTTCGGAACGGATAAGGGACCGAGATTATATCTTTTCTTGTCGGCAATCGACAGAAGCAAATATTTAAATCTTCTGAAATTTTAAAATTATGAAGCATATTTTACCTGTAAAAATAGTCGATATGAAAGGCGTGGCGAACGCTGAATCGCTGCTAAAAGAGAAGGCTATACAAATCGGCTTGAACGAAACGGACGTTTGCGAAATGAGCGAGGGTTCGTATATAATTTTAGATTTCGGCAGAGAATGCGTCGGAAGTCTGAGAATATTGACCGCTGCGATCGCAGGGAAAGGAAGAGTGAGAATTCGTCTCGGGGAATCCGTTTCGGAAACCTGTTCCGATATAGGCGACCACAACTCGACGAACGACCACGCAGTCAGAGACTGGGAGTTTAACATTCCTAATTTAAGCGACGAAACGTTTACGGGCAGCGGTTTCAGATTTGCGAGAATCGACCTTTTGGAGAATACGGAACTTCGCCTGAAAAGCGTTTTGTTAGAGGATTGTTCTTACGAAAAAACTTTTGACGGCTCGTTCTCCTGCGACGACGAACTCGTAAACAGGATTTTCGATACCGCGGCTTATACTTTCCGTCTCTGTATTCAGAACGATATGATATGGGACGGAATAAAGAGAGATCGTCTCGTATGGATAGGGGATATACACCCCGAACAAATGACGGCAAACAGCCTTTATTCGGATACTTTTTTCATAAAAAATTCGATTAAGTTCGTACGCGAGCAGACGCCGCTTCCGCTTTGGATGAACAACATTCCCATGTACTCTTTGTGGTGGATAATCAACCTTCGCGACTACTATTTTAAGACGGGCGATTACGAGTTTTTATCTTCGTTCAGAGAGTATCTCAAAGGTCTGATTTCTCAAATAGACGGAGTTATAAAAGAGGACGGCAACACGGCGTTTCCGTTTAACTTTATCGACTGGCCGTCGCACCCCGTAGAAGAGGACGGCAGCGTTAAAGCAAGGGATCAGTACGCGGGAGTACACGCTCTCACGGTATGGGCATTAAAATCCGCGAAGGAGATTTTCAAGGTGCTTGAAGAGGACGATAAAATCATAGTTTCGTCTCTCGTAAAACTTTCTAAAATTTCCCATACTGTCGAGAAATATAAGCAAATTTCCGCAATCAGACTCATCTCGGGCGAGGGCGATGAAAAGGACGTAAAACTTATCCTTAACGGAGGCGCGAAAGGTCTTTCCACGTTTATGTCTTATTACATTTTGTCTGCGGTTGCGACGAGGGGTCACGGCAAAGAGGCTCTTTCGATGATGAAAGAATACTACGGCAAAATGCTCGACCTCGGAGCGACAACTTTCTGGGAAGATTTCGATATTTCGTGGGCTGAAAACGCGGGTAGAATAGACGAGATGCCGATAGAGGGCAAAGTCGATATTCACGCCGAGTACGGAGACTTCTGTTACAAAGGTTTCAGACACAGTTTCTGCCACGGCTGGTCGAGCGGAGTCGTTCCGTTCCTCGTGAGAATCATCGCGGGTATCAACGAGACCGCGGTGGGCGGCAAAGAGTTGACTATTAAACCTTGCCTTTCGGGGCTTAAAAAAGTTGACGTCGTTTATCCGACTGTAAACGGCAACGTCAAGGTTAAAATAAGAGACGTTGACGGAAACGTCAAAGTGGACTACGAAGCCCCCGACGGCGTTAAGATTATATTATAAACAGAGCAAGGGAACGGCATTAAAACTTCAAAATATGACGGCGTTACGCGCCGACTTTCCGGAAACCGACAAAATTTTCGAGAAAAACGGCGGCGTATATGCCGTTTTTTTTATTATAACATTATATAACCCCGAAAAAAACTTGAAAAAAAACGCTTTTTATGATACAATAGAACGGTATAATTTTTAAAAGGGGCGATTTGCCCGAACGGAGGAAAAATGGCACATACCGATTATAACTCGCAGGATATAAAAATCCTCGAAGGGCTGGAAGCGGTAAGAGTAAGACCGGGAATGTACATCGGTTCGACGGGACCGAAAGGATTGCATCATATTTTATGGGAGATAGTGGATAACGCGATAGACGAAGCGGCTAACGGTTATGCCGACAAAGTCGAGGTCGTTCTTTATAAAGACGGCAGCGTTTCGGTAGAGGATAACGGAAGAGGAATACCGACGGATATTCATAAGCAAGCGGGGGTTTCGGGCGTTCAGGTCGTATTTACCCAACTTCACGCGGGCGGTAAATTCAATAACGACAATTATAGTTTTTCGGGCGGTTTGCACGGAGTAGGCGCGTCGGTTACGAACGCCCTTTCGGAATGGCTCGAAGTAGAGGTATACAACAAAGTCGTATACAAGATGAGATTCCACAGTTATTACGACCCAAGCCGTAAAAAGGTGATCTCGGGCGAACCCGTCGCCCCGCTTGAAAAGACGAAAATCAAGACGGACAAGCACGGAACTTTCGTAAGGTTCAAACCCGACGCAAAAGTGTTTGAAACTGTGGAATTCAATCTCGAAACTATTGCGAAAAGGCTCAGAGAACTTGCCTTTTTAAACAAGGGTATAACCATAAAACTCACCGACCTCAGAGACGACGATAAGTTTTACAGTAAGACCTTCAAATACGACGGCGGACTTGTCGATTACGTTTTGTACCTCAACGAGGGCAAGCAAAAATTATACGATTTACCCGTCTACGCAAAAACGGAAAGAGACGGCATACTGATAGAATTTGCCATACAGCATACCGACAGTTATACGGAGAGCGTTTTCTCGTTCGTCAACAACATTCCGACGCCCGAGGGCGGCACTCACGAAGTCGGCTTTAAGTCGGGCGTGACAAGGATCTTAAACGACTACGCGAAGTCGAATAATCTCGTCAAGGAAAAAGATCTTTTTTTTACGGGCGAAGATTTCCGAGAGGGAATGACGGCTATTATTTCCGTAAAGATGAAAAACGTCGAGTTCGAAGGGCAGACTAAGACCAAACTCGGAAACCCCGAAGCGAAAAGCGCGGTTGAAAGCGCGACGGTCGAAGAACTCGACAAACTCATTAAAAACAAGAAGAACAAGCAGATATTCGACGCGATGATAAGAAAGGCTGTCGGAGCGGCTAAGGCGAGAAACGCCGCGAGACACGCAAAGGAAGTCGCGAGAGCAAAGAGCGGAGCGGACAGCGCGAAACTTATCGGCAAACTCGCTTCCTGTTCGAGTAAAAAAGCCGAACTCAACGAAGTATTTATTGTAGAGGGCGACTCGGCAGGCGGTAGCGCGAAGCAGGGCAGAGACAGGCAGCATCAGGCTATTCTGCCGCTGAGAGGCAAACCTCTTAACGCCGAAAAGAAGAGAATAGAAGAGGTGCTTAAAAACGAGGAAATTCGTACGATAATAAGCGCGCTCGGCACGGGTATCGGCAACGATTTCAATATAGCAAACCTCAATTACCATAAAGTAATAATTCTTTCCGACGCCGATCAGGATGGCGCGCATATAAGGGCTATCCTGCTTACGTTCTTCTTCAGATATATGAAGCAACTCGTACAGGACGGTCACGTTTATATCGGAATGCCGCCGCTGTATAAGGTTTACAAAAAAGACGTTACCGTATACGCTTACGACGACAACGAATTGCAGAAGGCGATAGACAAGGTTGGCAGAGGCTATCAACTTCAAAGATACAAAGGTCTCGGAGAAATGAATCCCGAACAACTTTGGGATACCACTATGGACCCGCAGAAGAGAGTTCTGATGCAGGTTACCATAGAGGACGCCGCAGAGGCTGAAAAACTCATAACGACGCTTATGGGCGACGACATCGACGGGCGAAAAGCGTATATCGCCGAACACGCCGATTTCAATAAAGAAGACTCGTTTATGAACAAGGTAAACGTATAAGGAGGACGAAAGATGGCAGAAGAAATAAAAGATTCGATTATTACGAGTCCTCTCGAAGACGTATTGCACAATTCGATGATACCCTACGCGGAGTACGTTATATTAGACAGGGCTTTGCCGAGGGTAGAGGACGGACTTAAACCCGTACAGAGAAGAATTTTGTATTCTATGTACGAGCAGGGAATGACTCCCGACAAGGGTTACAAAAAATCCGCAAGGGTAGTCGGCGACTGTCTTGCAAAATACCACCCGCACGGCGATACTTCGGTATACGACGCGATGGTCAGGCTCGCTCAGCCTTATAATATGCGTATGACGCTCGTTGACGGACACGGAAACTTCGGCTCGATAGACGGCGACAGCGCGGCGGCTATGAGGTATACGGAAGTCAAGTTGCAACCGCTCGCTCTCGAACTCGTTACCGATCTCGACAAAGACACGGTAAACTGGTCGCTTAACTTCGACGACTCTTTAAAGGAACCCGATACTCTTCCGGGAAGATTTCCGAATCTTCTCGTAAACGGCGCGACGGGCATAGCGGTAGGTTTGGCGACGAATATTCCTACGCATAATCTCGCGGAAGTAATCGACGGAGTAGTCGCGTATATCGACAACCCGAAAATATCTCTCGACGAGATGATGAAGATAATAAAAGGACCCGATTTCCCGACGGGCGGTTACATAATTGCGGGCAGCGAACTCAGAACGGCTTACGAGACGGGTAAGGGCAAGATTGTTTTGAGGGCGAAGATAAACGTCGAAGAGTCCGATTACGGAAAGAAGAACATAGTCATTACCGAACTTCCTTATCAGGTAAACAAGGCTCAACTCCTTAAAAAAATAGCGGATTTACAGGAAGAGAACAAAGAGGCTCTCGCAGGCATCGCCGATATTGCCGACGAGTCCGACAGGTCGGGAATGAGAGCGGTTATAAGGATAAGAAAAGACTATAACCCTCAGCCTATTTTAGACTTCCTCTTCAAATATACGCAACTTCAATGTTCGTACGGCATAAATATGGTGGCGATAGCGAACGGCAAACCTAAACTTATGGGCCTTTTGGAGATAATCGATTATTACGTCGATTATCAGGTAAACATCATAGTCAGAAGAACCCGTTACGATTTAAACAAGGCGAAAGAAAGGGCGCATATATTAGAAGGTCTTATAATCGCCGTCAACGATATCGACAGGGTTATCAAGATAATCAAAACCTCGCCCGATACGCCGACGGCAAAGGCTAATTTAAGAGAGGCTTTCGCTCTTTCCGATAAGCAGGCTCAGGCTATCCTCGATTTGAGGCTTGCGAGAATTACAAAACTCGAAGTCAACAACCTTAAAGAGGAACTCGAAAACCTCAAAAAACTCATCGCCGAACTTCAGGCGATTCTCGACAGCAAGAAGTTGCAGAAGTCGGTCGTCAAAAAGGAGATACTTGCCATACGCAAGAAGTACAGAGACGACAGGCGTTCGATAATAGTAAATACCGCCGACGAGATTAAATTCGGAAAGACGACCGAAGAGAAGTACATCGACGACATAGTTGTCGGTTATAATCTGAACGGCGTTATAAGAAAGGTTAAGGCTAACGTCTACAAGAAATACGCGAAGAATACTACGCCTAATAAAGCGGAATTATTCGACTTTAAGGTTGAAACCGATACGGCTCACACCTTGTTTACGTTTACAAACCTCGGTAATTGTTATAAGATAGACCCCGAGGCTATACCCGAGGCAAGCGGCGCGATGAGCGGCGGCGTTAAGTTCAATCAACTTATCAAAAACGCCGAAAAGGGAGAAGTTCCCGTCGCAATGTTCGGCGTGAACGAGAGCGAATTCCCTGAGACGAATCTTTACTTCTATACGAAACTCGGAATGATAAAATACACTCCGTGGAGCGAATACGACGTCAAAAAGAGTGTATTTCAGGCTATCAAACTCAAAGAGGGAGACGAACTCTTCAAGGTCGAGGAGGAAATTCCCGACTCCGACTTCTTCTTTGCGAGCAAAAACGGCTATTGCCTTAACTGTTCGGATGCGATACCGCAGCAACTCAGAGTATCGGGCGGCGTAAAGAGTATGGACCTCGAAGACGGAGACAGTCTGATAACCGCTACGCAGATTAAGAAAGACGCAGATTATGAAGTTGTTGTGGCGACAACGTTCGGAACGTTCAAGAAAGTAGATCTCGGCACGATAGGAAAACTCGCGAGAGCGAGAAAAGGCGTAAGGCTCGTAGACGTCGGCAGCGACGGCAAAGAGAGCGCGCTTCTCGCAACGCCTGTCGAAGATGGCGAGAACGTATTGCTTTTGTGCGAGGACGAAAACGGCAACGTAATGCACGCAGACTCCGACGATATGTTCTCGGAGAGCAGAACGACCAAGGGTAAAACTCTTCCGTCGCTCGGAATATTCCGCGCGAAAGGGGTGTATTCCTTTCGCCCGCTCGTCCCGAAGAAATAACGTAGCGGATAAAGAAACGAAAGACGAAGAGTATACGGAAAAAGCGACAGAGATTGTTGAAATGGAAAAGACCAGAGCGGATATTTTAATCGAAAAATCAAAAACGAATTACGAGTCGGCGGTAAAGATTATAGCCGACGTATACGACAACGTGTTCTGTAAAGACGGAACGTTCAGATACGACAAGAGGTATTTGCTTGCGGAATACGACAAATACCTTCAAGCCGTGCTTATAAAACTTTGCGTTCCCGACAGGTTTAAACCCGACGAAATGCGGTTTATCGAAAACATTTCCGATTACGGAAAACTCGTAGAGGGTACGGACTACACGCTTTTTGCGGACTGCGTTAAGGATATGAGCGACAGGCTCGTGTCGAGAGCGGAGGAGCAACTCAAAGAAGTTCCCGTATGCTTTAAACTCGTAGGAGCGGTAGACAGCGGTAAAAACTCGGGACTAACGAAGTTGCTTTTAGATTACACGATTAAAATCGCGTTCAATCTGAAACTTATAGACCCGTCGGCAAACGTAAAAGACAACTCGGACGTAGTAGGCGCTTTGAGAAGCGTGTACGCGTTTGCAAGAGGTAACGGCATCAATTTAAAATAAGCGTGAGGCGGCGGTTATGAAAATAATCATTGTGGGCGGCGGAAAGGTCGGAAAGACAATTCTCGAAAGTCTGCTCAGAGAAAAACACGAAATAGTCGTGATCGATAACGACCCGTCGGTAGTGGGACAGGTAACGAATACTTACGACGTCATGGGCGTATGCGCGAACGGTACGGACTACGAAAAACTCATCGAGGCGGGCGCGGATAAAGCGGACTTGTTTATCGCAGTAACAGGCTTAGACGAACTCAATATGCTTTCTTGCTTCGCGGCTAAAAAAATCGGAGCGAGGCACACCGTCGCGAGAATAAGAAATTCGGAGTACAATACTTCGAGTTGGGATTTTATGAAAAAACAACTCGAAATATCCATGGCGATAAACCCCGAAAAACTCGCCGCGGAGGCAGTGTACAATATTTTAAAACTTCCGTCCGCGACAAAGGTAGAAACGTTTACCGCGAGAAGTTTCGAAATGATAGAAATTGCCGTCAGAAAAGGTTCGCTTTTAGACGGTATAAGCCTTATGGAACTCAGAAAAAAATGCCCCGAAAAATTTCTCGTATGCGTATTGTTAAGAGGCGAAGAGGTGTTTATTCCGAACGGTAATTTCGTCGTCAAAGAGGGCGATAAAATCGGCGTAATGGCGACGAACAACGACGCTCACAGGCTTCTGAGACTCTTCGGTTTCTCGCAAAAAGAAGCGAAAAATATACTTATAATAGGAGCGAGCAAAGTATCGTTATATCTCACCGAAATGCTCCTCAAAGGTCATAACACCGTAAAAATTATCGAGAAAGACCCCGAAAAGTGCGAAGAAATCTGCGAGAAACTATCATCGAAAGTCACCGTAGTAGAGGGCGACGGAATGTCCCGTGAAATACTTTTAGAAGAAGGAGTCGAAAACGTGGACGCTCTTCTTGCCTGCACGAACAGAGACGAGGAGAATATTTTAATATCGTTTTACGCTCTTTCTAAAAAAGTGTCTAAGGTAATCGCCAAGGTAAACAGGAACGAATTGTCGCTTATATCCGAAAATCTTGGGCTTGAAACGACTTTTTCGCCTAAAAACGTAGTGGCGGACACTCTCGTGAGATACGCGAGAGCGATAAGCAACAGCGAGGGCAGTAAGGTCGAAACTCTTTACAGTCTGTTCGGCGGGAATGCGGAAGCCCTTGAATTTGTCGTTACGTCCGACTTCAAGTATACCGACGTGCCGCTCAAACGGCTGCAAACGAAAGATAACGTGCTTATTGCGGGTATAATCCGTCAGGGGCAGGCGATGATTCCGGGCGGCGACGACTTTATAAAGTGCGGCGATAACGTAATCGTAATAGCGAAAGGTGAAAGGCTTTGCAACCTCTCGGATATAGTAAAACATTGACGACGGGTGAGTTATGAATTACAGAATGATATTTTCTACGACGGGAAAGGTAATAGTAGCGATAGGGTTACTACTCGTTTTACCCCTTGTCGTGGCGTTTATATACGGCGAATGGCGTTGCGCTATGGCGTTCGGAATAACGATAGGCGGCTCGCTTTTAATCGGCGGTTTTCTCATGAAACTGTTGCAGCCGAAAAATATGGTTTTCTTCTCGAAAGAGGGGTTTATAACCGTCGCTATCTGTTGGATAGCCGCTTCGCTCGTGGGGGCTGTTCCGTTTATGATAAGCGGCGAGATTCCTACGTTTGCGGACGCTGTTTTCGAGATTGTCAGCGGACTTACGACGACAGGCGCTTCGGTAGTTCCGACTGTCGAAAATTTATCGCGTTCCGTTCTCTTCTGGAGGTCGTTTTCGCATTGGATAGGAGGAATGGGCGTTATAGTGTTCGTGATGGCGGTAACTTCGAGAGCGCCCGACCGTTCGATGCATATATTAAGAGCGGAGATGCCGGGGCCAATAGTCGATAAACTTGTGCCGAGGTCAAAAGATACCGCTAAAATCCTGTACCTTATATATATGGGAATGACTATAGCGTTGATAATAGCGTTGCTTTTATGCGGTATGCCCTTATTTGACAGTATTGTTCACGCGTTCGGTACGGCGGGGACGGGAGGTTTCGGAATTAAGTCCGACAGTATCGCGGGATATTCAAAAGCTGCTCAATGGGTTATAACCGTAGGGATGTTCTTGTTCGGCGTAAACTTTAACTTATATTATCTGATTTTGATTAAAAAATTCAAATCTGCGATAAGAAGTCAGGAATTGTGGGTATATTCGGGCTTGGTTGTCGGTTCGACGTTTATCATTGCGTTTAACATTTTAAACTTATGCTCGAATTTCGCGGAGGCGTTGAGATTATCTGCGTTTCAGGTTTGTTCGATTATTTCAACGACGGGTTATTCTACAACGAATTTCGACCTGTGGCCGTCTCTTTCAAAAACGATTCTATTGCTTCTTATGTTCTCGGGCGGTTGCGCGGGTTCTACCGCGGGCGGAATCAAGGTTTCGAGGCTCGTCATTATGTGGCGTACCGTTAAACGCGATTTGAAAAAGGCTCTTCATCCGCGCACGGCGAGCGTAGTAAAATTCGAGGGCAGAAGAGTTGACGAGGATACTATAAGCGGAGTATCGAATTACTTTTTGATTTACGCATTCTTGTTTATAATTATTCTGTTACTTCTTTCGCTCGACCCGTATTGTGGTTTTATTCAGAATAGTACTTTTTTAAGCGTTTTCGAGACTAATTTTACGGCGACGCTTACTTGTTTCAACAACGTCGGACCGGGATTCGGAGTGGTAGGACCTATATACGGCTTTGCAAATTACAGTTGGTTTTCAAAAATAGTATTGTCTTTTGCAATGCTTTTGGGAAGACTCGAGATTTATCCGCTGCTGCTTACGATTATTCCGTCAACATGGATAAAAAAGTAAAACGAGGTTTATGATATGGCTGACTTAAGAAAGTCGTTAAACGAAATTAAATATTTTCTTCTCGACCTTGACGGTACTGTATACCTCGGCGATAAACTTATCGGCAAAATGGACGAAACTTTAAACGAAATCAGAAACGCGGGCAAGAAAATCGTATTTCTTACGAATAATTCCTCGAAAAGCGTCGATAGTTACGCCGAGAAATTGAAGAGAATGAAACTCTTTAAAAACGGCGACGAGATATGCACTTCGGGAATAGCGACGGCGAGATTTTTGGCGGAAAAGAGAAATGGTAAAAAGGTTTACCTTTTAGGCACGGAAAGTCTTAAAAGAGAATTTAAAGCGGAAGGTATCGAACTCACGGATAAATGCGACGCGGATATATGCGTCCTTGCATACGATACCGAGTTGACCTATAAGAAATTATGTCTTTTTACCGATAATCTGAGAAAGGGCGCGGAGTATATTGCCACGCACCCCGATATAAATTGTCCGTCGGAAACAGAACCCGTACCCGACGTCGGGGCGTTTATCGAAATGATACGCTGTTCCACGGAAAGAGTTCCCGACATAATAATGGGCAAACCATATACTTATTTCGGCGAATATCTGGAAAACGAATATAATTCCAAAAAAAACGAGTTCGTTATGGTCGGAGACAGACTTTATACGGACATTGCGTTCGGCGTAAACTGCGGTTTCCACACCATTTTCGTTTTATCGGGCGAGGGTACTTACGATATGTTGAAAACTACCGAGAAAAAGCCCGAATTCGTTATGGATTCTCTCAACGAAATAATAAAGTATTTGTGACATATTATATACTGTTATGAAAATTGTAGATTATAAGGTTATAAACGAAAAGTTTAAAACAAAAAAGGACTTGCTTGCCGAAGATAAGCGGTTTTTGTTGGAACTCAACGAGATTGCGGACGAGATAAACTCGGGAGCGGCGGAGAGACCTATCGTTTTATTGTCGGGACCTTCGGGTTCGGGCAAGACAACGACGGCAGCATTGCTCCATAAGTTGCTCGAAAAATACGGAAGAAAGTCAAGAGTTATCTCTCTGGATAATTATTTCAAAAGCATATCGAAGTCGCAACTTACGAAAGTCGATCTCGAATCGCCTCAGAGAGTGGACTCGAAACTTTTGTCCGAGCATATCGCGAAAATCGCCGCTTGCAAAGAAATAGAATTGCCGACTTTCGATTTCCTGAATACGAAGAACGTGAAATCGGGCGAAAAGTTTAAGCGTAAACCGAACGAAATAGTGATTTTCGAGGGCATACACGCTTTAAATCCTGACGTTGTCAATTACCTCGACGAAAAAACCTTTAAGATTTACGTCAGCGTAAGGACGAGGCTCGAAATAGACAGTTATATAATTCACCCGAAATATCTGAGACTTATCCGAAGGATTTGCAGAGATATACGATACAGAGGAAGAAGCGCGGAAGAGACGGTGAAGTATTTTCCGAGCGTAGAAAGAGGCGAAGAACTTTACGTCGCTCCGTTTAAAAACAGAGCGGACGTTTCCCTCGATACTTTTATCGCTTACGAACCGAAAATATTCAGAAACGACGTCTACGACTTTATCGGTGAGTCCTCGGACGACGTAATTATAAACAGACTGAAAGATATTCTTTCGCATTTTGAAAAAACGGACGATTCCATCGTTCATAAGTACTCCCTTATAAGAGAATTTATCGGCGAAAAATAATAAAAAACGCGACCGACCCGTAAATTAAGGGTCGGTCGCGTTTTCGGAAAATGATTTAACGTCGGTTTTTAACCTTAACTCGATTAGCCGTTCGCTTCGTCGTAGTCCTCTTCTTTTTGTTGCTTGCAGTTTTTAGCCATTTCGGTTACTTTGCTTTTTATTTGTTCCTGACTGTCTTTGACTAACTTTCTCGCTTTGTAAGAGTTGGCAATAATAAGCGCTCCGCCTATCATACCGAGTACGAGTCCGCACGCAAAATTTTTATCCATATTTTTCTCCTTTAGACGGTCGTTTACAAGATTTAAGTATTTGCAAGCGATCCACGCCGTTTAGCCGAGAGAGATTCGAACCCCATCAAGCCTTAAAGTCGCCTTTTTTGCCCCTTGCGGCAAATCTTTGTTTGAAGTACGGCAAGTACGTCGGCACAAACCTTTACCACAATGGTCTAAAAAATACGACTTTAAGGTGCGAAGCATTTTAACGGCGATAAATTTAGGAAAATCAAGGCAAACGAACGCCGTAATACTTGCCGTATTACAAGAGAGTTTAACGCCGATTTTACAAATTTTGCACCGTTAAAACTTGATTAGTTCAACTCACTAACGGCTAACCGTTTCCGGGATATATCGGCAAGTCGAAAAATCCCGAGCATACTTCCTGCGTGTATTCCTGACAGGGCGGTATGGTTGCGTAGCCGTAGGACGGAACTAACAGTTCGACCGTCATAACGACTTTCATTATTATCGTCACGCAGCACGAAACCGTAAAGGTCGCCGTGTCGGCATATACGCCCTCGGGCGCCACTATAGATACGACCGAATTGATTCTGTAAGGAATAATCGACGGTTCGGGTATGTACATAACTATATCCGTATCGAACGAGACGGACGACGTCGCTGTTCCCTGTACTCCGTTGGCGTCTGTGTAAACGACTTCCATAGGAACGGTAACTGTTGCCTGCACGCGCCCGAAACGCTCTCTGTCGGGAAGACGGTCTACCGTAACGTTCGTCAGAACGCCTTCGTTACCTATGCTTCTCGCGCTTAAAAACGTAAGCGGATACGCGGGATTTGCAGGGTTGAAATTCGTAAGCGCGAGAGTTATTCCCTCTTCCTGCGTCTGCCTTATGCAGGCGTCAAACACTTTCTGAGCCTCCACGCATACTTTTTCACACAGCCCGTTTACAGGATTGCCGTTTATTCTGCCGGGGCATCTGTCGGATGCGTTGTTTGTAAAGAACGACATATTAAACCTCCTTAAACGCTCTCAGTTTAATATATGCCGCAAAAAGTATAAAATGTGTAAAGTAAACCTTTATCGCCAATACGGGACGTCGGGGCGCCGTCCCCTACGATTGTTAAAAATATGTGTCGCACGCTTGACTATTTCAATTATTTTTGAAAGAAAAACCCTGTTCGGGACGTCGGAGCGACGTCCCGAAAAAAAACACTAAAAATTACATTGTTTTCGTTTTTGTTAAATACATCTATTTATTGAGTTTCGTTGTAGGGGACGGCGCCCTCGACGTCCCGAAAAAAATTGCAAAAAAAAAGATACCCGACTCCGCTCGTTCGGATACCTTATTTTATTAAATTCGACAGTTTTACGAAGTCGGCGGTCGTTAAAGTTTCGCCCCTTACAAGCGGATTGTCGGATATTTCAGACACTATTTGCTCCGCTTCACTCCTTTTAAAGCCAAACGAATTCATAAGATTATTGCAAAGAGTCTTTCTCCTGCTCGAAAAGGCGGCTCTTACCGCCGCGCGGTATTTCTCGTAGTCCACTCCTTCATATTTGTTTCTGTCGATAACTATCCGTACAACCGCAGAGTCTACGTTAGGGGCGGGATAGAACATATTCCTGCCTATCCTCATAACTTTCTCGGCCGTTCCCGAAACGTCGATACCCGCGGTAATCGCTCCGTATTCTTCCGTTCCCGCCTTGGCGCACAGCCTGTCTGCGACCTCTTCCTGAACGGTTACGGTTATACTCTTCACCGTTTTTGATTCTTCTATGAATTTCATAAGAATCGGCGTGGTTATGTAATAAGGCAGGTTTGCGACCACACAGTAATTTTCGCCTGCAAGTTCGTCTATTTCCGCCGTTTTCATTTTCATTATATCCTTGAAAATAATCTCGGCGTTTTTATAGTCGGCAAGAGTTTCCTTTAAAACGGGCTTTAAATTTTCGTCGATTTCAAAGCCTATTACCCTTTTCGCCTTTCTTGCGATAGCCGCCGTAAGCGTACCGCCTCCGCAACCTATCTCAACCACCGTATCGGCTTCGGTTACGCCCGATTTCGCAACGATATTGTCGAGAAGATTATCGTCGATAAGGAAATTCTGCCCGTATCTTTTATTGAAATGAAAATCGTTCTTTTTAAGAACTTCCTTTACGCCCATCAACTGTCCTTTATAAATGCTCTGACTTTAAGCGGAATATCCGCATTTTTTGCCACTTCCCTGCACTTTTCGACCTCTTCTTCGCCGATGCAGTCGACAACCGAAAACGTAACGTACATTCCTCTTGCCTTGCATTTTTTTGCAAAATCGATAAGAGCCTCATAGGCGTCCTCGCCGAACACGGGACGACACAAATCGAAGTATTTATCGGCGGACGAGGCGTTTAAACTCACGTTTACCTTGTCTACCGCGGTCGCAAGTTCTTCGGTAATATCCCTTCCGTTTATGATATTGCCCTGACCGTTTGTATCGAGCCGAACGATATACCCTCTCGCTTTGAGTTCTCTGCCTATCTTTACGAGTTCCTTAAATCTGAACGTCGGCTCGCCGAAACCGCAAAAGACAATTTCATCGTAGTCCATATCGTCTATGGAATCCAAAACCTCTTCGCTCGTCGGCTCCTTGGAGAGCCACAACTTATTGCCGTAATAGGCGTCCTTGCCGTTCCTTACGCAAAAAGCGCAGTCGTTGGAACACCTGTTCGTAAGGTTGATATAAAGTTTTCCGTCAAGTTCGTAAACTATTGTATCCATTTTATACCCTGTAAAACCTCTTGAAGTTCTCCTCTGTGATTTTTTCCGCTTCTTCCGCAGAGACGCCTTTAATATCGGCTATTTTCTTGCAGATAATCGGTATTCTCGACGGGTCGTTCACCGTTCCTCTGAAAGGTTCGGGCGAAAGATACGGCGAGTCCGTTTCGGTCAGTATTCTGTCAAACGGAATACTTCTCACGATTTCGTCTTTTTTTGCGTTTTTAAAGGTTATCACGCCGCCGAACGAAAAATACGCTCCTAATCTCAGATACTCTTCCGCTATCTCCTCGCTTTCCGAATAGCAATGCATCAGAAAGCCGTTTTTCAAAAGAGTTTTTCTGTTTTTCAAAAAGTCAAGCGTTTTTTGGCAGGCGTTTCTCGAATGGACGACGAACGGTTTTCCGCAATCGTCGGCAATTTCCATTTGTCTCTCAAACGCCCTCGCCTGCTCCTCTTCGGTCGATTTATTCCAGTAAAAATCGAACCCGATTTCGCCTATTCCCACGCATTTTTTATGCGAAGATAACTCTATTATCGTATTTTCGGTTTTTTCGTCGAACGTTCTCGCCTCGTCGGGGTGAACGCCCGCCGTAAAGTATATTTCGTCGTGCTTTTCGCTTAATTCCTTCGATTGAACTGAGGAAATCAGGTCAAACCCCGAATTTACGATAAGTCTTACGTTGTTTTCTATACACTTTTTTACTATGCTCTCCGTTTCGCCGCAGTATTTGGCGTCGGTAAGGTGAGCGTGCGCGTCCGAAAACATTATCTTACGGTCGCTCCGTCGGGTATTTCGTTGTTTTCGGGTGATACTACGCAGACTTTACCGTCTTTTTCGGCGCACAATATCATTCCCTGACTTTCGACTCCGCAGAGTTTTGCGGGCTTTAAGTTGCTTACCAAAACCACCTTTTTGCCCAAAAGTTCCTCGGGTTTATAATAGTCGGCAATTCCGCTCGCGACCGTTCTCGTCTCGTCCCCGACTTTCAAGGTTAGTTTGAGCAGTTTTTTCGATTTTTCCACTTTTTCGCAAGCGGTAACCGTAGCGGTCTTAAACTCCACTTTCATAAAGTCGTCGATAGTTATCTCTTCGGCTTTTTTCCCGGTCGCTCCTTCCGCTTTTTTCTCGGCTTTCGCCGCGTATTTTTGCTTTATCTCCTCGGCTTTTTTCGATATTTCGTCGGGGTCGAGTCTCGCGAAAATAATCTCCGCGTTTTTCTCCACGACGTTGCCGTCGGGGTATAAACCGAACTCGCCCAAAGCCGCGTACTCTCTCTCTTCGCAGTTTATCTGTTTAAGTATTTTCGCCGAAGTTTCAGGCATAAACGGAGACAAAAGCGAAGAACATATCGCTATCGTTTCGGTAAGATTGTATAAAACCTCTTTAAGTCTCGGAAGTTTCGTCGGGTCTTTCGCAAGCGACCACGGCATCGTTTCGTCAACGTATTTGTTCGCCCTGCGAAGGGTCGTAAATATGCAGTCTATCGCGTCCGCTACTCTGTAATCGTCCATAAACGAACAGACTTTTTCATAAGTTGACGCGACGGTATTTTTAAGGTCGTCGTCCACGGGGTCGGTTACTCCGCTTCTCTCGACAACACCGTCGAAATACTTTTCGCTCATCGAAACCGTTCTCTTTACGAGATTGCCGTAAACGTTGGCGAGTTCGCCGTTGATTTTATCGGTCATTAACGACCAACCTATAAGTCCGTCGTTGTCGTACGGCATACTGTCTAAAACGTAGTATCTCACGGCGTCCGTTCCGTAAACGGAAACGAGGTCGTCGGCATACATTACGTTGCCTTTCGACTTCGACATTTTACCGCCGTCCTGCAAAAGCCACGGGTGTCCGTAAACCCTCTTCGGAAGAGGCAGACCCAAAGCCATAAGGAATATAGGCCAGTATATCGTATGAAATCTTATTATATCCTTGCCGATTATATGAACGTCGCAAGGCCAGCACTCGTCGAAAAGTTCCGAACTGTTTCCGTCAACGTCGTAGCCGATACCCGTAATGTAGTTCGTCAACGCGTCAAGCCAGACGTAAACGACGTGTTTAGGATCAAAATCTACGGGAATACCCCACTTAAACGAAGTCCTCGATACGCAAAGATCCTGAAGCCCCGGTAAAAGGAAATTGTTCATCATCTCGTTTTTACGGGAAACGGGATAAATAAAGTCGGGATGAGAGTTTATATAATCGATAAGTCTCGGAGCGTACTTACTCATTTTGAAGAAATACGCCTCCTCGTTCGCCTTTTTGACCTCGCCGCCGCAGTCAGGACATTTGCCGCCGACAAGTTGACTTTCGGTCCAGAACGATTCGCAAGGCGTGCAATACCACCCTTCGTATGAACTCTTATATATGTCGCCCTGCTTATAGAATTTGTCGAATATCTTGCGAACCTGTTTTTCGTGATACTCGTCCGTCGTTCTGATAAATTTATCGTAGTCCACGTTTACGCATTTCCAGACGGCTTTTATCTCGTCCGAAACGGCGTCGACGTATTCTTTCGGCGTTTTCCCGAACGCCTTTGCCTTCTCCTCTATTTTCTGACCGTGTTCGTCCGTTCCGGTCTGGAAAAAGACGTCGTAGCCCTGCTTCTTCTTAAATCTCGCGATACTGTCCGCAAGTATCGCCTCGTAAGTATTGCCGATATGCGGCTTGGAAGAAGTATAGGCTATCGCCGTCGTGATATAGTATTTTTCTTTCATAGTAATTATATTATATAATAATTTCCGAGAAAAGTAAAACATAAAAAGGCATTTTACCGCATAACTTGTACCATGAATTTAATTTTCACGATAATTTTTCTCGTTTCGGTAGCGGTATTCGCGGTTTTCTCGCCCGACGGAGTCTTGAAAGCCGTGACCGACGGCGGCAAAAAGGCGGTTGCTTTGTCCGTAAATTTAATCGCGATTTATTCGGTATGGTCGGGAATTTTGCAAATAGCCGAGGAGTCGGGACTGATTAAAAAATTATCGAAAAGGCTTTCGCCGCTTTTAAAACGGTTGTTCAAAAACCCCGACGAAAAAACGACGGAATACCTATCCGTAAATATCGGCGCGAATATGCTCGGAATGGGCGGCATAGCGACTCCTGCGGGAATCTCCGCCACGAAGAGGCTTTGCGACTCGGGAAATTACGACGGAGCGAACAGGCTGTTCGTACTCGCTTCGACGAGTTTACAGATTATTCCGACGACGGTTATCGCCCTTCGTCAGACCTTCTCCTCAGCCGCTCCCGCCGTGATTTTTCTGCCGTCTCTCCTCTCTTCTCTCGTCTGTACCGCCGTCGGACTTGCCCTTTCGTTTATTTTCGGAAAAAGATGAAATTCGTATCTCTCGTTATCCCGATAGTTTTTTTGCTTGTAACGATTTTCGCGCTTTTCAAAAAGGTGAAAATTTACGATTCGTTCGCTAAGGGAGCGGCGAAAGGACTGCCTACCGTCTACTCCGTTTTTCCTTATCTCGTCGCCATTTTCGTAATGACCGAATTGTTTTCGCAAAGCGGGATTTCCGATAAATTCATAGCGTTAATTTCGCCCGTTTTCTCATTTCTGAAAATACCGTCGGAAATCGCTCCGCTCGTCGTTTTAAAGCCGTTTTCGGGAGGGGGAAGTCTTGCGATGCTCAGCGATATTTACGAAAAATACGGCGTTGACAGTTTTATTTCTCTATGCGCTTCGACTGTTTACGGCTCGTCGGAGACGATTTTTTATATCTCTGCCGTATATTTTTCCGAAGTCAAAGAAAAAAAGTTGGCGAAGCCGATTTTTATATCGCTTTCGTCAACTTTGATTTCAACTGTTTTCGCCTGCTTTATTTGCAGATTGTTTTATTAGTCTCCGACGTCGAGATGTTCGATCATCTTCTTGCTCTCCACGGGTTTGCTGTCGCCGTGTTTTACGAAAATCATAGTGATAAACGCAAGAGCAACCGCTATCGCGGCGTAATAGAACAAGGGTCTCATACTTCCCGCGAGTTCCATTATCCCGCCCGATAAAATGGGCGTTACTATCTGAGCCGCCATGGAAGCCGTATAATAGTATCCCGTGTATTTTCCGACGTCGCCGCCTTTCGCGAGTTCGACGACCATCGGGAAAGAGTTTACGTTAATCGTCGCCCAGCCTACTCCCGCCAAGGCGAACAAAACGTTAAGAAGTAAGCCCGAAGAACTTTCGTTCATAAAAGTCGCCCCGAAAAACGCCGCCGCGAGCAACGCAACGCCTATTAAAATACTCTTTTTCCTGCCGATTTTGCGAGCGAGCATACCTACGGGTATATAGGAAATTATCGCCGCTGCCTGAGCGATAAGGAGCGTTGTATTGTAGTCCTTATGCAGAACGTTCATAGCGTAAAGCGAGTACTTTGACGTAACCGCGTTGTAGCCTATGTACCAAAGGGCAACCGAACAAAGTATCAGAATAAGGCTTGCAAGTTCCGATTTTGTGAGTTTTTTGTGCGAAGAAAGGTCTGTTTCCGCCTCTTCTTCCGTTTCGAGACCGTCTGCAACCGAGTTTCTCTCCATTTCTTCAACCCATTTCGGTTCTCTGACCTTCCATATAAACATCAGAAGTCCGAATACCATCACGAGACACACCGCTCCTATAAACGGCGTGTAACTCATAAGTTGGTTGAACGTCTTGCCCGTTTTAAATACTATTCCGAGTACCAGAACGAGCATACCGCCCGCCGTACCCATAAGATTTATTATAGCGTTCGCCTGCGACCTTAAAGGCTTTTCGGTAACGTCCGGCATCAGCGCGACCGCGGGCGAACGGAAAGTCGCCATCGCGAAAAGCGTAATCAAAAGCAAAAAGGAAAAAAGAACGAGCGTTACGGGATTTTCGGTCGTTTTCTCGTGATCATACGCGCTGACTGACGGCGTTACGAGGTTTTTATAAGCGTTCGTAACGGAATCGACCTTGTTGCCGTCGGCGTCTTTATATACCGTCTTTCCGTTCTCGGTTTGCGCGGTAAGTACTTTATAAGTCTTAGTCGCTCTGTCGTAAGCGTACGCCGTTTCGGGTTTGGAATGGTCGATATTATATTCGGCGTTTATATTCGAAAACCACTGCTTCGCTTTCGCCTGTTCCTCTTCCGTTAAATCTTTATAGAGTTTATTTGCGGTGATTTTTGCCGAATAGTCCTTTACGGTATACTTTTTCGGTTCTTCCTTGCCGACTATCGGGTCATATTCGGAATTTGTAATTTCGTAATTCTGTTCGAATAAGGTCTGATAGCCGCCTTTCACGCCTTCGATTTTCGCAAGTTGAGCGTTGTCCGCGAACGTGAGACCGAAAAACGATATCACCGCAACGACCGTTCCCAAAACTATGTAAGGAGTACGCCTGCCGAACTTCGTTTTCGTCTTATCCGAAAGCGAGCCGAACAGAGGTAACATAAACAAAGCGATTACGTTGTCGAGAGACATCACCACTCCCGACAGAGTCTGACTGAGACCGAATTTATTTACGAGCATCATAGGAACGATGCTGTCGTAAGCCTGCCAGAACGAGCATATCAGAAAGAACGCGAAGCCCACGAACAAAGTTTTCTTATAGTTAAGTTTCATCTTTTCCACCGTTTATCGAATGGGTTATTTAGCCTCGATATAATACACAAGTCTGTGACAGGACTCGCACTCTACTATGCTTCCCTTTTTCAAACTTCCGAAGTCCGCCATCGGAAATTCCGTTCCGCACCTGCTGCAATGCGGTTTCTTTCCGAATACCTGCACGGGGTACAGGACGGGGAAAATTTTATCTTTCCGCTTCGACTTGTACAGAGTCATCTCCTCTTCGGGTATTTTCTTTTCAATCTTCGCAAGTTCCGCTTTTATCGTCTTTATCTCTGATTCTTTCGAAGCCTTTAACTCGTTGTACTTAGGGGCGTATTCCGCTAAAACCGCGTTAGCCTCCTTCGTCTTCGCCTTCAACTGCGAAAACTCCTTCAATACGGCGGCTATTTCCGCGCTTATACGGTCTACGGTTTTCGCAAGTCCGTCGATTTCGTCCACGAGAGTCTGCGATTTCTTTTTAAGATAACCGAGTTGTTCGAGATCGGTGTATTCGTCCGAACCTTCGTATTCTTTAAGTTGTTCGCACAAAGAATTCAACGCTTTTACGCATTCGGAATAATTTGAAGAAAGGTCTTCCGCTCTCTTTTCCAGCGCCGCGACGCTGTCGTTCACGCTTTTCAGAAAGTTCTGAGCGGCAACCGCTTTCTTTCTCGCTTCGCTGCCCGAAATTTCCGTTTCGATTTCGCGAAGTCTGGTATCAACCTGTTGATATTCGAGTAATTGTTCTATCATATCTTTACTCCTTCCCTCGGCTCAGATAAATCTATCGTCGTCGAAGAAATATATTTTAACGTTTTTTAATTTTTCCCGCATTTTATCGGAATATATTTTCATACCGTAATTTTCGGTCGCGTAATGCGTACAAGCCATCACTTTCAAGCCGTTTTCGACGCATCTTAAAAGAATATGGTGAGGAATATCCGCCGAAACGACCGTATCCGCTCTTTCGTTTATCGCGATTTCGACTTCCTCGTCGCCGAGTCCCGCTCCGCAAAAGGAAGCGACTTTTCTGACTTCGCCGCTCAAATCTCCGTAAGCGAATACTTTATCGCTGCCGAAAGTCGTCTTATAATTTTCAATAAGTTCTGCGAACTTACAGTTGATTTCGCTTATCCTTCCGTAGCCCTTGCCGCCCCCGAAATCGTCGGTAATCTTTACGATTTTGCCGCCTAACCCTTTCGCGAGACAATAGTCGATACCGTATTTCGCCGCGTCGAGATTAAGGTGCGTGGAAACCACGCCCAAACCGCAATTCGCCGCCGTTAAAAGCGGACTTTTTGCCGAAAGATTTTTAATCGGACGATATATCGCCGGATGATGCGTGACTATCGCTTCGCAGTTATTCTGCAAGGCGTTTTCCACGCTTTTATTTGTCAAATCGAGACAGAAAAGAACGCTTTTTACATCCTTTGTCGTATCTATGATTATTCCGCTGTTGTCGTAGCCGCCGCGTTCGATAAACTTCTGCGACAGTTCGATAGGCGCGTAATTATACAATTCTTCGACAAGTTCCCTGAATTTCATATAATAATTTCCTTGTATTTTTCGAGCCTTGCGGTAAGCGTCGCCTTGTCGCCGTCTTTGGCGTTCGCCGCGGCTTCCTCAAAAACCTTTATTTTGCTTTCGATCAGTTTTTTGAAATCATCGCTCTTCTCTTTGAGATTATCTCTGCCGAAAGCGAATTCGTCGGCGGTATAGGCTTCGGTTGTAACGCCTTTTTCGGCGACAATCACGTCGTAAAACTTTCCGCCGTCCTCTATCGTGTAGTCCCTGACTATGCCGTAGCCGCTTACAATCAGCCTCCGTCTCAGTTCTTCGGAGTGTTTCATCGGTTGCAGAACGAGCCTTTTCGGCGTAAACGTTCTTCTCGTCAAAAAACTTGCGATAAGCCGTCCGCCCATACCGGCGACGACCGCTTGGTCTACCCTCGGAAGAGAGTCGAACCCGTCGGAAACTATCGCTTCGTACTGCCCCGAATATCTTAATTTAAGCCTGTCGTCGGCTTTTTTAAGACATTTTTCGGAGACGTCGGAGATTATCACCTTATCGCACAGTTTCGAGTATAACACCGCTTCCGCGATATACCCGTGGTCGCACCCAACGTCCGCAAACGAGCCGCCTTTTTCGATTTCGCCGAACAATACCGACTGCCTTTTCGTCAAAAAATCAGTCAATGAAGTCCTTTAACCTCTTGCTTCTCGTCGGGTGACGGAGTTTTCTGAGCGCTTTCGCTTCGATTTGTCTTATTCTTTCTCTCGTTACGTTAAATTCTTTGCCGACTTCTTCGAGCGTTCTCGGTTTTCCGTCGTCGATACCGTAACGAAGCCTCAATACCTTTTCTTCGCGGGGCGTGAGAGAATCGAGTACGTTTATAAGTTGCTCTTTGAGCATATTGCCCGCAACGACGTCCGTAGGAGCCGCGCTCTGCTCGTCCTCGATAAAGTCGCCCAAATGACTGTCCTCTTCCTCGCCGATAGGAGTTTCGAGCGATACGGGGTCCTGCGCGATTTTCTGAATCTCGATTACCCTCGATTCGGGTATTCCCATTTCTTTCGCTATCTCTTCGGGAGTAGGTTCTCTGCCGTATTCCTGCAATAACAGTCTCGATACTCTGCCGACTTTATTGATGGTTTCGACCATGTGAACGGGGATTCTTATCGTTCTCGCCTGATCGGCGATCGCCCTCGTGATGGCTTGTCTTATCCACCACGTTGCGTAAGTCGAGAATTTGAAACCTTTCTGATAATCGAATTTTTCGACGGCTTTCATAAGCCCGAGGTTGCCCTCCTGAATAAGGTCGAGGAACTGCATACCTCTGCCGACGTATCTCTTCGCTATCGAAACGACAAGCCTTAAATTCGCTTCCGAAAGACAACGTTTCGCGTCCTCGTCTCCGTCCATCATCTGCTTGGCGAGGTTAATTTCGTCGTCTGCCGATAAAAGCGGAACTTTACCTATATCTTTGAGATACATTTTGACGGGGTCGTCCATGCTTATCTCTTTGATAATCTGTTCGTATAAGTCCTTGTCTTTTTCGTAGTCGTCTATTATTTTTATATTGTTCTCTTCGAGCGCCTTGTAGATTTCGTCGATCTGGTTGGCGTCCGCGTCGATTTTGTCGAGTCTGTCGCACAGCGCGTCCGAACCTATAGACCCTTTGGTTTTATAGTCGCTTATAATAGAGTCTATCGTCTGTTTTAATTGTTCGTCGGTTATTGCCATTGCCTTTTTTCCTCCGTTAAAGTTTATTGCTTTCCTTGGTCAAATCGGATATAGTCCCGATAAGTTCTCTTCTCTTCGATAAGTCCGTTTCGTTGCGGTATGCCTCGCCGAGAAGTTTCAGTTCCTTTTCTATATCGTCTTTTCTTATTATTGCCGAGCAGTCCTTAAAATATTTCTCTTCGCCGTCCGAGCCGTACACGTTGTCGCCCGAGGACAACACGGCGTTGAACTCGACGAGTTCGTTTTCGTCGAAAAGCCCCGCGACGGACGACGGAAAAATCTCTTTGCCGTTACCCTTACTTTCCTCTATCGCCTCTACTATTTTCCCGTGAACGGGATCGGAAAAATCTCTTCCGTATAAGTTGTAGTTTTTGGCGTAGGGCTTCCCTAAAAGTATCGAACAGAGAATAAACCTTTCGGCGTTTTTCACCCCGTCCTCGTCCAAATCCTTCGTAACGGTCTCGGGAGGCGTCTGAGCGTTGTCGCCCGCTACGACCTTGTCCGAATCTCTTTTCAAAGATTCGTAAGTCGTGTCCGTGTCTTTGCCGAGTTTTCTGAGCAAATCTTCCTTTATACTCTCGTTTTCGCATTCCGCGATGACCTTTATCGCTTCCGACAAGTATTTCCTTTTTTCGGAGAGGTTTTTGAGATTATACTCTTTTTTGAGGTTTTTAATCTTGAAATCGACGAGAGGCAGACTGTCGTCCAAAAGTTGTTCGTATGCTTCCGCGCCGAATTTCTTTATCACGTCGTCGGGATCGAGACCGTCGGGAAGGCTGACGACTTTGACTTCGAGACCCTCTTTTTTAAGAATTTCGAGACCTCTTATAGTCGCTTTCTGTCCCGCGCCGTCGCCGTCGTAACTGATAAGTACGGTGTCGGCGTATCTCTTTAACATTCTCGCCTGCTCGACGGTAAGCGAAGTACCCATAGAAGCGACTACGTTGCGAAATCCCGCGTTGTACACGGATATGGCGTCCATATAACCCTCAACCATTATTATTCTCGTAAGTCCGTTAGTCGCTTTTTCCTTCTTTAAGTTGTTTATGTTGTAAAGCGTTCTGTTTTTAATGAAAAGATCGGTTTCCTGCGTATTTTTATACTTCGCAAACTGCGGCTTCTTCTCTAAAAGCCTGCCGCCGAACGCTATTACGTTATTAAGGTTGTTGATAATGGGAATAATCAACCTGCCGCCCAAAGCGTCGAACAAAAAAGAAGAACCGTCCTCTTTCGTCTTTTTCTGACATACTCCGCATTTGAGCATCTCCTCTTCGGTATACCCCTTTTTACCGAGGTATTGAGGAAGAGAGTGAAAATCGAGCGACGCACCTATTCCGAACGCCGTTACGGTTTTTCTGTCTATTCTCCTGTAAGCGATGTAATCGTTATGCGGTTTCGCCCTTTCGTCGCGAAGGTTGTGAACGTAAAACAACGCCGTGTCTTTCATCAGCGACAACTGCCTGTCCCGAGTGTTTTTATCTTGTCGGCGTCTTTCGTCGTCTCTTTTATCTTCGGGCATCGGCATACCCGCGTTTTCGGCGAGGTATCTGACCGCCCCGACGTAATCGAGGTTTTCCATAGTCATTACGAACGTTATCACATCGCCGCCTCTGCCGCAACCGAAGCACTTGAAAAACTGCCCCGATTCGTTCACCGTGAACGACGGAGTTTTTTCGGAATGTCCCGGCAAAGGACAGCATGCCCAATGACTTTTACCTTTCTTTTTAAGCACGCAATATCTTCCGACGATATCTACTATGTTGTTTTTCTGTTTTAACTCTTCGATAAATTTTTCGTCGAACGCCATTTTTACGCCCCTGCAATACTTAATCCGTTATCACCGAAGTATAAAATTCTTCGGCACGAATATCTCCTCGAACGCGTACACCGCGTATCTGTCCGTCATACTCGAAAGGTAGTCGGTAACGACGGTATCGATACTGAATTTTTCGAGCAGATTTCTGTAAAAATCGGGAAGTTTCCCGGGATTTTTTTTGAAATAATCGTACATAAGCCCGATCATTTCGCCCGCTTTTCCCTCTTCCGACCTCGCCGCGGGATCCACGTACACCTTATCGAACATAAAATCCCTCAGCCTTTCGGTCGCTTCCATTTTTTCTTTCTCCATAGTCACGGCGTTTTTGCCGATTGAATTTTTATATATGGAGAAAATCATATTGTTTATTCTTTCTCTCGAAGTCTTGCCTAAAATTTCGACTTCTTCTTTCGGTAAATCTTCTTCTCTTAGAATTCCCGCCCTTACGGCGTCGTCTATATCGTGATTTAAGTACGCTATTCTGTCGGATAAAGATACAACTTTACCCTCTAAGGTTTTCGGGTTACCGCTCTTTTTATGCTCGACTATCCCGTCTCTGACCTCGTAGGTAAGATTTAAATCTTCGAGTACGTCCACGACTCTTAAAGACTGTTTGTTATGCTCGAAACCGTCGGGATTGAGTCTGTTTAAAACCCTCTCGCCCGTATGTCCGAACGGGGTGTGTCCGAGGTCGTGTCCGAGCGCGATCGCTTCGGCTAAGTCCTCGTTCAAATCGAGGCTTCTCGCTATCGACCTCGCAATCTGAGCGACGTCCAAAGTATGCGTAAGTCTCGTCATATAATGATCGCCCTCGGGCGAGAAAAAGACTTGCGTTTTGTTTTTCAGCCGTCTGAAAGCCTTCGAGTAGATAATTCTGTCTCTGTCTCTCTGGAATTCGGTACGCATAGGGCAAGGCTCTTCTTCCCTCATTCTGCCTTTCGTTTTATCCGAAAAGGTAGCGTAAGGAGAAAAGAACTGCTTTTCTTTCAAAAAGGTAATCTCTTTCATACTCAAACTCCTACCATATAGAATTTTAAATTGCTTCTAAATTACTTCGCCACCCGATACGTTTAAAACTTCGCCCGTGACGAACGAACCTTTGTCCGCAAGATAATACGCCGCTTCCGCTACGTCCTCGGGAGTTCCGAATCTTCCGAGCGGTATGTCGCCGAGTATCTCTTTTCTATCTTCTTCTCCGAACGATTCGTTCATTTTTGTATCGATAAATCCCGGAGCGACCGCGTTTACCCTCACTCCCGCGGCGGCGTATTCTTTCGCTATAGACTTGGTAAAACCTATAATCGCCGCTTTCGTCGAGGAATACAACGCCTCGCACGACGCGCCGCATATACCCCACATAGAGGAAACGTTGACTATATTCCCCTTGCTTTCGATAAGACGCGGCAACGCTTCTTTCGTACAGTTAAACACGCCCTTTACGTTCACCGAAAAGATTTTATCGAATTCCTCTTCCGAGCAATCGAGCAAGGTTTTTATCGGCAAGGCTACGCCTGCGTTATTGACAAGCGCGTCGATTTTTTTATAGTATGCGAAAAATTCGTTCGTCGCTTTTCTTACCGAACGAATATCTCTCACGTCGATTTCAATCGCCGCGCCGCCCGTCTCGGCGGCTATTTCGCGCGCTTTTTTCTCGGACGACAGGTAGCCGACGCCGACGAAGTAACCGTTTGCCGCAAACTTGCGGCATATCGCCTCGCCGATACCGCCCGCCCCGCCCGTTACGAGTACGGTTTTCATTATAAGTAATTATACAAAATCGGACGGCGTTAAAATTTTACGGTTTTCACCGCGCGCCGTCCGAAAAAGTGTCGCTTTTATTTCTTGACTCTTTCCATGTATTCGCCGGTACGAGTATCGACCCTTATGGTCTCGCCCTCGTTGACGAACATGGGAACCTGAATTTCAACGCCCGTTTCGAGTTTCGCTCTCTTCGTAGCGTTCGTAGCGGTGTTGCCCGCAACTCCCGGTTCCGCTTCGGTAACGAGAAGTTCGACGAAGTTCTCGCAGTCAACCGAGAAAGGTTTGCCTTTATAGAATTTGACGGTAACGGGATCGTTCTCCTTTATCCACTTCAACGCCTCTTCGACTTCGTCGTAAGTAAGCGGTTCCATATTGAACTCTTCGTCCATGAAGTAATAGAACTCGCCGTCGTTGTACGAATAAGTCATCTTCTTCGTCTCTATAATGGCGTTCTCGAATTTTTCGGTCGGGTTGAAAGTTATCTGCAAGGTTTTGCCTTCGACAACGTTTTTAAGAGTCGTTCTTACGAACGCCGCGCCCTTACCGGGTTTAACGTGCAAGAAGTCTACTACGGTGTAAACCTTACCCTCGTATTCGATTGTTACGCCTTTTCTTAAATCGCCTGCATATACCATAAATAATGCTCCTTAAATTTGTCTTATTTGTAAAGTTTTTCTTTTTTTATTTTGTCGCCGCCGAGAATTATCAACGATTTGTCGTCCTTCATAAACGACTTGTATTTGCCGTTTACAAGGTGGCAACTATCCTCTATTCTGATACCGAACTTGCCGTTTAAATATACGCCCGGCTCGTTGGAAAATACCATATTGTTTTTAAGCCTCGCCTCGCCTCTCGGAGAAAGCGTCGGATATTCGTGAATATTCACGCCTATTCCGTGTCCCAAAGAATGAGTGAAATACTTGCCGTAACCGAGCGATTCCAGAACGTCTCTCGCAATCTTATCGGCTTCCTTTCCGCTTATCCCTTCTTTAATGCCTTCCGCCGCTTTCGTGTGAGCGGTAAGCACCGCAAGGTACGCCTTTCTGAACGCCTCTGTAGGCTCTCCGTAAAACATCGTTCTCGTCATATCCGAGCAGTACCCCTTATAAAGGCAACCAAAGTCCATGAGAACGCACTCGTTATCTTTGAGTTTCGTCTCGCCCGTTTCGTGATGCGGAACGGCGGCGTTTTTACCGAACGCCACAATAGTATCGAAAGATGTTCCCGACGCGCCGAATTTCTTGAAGTTGTATTCGAGTTCGTTCGCGACTTCCCTTTCGGTAACCCCCGCCTTAATAAAGGGCAAAGTCTCTTTCCACGCTCTTTCGGCGATATCGCACGCCTTCGCTATGTACTTGATTTCTTCGTCCGTCTTAACAGACATTTCGTCGCGAATCTCGGCCGAAGCGTCAACGTACTCGAAGCCGAGTTTTTTCATTTCCTCGTATTCGCTTACGGTTATCTTCGTAAAATCCACGGCGATGGTTTTATATCCGTTTTCTTCGGCGATTTGTTTAAGGAAGGAATAATCGCTTCCTCTCAAAACTTTAACGCCTTTCTTGGTAAGGGCTTTTTCGGCCGCCTTAACGTATCTGTCGTCAACGACGAAATATTTCTTTTCGGGAGTTATCAGAACGTAACCTGCCGTGCTGTGAAACCCGAGGAAATACAACCTTTCTTTTTCGTCCGTTATAAGGACCAAATCGTAATTCTTAAAGTTCATATTGCTCCAAAACTCATATTACTCCAAAATAGAAATAATATATTTTATTATATCACCGATTGTCGTTTTCGTCAATCAAAATGTAAAGAAAACTGCTTATTTTTACCGATTTTCGTCATTTTTCGGCTGCGGTTTGTAAGAATACGCCGCCTTTTTGAGGTTTTCGGCGTTTATCCTGTCGATTTCGGCCTTATAACGCTCAATTTTTTTGACGTTGTTCGGCTTAAAACGAGATACCAGAGGGCGATAAAGACGAGATACGCCCCCATTACGCACGACCATACGATGAATTTCACCGTGGAATACGGCTTGTCCGTATTCAGCGACAATATGAAAGTAAGCAGAACCAAAGCGTAGGCTAAGGCGAGAAATACCAAAGTTATAATCGAAGAAACCGAAATCGCCTTGTTCATATCTCTCAATTTAGGTATCTGCGACGCGTAATAGTTCCTCTCTCCCATTTCCTTTTTCTTGCGTTCTTCTTTCGGAGTTGATTTTTTTACGTTCTTTTTGTATTCGTCTCTTATCATTTCTGTATACCCATCCTTTTAAGGAATTGACCCGTATAACTGTTTTTGTTTTCCGCAACCTCTTCGGGCGTTCCCGTGGCGATTATCGTACCGCCGCCGTCGCCGCCCTCGGGTCCGAGGTCTACGATATAGTCCGCAACTTTTATAACGTCGAGATTATGCTCTATTACGATTACCGTATTGCCGCCGTCGCGGAGTTTGTCGAGTATCGAAATGAGTTTATCGACGTCGTAACTGTGAAGTCCCGTAGTCGGCTCGTCGAGAATATAAAGGGTTTTGCCCGTCGAACGCTTCGAGAGTTCGGTAGCGAGTTTTACCCTCTGCGCCTCGCCGCCCGAAAGCGTCGTCGCGGGTTGCCCGAGTTTTATATACCCGAGTCCGACCTCTTTCAAAGTCTTGATTTTACTGTAAATTCTCGGAATATTCTCGAAGTATTCCGTAGCCTCGTCCACCGTCATATCGAGGACGTCGGCTATGTTTTTGCCCTTGAATTTAACCTCTAACGTTTCGTGATTGTACCTCTTGCCCTTGCACACCTCGCACGGAACGAAAACGTCGGGCAGAAAGTGCATTTCGATTTTTATAATACCGTCGCCCTGACACCTTTCGCATCTGCCGCCCGATACGTTGAACGAAAATCTGCCCGCCTTATATCCCCTCTCTTTGGCGTCGTTGGAAGCCGCGAAGAGTTCTCGTATATAAGTGAACGCTCCCGTATAAGTAGCAGGGTTGCTCCTCGGCGTTTTTCCTATCGGCGACTGGTCGATCGCTATTACTTTATCGAAATATTCTATACCTTTAATCTCGTCGCATTTGCCGCAAACCATTCTCGATTTGTTCAGGGCGTTGGAGACGATAGGCAATAAAACTTCGTTAATAAGCGAACTTTTTCCGCTTCCCGAAACGCCCGTAACCGCGGTAAAAAGCCCCACGGGAAACTTAGCGTCTACGTTTTTAAGGTTGTTCTGCTTCGCCCCTACGACTTCGAGCCACCTGCCATCCGGTTTCGTCCTCACGCTCGGTATCTCGATTTTTCGTCTGCCCGAGAGGTAATCGCCCGTGAGCGACCTCGGCTCGTTGCATATATCTTCAACCGTTCCTTTCGCCACGACTTCGCCGCCGTGAACGCCCGCTTTCGGGCCTATATCGACGATAAAGTCCGCCGCCCTCATGGTGTCCTCGTCGTGTTCCACGACGATCAGCGTGTTTCCCAAATCGCGGAGCCGCAAAAGGGTGTTGATAAGTTTCTGATTATCCCTCTGATGCAAACCTATGCTCGGCTCGTCGAGAATATACAAAACGCCCGTAAGTCCGCTTCCTATCTGAGTGGCGAGCCTTATTCTTTGCGCCTCGCCGCCCGACAGACTTCCCGCGTTTCTCGAAAGGGTGAGATATCCAAGCCCCACGTCCTTTAAGAAATTAAGCCTTGCCTTTATCTCTTTAACTATCGCTTTCGCTATTATTCGCTGCGTTTCGGTAAGCGTTAAACCGTCGATGAAATCGCTGATTTTAATAACGGACAAATCGCACAGTTCGGCTATGTTAAGTCCGCCGACCGTAACCGCGAGAGCCTCTTTTTTAAGCCTCTTCCCCTTACAGCACGGACAGGGCGAAGTGACCATATACTTCTCTATTTCGCTCTTCGTGTAGTCGCTCGTCGTCTCCCTGTATCTTCTTTCGAGATTGTTTATTATGCCCTCGTAACGGGAATTGTACGTCTGCGAGAAAGTCCTCGAAGAATAAGTAACGTTCACCCTCTCGTCGCCCGTTCCGTACAACAGAATATCGATAATTTCGCGGGGCAAATCCTTTACGGGGGTATCGAGACTGAAACCGTAATGCTTCGACAACGCCTTGAAATACATCTCGCTCATCTTGCCCGTATCGAGATTCCAACCCGAAACCGTCATAGCGCCTTCTCTTAAAGACTTGTTCGGGTCGCCGATTACAAGCCCCTCGTCTATTCTGCTCGTGTAGCCCAAGCCCTTACACTCGGGACAAGCCCCGAACGGGTTGTTGAACGAAAACAGGCGGGGTTCGATTTCCTCGATAGAAATTCCGCAATCGGGACAACTGTAATTCGTGGAATAAAGCGTCGTTTTTCCGTCGCATTCGATGGCGACGAGACCGTCCGCGAGTTTCAACGCCGTCTCCAAACTGTCCGTGAGGCGTTTTCTCATACCGTCTTTGACGATAAGTCTGTCCACGACTACGGATATATTGTGCTTGACGTTTTTATCGAGCTTTATATCTTCGGAAAGGTCGTAAACCGAACCGTCGATTTCTATTCTCGCATAGCCGCTCTTTCTGTACGACTCTATCTGCTTGCCGTACTCGCCCTTTCTGCCCCTTACGACGGGGGCGTTTACGAGAATTTTGCTCCCCTCGCCGAGTTCTGCGACTTTTTCCGCTATCTGATCGACGGTTATTCTCTCTATTACCTTTCCGCACTTAGGACAATGCGGAACGCCGACTCTTGCGTATAAAAGCCTTAAATAGTCGTATATTTCCGTCACCGTTCCGACCGTCGAACGGGGGTTGTTGGAAGTCGTCTTTTGGTCTATCGATATAGCGGGCGACAACCCCTCTATACTTTCGACGTCGGGCTTTTCCATCTGCCCCAAAAACATTCTCGCATAACTCGAAAGGCTTTCCATATACTTTCTCTGTCCTTCTGCGAAAATGGTATCGAATGCGAGCGTAGATTTTCCGCTTCCCGAAAGCCCCGTAAATACAACGAGTTTATCTCTCGGTATTTCGAGGTCGATATTTTTCAGGTTGTTCTCTTTCGCTCCCTTTATCTTAATGTATTGAATCATTATTCAGCCTCATTACTAAAACGTCCGTTAACGTTTGAGCAGTTTCCTCTTTAATTTCGCTATGTTGTCTCTTATCTCTATGCACTTTTCAAAGTCGAGATTTTTAGAGGCAACCTGCATTATCGCTTTAAGTTTCTCGATTTCCGCGGGTATATCCTTGACGTCTATATCTTTCGCAGGGTCTACCTTTTTGGATATTTCGAGCGTATTTACTATCTTTTTAACAATCGTTTTGGGTACTATGCCGTGTTTTTCGTTATACTCCGACTGTATTTTCCTTCTTCTCGCAGTCTCGTCCATCGCGCGGCGCATCGAATCGGTTATCACGTCGGCGTACATTATTACTCTGCCCTCGGCGTTTCTCGCCGTTCTGCCTATCGTCTGAATAAGCGCGGTGTCGCTTCTTAAAAAACCCTCTTTATCCGCGTCGATTATAGCGACGAGTTTGACCTCGGGAAGGTCGAGACCCTCTCTTAAAAGGTTTATGCCGACTAAAACGTCTATATCCCCACGCCTTAATTCCTGAATTATATCTATTCTCTCCAAGGTGTCTACGTCGCTGTGCATATAGCGGACTTTTACCGATTGTTCTTTCAGATACTCGGTAAGGCTTTCCGCCATTTTCTTCGTAAGCGTGGTAACGAGTACTCTGCCGCCCGTGGATATAACCTTGTTTATTTCGCCCTGTAAATCGTCTATCTGACCTTTCGTCGGACGAACTTCGACTAACGGATCCAAAAGTCCCGTAGGACGAATTATCTGTTCGGCGTTGTTGTCCGAAATCGACAATTCGTAATCGGCAGGGGTTGCGGATATGAATATCGTCTGACCTATCCTCTCGTCAAACTCTTTAAATGTAAGCGGTCGGTTATCGTAAGCCGAACTAAGTCTGAAACCGAAATCCACGAGGTTCTTTTTTCTCGACCTGTCGCCGTTGTACATCGCCCTTATCTGCGGCACGGTCATGTGACTTTCGTCTATGAACGTTATGAAATCTTTAGGGAAATAATCGAGAAGGGTGAAAGGCGGCTCGCCCGGCTTTCTGCCGTCGAAATATCTGCTGTAATTCTCAACGCCGCTGCAATAGCCTATCTCGCGTATCATTTCGAGGTCGTAACTCGTTCTTTGCAACAACCTCTGAGCCTCCAACAGTTTATCCTGCCGCTTTAAGGCGTCGACCTCGTTTCGCATATCCGTCTCTATACGCTTTAAAGACGCCTCTATTTTCTCGTCCGATACGGCGTAATGGCTCGCGGGGAATATCGCGACGTGCGACAACCTGTTTATCGCTCTGCCCGTGACGAAATCGCACTCGGTAATCTTTTCGACTTCGTCGCCGAAAAACTCTACTCTTATGTATATCGTATCGTTGGAAGCGGGGAATATTTCCACGACGTCGCCCCTTACGCGAAAGGACGACCTCGTGAAATCTATATCTTTTCTTTCGTACTGCCTCCCGACGAGTTTTCGCATAAGTTCGTCGCGGTCGAGAGTCATTCCCTCTCTTATCGAAACGGCAAGAGCGAAATACTCTTCGGGCGCGCCGAGTCCGTATATGCAAGAAACCGAAGCCACGACTATAACGTCGTTTCGTTCGGCTAAACTGCAAGTCGCGCTGTGTCGCAACTTATCTATCTCGTCGTTTATAGACAAGTCTTTCTCAATATATGTGTCCGTAGACGGAATGTACGATTCGGGTTGGTAATAGTCGTAGTACGACACAAAATACTCCACTCTGTTTTCGGGAAAAAACTCCCGAAGTTCGTTGCAGAGTTGGGCGGCGAGCGTCTTGTTATGAGCAATAACCAAAGTCGGTCTCTGAACGTTCTGTATGACGTTAGCCATGGTAAACGTCTTTCCGCTTCCCGTCACGCCTACGAGTACCTGAGAACGAAGCCCGTCCTCTATCCCCTCGGTGAGGCTTTTTATAGCCTCGGGCTGATCGCCAGTCGGCTTGTATTCCGAATGTAGTACGAATTTCCTCTTTTCCATCTTTTTACGGTTTAAAATAGCCCGTACAATATCCTCGTTACCACAAACGCTGTAACGGAACCGAGTACGGCGAGCAATATTTTTATAACTATTCCCGAAGCAAGTTCGCGTCTTTCCCGTCTGTAACACAGGAGTTTGTGTTTGGGAATCACGCAGAGCGTCTCTTCGTCGTTGTTTTTACATCTTATAAGGTCGAAATAACCGTCCAAAGACAGCGAATTGAGCGTTTTTCTCAATTTCGGCAGGTCTTTTTCGGACATACGGCACAGGGCGAGCAGATTTTTTTCGGGCAACAGGCAACTCTCCCTCTCGCCGCACACGTTTATGACGGCTTTCGCGACCGTTCGTTCGAGCCTCGTCAACATAGAAGTAACATTATAGTCGCCCCTAAGAGCGCGCCCGAAAATGCGCCCAGAAACGCTATAAAATATCTCCAAAAATTATTAAGTCCGTCCTTTCCCGTCGTTTCGGTCGTTGTCGCACTCCTTTCTTCAAGGGCGGCGAAACTCTTGCCGAGCGGTTTCAGTAAAACCACTTCGTCGTCCGAATACTTTTCGTCGATATACCCCGACGAAACAAGCCCGTCCAAAACGGCGTTCAACTCTTCTTTTGTGCCTGCTCCCTCGCCGAACGCGTCAATCAGTTTCTGCTTCGGGAAAAGACAATATTTCCCGTCGCTTTCGCCTTTCACGAACGACAAAAGTTTTAAACTCTTTTCTTCCAAATATTAACCTTTACCGAGGTATATACGCCCTTATGTTTCCGACTATAAATCCGAAAGAAAGGGCAACGATGAATATAACGGCGGTAATAACGCAGACGAGCGAGAGAATTATCGCCCATTTAAGCGGTTCGGATCGCCTGAAATTATACCTCTTTATCGCCTTGA
>ERZ779875.203-NODE-203-length-62841-cov-273.864827_pt1 | contig 62841 bp, 56 predicted proteins | sample MGYA00511246_ERZ779875 | MGnify/ENA primary metagenome ERZ779875 (study PRJEB29588, sample SAMEA2155093) | human gut metagenome | biome: human gut; feature: human-associated habitat; material: faeces | place: Denmark | collected 2008/2010 ... | reverse complement strand
TAAAGTTCAAAAATAGGCTCTACACTTAAAATTGGGTACCTTTTTCAGTGCCTTCCCTGGGCTAAGAGCTTTTGGGCCTTCAGCCCGTACTTAACTACTTGAGTATATTTATAATTCATAGAATGGTAAGGCTTATACAGGGATGCTGGAACTCGGAAATAGGATGCTGGAACTCGGAAATAGCTTTTTATCTTACCAGAGCACATTTGTGCCCTTAGTCAGGGCACAAAAGTGCTTTAGGCAGACAAAATATTAAGTCTAAGTTCCAGTGATCAGGAAAGCAGTCATACCAATTTCTCAGATAGCAGGAATACCAGAAGTTTGAAATCCGATACGATGTTTTGCCTTCATCCTTCATGTATTCGCCCGGAATGCCGATAAACACAGGGGGTGAGGGAGAAGGGTGAATTCGAGTAATTTGCCTCATAACATCCTGTCCTATAGTTGCTTATGTGTAAGCAATGAAGGATGAAGGGTTTTTACCACATCGCAGTACTATTTTTTTTAGACAATGCAAAGATACAAAGCGGAGGCCCTCTTTTGCAAGTTTTCCCTGCCATATAGAAACACATCAGGGAAAAACAGGGAAAAAATAATGGGCAGCAGGGAAAACAGCAGGGAAAATAAAAATTCCTGATACATTCATTGGTATTCTCATTCTTTTTCTTTAACTTTGCGTCACTTTCATTTTCATTCAAATTCTGCAAGTAAATACCTGCACAAAACAGGTAATGGCAGACGACTCATATAACAATGACAGAAAAAGAAGAACAACAATCTCGGTTCAGCTATGAAGTTTTCGACCGACAACTGAACACCTTTTATATGATGTGTCAGGTTTTCATTCAAGGCTGGGAAGACTACAGCACCCAGGAGATGAACTGTGACATACGCTCTCTGTGCACCAAGGCTTCAAGGCTCTGCTATATGGCAGACCAGGATCTCGCCTTGCAGCACAACGACCTGACACACCAGCGCAAGTTCATCAATCAGTCCCATCTCGGTACTATCAGCCAGATAGTCATCAATGAGATGAGCCCTTTCTTAAAAAAAGTAATAGACAGATATAAGACCACCAAAAATCTGGAAGGTCATAAGAGCGGCATGTTTTCAGCTCAGATGAGCATGCTGTTCCCAAAACTGCACGAACTGCTCATAGAGGATGGCATGGTGGAAGACTCCATTGCCAATTTAGGAGCCGACATCAATATTGTGGAAAGAGCTTTTCTCAAGAAGATCAAGTGTGCTAAATATCCTGGAGTGAGATCCGAAGAAAGATTCTGGAACATCTTCCAGCTATATGGCTACTCATGCTATCTGGTGTATCATTTCCGACAGGTAAACGATGTCTGCGGAAGATATATTACAGACGAGGAGGCTGGGCGACTCACCGAAATGGCAGTACAGAAATATTCTACAGACCCGGAAGGCAAGAAAGACATCGACCTGTATTTCTCTACTCTGGAATACAATAACGGCCATAAGACGCTCAACATTGATCAGATGCGCAGCGAACAGCGAAAACTGCAAAACGAAGTTCCGGAAAGTCTGCTCCTGCCGTTCCTGCACCATGTAAACGATGCCTACGAGATGGGAAAGGAAGTAAACCAGCAGACATTTACTGCAGAAGAATACATCAGTCTGCTCTCTGCTACTGCAAAATGGCAACTTCTGGAACAGCAGATTTTCGAATGTCAGCATCCGAATGAAATAAAGCCGCAGTACGACAATGAGGTTTTCGTAACGGTACACAACGGCAGACCGGTGAAAATGGACGAATTGCGCAAAACGATTTCCCTGATGGTGAAGCTGGTAAACAAGAAGAACCAGTGGTTTTGCGTGTGGAGTGTGCTGAGGCATCACAATCTTTTGGCCAGCTATTCGCATGAGGCTTTTGCCCGCCAGATGATGAGCAGCTACTGGTTTGGCGACATCGAAGGCTACAAGCGTTTCTCAGGCGACACCTTGCGAGAATACAAACGTTACTTCTCCGACTACGACTACATGCAATGGGACAATGATGCTTTCCTGGAGCAGAAGCAGCTGTTCGGTATGACCAAATGGTCGAACTCGCTATGCCAGAAGTTTCAGTCGCTATGTCAGAAAATGGAGCAAGCCATCGTCGGCTGGAGCTACCTCTGATCTCTTATTGACAGACTTTCGCATGTACGGAAGTTGAGTGAAAATATAAAAACATTATCATATAATGAACAACGAACATCAAACGTATCCTGCGGACAATGAGCAGAACGACATCATCATTTATCGCTCTAAAGACGGTAAGGTAAATGTCGCTCTGATGACCCGTGAAGGCAAGGTTTGGCTTAACCAAATGCAAATCGCCAAACTTTTTGGGACCTCTAAGCAAAGTATTAGTCATCATATAGCTGGAGTCCTGAAAGACAATGAGTTAGATAAAGATGCAGTTGTCAAATATTATTTGACAACTGCATCGGATGGACGCAACTATAAGGTGCTTTATTATTCTTTGGAGATGATTCTCGCTATAGGCTATCGTGTTCGTGGTGTTCGTGGCGTTCTGTTCCGTCAATGGGCAACGCAGCATCTCTCAGAGTATCTTGTAAAAGGATTTACAATGGATGACGAGCGGTTGAAAAATCCTGATGGTCGCCCAGACTATTTCGATGAGTTGCTGCAACGTATCCGCGATATCAGAGCTTCGGAAAAGCGATTTTATCAAAAGTTGCGTGACTTGTTTAAGTTGAGCAGTGACTATGAGGCAAGAGAAAAAGCTACCCAGATGTTCTTTGCCGAGGCACAGAACAAGTTGCTCTATGCGGTAACTGGCAATACTGCGGCAGAGATTGTGATGCAACGTGCTGACGAGACTTTGCCCAATATGGGACTTATGACATGGAAGGGAAGTGTTGTAAGAAAAGGTGATGTCATTATTGCCAAGAATTACTTGGTGAAAGATGAGATAGACAAACTCAATCGTCTTGTCATGCTCTTCTTGGAGTCTGCAGAACTTCGTGTGAAAGAGCGCAAAGACCTTACTTTAGATTATTGGAGAAGCAATGTGGATGCTTTGCTTACTTTCCAGGGACAAGCTGTATTAAAAGGCAATGGTCAAGTGTCCAATGGTGAAATGGAGGCGTACGCCAAGGAAGTTTATTGCCGTTTTGATGAAAGGCGTAAAAAAATGGATGCCCAGAATGCTGATGAGGAGGACTTGCGCTTCTTGGAGAATCTGGAGAATGAAATAAAAAATAAGAAATAGGAGTCTATGGATTTATCTCGCCATCTCATTCTTTTGAATGGTCAGCCGAAGACAATGCAAATCGACATAATCAAGAAAAAAATGTCGAATGGCTATCTTGTGCGCTTTAAGAATAACCCCAAAAGTTATAATTATAGTTGTAATAATGTGGTATGGCTTAGTAATCCAAGGTGGATAGACCCTTTGTTTGCCAAGGTTTTTGTGTCGGGTAAGGAGGAAAAAGATGTAAGGGAAATATGGGAGTTTATGTCTGGCAGTCTTATTTATTGGCGGATTGTTTTCAAGAATGGATATGTTATAGAAGGCTGTCAAGAAAAAATATCTATTGTAACATCATGTCTGACAGAGGAAAAAGCCATAGATGTTTTTACTTACCTAAAAAATGTTGCAGCCATCAATCCGCTTGGCAAGGAAGAGGAGAAAAATGGAATCTTGTCGCAGATATACGAAAGTATAAATTTTGTGGATTCCGGTAGTGCTGCTTCTTGCTATCTCAATCCCGAAACGCATCCTTTGCTTCAACTTAACCATGGTGATCTGATTTATCCCTTTGGTTGTAATGTCAGTCAAAAGAAAGCAGTGAAGAATGCTTTTGAATCTCAGATGAGTGTTGTTCAAGGTCCTCCAGGAACGGGAAAAACACAAACCATCTTGAATATTATTGCAAATATTGTGTGCCAAGGCAAAACGGTACTGGTGGTTTCTAATAATAATTCTGCAACTGCAAATATACAAGAAAAGTTGGAAAAATATGGCCTTTCCTTTATCGTTGCACCGCTTGGAAGTAAGGCAAACAAAGAAGCTTTCATAGAGCATCAATCTGTAGTGCCTGATGAATGTGCAACTTGGAGTATCGGCATGACGGACAAAATGCACATGCGGAAACAACTACATGCAGTCTTGGACCAACTTGACAGAGTGTATGTCTTGCAGAATGAAAAGGCTAAATTATTGCAAGAGCAACAGGCTGTCATTCTGGAATGGAAACACTTTTGTATGATTACAGGAGTGGTTGAACAACAATCTTTTAGGCGTTTTCCTTCCTCCCGTATAATCAAACTATGGTTGGATTATCAAGAAATGGTTAAAGAAGAAAGTTCCATGCCAAAATCTTGGTTTGTGAAATTTAAAGAACGCCTAAAAAAATGGAGGTTAAAATGGATTTGCAAGCATCGTTTAGATATTATCGGAATTTTTGAAGATATGTCTAAGACAGCTTTACATATCAAGGAGTTTCAAACATTGTACTATCTTAATCGAAAGGAAGAAATTGCATGTCGCATTATTGATATAGAACGTGAGTTGGAGCAATATGATTCTAAGGTTATGACGGAAAAGATGGTTGAGTTGTCAATGGGTTTGTTCAAGGCATCCTTGTGTGAGAGATATCATAAGCAGGTACGTCCTGTATTCACCGATACAATTGACTTGAAGAGGAATAGAGAGAAGTTTGCCAAGCAATACCCTGTTGTTCTCAGCACGACATTCTCAGCACGTTCTTGTATGATAGCCGATAAACTATTTGACTATGTTATTATGGATGAGGCTTCACAGGTGTCGATCGATACAGGCGCCTTGGCTTTGACTTGTGCATACAATGCCGTTGTTGTGGGAGATGTATTACAACTTCCCAATGTGATAACAGATGAGGATAAGACGAAACTGGAAGCTATTATGAGTCAATATCATATTGCGGAAGGCTATGATTGTGGAAAGAATAGCTTCTTGCAATCGGTATTGGATGTGATGAAGGGCGTACCAGAAACCTTGCTTCGTGAACATTACCGCTGTCATCCTCGAATCATCAACTTCTGTAACCAAAAGTTTTATGGTGGAAATTTGTTGATTATGACAGAGGATAAAGAAGAAGATAATGTGCTTTGCGCAATCCGAACAGTAAAAGGCAATCATGCCATCAATCAGTATAATCAACGAGAAATAGATGTTGTAAGGGATGAGGTGCTGCCTATTTTGAAAAAGTATGATAGTATCGGAATTATTACTCCATACAATAATCAAGTGAATGCTTTCAAAAAGCAGTTGGAGGGTGTGGAGGTTGCTACGATACATAAGTATCAAGGACGTGAGAAAGATGCCATTATTATGAGTGTGGTTGACAACCAAATTACACCATTTGCAGATGATGCCAATATGCTGAATGTGGCAGTGTCAAGAGCAAAGAAAAAATTCTGTTTGGTAGTAACAGGAAATGAACAGGAACAACATGGTAATGTGATGGACTTAATCGACTATATAGCTTACAACAACTGTATGGTAACGGAAAGTAAGTTGGCTTCCATTTTTGATTACCTCTATGAGCAATATACAGAGCAACGCATGGCATTTCTTGCTAATCACCCACAAGTCTCTGAATATGTATCAGAAACCTTGACTTATAGCTTGTTGCAAGAGACGCTGGCAAGTGATAGGCGATTCTGTAATTTGAAAGTTCTTTGTCATATCCCATTAAGGCAAGTGGTTAAAGAAACATCATTTATGACTATTGAGGAACGAAAATTTGCTTCCAACTATAGTACGCATCTCGATTTTCTTATTATTAATGCCGTGAGTAAGCAATCAGTCTTGGCGATAGAAACTGACGGCTATTCATATCATAATGAGAAATCAGAACAGTATCAGCGAGATTTGATGAAAAATCATATTCTGTCTACTTATGGCTTGCCTCTGTTGAGACTTTCTACTAAGGGAAGTAATGAGAAGGAAAAAGTGTTGGATAAATTGAATGAGATTGTCGTGAAGACGAAGTCATGAAAAACGAGGATGTACCAAGGCAATTGTTCTTTGGTGCATCCTTAAATGAACTTCTTCTTAATTTTTGTTTTATAAATCTTCTAAGCCTCGATTTTGATGCTTCTCATTGTTGATGGCATCGTAATAGTCAATGTGCAAGTTATAGTTAAACGGATAGCTAAGGAATGTTTCATCCAAGGCAATAAAAAGGTCAATATTTCCCTTGAAACCATTTACAGATAGAGGCAGACTCGTTAAGTCCATATTTGGGTTCAATTCATTTCCTTCGACAAGTATAGAAAATGATTCTTTCCCAGTTTGTTCACCATAACGACTAAATGTCATACCATACTTTTGTAGAAGCATGTTTTTGATTTGATTGTATTTTTGGTCAACAATACTTTCTGATATGTTGGCAATTAAGGTTTTGACGCGATAGACAATCTTTGTACTCTCGTCATAATAGACAAAAATTGATACTTTGTTGTCAATGAAATGTCCTTTAAAAGCACGACATCCCACTCCTAAAGAATTACTAGTTAATTTATCATGGACACATCCTTTGGCTATCAACTTTGCTTGAAACTGCGTGATGGTTCCATTAATAGGAATTCCCATGTAATTTAGGTGCTTTGTTGTATTTTGTGCCAAACCCACAAAAGAGATAATGGCGAAAAGCCAAAGCATAATTAATTTCTTCATAAATAATTGTCTTTTAAGATTAATAAATTAGCGTGCGACTATTCTTTGTATTGTCTTTTCTATGGTTACTACCAAGTTACCATACATTCATCAAGTAGAGAGTTGTTAAAACTCCGTAAGGATACTGCAAAGATAGGGATTTTTTTGTGAACATAAATTATTTAATGCCATAAATTTCATATTTTCCTTGATTTTTGTGATTTCCTGCCTTTTGTACATCATTAACGATAGGCGTCAACCTCTTGCAAAGTGATGCTATCGTTAATGATGTACAAATCATAGCTTTTAATGGTACTTTTGCTGTTGGATTGAAAGAATTGTCACGGAGGTGGTGGTGTTTTGGAATAAAAGAATTATCTTTGCAACATATTAAGATAAGAAGATATGAATGAACAGAAGAAATTGACTCCCGAATTGGAGAAGCGTGTGCAGCAGGCAGTGGAGAATTTCATGCAGGGGTATGGCTGTTGCCAGTCTGTAGTGGCAGCCTTTGCCGACCTGTATGGTCTTGACGAAAAGATGGCGAAGCGCATCGGTGCTGGCTTCGGAGGTGGAGTAGGAAGGATGCGGATGATGTGCGGTGCCGTGTCGGGAATAGTTGTCCTTGTAGGACTGGATTGCGGACAGACCGAAGGCGATGACCGCGAAGGAAAGTCGGCATGCTATAAGGTGGTGCAGCAACTTCTCGCCCAGTCGAAAGAGCAGAATGGCAGCATCATCTGTGCCGAGATCTTAGGACTGAAAGGCCATGAGAAAGCCCAGTCGAGCTATGTCGCCTCTGCCCGTACAGCCGAATACTATAAGTCGCGCCCATGCGCTGCCAAAGTGGAGAGTGCAGCCAGAATCTTTGCCGAATACTTGATGGCGAAAGAATAAAATATGAACTGCCAAACGAATAAGGACTTTGCCGAGGCCCAGTATTACCTCAAGATGCTGGACGACTTCTGTAAGACAGGTCGGGTGATCATGCCCGAACTGCCGGCACAGGTGATGCCCTGGAATACGAAGGAAGACCCGCTGAAAGACTATCTCGTTCATCTCTTCAACCTGAAGATAACCATCGCAACAGGTGAGGAGGTGCAGAAGTTCATGCGCCAGGTGGTGAACAGCAAGATCAAGGCAAAGGTGTTCTACGACTGCGTGGGCAAGTTTGTGGTGGAGTGTGTGCATCACATCCGTTTTCAGCGCCAGCGTGCCTGGACTGCCTTTCATCGTGCCGAAGATGTGCTGTCGTGGACCAGCTTCAGGCGTATGGACAGGCAGGTGTGGTATCCCTTGCTCCATCAGTTGGAGCAGGATTATGGTGCCGACGGTTTCGACAAGCCTTTCTTCGTGCGGCTGTTTCAAGGCGAGGGCGCTTCGAAGAGCGAGAACTGGGAACGCCTGGTGAGAGACTGGAAAGACTGTATCGAACGGCAGACACTTGGCAAACTGAAGAACTTCATCGCCATCAGACAGAACAATTTCGAGAGCGGACTCATCAAGATGATGGATCAGGTGACCCGAAACATCAAGGCCAAGGGAATACCCGAGAGCAGAGCCGTACAGGCTTGGGAACTGATGTCGGGCGGATGGACCGAGACCGAGTTTGAACGCAGGCTGAACCAGATGAAGATACAAGACCGCTATCCCGAAATCAAGGAGATAGTGGCAAAGATGGGTCGTGTGGCAGACGCCAATGGCAAGGACCGGCTCACTATAGCCTCGGGCGTAGACATGAAGATGGAGCATTCGGCAGGCAGCGACATTGAGGGCATCACCGTGGGCGACGACCTCAACTCCTTGCTGCCTCTCGAACTTGCACAGTATAGCGATGAGGACATGGAAGGACTCTTTATCTATAAGTATCGTACGCGCAGGCTGCAGACCTTCCGCTATAAGAGCGAGATGGCAAAGCCTTCACGCAAGTTGGGCTTCACCCATGCCTCGCGCAAGGGTCCCATGATTGTGTGTCTCGACACTTCGGCAAGTATGTATGGCACTCCTGAGCGAGTAGCCTCCACACTAATCTCCCTGCTCGAAGAGACTGCCGAGGACCAGGAACGTGACTGTTATCTCATAGACTTTTCGGTCAATATCCATGCCGTCGACCTGATGGAGAAACGCCGGCTCAACCGCATGCGCAAGTTGGGCTTGCAGATACCTCAGTCTTCGGATGAGTCTGATGCTGAGAAGCCGCAGCGCCAGTCTGGCGCTTCTCATCTTCCCTTCATCGGTGGTGGCACGAATGCACGCAAGATGATGGAAGAGATGTTCTCTCTGCTTGATAACGACGGCTTGCGTTATGTCAATGCCGACGTGCTGTGGATCACTGACTTTATGATTCCGGAGCCTCCTCGTTTGCTGATCGATAAGTTCAAGGAATACCGCGACACGGGCACCCGCTTCTATGGCATCTGTATCGTACACGAGCAAGACAAGGCCGAGAATAATTCCTGGGAGCCTTACTTCCATCACATCTATACCATCACCTATCGACCCGTGAGGAGGTATTAGACGATTCTGTATTAGTAATTGAACTTTCGCAAGTTCAGAAGTGATAGAAGTTATCACTCCCTTCGGTCGTTAGAGGTTATAGCCAACAGCACAAAGGGAATGGGGAAGGGGCAAATCCACAAAAGCATTTGCCCTTTAACTTCTCTAACTTCTTTAACTTCCCCATTTGCGAAAGTTGAGTAAGATGTTTCTTTTATTTCTTTTTCAGCATCATCATACGCGACTTTTCCTTTGCCAGAGCCTGCATGTCCACGGCAACATCGTCTTCGTCAACGATTTCCACGCCTGTCATCGTCTCTATCACATCTTCCATGGAAACCACGCCACGAAGGCAGCCGTATTCATCAATGATGATGGAGATGTGCTCTCGTTTTTCCAGCATCTTTTCCCATATCTGATACAAGGATTCGTCCTCCTTGAAAGAGAGAATCGGGCGTACCAGTTCGGATAATTTGGTTTGGAACTTGTCGTCCGAAACCTCCTTGAGCACCATGTCTTTCAGAACATATCCTACGATATAGTCCTTATTGTTGTCATAAACGGGGATGCGGGAGAATTTCCACTCTTTCTGCTCGTAAAACTCCTTGATGGACTGATTGATGTTAGCCGATTCCACTACGATGGATGGTGTCATAACCTCTTTGGCTTTTACTCCTGCCAGACGGATGCAGCTTTTGATAATCTTGCTTTCTGATTCACGGAAGATACCTTCTGTGGTACCTACATCCACCATGGCAGAAACTTCTTCGCGACTCATGGAAGCCTGATGGCTCTTCGGTGTAAATACCTTTGTGATAAGCTCAGAGAGCAGTACCAGAGGATAGGTGATGAAAATGAGCACCCTGATGATCTTGGTAGATGTCATCGCCAGAGAGCGCCAATAGGAGGCGCCAATCGTTTTCGGGATGATTTCTGAAAGCACCAGAATCAACAGAGTAAGAATGGCAGAAATGATTCCGAAGTATTCTTCACCAAAGAGTTTCATAGATTCAGCACCTACACCGGCAGAACCGATGGTGTGGGCGATGGTGTTGAGCGAAAGAATGGCACCTACCGGGCGATCTACGTTGTTCTTATACTGTTTCATCAACGAGGCAGTCTTGTTGCCTTGATTCTCCTTCATCGAGATAAACGACATCGGAGTAGATAATAGCACCGCCTCCAGGACGGAGCATAAAAAGGATAGTGACAGCGCACCTAAAAAATATAATATGATTAAACCCATGTAAATTTCAATTCGTTAATAATATGTTATCTGTAATGAGATAGATATTATTTTCGAATGTTGCAATGAAGGATATAATGGGCTACATTACATCTGTGATGTTTATTCAATATGGATATTGATGCAAATGACATTGTTGTTATATTTCAATCTGTTGCAAAAATAAGCAGAAAAACATGATTTCAATACAATCTTTTCGTAAATTATATAGTTTTAATATGTTTTTAGTAAAAGTATGTTAGTATCTGAGTTTTATCAATGTCCCCATAGGGCACACAAACCGGCAGTAAGGGCGTGTGATCACAAAGGATAATGCGATGAACAGAAGGGCTGTCGCAATGACAATCCATGAGGCAGAACGGAAGATGAATGCCGAGAAAGGTTCGTAATCCGTCCATTCGCTCCATACTCCTCCCCAAATACATACCATCAGCAATGCCCATATCAACTTGCGCAGCTTGTCAAGCCGCTTGATTGCCAAGGGACTCATTCTTATCTTGTATTTCATCCCTCTGCCTGCTATCTGCTGTAGCGAGCCGTATGGACATACGTGGGTGCAATAGTGCGACTTCTTGCCAAAGAGCGGATAAATGAAGGCCGTTATCAGCATGACTGTCGCAATGATGTTGCCCGATATCTCCATGCCATGGGCTGCGAAACCCAGCAGGGAAGAATAAGAAAGGCAGGTTCCGCACCAGAATCCAAGCACAATGACATTCAGTATCAGTTGACAGAAATGATACTTTCTGTTCTTGACAAAAAGCGGTAGGATGGCTGCCATCAGCACCACGCATATACCGGTGATGTTTCTTAGTGAGAACAGAGAAGAGCCGCTGTTATCAGAAGAAACCCAACTGCTGTTGCCTTTTCCTGATTCGTCGGTCTGCAGGTTGTTCTTGGCATACAGAAGTCCCCGTTGCATGTTTCCTATAATGGCTTTGGATGAGAATGTGGCTCCTGTTACGGCATCCACCTTCATGTTCATCGCCTCGTCTATCGTTTTGCCTTTCCATTTCTCAAACAGGGCAGAGGCATTGTCAAAGAATTCCTTTGTCTCGTCGTTCTTTAGCGCCACAATGTTCTCTACGACACCATTCTTGATGACGATGTTGAGTGGCACCTTTCCTCCATATCCTGTGATGTCTGATGCCAGCGCAGAAGTATTGACGACGGCAGTTCCGTTCTCGAGTATGCGTAGGGTGTCATTGTTTGCAGCCTGTGGCTTCTGCTCCGATCGGAAAGAGTGTCCCAACAGTTCGCCATGCTTTACGATAGCCAGCGAAGAAACAATGACCAGACAGATGAAAAGACTTAATAACTGTTTTGTTCTGAAAAATGATTTCATGTCTCAGTCAGTTTTCCTATTTTCCCTTTTTATGTATTAGATAATAAGAGATGCCTCGCTTTACGTTTTCCTTTACAGCATTGCTGGAGTAGGTGGCACCTGTGACACCATCGATTTGGGCAGTATGCGCCTTTTTTACTTTCATGCCGTTCCATTTGTTGAGCAGACCCTGTTTTACCTTGTTGAAGAACTTGGGAGTCTCCTGATTGGCAAGTGCTTTGATTTCTACAATTTTCCCTTTCTTGATGTAGATAGCAAGTGGTGTGTTGCCGCGAAATCCCTTGATGTCTTTCCCCAGCGTTGTGGTATTGACGATGTAGGTTCCGTCTGCCTTCTTGGTCATGACCTCAGAGTGGGAACTTTTGGCTGTTGCTATTATGCTGCTGACCATTCCTATGCACAGTATTGCCGCAAAAATGAATATTCTTTTCTTCATAATTGTTTTTTTTGTTATAGAACTTTCGCTGAGTTCTCCACCCGGCGAGAGTTGAGTTTTATCCTAATTTTATTGTGTGCAAAATTACACAATAATTCTGTAATAAGCAATGCTGGTATTCAAAAATCATTATTTTTAGGTATTGCTTTACATATCCTCCATCGACAATCCTTGGTATCCGATAGTGAATTTCTTTCTCTTCCTTTCTGTCCCACCAGGAAGCTATCTCCTTTTTGGACAGTATGCATATTGTATTTCATCTTCAATTTCATCTTCCCTCTTCATTTTTCCTCCTCCTATGTCAGCTTTTGTCGTAACAGGATTGTATTTTTGCCGCAGAATTGACAATAACTCTATATAATTAAGGTATGAATGCAGAAAGAAGGAGGGAGTGGAGTCCCTGAAATGTGAAATATAAGAGGAATCCATAAGATTTCTTGTTAAAAATTTGGTGGCTCATCAGATTTTTAATACATTTGCCATTGGTTAGTGACAGGGCAGGTGAAAGTCCTCGCTTGAAGTCGCTATGATGCAGAGAAACAAGATAATCTTGTGGACACGAGCAAACTATTCAGTTCTGTAGGTTGAAATCTGGTAAATTGAAACGTAGAAAGAACGCGAATTTGTTTGAGCGAGTCTACACCGTCATATGGTGTGGATTCCTCTTTCGCATTTTCTTTTCTACGGGTTTTACCAGAGCCTAACTTACAAGGAAGTGAAGAAAGTAGGGGTTCACGCCATTCTTTTTTCACTTATGGACCATTATGAACTTGTTTGGTTCGCAGATATTTCCTACCTTTGCAACTTGATACACTTGCATTTGGGCAATTTGAAAGCAGCTTTCATTGCGCTCGTTTGCATAAACCATATACGATAACTTAAAAACTGAATGCTTATGAGTAAGGTATTCCAAGTAAAGCCTAAGCGCATCAAGCGCTCTAACGGTACAGTTCTCACTCCCGAAATGGTAGTGACAGTAACAACCATGCAGCACACCGCCACCCCTTTTTACAATGGAGCCAAGGAGGTGCAAGAGGCCTACATGCGCCTCTATGCTTTCGACTATAAGAAAGCATGCTGCAATCAGAATGATTTTGAATTTATAAAGTTGGATTAATGGGAATATTTAATTCTAAAAATTTGAAGAAAGCGGTCAATATGGTCGCTTCTTCTTCGCCTGTCATAAATGCAATTTCGCAAGCTACTGACATTGTAGATAAGTCTATGGATGTAATAGACAAAAATCTTAATGGAGGAAAAAACTGGAATTTTTCGGAGACACCAATTGACGAAGTGGCTAAAGCTTTTATGAATGGTGTAAGAGGCAAGCATATAGTTTGTATGATGACAAACATTTCTGATACAGCTAAGGCTTCTATTCGGGATAATTTCAATCTGGATGATATACATGAACAAATCTTGTTCTTTAATGATACATCATTCTTTGGAAACAAAAATCAAGGCATAGTTATTACCAATAAAAGGCTTGCTTGGATTCCTGATAATGATGAGGGAGACGTATATTCTTATGCATTTAATGATATACAGAGAGTTGAATATCGCGAGATGCAAATCTATCTGTGGGGATATGGGAATGACGAAGATAATGTATCTTTGCCATTGGAACATTTCTTTAGTTTTAATGGAGAGACTTCAGCTGTTAAAGCTGATGCTCAAAAAATAGCTGCCGTGTTAAACAAAATGGCTCATACTGCAGGACACGTTGAAGAGACAACCCCAACCGACGAATTGGCAAGTTGTATTGACGAAGGTAAACCCGATGAGGCAATTCAATTAGCAAATAGCATCCTTTCTTCAACAGATTTTTCAGATGATAACGAAGGTAAGGCTTTCGTTTATTATTGTATAGGCTTGGCTTATTCGCAAAAACTGGTCAAAAGTTTAGAGGAAAGTTGTGATAAAGGAGAGGATACAGTATCTGAGGAAACGTACAGATATGATGATGCACTGAATAGTGCATTCAGAGAAGCTTTACTTCTTACAGAAAATGAAGAGTTTCGCTATCAAATATATTATGTCAATGCTCAGTATTGTATGAATATATTTCAAGGAAGACAGATGTATATTGCGGCAATGGAGTCTCCTGATTTTGAAACCAAGCAAAAGGCAAAGGATGGTTACATCAATAGTACAAAAATGATACTTGAAGATCCATCATATTTTCCTACGATAACCTATAATACTCGAAAGTTTATATTTACCCTAGGTAATGAGAAACAACTATCTGGTTGCTATGATAAAGAAGGGAACATACAATTCGTGTTTACATTAAACGATCTTCCTACATCAATCCAATTCCCTGTTGGGCATCCGCAAGCCAACACTTTATACATAGGTCATCCGTTCAAACCTGCAACGTATCTTCCATTTGAGAATGCGACAGAGCAGTTGTTTATGGAAAGAGTACATGAACTTTGTTATTTAGGACAATGTCTTGGAGCTAATGAAATAAGAATTAAAAGATTACGTGGGTTAGATACTGCTTCTTCTGAAGCAAAGCAGTTGGATGTGTCAGGAGAATTGGATGTTAAAGCCGTTAATGTGGGGGGAAGTTTTGGTAGAAATACTGCTGTTCAAAATAGTTATTCATCCAAGGATGGAATGGAGATGGTTCAGACGTATTTACCAACAAAGCAGCCATATTGCCCAGACGATTTGGTTTGGTTAGACTCTGAAACTTCTTGGCAAGCTTTGGTAAAGCAAAGATTGAATGGAAATATATTGTCATATTCTTTGCATCTGTCTTCTTCGGAGTCTGTAAGCATGACTTCAAGTAAAGTCCAGTCTGTCAAGGCATCTTTTGAATACCTTGTCACAAAGGTAAGTGGAACTTATGATGCCAAAACAGACAAGACCTTTAGTAAGACAGAAGAGATAGAATGGGAGATAGATATGCAGTTCAAGCCTTTGCAGGATTTTGAGGACGATAATGTTAATGCCCCTAATGGTCAGGCAGTTGCTCAGATTGCTCAAACACAGAAATCTGAATTGTCAGAGGACGAGTTGGCATATAAGGAAGAAGTAGAGTTCTGTTTGGAAGATGCGTCTGAAATAGATGCTCATTCTCGTAAGTTCTTGGAACGTAAACGACAGAAACTCGGATTGTCAGAGACGAGAGCGCAAGAGATAGAGGACATGGTAAAGGCTTCTTTGGTATCTTTTACCGATGAAGAAAAAGAGTACATGGAAGCTCTTGATGATGTTATTGAAGATGGAGTAATTCCTGATAATGTCCGTAGATTATTGGAGCGTGAAAGAAAATCATTGGGAATCTCTGAGGAACGTGCCAAAGAATTGGAAGATATTAAATGTAAAGCATAATTCTGATAACTCAATTAGTTGTGATAAGATTTTCACAACTAATTGGGTTTCATATAACATAATAGACTATGAGTTAAGTATTTCAAATAATGCCTAAGCGCATCAAGCGCTCTAACGGCATCGTTCTCACTCCCGATATGGTAGTGACAGTAACAACCATGCAGCACACGTATTTGTTTTAATACTATAATCCTTATGAACGAAAAAGAGATTTGTGAATTAATGGACAAGCTTCCTACTTTTGAAGGTTCAAAGCCCATATATAATCCTATGGAGACTTTTGTGGAATGTGTTTCGCAAAAAGAGATATGCCACTCATCAATATTGGCAGATTTGCTAAATCCATTAGGACGACATGGTCTTGGGCGTTCTTTTCTAGATGTTTTTCTTAAAGAGATAGGATGTGAGTCTTTTAAAGACGTTACAATACGAACTGAAATGCCTGTTCTGAGGATTTTAACAGCTGGAAGTGGACCAAGAAGAATAGATATTTGTATTATGAATAATCATAATAAAAATGTAGTTATTATAGAGAATAAGCTCAATAATGCTCAAGAACAACAATGTCAACTTGCAGACTATAAGGCAGGATTAAAACATAATGGATTTAATGTTGTAAAGACAGTTTGTTTACAGGGAAGCAACTTTAATAATATTGGTGCCGATATAAATCTATCTATAATGGATCTTGCAAGTCTTTTAGATAAAGTATGTGGTAATTGTTTTGAGTTAAAATCGTATATAGCATTATTGAAGAACATGGGACGTAAAGAAAGAATGAAAGAGGAAGTAGAAAAACTACTTTCTTTAAATAACGACACCAAGGACAACCCCTTTGCTAAAGTTAGAGACATATCGAGATTATTTTACAATGATGAAGTTTCTGAATATTGCTTTAATGAAATAAGGTCAAGTCTTGAAAATATGAATAAAGACTTTTTAGAGTTGATTTTTCAAAGAAAAGATCCCGGATACTTTAATAATGAAAGATGCACATTTCTGCAGATATGGAACCAATATGGCTATGAAAAAGGTCGAAATTCTGGCTATTGGATAGAACTGTGGTTCTTCGACTATAGTAGGTTTGAAATTTGGATTAAAGGCAATAGTAAAAATAATCTTGAAATAGTTGATTATGATCAAGATGTTAGCGAACGTGATTATTATAAACATAGAAATGGTGTAAAGTCATTTCCTTTTCCTAGTGATGACTGGAATACTACTATGATAGATGAAATTTGGAAACTAATCAAAGAGCTGTATTCCGATATGATTAAACCATAATTTATCAGTTAAAGTCTTGCTGATATCAATAAAGGAAACGATGGATAAACTTGATTATAAAAAGATAGCATATTTGTTAGGATGCTATATGGTAATAGTTGATAAGGAAATCAATCAGATGGAGGTTGATGTTCTTGATAATTATTTACCATTATCAAAGGAAGATGAACTTTATCATCAGAGAATGCAAATCTTCTCTGATGATGAAGAGCGCATGAAGCTAAAAGATATACTTGACAAGTTGGTTATGGCTAATTATTCTGTTGCTCAGAAAACGGAAATAGTCACCCTTATTGCTCGAATAGCTTATGGTGATGATTATATGGCAAGTTCAGAATTGGAATTGCTTATTAAGGTTGGTAAACTTTTAAAACTTGATATTGGACAAATCATCGAAGAAACACAGTCTGAGTCAAATAAAAGAATTGATTCTTCTCAACTCTCTTCTTTAAAACGTTTTGTCGGAAAAATGGAGAATACTATCTATCAGAGTTTTGCAAATTCTGATAAGAAAAGTGTTGTCGATATGATGTTGGGTGGTCTTGGTTATTCTGCATCCATAGCGCAAATTACTGAAGATGCTGAGAAGGATCTTGCTCGTGTTACTAGAATAATAGATGATTTGAATGGTATGTTGAATGAAGAGTACAATCATTTAGCAACAATCAAACCTTCTTCGAAGAAAGTTTCTAAGGAAGTTTTGAAGATAGAAGAAATTATTCAAGGAATTAGAGGCAGTTTTAATGAAATAATAGATAACAGTTTGACTAGTAATAGAGAGGTATTGGATAAGAAAAGAAGGAATATTCGATACTTTACTATTGCTTTTATGGGTAGGACAAAGGCAGGAAAGAGTACTCTTCATAAAGTCATCACTCAACAGGAAAATGATGATATAGGAGTAGGCAAATTACGTACTACACGATATAATAGAAGTTGGTATTGGAATAAACTCCGTATTGTTGATACTCCTGGTATAGGTGCGCCTGGTGGAGAAGCTGACACCGAAATAGCTAAGTCTATTATAGATGAAGCTGACGTGGTTTGCTATGTTGTGACGAGTGACTCTATTCAAGAAACAGAGTTCGATTTCTTTTCAACTATAAAGGAAAGAAATAAGCCGTTATACATAATCTTAAATGTCAAAAGCAATCTTAATCAAGCCATTCGTTTAAAAAGGTTTATTGCAAATCCGGATGATTGGAGACTTGGTGACGGTCCTCAATCTATTAAGGGACATATAGAACGCATTCATGATAAACTTGATGGTAAGTATAACATGGATGCCGTTCGTATTATTCCTATTCATCTGTTAGCTGCGCAAATAGCCCTTTCTGGAGAGCAAGATTCTAAGACTTCTAAAATACTATTTGATGCTTCCAATATATCTGAGTTTACAAATTCAGTAAAAAAAGAAGTGCAGTTATCAGGTAGTTTGAAGAAAAGTTTGAGCGTTATTGATGGTACTTCTTATCAGATAAATACAATATGGCATAAGATTTACGCAGACTTGAAAAGCCTGAAGGAAGGTAATGAGGTGTTGAAGAAGAAACAATCGAAAAATTATACCTTTTTCAAGAATGAGTTAACTCAAGTCGAACAATACTTAAAGACCATTTTTCAAGTAACAAGAAATGATCTTCATAATCGTGCTTCTACTTTTGCAAGAGAGCATTATGATGACGAAGATGCAGGAAAAGCATGGAGCAAGGATATGGTTGTAAAGTCTATAAACAAAAGGCTTGAACAACAAATACAGGACAGATTTAATGATTTGAATGAAAAGATAAAATCAGAATTGGAAGAGATGATAATGGACATGCGTATATCTCTTGCTACAAATAATATCGGTTCTAATGTTTCTGGTGAGTCTGTAACCAATACGCGATTAGCAGCAGGTGTGTTTGTTGGTATAATGACAGCTGTTGCTCCAATAATAATTTCAAACATATGGAATCCTGTTGGATGGGTTACTGCTGTAGGTAGTTTTATTGTTGGAATTATTGGTTCATTCTTTACGAGTCTATTTACTTCAAAGACAGAAAAAATCAGAAAGGCTACAGAAAATTTGCGTAAGCAACTATGTGATAGTATTGATTCTGGTATTGATAAGAATTTAAAACAAGTTCTTGAGAATACCAGAAAGTCAATAAATGATACTTATAAATCTATTGATTCGGTGTTGAAAGCTTATACTAAAAATGCCGACGATATAATAATGGATATGGATAGACTTGTTAAGCAAGTGCAAGACAAAGAGAATGCAATCAATTCTTTGGTAAGTCTTCGAATTCTTGATTTTGTGGGCAAGAATCCAGTAAAAGAAATAAGTATAAATGAAATGGGTAACCAAGTGTTATGTGATGAATATCCTGTTGAAAGAGATTGGCAAAAGCAATCTATCAAGTTCCTATATGACACTGGGCTTACAGAAAAGAATATTCAAAAGATAGAAAAGGCAACTCAGATGACAATAAAAACAAAATAATATGGCACAACAATTTAATTATGCAGTCTACCAAGAAAGACTTAGTAGATTGGAAGCTAAAACTCGAGCGTTGTTGAAAGAAACCAACAATACAGAGTTGACTCGTAAGATGGACTCGGAACTTGCTGGCTTGCAAGATCGTAAAGAATTACGCTTGGCGTTTGTAGGACAGTATAGTTCTGGCAAATCTACAATTATTTCAGCATTGACTGGTCGAAAGGATATCAAGATAGATGCAAATGTCGCTACAGATAGTGTATCGGAATATAAATGGAACAACATTGTTCTTATGGATACTCCGGGCATTCTTGCAGGTAAAGTAGAATCGCATGATGAGAGTACTAAGGCAGCTTTAAAAGAATGTGACTTGATATTTTATGTCTTGACCTCCCAACTTTTCGATGATGTATTATTCAATAATTTCATCGATTTGGCTTACAATCAGCATTTTGCTGATAAGATGTTTATTGTTGTCAACAAGATGGGTATGGAGTCAGGAGAGTTTGACCAGCTTGTAGACAACTATACTATTTCGTTGGAAAAAATATTCTCAGAAAGAGGTTATGAATTGAAGAACTTTCCTATTGCTTTTATTGATGCGGCAGACTATATGGACGGTCTTGATGAAAACGACAATGAGTTCGTTCAATTAAGCAACTTTGAACATTTCATAGATATGCTCAATGTCTTTGTCGCTCGCAAGGGAATGATAAAAAAGCAATTTGATACTCCTGTTAGAGTCTTTCAAAGTTATCTTAAGGATATCGCTGTTACTGCCGTAGACAAGACTTTATCTGACATTTTTAATCAGTTAGAGCAGAAATTACGTCATAGTCTGTCTGACCTAAAGCGAGATACAAGAAACAATTTGTCTTCGTTTGCTTCTATGGCTATGAGTAAAGTCATTTCTTTATCTAATGATATTGGAGGCATTGACGAAAATGACTGGAAATATAGGCAAGAGGCATTGAATTCTGAATTGCAGAGCATTATATCTAATACTTCTGCTAAGATAGAAGACACAATCAACTCAAATTATGAGCGATTGATGAATGACGTCAATGATTTCTGTGGTAAGGATTCGTTAGTTAAATACTCAGGAGAAATCGATATGAAATTGGCTTCGCCCAATATCAGCATAGAGGAACAGAAGAATCTGTCTATGCAGAAAAAAGCTTTAGACTTTTTAAAGCGTGGTGGAGTACAGATTGGAAATATGGCTCCTAATGTAACTAAATTAGCAGGTGGTATTAGCCAAGCTTCAGGATCTGCGCTTCATAAAATGGTGTTAGATGTCGGACATTTCTTTGGAAAGTCCTTCGGACCTTGGCAAGCTGTGAGATGGGCAAGCAATATTGCTAAGGTTGCAAAATTTGGAATACCAGTAGTTTCTGCTGGTATTGATATTTGGATGCAGTTTAGAGAAGATTCTAAAGAAAATAAGCGTTTGGAGCAGATAAAAAGTGCAAAGAATCAGTTTGTCTCTACTTATCAGGTAGAAATAAATAAGGTTGCAGAGCAATTTGAGAAATATTTATTACAGGTATTTGATAATTATACCAATAAAATGGAAGAGATAAATCACTCTAAGACGGAGTTGATAGAAACTTCTAAGAAGAATGATATTACGATTAAGAAGATTAGTGAGTTGGATGCAGAATTTTCAGACTTTATTGAAGCTATAGAGGTAGATGAGTAATTATGTTCAAGTATGATTATTATGGCAAAGAATGAAAATAAATTATTAGAGGAGTTGAGACGAAGAGGCGGGATTTATGAAGATCCTGCTCCAGAAGTCGGAGGCTTTACTGGCTGGTTGATAAGCTTGTTTACCAAGAAAAAGTAAGCCCCATATACTTTTTTCTTGATGTTCTGTCACCATTTGACATATCTATATAGTTATTTCGCAGCCGAAATCAAATGTATAACTATATAAGGTAATGTAACAATGGAAAAGAACATCAGGAAAAGAGTGCGTAGGTTGGCTGCGGTATTGAGTGCCGTGCTGGTAGTATTATTTGGCTATTGGTTCTTCTTGAACCCTCATGGCTATTGGCAAAAGAAGAAGGAGGCAGAGAAGAGTGAATATATGGATAAGAGGATGCTTTGGCGGAAGTCGGAGAAAATGACCATGCAACAGATGTTGTCGGACATGACGCTAATGGCTAAGGGGGATTCGGTCCTGGTTTGTTGGCTAACTGGTCTCTCGCTTCCCGTTTATCGTAACTTCATTCATGGTACTGCGCAACCTACAAGGAATGCTTGGGCTGAGACGAGATATTGGTATATGTCTTCTCTCGCTAAAGGCAGAGAATGGATGGAGGAGCGTGCCAAGACGAGGATTCACAAGAGTCTGATCTTTGTGGAAACGAGTAGATTTCAGGTGCAGAAGGATTCCTTGAATGATATCGTAAAGAGAAACTTACTCCAACTGAGATTAGAAACAACAAGATGTATCTAAAAGATAATTGTCTGTATAGATGAAATCATAGCATAAATAAAGTGTAATGAAAAATGAATAAGATTATAGGGCTTCTTGTAATGGCTTTCATGTTCCTACCCTGGCGACCAATCGTTGCAATAGTGGCAGCAGTATTGTTTGTCAACATCAATGGTACGGAATTGTATGGATGGCAAGCTGGATTGGCGCATGGATTGTTCTTCCTGCCTAATCTGGTGAGGCATCTCTTTGACGGCGATGTTCTTTTCAAGGCTACCAATTGTACTACAGGTTATCATGTTGCCTGGTGGATAGCTACAGTTGGTTCGTGCATCGGTTGGCTCGTTGATGCTTGCTTCTCTTTTATGAAAGCATCGGCATTTGTAGGTAGTGATAAAGAATAAATAAATATAAATACGATGAACAGTATGGCTGATAATCAAAAAGTATATCAGGCGATCAAGACGATTGCTGATGAACTCTGCAAGGAGAACAAGACGTATCTTCGTGCAGATTTGGCTTTTGAACTGAAGAAGTATGGTATAGCTTCCGATTCCTCGGAGGTAAGTAAGCTGGTATTTGATGCCTACAGATATTTCCATGATAATGGCAATATCGCCATTGCTTTTGTTTCCAATAATTCACGTACAACCCTTGTGGCTGAGTACAAGTTGAATGACAGTCTGGAGCAGGGCAACAAGGAGGAGGCTTTGAAGATAGCCGAGACGGAACTGGCGTTGTCTTCATCTGCTTTGGAGCAGTTGAAAGAGCAGGTGGAGCAGAACCTAAACTTAGTTCTTGTTAAGGGAACGTCGAAGATGGCTGATATTGTCATGGGGACGAATGGCGTGAAAGATGTAAGAAGCAAGGCGTCTACCATGTTTGATAAATATACCAAGATGGTGGAGGCTTATCACTATGCTGAGGATAGTGTTCGTGGAAACATCGAAGATTTTACTTCCTTGCGTAGTGATATCGGGACTGTTTATCGTGACTATGCCCTGAAACTGATCGATATTTATGGCGACTCCATCAAGATGGTTTCTCCTGATCTGTTCGACTTCAAGCGAATAGAGTGGCTGGATGTGGACGAGATGCTTAAGTATGTGGAGCTGGAATATAACAAGCTCACGGAAAAATGTGCAGCTCTGATTGGTGAGATTTCTAAAAGCTTCCGCACTTCTTTGCAGGGTTCCCTGCAGGCTTATAAGTCTTTGTCGAACGGCAACAAGTCCTTGGGCTTGGCGATGGCAGGACTGACGATGCTCGAACACTACATGGGAGCAAGTGAACGCGCTAATCGTTTGAAGTCTGATTTATCAGTTTTCCAAACCAGCGTGAAGCATGATGCCACTCGCATCAAGGCTGATATGGGACGATTGTTGGTAATCTGCAAAACGCTCAATGATGTGGTAATCCCGAAGGCGAATGTGTTCTTGCGTTATGGAGAAAAACTGTTGGCTTCAGACTTGAAGGCGACGCTTGATGCTTTGTATGCGGATGAGACTATTCGTCCATTGGAGGAGCAACGAAAATGTCTGCTTCAGCAGATGAAGGTGCTGGACATGGAAATGAACGACCATCTCCAGAACATCGATGTCTACACCTCGCTGATTAATGACATCACCGCCACCTTGGAGTCAAAGCAGGGAAGTTATATGGACGCCAAGGCGAAGAAGCCTTCCAAACCTTTCTTCCTCGTCAACTGGATCACCTTTGGTGTGGCCAACAAGAACTACTATCGCAACTTTGCTGAATGGAATGCAGTATGCTTCCCACTTGTAAGAGAATATGAGAGCTATCAGGTAGATTTGAAGTTGGATAAGGAGGAATTGGAATCGCATCGTGAGGAACAAACCCGCATCAAAAATGAGTATGCCAAACTCTCCAGTGAACTGGATAAGGTTTCTAAGGAGATCAGAAGCAAGATAGTTTGCTCTGACGAATTGAAGTTGAAGATGCTGAAACATCTTCGTGATATGGTTGCCATGTTAAAACTTGGACGTGAAATCATGGAGAGCAAGATTGATGAGAAGTTGGTGCATACAGTAGATATTCCTGATTATCGGGAGGCAGCCAAGCTTCCTGCTGATGTGGAGCAGAACCTTTCTCAGTTTACAGGAATGTTGGCAGACAATCTCCATGCCGACAAGAATATGGCTAAGAATCTGCTTGATGGAGTGGAAGCATATACGAAAGACCATAAGAAGATAGAGGGCAAGACCGCACAACAGAACAAACCTGCTGAGTATAGCGAGGAAGACTTGGCGATGACGACAGAAGCTATGGAGCAATCTTTGCAAAAAGGCATCGTTCTGTTTGATAGTTTCGCTAAGCTCAAAGCGCAGCAACTCAACGGAAAGCTGGCTTCTGCTGCTTACGATAAGGAGTTGAAGAAACATGCAGATGATTTTAAGCGTGAGATGGCTAAGATAGACAACAAGAGTGCTTATCTTCGTGAGGTGTTCAAGCGTATCAATCTGGCTGGTAGTGAGGAGGAACGTAAGCAAGCTATGGAGTTGATGAGCGACTTGAGCGGTTACTCTCTGTCGGAACAGGAGTTCAATGAATTTATAAATGGTAAGAAACAAATAGAATTATAAGGCGTATGGAAAGTTCAAGAAGACAGCAAGCCCAGGCTGATTTGGGCATGGATTTCGCTAAGGAAGACCAAAAGCGAGAGGCGGCTCTTGCCAAAGAACAGGCGAGAGCTGATAAAAAAGCAGCAAAGCGTGAGAAGATGATGAACATGCCATCTTATCGTCTGATGGTAGGTACGGCGAAGTATATGGACAAGTGGTTCTTGGATCCTATCCTTGGTTTCGTCCTTCCTGCCGGTATCGGTGATGCTTTGTCGAGCGTGTTTGCTTTCCCATTCATCTATTACAGTCTGTGTGTGGTTAAGTCTATTCCGCTGACTTTGGCTGTCATCTATAATATCTTGATGGATGTGCTGATAGGTGCCATACCTTTCTATATTGGTGACGTGCTGGATGTATTCAAGCGTTCGTATGTAGAGAACCTGAGATTGGTTACCGGGTATATCGAGGATGATAAGGAGATTATCAATAAGGTGAATAAGAAGGCATTCTGGACGGCTGTGTTCATCGTCGTGCTTTGCTGGTTGATTTATGTGGTGATTTCGTGGGCTATTCGCTTGGGAACCATGGTTTGGGATTGGATAGTTTCATTATTCTAAAAATGAGTTACTTATGTTGAGAGGTGTCAAAACATTTGTCTGCAAAGACTGCGGACATAGATTTAAGGCGTTGGATATGGAGTGGAATGCTACTGCTGCTTCTTATCCTGTGAAATGTCCTAAGTGCGGTAGTATGAATACTAAATAATCGGCAATGGAAGATGTAAATGTTTTAAAGGAGAGGTTTTTGAAAGTTCAAAAACTATTTAACTCCAAGAAAAAGAACAAGATTAAGTTGGCTCTTGAGATACTTGATGGAATGTATAAAGAATATTCAGCAATAAACTGGATTGAGAATGTCGTTTCTACTAAAGCAGAAGACGAGAAGCAGCAAATGTTGCACTATGCTTATAAAGAAGCTTATGCTTTTCAGCTAATAGACCATTATAATCTATTATTGACTGTGGTAGGCAATGAAGCTTTAAAATCGGATGAACCTTCAAAATACAAAGCAGACTTAGATGAAGCGTATTCGCATGTAGAGTTTATCTTGGAAGAAATGGAGGCGTTGGAAAAAGCTGCTCCAAATGAGACACTGAAGAAAAGATTACAGTTGGATCGTAGTCAGTGTAATGAATTCTATTCTATAGTTATTAAAATGATAAAATATCAAGACAACTTTTTAAATATGCCTCGGCTCACCGCAGATGAATAGCAACATTTTCTTTCACCCCTTCGTTGGCAAGGATTATGCCAACGGAGGGATATTTGGCAAGCGAATCATGATATTGGGCGAGAGCCATTATTGTGATGAGAGTTGTACGGATTGTGGCGACTGCCAGCTACATCGGGAGTGTATGAACTTTACGCAGCAGGTGCTTGATGATTATCTCAATGAGAACAAGGAACGGCAGAACTGGATGCGGACTTTCCTGAAGTTTGAGCGTTCGTTAGTGGGAGAGGAGACCAATCAAGCGATGAGACTGAAGATTTGGAACTCGGTCATCTTCTTCAACTATCTGCAAGCAGCGATGGGTGGCCCTCGCGAGGCTGGCGCAGCTGAGCAATATCACCAGGCTGGCAAGGCATTCTTTGAGGTCATCGAAAAGTATCAGCCTGAGTATGTCATCGTATGGGGCAAGAGGCTTTGGAATAATTTGCCTGGCGGTCACTGGCGCCAAGAGCAAGTTTCTGATGTTCACTGGGTGGATTGCAATGACATGGAAGTGGAAGGCACTTGGGTGCCTAATGGCTTCTACATGATGCCTGGTGGCAAGCATGTAAAGGCCCTTGTGGTGAATCATCCTTCCGTAGGCTATTCCTGGGACTATTGGTACAAGGTAATACAAAGATTTTTGAGATAATTTTCTCGCTTGCGCCACAATTTGACACACCTGACCTGTAATTTTGCATAAGATAAGCTGCACTCGGCAATTTGAAAGCAAGCTTTCATTGCGCTCGTTTGCATTATCTTTGCCGACGTAAACATTAAAAACAAGGAATTATGGCACAGATTACAATCAATATCCAGACGTTGGACTGGACAATGGGGGAAACCGTAGGCTTGCACTTGATGCTGAAGAAAGACAGCAAGGCAAGAATCGCTTGGGGCGATGGAAAGGTACAGGTCGTGACAGGTAAACAGAAACCTGCTTCCGAAAAGTTGGCTTGGGTGGAGGCTGGTCATTCCTATCCTGAGAAGGGCATGTACTACACCATTACCATCTGTTCGGAAGAGGAAGATGCCATTATCGGATTTGATGGATGTGGCATGTTCGAGGTGAAAACCTTTGATGTGATTCTCACGGAATGTCCTAACTTGCGTATCTTGGGCTATTCTGGGTATGGCGAGGAGAAACTCGACGTGAGCAAGAATCCTTTGCTGGAGTTCATCGACTTCCACGAGATAAGAAACGAGAAGTTGGATTTCTCTGCCAATCCGCTCTTGGAGGAGTTGCATATTGATGGAGCAAAGGACTTGGTATCTTTGAATTTGAGCAAGAACGACAAGTTGCGTCGCTTGGACATCTTCATGTGTCACAATCTTCAGCATCTCGCCCTGAGCAATCAGTCGCAGCTGAATGAGGTGGATTTCGCTCTCACTCAACTCCGTCCCAAAGACTTGGAGTATTTGGAGAAGACGTTGAAGCGAAACTCTCCCTACAAGATACGGGGAGGAAGCTTTGGCGATGATAAGATAATAGAAGTTAGTAATGGTGAAATAGTAGGTGAAGATGAAGGAAAACTGGATTCAACTTATCAATACAATTGAGAAAGATCCGTTTGAAACGGAGGCTTTCTTCGCTTTGATGGATTATGTGGGCGAAGCGTCGGATGATGACAAGCGCAGAGTTGTACAAGAAGTAGAGCGTCGCATCAAGATGATTGCCCGTTATGATGCGGACAAGAGTTTCCGCTTCCGTAAGTTCAGTGAACAGGAGCGGGAGGTGCTTGATTCCCTTTGGAGTACTCGGGTAAAGATTCTCAATGTGATGATGTTAAATCCTACAGAGGAAGAAATCGAGCGTTTGGGACATCAGAACGATAAACTTCATGAACTGTCGAAGGATGCCTTTGCGCAAGGTCGCAACCTCTGGAAGTCTTTGTTGCACTCACCGAGCTTGATGGCAAACGAGGATTATTATGATGTGGAGGAGCACGTTGATTTCAGTTGGAATGATGAGGATTCCGTCCTCAAGATGGATAATGATGACTATTATGGCTCAGACTTCGAGTATATGCTCCATTTTCATTGCAATTTTAGGGATAGTGGGCGGTATTCGTATGAACCTCTAGTGGCTGATGATGGTACCAACTGGAATTTGGATTATCTCGACAATCAGGCTTTCGACAAATTTTGCATCTGCCATCTCCTTCACTCGCTTCATAGTCATGAACATTACTCTTTGCCAGACATCCTCCGTATGGATGATTTTTGGACGGATGTCAGCTTGAGATATGAGCGAGAGGTGTATCAATGGAAAAAAGGAAACGTAATCTTTAAAGAGGAAGTAAATGGAAAAGGAATGGATGAAACTGATAGATGATGTAGAGAACGACCGTAGCTATAATGCTGATCCTAACTTCAAATTTGTAGACTTTATAAGAGAAAAGTCTACGATAGAGGATAAGCGTGCCATCGTGCAAGAGGTGGAACGTCGTATCAAGAAGGTGGTGAATCGGGAAGAGAACAATCCAGGTTGGTTCTTCCGTAACTTCACTGATACGGAGCGGGATTTGCTGGACGATTTGCTCGGGCTTCGTGAGGTGACGCTCGACGAGATGATGCTTCATCCTACTGCTGCCGAGGTGGAACGATTGAGCCAGTTGAACGACAAACTCTACAAGCTCACCTTGGAGTGTTTTGAGCAGTGCCGTAACCTTTGGCTTACGCTCTACCGTTCGCCATACAAGGTGGACGACCGTTTCTGCTACGACTTGGACAGTACGCTTCGATTCGAGTATGCTGACAAAGACTCGGTCTTGCATCTGGAGAATGATGACTATTACGGTTCCGACTTCGACTATATGATTCATCTGACAGATGAGTTGCTCAGTACAGGACATTGCAAGATGGATACCATCGTGAATGGTGCGTCTGCCAACTTTTTCGGCAACGAAGAGGATACGTTGAGAGAGTTGACTGATACGCTCGACGATGGCACGTCGTGGGCGGAAGGCTATCTGCACAACAAGGCGTACGACCATTTGTGTATCTGTTATGCGATGCATGCCTTGCATACTCATGAGCCTTGGTGCCTGCCAGACATTCTTCGTATGGATGATTTCACGGTGAGCGTGGAACTGAAATACGACCGCAATATATCCGAACAGCGAGATATTCGTTATGCTGATGATAGAAATGAAACCGACCCTCATTGGCCTGAGGATGTGCCTTGCTTGGGTAGAACACAAAAAGGCTGAGACCTTGACATAATAAAACAAGAAGTTTAACGTCATATATAAAAATAGAAGATTATGAAGTTAGCAGAAGCATTGAGCATCAGAGCCGATTTGCAGAAGAAAGTGGATCAACTGAAAGAACGTATCAAGGAGAGCGCCAAGGTACAGGAGGGCGATGAACCTTGCGATAACGTGGAGGAATTGTACAAGGAACTGGATGAAGCTCTCGTCCAGTTAGAAGACCTTGTTTATCGCATCAACATCACCAACGTTCAGATAGTTCAAGGCGGAGACTCCTTGACTCGATTGATAGCCAAGAGAGATGTCTTGTCGATGCGTGTCAAGGCATTGAAAGAGGTGGTGAACTACGTAGCTGCCAACGATACTCGCTTTGGCAGAAACGAACTGAAATATGTTAGAACCATAGATATAAAGGTTCTTCGTAAGGAGGCTGATACCTATGCCAAGCAGTATCGGGAACTCGACCTGAAAATTCAGAGTTTGAACTGGACTGTAGATTTGGTAGATTTGCAAGACTTGCCCCGATAATGGAGCGAGGATTGAAATTTTCATTGAGTAGATTAAAACTTTCGGAGAAAAGATAGAGGCAGCAAGAGGCTGACATCAGGCAATAGGTCTGTGTTAGCATTATTAAAAATTCATGTGTTTCATGCAAAGAGACGAGTTTGTTCACAGTTCATTTCAAGCATCGGGCACAAGTGTATCGCGCATTGGTATATGACAAAAGTCAGAAACGCCAGCATTTAGCATTACCATTTTGTTGGCTATCTTTTCTCCTTTTCTTTTTAGGCATTTCTTTTAAATATTCATATTAGATATTTAGAGATTATGGACAATCGTGTAAAATTCTATAGTTGGCTGATAGGCCTCTTGGATCGTAAGCATCTTACCTTTGAGGAGATTGCTAATGAATGGCGTGATGCCAACGCTAATCAGGATGAGGATGAGCTGGACAAACGTACCTTTCATCGTTATCGTGAAAATATCCAGTCGCAGTTTGGCATTACTGTGGAATGCAACAAGAGCGACGGCTATCGGTATTATCTGAAGCGTGATCCGATCGCTAATGATGATGTGACGGAATGGATGCTGAGTTCCCTGCGGCTGGCTTCGTTAGGTGATATGCTGAAGTATCACAATAAGGTGATGCTCGATACACCGCCATACAACACGGAATATCTGGATGATATTCTTGCAGCGATAGATAAGCAATATCTGCTGAAGTTTAAGTATGTTTCGGGTTTCGGAGCAGAGAGCGATATCGTGCTGCAACCGGCTTTCGTGAGATATTATAAGCAGAGATGGTATGTTGTGGGAGTGAAGAAACAACGTTCGGCGTCCGAAGGGAAAGCCAATTCAAGTGCAGAGGAAGATGTGAGAAAACTCGTTCGCTGTCTTCCTTTCGACCGCATCAGTTTCCTGAAGCTTATTTGCGAGAAGCATCCGTTGTCGGCAAAGATGAAGAAGTTCCTGACTCCAGAGAATTATTATGAAGATTGCTTTGGCATCTATCGGATGGAAGATGTGCCCGTGGAGAAAATCCGCATCCGTGCCTTCTATCCTGAATACAACTACATCGAGGAGGTTCCGCTGCACGAGAGTCAGCAGAAAGTAAAGGAGTCGAAAGACGGAATGTATCGGGAATATACCCTCACCGTTCGCCCCAGCCGTGATTTCCTTCAGGAACTGTTGTGGCATGGCAGAAATATCATCGTACTGAAGCCTGAGAGCTTGAGGCAGGAGATGATTGGTATCTTAAAGGATATGACGAAAAGTTATGAGACGGGCGAATGCCTGAATGGGGAGGAATAAAAGAATCCTCAGATAGGGAATACACTGTGTGCCCAATCTGAGAAATTCCTGTTATTTATATTCCTTCCGTTAGGAACTTGCGAAGATGCAGGTGCGTGATTCCGTCATTATCATTTTTGGTGAGCAGAGGAGTCATGGAGATAACGTACTTCGGATAGTTGTCTTTGATGGAACGGAGATTGCCAAACTCCCGTTCTCTGGTTGCATCGTCGGCTATGATGTAGGAAGCTTGCACGTAGATGCGTTCGCCGCCTGGTTTGGTACATACAAAGTCGATTTCTCCAGCTTGCAGTTGTCCTACATATACTTGATAGCCCAAGCGTATGAGGTTCTGATAGATGATATTCTCTATCACTTTCTCAATGTCTCCTTCACGTGTTCCCCCGGCAATGGCATTTCTAATGCCGTTGTCTTCAAAATAAAACTTATCGTTGGTTTCAAAGATACGTTTGCCGTGGATGTCATAGCGGTTCACCTTGTGTAGGATATAGGCTTCACAAAGGAAGGATATGTAATTGATGATAGCTGCCGAAGCAATGGATTCTCCTTGAGATTTCATATATTTGGAGATGCTGTTGGCTGAGATGAGTTTACCTGTGTTATCTGCCAGAAAACGCACCAGGTTCTCTAAGAATGGCACGTTTCTAATTTGGTTGCGCATAATGACATCCTTAAGTAAGACGGTATGGTAAATATCCATTTGATATTCACGTGCATCATCCTCTTCCAGTCCTATCTTTGCCAGACCAGGCAGGCCACCATACTGAATGTACAAAGCAAGTGCTTCGTCATTATCTGATAGTTGATGAAATTCCAAAAACTCGTTATAGCTCAGCGATTGGATATGGATTTCCTTATATCTGCCACCGATAAGAGTGCTCAGTTCATTGCTCAGCATGCGAGCATTGCTACCTGTGATGATAATGTCGGTGTTGGGTTCTGTGCGATAACTTCGAATGGATCGTTCAAATTCCTTGATGTCTTGTATCTCATCGATAAGGATATAGTTATGTTTATCAGATAAAAAATGCTCTCCGATATAGTCGTTGAGATCCTGATAGGTCTGAATGCAGTCAAACTCTCTTTTCTCCTTATCTATAAAGATGATATTGTTGCAGTCATCTGCCTTCTTGCGGTCACGAATCATTTTCATCATGCAGCTTTTTCCTACACGACGTTGACCTACTAATACGATGATGATCTCCTTTCCAAGATACTTTTCTATCTTGTCGATATATGATTGACGAATAATAGTTGCCATATTTTTATTACTTATAAATGAAATTTTCTGCAAATATACGAAAAGTTTTACTTATAAGTGATAAAACATATCTATTTTTGGTTTTTATAACTTATAGATGGTGTTATTTCAATGATATTCAATGCTTGTTGTACCCCTTGGCTACGAGTTTATCCTTGGCGCGCTCCACAGCCTGAGCCTGGAACTTCTCAACGTCCTTTTTTAGGGCATCGTGCTCGTCGATGTATTTTTTGATATTAGCATTCTTGCACAATAAAATGCAGAATTTTGAGTTATTATGAAAGAAAGTTTTTTGAAGAAATAATGTTGCTTATGAAAAGAATGAATAAAATGCTGTTGGTTGCAGCTTTGGCGGCAACCACACTTTCTGTTCAGGCTGAACAGAAGAAGGGACCGGCTTGGTTGAGTGATGCACTTTTCTATCAGATTTATCCATCTTCCTATATGGATACTGATGGCAACGGTATTGGCGATCTGCCCGGTATCACTTCCAAGTTGGATTACATCAAGTCTCTGGGGGTGAATGCCCTCTGGCTCAATCCAATCTTTGAGTCGGGATGGTTTGATGGTGGCTATGATGTCATCGATTTCTACAAGGTGGATCCTCGATTCGGTACCAATACCGATTTGGTTACTTTGGTCAATGAGGCCCATAAGCGTGGCATCAAGGTTTGTCTCGACCTGGTGGCAGGACATTCCAGCACCAAGTGTGCCTGGTTTAAGGAGTCTTCCGAGAAAGATCCTAACCAGCGTTACAGCGACTATTATATCTGGATGAATGATATCCCTGAGAGTGAGAAGAAAGAAATAGAAGCCCGTCATCAGGAAGCAAGTCCGGAGTCTAGTACCCGAGGAAGATATGTGGAGGCTAATGCTCCTCGTGCCAAGTATTATGAGAAGAATTTCTTCGAGTGCCAGCCTGCCTTGAACTATGGTTTTGCTCATCCAGATCCTAATCATCCTTGGGAGCAGGGCGTAGATGCTCCAGGACCACAGGCTGTCCGCAGGGAGATACGTAACATCATGGCTTTCTGGTTTGATAAGGGTGTGGATGGATTTCGTGTAGATATGGCGTCATCGCTTGTCAAGAACGACCCTGACAAGAAGGAGGTTTCCAAGCTCTGGAATGAGATGCGTGCCTGGAAGGATAAGTATTATCCAGAGACCGTCTTGATTTCAGAGTGGGCTAATCCGCAGCAAGCCATTCCTGCCGGCTTCAACATCGATTTCTACATCCATTTCGGTCTCAAGGGCTATGCCTCTCTGTTCTTTGACCGCAAGACTCCATGGGGCAAGTGGGAGCAGAGTTACCAGAACTGCTATTTCGACAAGCAGGGCAGGGGGTCGCTTAAGGAATTTAGCGAGAACTATACCAAGGCATACAATGCCACCAAGAATCTCGGCTACATCGCTGTTCCATCTGCCAACCACGATTACCAGCGGCCTAATATTGGTACCCGCAATACGCCAGACCAGTTGAAGGTGGCGATGACCTTCTTCCTCACCATGCCTGGTATTCCATTTATTTATTATGGTGATGAGATTGGTATGAAATATCAGATGAATCTCCCTAACAAGGAGGGTAGCAATGAGCGTTCTGGTACCCGCACTCCGATGCAGTGGACCAAGGGCAAGAATGCCGGCTTCTCTACGAGTGCACCCGATAAGCTCTACTTCCCTGTAGATACGGAAAACGGAAAGTTGACCGTTGAGGCTCAGCAGGGTGATCAGAAATCTCTGTTGTCATATACCCGTAAGCTGACCGCTTTGCGTCATTCAGCCAAGGCTCTTGACAATGAGGGAGATTGGAAACTCCTGAACCAGAAGGGGCAGGAATATCCGATGGTATATGAGCGCACTTTGGGTGAGGAGAAGTATGTTGTTGTCGTGAATCCTGGTGCCAAGGCAGCCTCTCTCAATATCAGCTCCGTTGGTGGTAAGGCAGTTTCTGTTCTTTCCACAGGAAAGGTCGTGTATAAATCAGGAAAAAAGACTGATGTGATTAAAGCTTCAGGCATAAGTGCCGCCATATTCAAGGTGGAAAAATAGAACTTTTATAAAAACAGAAATGCGTCCGTATTGTGCGGGCGCATTTTTGTTTTACGGTCACGAATCATCTTCATCATGCAGCTTTTACTACACGTCGTTAACCTATTAATACGATGATGGTCTCCTTGCCAAGATACCTTTCTATCAATCTTCCTTCAGATACCAGCCTTTGATGTATCCGGAATAATGCTTGGCAAACTCCTCGGCTTGTCCGGGAGCGCAAGCTTTCACCTTCTTGGCAGGAATACCCGCCCAAATCTCATGTGCAGGAACCTTGGTGCCATGGGTAACTACTGCACCTGCAGCAATAATAGCCCCTTCTCCAATGTCAGCCTTGTCAAGTACAGTGGCATTCATTCCGATGAGTGCGCCTTTTCTGACTGTGGCTCCGTGGACGATGGCACCATGTCCCACAGATACATCATCCTCCAGGATGCAAGGCATCGTACCGGTTTGATGAATGCAGGCGCAATCCTGTACATTCACTCTGTTTCCACATCTGATGGCATCCACGTCAGAGCGCAATACCGCACTATACCAGATGCTGCAGTCATCACCAAGGATACAGTCGCCGGTCAGCACTGCGTTCTCAGCGATAAAACAATTCTTTCCCCAACAGGGAGTTTTTCCCTCTACAGTCTTTATAATAGCCATATTAAAAATGTATATGTTTTGCAATTTTATGAGCAAATCTGCTGGAATATATAGTGCTGCCTCAAACTATTTCATATACTTTTTCAACCACAAGTCGAAGAACTTGTCATATACGACATAGGCATCGCCTTCTTGGGTGATGAAATCTTTTTCCAACAATCCCTTCAAGGCAGAGTTGACAGAACTTGGTGATAGGAGATGGTATTTCTTGGCAAAGGCTCCGCTCTTTACGCTTCTGGCTTCGCCCTCTGCAGAGATGGCAATGAAGACATTGCGCTGCTTTTCCGGCATCTGGCGTAGAAGGGTCTCGTAGGTGTCTGATGCCATGTTGAGATTGTAGTTGATGGCGTCATCTACCATATCCAGAGTGCAGGTGCCCTGTTTGGGAGTCTTGAGGAAGAGAACATTCATTACTCGCTGGATGTATGAAGTGACACCACCGAAACGGGCGAAGAGTTCTCCGATAATGGCTGCATCGAGATGTTTGTTGCGTTCCTCGAACTTGGCTGTGGCAAACTCCTTGTATTTTTCCACATCCAGAGGCTTCAGATTCATCAGCGTCACGCTCTGATAGAATGGGCGGGCAGGAGATGTAAACATTTCTGCCATCAGATGACGGTGAGAGCCCGAGAAGATGAAGTGGGCATTGGTGCATCGCTGGATGTAGGTACGGAGCAATGCCTCTATGCGATTGTCGGCATAGTTGGTGATTTGCTGAAACTCGTCGATAGCAACAAGGCATGGTTTATCGGCTTGGTTGAGATAAGCGAATATCTCATCAAGCGTAATTTCGGGATTTACTATGTTGCCGATGCCTATTCCCCAAACTGGAGACCCGTTGATATCGAAAGAGATTTCTGAACGGAGAGAAGAGAGCGCTATCAGGAATTTCTCCCAAGCGCTTCTGCCTTTAGGGCGAAGTTCATCAATAATGGCTTTGCCGAACATATTGACCAGATCGCTGACGGAATTGGTTGAATAGATGTCTATGATAAAAGTATAATAATCTTTTTGGATGACTGGCTGGGCAAAGCAATGGTGAATCAGCTCTGTCTTTCCGATGCGTCGAGGGGAAATCAGAGCCATGTTATTCTCATTGGTCAGCATCTCTGTGATATGCTGGGTTTCTTCCACACGGTCGCAGAAGTATTCCGGACCGGCGTAACCGTTTGTGACAAAAGGATTCTTCATAGCCATATCTATACCTTATTATATATTCAACGTTTGCTATTTCTTTTGCAAAGATACAACTTTTATTCCGATTATCATAAAGCGATTATCATAAAATGATAATGAAATAAGGAATTTTATCATTTGACGATTATCATAAACTAATAATTATGATATGGAGACTCCTCTAATGTCAATAGAAAAAAGGGTTGCAATCCTCGAAAAGATGGATTGCAACCCTTTATACCTTAATTATATATAAGAGTTAAGATAACTCTATCATATATTCATTTCTGGAAGCTTATTACAGCTGAGCCAACTCTACAACCTTATCTACAGCAGCGCTCAAGCCGTCCTTGTTCTTACCGCCAGCCTGTGCATAGTGAGGCTGACCGCCACCGCCGCCCTGAATCAACTTGGCAGCTTCGCGAATCATCTTACCAGCGTTCAAACCGTGATCCTTCACCATGTCATCGCTGAACATCACACTGAGCATTGGCTTGTCGTTGTATACGGAACCTACCACACAGATCATGTTCTCTGGCAATGCCTCGCGAACCTTGAATACCAAATCCTTGGCAGCTGCTGGCTCCATAGGCAATACGGCTGTGACAACCTTCACACCGTTCACCTCCTTGGCATTCTCTACGAGCTTATCCTTGGCGCGCTCCACAGCCTGAGCCTGGAACTTCTCAACGTCCTTCTTCAGGGCATCGTGCTCGTCGATGTATTTTCTGATGACACCCTCGAGATCCTTGGCATTGTTGAACAAGCCCTTCAAGGCTACGATGGTATCCTGCAAACCGTAGATGGCCTCCTCGCAAGCCTTGCCAGTCAAAGCCTCGATACGGCGGATGCCGGCTGCTACGCTGCTCTCAGAGATAATCTTGAAGAAACCGATCTTACCGGTGCTCTTGGCATGAATACCACCACAGAACTCAGCAGAAGGACCGAAGCGAACCACACGAACCTTGTCGCCATACTTCTCGCCGAAGAGGGCGATGGCACCCAGTTCCTTAGCCTCCTCGATAGGAGTGTCGCGGTGCTCGTCCAGAGGATAGTCGGCACGTATCATCTCGTTCACCTTGCGCTCTACCTGGCGAAGCTCCTCATCAGTTACCTTCTGGAAGTGAGAGAAGTCGAAACGTAAGGTGTCTTTGTCTACATAAGAACCCTTCTGCTCTACGTGGTCGCCCAGTACCTGCTTCAGACAGTAGTCGAGCAGGTGGGTAGCTGTATGGTTGGCAGCACTGCCCTCACGGCTGTCGATGTCTACACAAGCCATGAAGTCGGCTGTCAGGTTCTTTGGCAGTTTCTTCACGATGTGGATGCTCTGGTTGTTCTCGCGCTTGGTGTCGATAATCTCGATGGTCTCGTCCTCGTTGACGAGTACACCCTTGTCACCAACCTGTCCACCCATCTCACCATAGAATGGAGTGTTGTCGAGTACCAACTCGTAGAAGCTGTTCTTCTTCTGTGTCACCTTGCGATAGCGCAGGATGTGGCACTCATATTCTGTATAGTCGTAACCCACGAAGTTCTGGTCGCCTTCCTTCAGTACCTCCCAGTCGCCGTTCTCCACAGCGGCGGCATTGCGGGCACGCTCCTTCTGCTTCTTCATCTCTTCGTCGAAACCTGCAGCGTCTACGGTGTAACCATTCTCACGGCAGATAAGCTCTGTCAGGTCAAGAGGGAAACCGTAGGTATCGAAGAGACGGAAAGCGCTCATGCCGTCGAGCTGAGTCTCGCCATGAGCCTTGAGCTCGTCCATATCGCCATTGAGGAGGTTGATACCCTTCTCCAGTGTGCGGAGGAATGAATCCTCTTCCTCTTTCATCACGCGGGTGATGAGCTCCTGCTGAGCTGGCAACTCAGGGAAGGCTGCACCCATCTGCTCTACCAATACATTGACGAGCTTGTACATGAATGCCTGCTTCTGGCCGAGGAAGGTGTAAGCGTAACGTACGGCACGGCGCAAGATGCGGCGGATGACGTAACCAGCCTTGGCGTTGCTTGGCAACTGACCGTCGGCGATAGAGAAGGCTACGGCACGCAGGTGGTCGGCGCAGACACGCATGGCGATGTCGATCTTCTCCTGCTCATCCTTACCCTCGCCATTCTCACCGGTAGGAGTAGTGAAACCATACTTCTTGCCAGAGATAGCCTCGATTTCCTTGATGATTGGCTGGAAGATATCTGTATCATAGTTAGAGTGCTTGTCCTGCAACATGCGAACCAGGCGCTCGAAGCCCATACCGGTATCGATGACGTGCATAGGGAGAGGTTCGAGAGAACCGTCAGCCTTGCGGTTGTACTGCATGAACACGATGTTCCAGATCTCGATCACCTGTGGGTTGTCCTTGTTTACCAACTCACGGCCTGGCACCTGAGCCTTCTCCTCTGGAGTACGAGAGTCAACATGGATCTCTGAGCAAGGACCGCAAGGACCCGTATCGCCCATCTCCCAGAAGTTGTCGTGCTTGTTGCCGTTGATGATGTGGTCGGCAGGTACGTGCTTTGCCCAGAAACCTGCAGCCTCGTTGTCGCGCTCCAGACCTTCCTCCTTGCAGCCCTCGAACACGGTAACGTAGAGGTCCTCAGGGTTGAGCTTCAGTATTTCAGTGAGGTATTCCCATGCCATATCGATGGCACCCTCCTTGAAGTAGTCGCCGAAGCTCCAGTTACCGAGCATCTCGAACATGGTGTGGTGATAAGTATCATGACCTACCTCTTCGAGGTCGTTGTGCTTACCGCTAACACGGAGACATTTCTGAGTATCAACACGACGTACATCCTTACCTGGGTCCTTTGTACCGAGGATGATGTCTTTCCACTGGTTCATACCAGCATTTGTAAACATCAGCGTAGGGTCATCCTTGATAACCATAGGTGCTGATGGAACAATTTTGTGGCCTTTGCCTTCGAAGAATTTCTTGAAGGATTCGCGCACTTCATTAGCTGTCATCATATCTATTTTGTATTAATCTTTATTTTTTTCCGAAATTCTTTGCAAAGATAAGAAGAATTGCTTAAATTTGCAAATCAATTAATCATTGTTTGATAAAAAGTTGCAAATTATGGCTCTGAAAACAGATAAAAACGTCAAATTGTACTACTCCATTAAGGAAGTGGCCGAGGAAGTGGGTGTCAACGAGTCTACGCTGAGGTACTGGGAGAAAGAGTTTCCTTTCCTCAAACCCAAGGTCACATCCAACAAGGTTCGTCAGTATACCGAGAAGGACATAGAGCAGGTAAAGGTCATCTATTCGCTCATCAAGGTGAAGGGCCTCAAGATTGCTGCTGCCCGCAAGTATCTGTCACAGAACAGGACTGGCGCTGAGAAATCTTCAGATGTTCTGGAGACGCTCATCAGTGTGCGCGATGAGCTGAAAGAGCTGAAAAAACATCTCGATGCCTTGGTGTAGGGTTTTTACTTCTGAACCCGGCTAAAATTCAACAAATATAAATATGGTAATAGATTTTGAAAAAATTGCTGAGGCTCATCTCGAGGGCTTCAAGGGAGGAAAAGGAAAGTTGGACACTCGAAACTTCGTGGACGACAAGGTGAAGATTATGTATTCTACACTTCGTCCGGGAGCTACCACAGGACTGCATACCCACGAGGGCAACTGCGAGGTGGTGTTTGTGATAAGCGGAACGGCTACATTCCACTATGATGACAGTGTGGAGGAGGTACGTGCCGGACAGGTACACTACTGCCCCATGAACCATGCCCACTATATGGAGAACCTCACCGACCACGACTTGGTGTATCTTGCCATTGTGCCAGAACATCATTAATCGACCCCCCCCAAAATGGCAAAAAGAGAATACGTAGAAGCCAACAAGCGTTGGTTAGAAGAGAAGGCTCGCGAGGAAGGCGTACAGGCCTTGCCCCGTGGCATCTATTATAAAGTGCTGAAAGCAGGCAATCCTGATGGTGCCAAACCAGGCCGAAGAAGCATCGTTACGGCACACTATACGGGATGGACCATCAACGGCAAGAAGTTTGATTCCAGCCGTGGTGGAGCTCCTGTAGCATTTCGCCTGTGCGAACTGATAGAAGGATGGATTGTCGCCATGCAACAGATGACGGTAGGCGCCAAGTGGGAAATCTACATACCTGCAGAGATGGGGTATGGCAAGTTCTCACAGCCAGGCATCCCCGGTGGCTCTACCCTTATTTTTGAGATAGAGCTGTTGGGTGTAGCCTGACGTTTGTCTTTTCTTACTTCTTGGTCAGCACATAGTGCTTGGCCATGGCGCCTTCTGGCTCGTTACCGATAGAGTCGGTCATGATGAGACTATGAGCATCTCTTACCTTATAGTAAGAAGTTTCTCCACTCGAAGGACGGGTGATTTCTATCACACCGTGCGACAGGATTTTGTAGATTCCGCTTGCCTCGTCGTGTCCATCTTTACGGTCAATGTAGTCGGCAGAATACTGGTAGGTGCTGTCTGCATTGAGGGTCAGCACGGTCTTGATGCCAGGACAGTCGGCAGCAGGAAGTGTTCCCTCGTAAGTACCTGCAATAGAGTCGAGTACAAAGTCGTTTGAATCAAGCGAATCTTTTTCTGCATAGCTGAGGCTGTCTTGATCGGTCTCAGGAGCGTTGGTCTTCTTGCTGTTGCAAGATCCAACAGATAGAGCAGCGATAACGGCTGCTGTCAATACCAATTTCTTTTTCATACTTTACTGCTTTTTAATTTAACTTCTCTAACTTCCCCATTTGCAATAGTTGAGTTAGTATAATCACGCAGCAAATATACATGATTATTTTCTTATATGCAAGTTTTTCACCCTACATTTTTGGGAAGTTGGGGAGTTTTTGGGAATGTTGAAGATTTTTTGGGAATGTTGGAGAGTTTTTTTGACCTGTATGGTAGGGTGTGCTGTTTAATTTCATATCCACAGAGGCATTTGTCTTAACTCCTTTAACTCCTTTAACTCCTTTAACTCCTTTAACTCCTCCCCCAAAAACTATCCCTTATTTCCTCTTCTTTTGCGTGTTAGGCAGGAATCCGGCAATGATGCCGAGCAGAGGCAGGAAGGCGCTTACCTGGAAGATGAACTCGATGCTGGTCTTGTCTGCTAACCATCCGAAGAAGGCGGAGCCCAAACCTCCTAAACCAAACATCAGTCCGAAGAAGATGCCGGCAATGAGACCCACCTTGTCGGGCATCAGGTCAGTGGCGTACACCACGATAGACGAGAAAGCCGAGGCAATGATCAATCCCGAAAGGAAGGTACAGACGAGAGTCCAGAACAGGTTGGCGAAGGGCATGATGAGGGCGAAAGGTGCCGCGCCGAGGATAGAGAACCAGATGACGTACTTGCGCCCAAACTTGTCACCCAACATACCTCCAGCCACAGTACCAATGGCAAAGGCGGCAAGAAAGACGAACAGACACAGCTGAGAAGCCTGTACCGAGATGCCAAACTTGTCGATCAGGAAGAAGGTGAAGTAGCTCGTGATGCAGGAGGTATAGAAATACTTCGAGAAGATGAGCAGCACGAGGATGAGCAGTGCCCCATATTTTGCCCGCTTCGAGATGTCGTTGTTCAGGGTGACGTCTTTCTGCGGATGCGTCACCACATACACCAACCGGGCCTTGTACCATGCCCCTAATCTGATCATGATAAGGGCGGCGAGCAAGGCGGCAAGGGCAAACCACGAGATGGCATGCTGTCCGAAAGGCAGGATGATGAGGGCTGCAAGGAGAGGACCTATCGCCGAGCCACTGTTGCCGCCTACCTGGAAGATGGATTGTGCCAGACTCTTCCTGCCTCCCGATGCCAACTGGGCTACTCGTGATGCAGTGGGGTGGAACACGGATGAGCCTAAACCCACGATGCTCACAGAGAGGAGAATCAGCAGATAATTTTCTGAGAAGGCCAGCATCAGCAGACCGATGAGTGTGAAACACATACCCACGGAGAGGGCATAGGGACGTGGATGCTTGTCGGCATACAGTCCGGTAAAGGGTTGCAGAATCGATGACGCCATCTGAAACATCAGGGTGATGATTCCGATTTGTGCGAACGAGAAGTCGAACTTATCCTTGATGATGGGGTAGATGGAGGGGATGATCGACTGAATCATATCATTCAGAAAGTGGGAAATGCCACAAATGATAAGTATCGAATATACCGTCCCCTCCATCTTCGTGGGGTTTCCTTTTATTTTACTACCTATTGATTTTATATTCATTTCTTTATTGGTTTTGAGAACCATTTGACCGCTTTACTTCCAGAACAGTTGGTCGATAAACTCATATCGCTTCTCCATCTGGGCATCGGTCTTTACCACCGTGTTCTCGTCGATCTGTAGCACAGGAGCGATGGCTTTACCGTTGGTGGAAGGCCATTCAGGCAGACCCAGTCCGTTGGGGTTGCCAGTCTTCACAAAGTTGATGTAGTACAGGCTGAAGATGTCGCTTATCATGTAGTCGGCAGGTTGCCAGTTGTAAATACGGTTGGTAGGCAGAGTGCCCATGGCATACTCGATATCGGCAGAGTGTACGGCACCCTTGTCCTGTGGGGCAGGAGCCTCACCCTCCTTGGCGTCTATCACACCACCAGCCAGGGCAGCCACCTTTCCCTTGATGGCCATGGCAGGACGGGGATGACAATAGCGATAACGGTAAACGGGCTGTCCGCTTGTCAGCTTGTGCATGTTGCCCCACTTCCATGTGGAATAGTCGAGGAAGATGTCAGAAGCCAAGTTTACACCCGGTTGCTCCAGCACATCCTTATCGGTAGTGATGCCGTAAAGACGGAACAACTCATCTATGTTCTCTTCGCCGAAAGTAGCTTTGGCACCAGCCTTCAGATTCTCCACCGTAGGCAGTTTGCCCATCAGTACAGCCCATGGTGTCATCTCCTGGTTGTTGCCGCCCACGAGCAGAGGCACCTTGGTTTGGTTGCCTTTGGCGAAAGTCACTTCTGGTTGCTCTACGAAGAAATATCCGTCGATGTTGTACACGGGGAGCGACTTGACGGAAGCCAACTTCAGCAGCTCTTCAGCAGGAAGGTTGCGAAGCATGTCGATGTCAGCCTTAGGGGCTTTCTTCTTGCTTGCCTTTCCCTTTGTCTTATCGGTCTTACCGACCATCTGTGCAACTATATTCTGTGCCATTTCCACCCCCTTCTGCTCAGCTTCCTTCAGGGTAAGCACCTTTTTGAATCCCATGACCGAGCCGCTGGAACCCATGGCCTGTGCAAAGAGACCCTGGCAGAGAGGCGAAGCCATCAAGGCACTTACCGACATCGAACCGGCCGATTCGCCAACGATTGTGATGCGGTTGGGGTCGCCTCCGAAGGCCTCGATATTGTCTTTCACCCATTTTATGGCAGCCACCTGGTCCATGAAACCATAGTTGCCCGATCCTTTATAGGTGGTCTCCTTGGAGAGTTGTGGATGCGCGAAGAAACCGAAGATACCCTCGCGATAGTTGGCGGTGATAGAGATGATGCCCTTTCTCGCCATCGCGTCGCCAGCATATCGAGCCTCGCTTCCGCTTCCAGCCATCAGTCCTCCGCCATTGAAATAGATCAATACGGGCAGATGCTCTTTCATCGTCTTGGCAGGAGTCCATATATTAAGGTATAGACAGTCTTCGCTGTTCACCTTGGTTCCGAAGTTCATATCGCCGAAGAGTGGTTCCTGCATCGGATTAGGTCCATACTCTTTAGCCTCGCGCACACCGTCCCAGTGCTTTGCTGGCTGTGGAGCCTTCCATCTGAGGTTGCCCACAGGAGGAGCAGCAAACGGAACACCTTTAAACACCTTGATGCCCGAGAGGTCTTTTCCTTCGAGAATACCCTCGGCCGTCTTTACCTGGGTTTGCGCCATCGTTCCCATCATGGGGAGCAGAAAAGCGAGAGATAAAAATAGTTTCTTCATATAGTTGTTTGGTTTGAAAAATCATTTCACAGCCTCTACCTCGTAGCCAGCCAGCTTGAGGAGGTTGAGCACACCCTTTTCGCCTGGCAGATGACCGGCACCTACGGCAAAGAAGGTTGGTTTGTCGCTCATGATAGCAGGCATTTTTGCCACCCAGTCAGCATTGCGGTTGTCGAACATGATGGCATACTCCTCTTTCGTGTCGTCGCAGCTGTCGTTGCGCTTCTCGCTGATCACCTCTTCTATCTGCTTCATGTTCTGAGAGAAGTAGGCGTCGCTGAGGCGTTGCGTTACCATGTTGTAATATTCCGTGTTGTCGACGAGGCACATCAGGAGTTGCTTCTGGCGCTCGAGAGGAATACTCTTGAAGAGCACCTCTATCTGCTTGTCAACCGTCTCAAGACCGATGACAGGCTCGTGGTTGCGCTTGGCAAACTTCTGGAAGTAGTCGTCGAACGACTGTGTAGGGTCAAAGCCACGGGCATGCTTGAGCGACATGAGCAGGGTGAGCTGTGTGTTGAGAGCCTGCGGTGTGATGTTGCCAAACTTAGCCTCCACGATGGGGTTGCTCATATCGGCACTTGTCAGGTCCTTGAGCAATTTGTTGAGTCGTGTGTACTCTTCTTCGGTAAGTATGCTCTTGAGTGTCTTGCCGTGAGGGAGCAGCATGGCAACTGCCATTTTCTGTACACTCTCTGGTTTCTTCATATCTTCCATGTCGAGCTCTCCGCATACCTGTTCGGTATTGTTGAGAGCGTCAGGGATACCCTCTATGGCATTGACGAAACTGACGGGTGCCAGATGATAAGTTCCTACGATGTAGGATGGTGACTTAAGGTCTTTGCCCGAAATCTTATACAAGAGTTGGGCGTTGGCGCTTGTAAACATTGATACAAGAGCCAGTGAGATAATCATTAACTTTTTCATTTTCTCTGATTTTTTATCCTTATACTTTTATTCTTCCATCAACTTACGATAGCGACCCTTCTTGATCTCAGTATCGCCAAGACGGCGGGCCTTGTTGATCTCGTACTCCGAGTAGCTTCCCTCGAAGAAGAAGACCTCACCATTACCCTCGAAGGCAAGGATGTGAGTACAGATACGGTCGAGGAACCAACGGTCGTGACTGATGACGACCGCACATCCCGCAAAGGCCTCCAGGCCTTCCTCCAAGGCGCGCAGCGTATTCACGTCGATATCGTTGGTAGGCTCATCGAGCAGAAGCACGTTGCCTTCCTGCTTCAGCGCCAAGGCCAACTGCAGGCGGTTGCGCTCACCACCCGAAAGCACACTGCAGAGCTTGCTCTGATCGGTACCCGAGAAGTTGAATCGCGAGATATAGGCTCGTGCGTTCACATCACGTCCGCCAAGACGCAAGGTCTCGTTGCCCTGCGAGATGACTTCGTAAACCGTCTTCTGAGGATCGATGTCCTTGTGCTGCTGGTCCACATAGGCAAGCTTCACGGTCTCACCCACCTCGAAGTTGCCGCCGTCGGCCTGCTCCAGTCCCATGATGAGGCGGAAGAGGGTAGTCTTTCCGGCTCCGTTAGGACCGATGACACCCACGATGCCGTTAGGAGGAAGCATGAAGTTGAGGTCATTGAAGAGCACCTTCTCTCCGAAAGCCTTCTTTACGTGCTGAGCCTCGATCACCTTGTTGCCTAAGCGAGGACCGTTAGGGATGAAGATTTCCAGTTTCTCCTCGCGTTCCTTCTGCTCCTGGTTGAGCATCTGCTCGTAGGAGTTCAGACGGGCCTTACCCTTAGCCTGTCGGGCCTTAGGTGCCATGCGTACCCATTCCAACTCGCGCTCCAACGTCTTGCGGCGCTTAGAGGCAGTCTTCTCTTCCTGTATCATTCGCTTGGTCTTTTGGTCGAGCCATGACGAGTAGTTGCCCTTCCATGGGATTCCCTCGCCACGGTCGAGTTCCAATATCCACTCGCTCACATCGTCGAGGAAGTATCGGTCGTGAGTGACGGCGATGACTGTTCCCTCATATTGCTGCAGGTGCTGCTCCAACCAGTCGATACTCTCAGCATCCAAGTGGTTGGTAGGCTCATCGAGCAGGAGGACATCAGGCTTCTGCAGCAGCAGACGGCAGAGAGCCACACGACGGCGCTCACCACCCGAGAGGTTGGTTACGGGCCAGTCGCCGGGAGGACAGTGCAGTGCATCCATCGCACGCTCCAACTTAGAGTCGATGTTCCAGGCGTCGGTAGCATCAATGATGTCCTGCACCTCGGCCTGTCGCTGCATCAGCTTGTCCATCTTGTCGGGATCGCCATAGTATTCCTCGAGTCCGAATTTATTGTTAATGTCCTCGTATTCAGCGAGTGCATCGTATATTTTCTGCACACCCTCCATCACGTTCTCCTTCACGGTCTTGTTCTCGTCGAGCGGAGGATCCTGAGGCAAGTAGCCCACAGAGTAGCCTGGGCTCCAAACCACCTCACCCTGGGTAGGTTGCTCAAGTCCTGCGATGATTTTCATCAACGTAGATTTACCGGCACCATTCAAACCGATGATACCGATCTTTGCTCCGTAGAAGAACGATAGGTAGATGTTCTTCAGAATTTGTTTCTGATTTTGTGGGATAATCTTGGATACTCCCACCATAGAGAAGATAATCTTCTTGTCGTCAACTGTTGCCATGTTTATTATATAATGTATTAATCTTTTCTGTCTGCTTGCAAAAATACAAATAAAAAGTCAATTTTCGCAAGAAAGTAACGTTGAAATGGCAAATAAAGAGAAAAAATGTGCTTGTCGGGTAAAAAAGTGGCAGATGGAAGTTGTTTTCCCGTAATTTTTGCTTATATTTGGCAGCAAATTACAAAAAAAAATACAACTATGGATGCAACTTATATGGAACTGATGGTAAGGCTGACGTTGGCTATGGTCTTGGGCGGAGCGATAGGTATAGAGCGTGAGTATCGTGCCAAGGAGGCAGGCTTTCGCACCCATTTCCTGGTAGCCTTGGGAAGTGCCCTCTTCTGTGTGGTGTCGCAATATGGTTTTGGTGTCGACCTGAAAGACTCTTCCCGTGTAGCAGCCCAGGTGGTGTCGGGTATCGGCTTCTTAGGTGCAGGAACCATCATCTTTCAGAAGAATGTGGTGAGAGGACTCACCACCGCTGCCGGCTTATGGGTGACAGCAGCCATAGGTCTGGCTTGCGGAACGGGCATGTTTGTCGCCGCCGTCATCACGACCGCGATGGTGCTCCTGGGACTTGAGGTGCTCAACTATCTGATACCACAGTTGGGAACCACCACGATCGAGTTGTCCTTTACGGCTCCCTCGATAGATAGTGTGAAGCAGCTCATCAAGAGTCTGAAACAAGACAATGTAGAGATCCATTCTTATGAGTTGAAAGATCGTCGCACGTCCAAGGGCGAGTTTTTGGAGGTGAGCATGGAACTGAAGGCGAAACGCGGTTTCCATACCCTTCGTATGCTCGACTATATGAATGATTTCTCTGATGTCACGATTTCCACGATGGAGTAGGGGCGTGAGGGGTAACAATTATTTACACTTTCTCATGATTTCTCCAGCCTTTTCCTTATCGCTGTCAAAACTGAACAGTTTATAGATGTCGGTCGCATTCTGAGGATCAACGATGTGGGGCGCCATCATGGAGAGCGCTTTCAGCCGTTCGTCGTCAAAGGTGAAAATCTTCATCAGTCTGACAGCCTGTGAGCAGGAGTAATAGCATCCTAAGCTGGCGACCTCTATCAGGTCGAACTTGTTGTCATCGAACGATGCCTTCTTCACTTTATTATATAGTATGGAGAAGCTTTGGTTACTGAGACTGTAGCCATAGCGTGTTCCCTCTTCGGGACAGAATGCCGGACCGAGAGTTGGTGGGGTAGGACGTTCCGGACAAACCGTAACCGTTGGTTTGCGGTTGTTGTCATCGTCAATTCTTGTACTGTAGTTGATCACTTTCCCGTTTCTGTCTTTAGCCGAAGCCGAGAGGCATAAGGCAAAGAGCATCAGGCTGGTGGCGATAATTGCCATTACTTCATTTCTCTTCATTGTTTTTACTGTTTTTGAAGGTTGGTGTTTATAGAATTTCTCAAGTTCAGAAGTTATAACTTCTTTCACTTCCCCATTTGCTGACGTGGAGCTTATCTTTTGCAAAGATAATGCAAACGAGTGCAATGAAAGCTTGCTTTCTGATTGCCGAATGCAGCTTATCTTCTGCAAAGATACTCCTTTCCTTTGTTCCAACATGGGGATAATTCCCTAATTGTAAAAGGAAAATCCCTACAAAGTACCAAAAGTGTACTTCGATTTAATAGAAGCATGAGTTTTGTTCCTATACATCAGCCGAAATCAGAAAATGACAATAAGGTGAAGGGTATTTGCGTAATCCATTTTTATAAAAACTGATGCTATAAAAATGCCTACTTATGGCACAAATGTGCCCAGCGAAGAGCATAATAGTGCCTTTTAAAAAGCAAATGTACAGCAGCGGAAGTATCATATTATCATACAAAGATGATAAGTGTATATGTGTTTCAATCCACGCACCCACGAGGGGTGCGACCAACCAACTGCGAAGCACCGATACCAGCATCATGTTTCAATCCACGCACCCACGAGGGGTGCGACGCCTAAATCTACTTAAGAAATGCCTTTGCAGCAGTTTCAATCCACGCACCCACGAGGGGTGCGACCAGTAACATCTAACTTAAAACCAGCAGTAGAAGGGTTTCAATCCACGCACCCACGAGGGGTGCGACCTCAAAAATAGGCAGATTATCATCATTATAAGTGTTTCAATCCACGCACCCACGAGGGGTGCGACGTTTTCCGAGCTCAACGGACAGCAGATTACTAAGGTTTCAATCCACGCACCCACGAGGGGTGCGACGGAGGGAATTGCTTCCATATTCGCCAACGGCAAAGTTTCAATCCACGCACCCACGAGGGGTGCGACTTAATTTGAGGGTTAATATCTATAGTAGCATCAGTTTCAATCCACGCACCCACGAGGGGTGCGACGTCTGTTGGCAATAACCTTCGTTTGCGTTTATATGTTTCAATCCACGCACCCACGAGGGGTGCGACCACTCATAGTTATTCGGATTTAGTTTCAGTTTGAGTTTCAATCCACGCACCCACGAGGGGTGCGACTAAGCTTTCTGTAACTGATTTTTATGATTATTGTGTTTCAATCCACGCACCCACGAGGGGTGCGACCTTTATTTTGCTATCTCTACATTGCGTTTCACGTGTTTCAATCCACGCACCCACGAGGGGTGCGACTAAAACTCGACCGCGTTGCGACGGTAGTCGCCCAGTTTCAATCCACGCACCCACGAGGGGTGCGACTTTATCAGAAAAAAGCAGTAATTTTGCATATAGGTTTCAATCCACGCACCCACGAGGGGTGCGACCTTGATGTTGCGCAAGATGTTCACCGATTTGCAGTTTCAATCCACGCACCCACGAGGGGTGCGACACAAGAGTTTGACGAGATATACGAACTATGGATGTTTCAATCCACGCACCCACGAGGGGTGCGACTCTGTAAACTTAACATAATCAACCCAAGGTTGAAGGTTTCAATCCACGCACCCACGAGGGGTGCGACGGACTTAACCTAAAATAGAAAGGTCGGTTCGTGTGTTTCAATCCACGCACCCACGAGGGGTGCGACGACCTCGACCAATTGTCTTTCGATGATAATCTTGTTTCAATCCACGCACCCACGAGGGGTGCGACTTTATGGTCTAAAAACAAAGATACTTGTTTCTTGTTTCAATCCACGCACCCACGAGGGGTGCGACTTTGCAAACACTGCACACACTTACCGCAAGGGACTTGTTTCAATCCACGCACCCACGAGGGGTGCGACAGTAACATCTAACTTAAAACCAGTAGTAGAAGGGTTTCAATCCACGCACCCACGAGGGGTGCGACACCAAAAAGTTTGGAATAACGATACAATTTGGAAGTTTCAATCCACGCACCCACGAGGGGTGCGACGCATACCCCAAATAATCCCCGTCAATGCTGCCGTGTTTCAATCCACGCACCCACGAGGGGTGCGACTTATGATTATTGTGCTACTTCTCAGAAAGTTACTGTTTCAATCCACGCACCCACGAGGGGTGCGACGCAGTACATCTTTTTCATAATTGGCGGTATTGGTGTTTCAATCCACGCACCCACGAGGGGTGCGACACTGCGCACCGTTCACTATCTTGTCGCCGGTCAGCGTTTCAATCCACGCACCCACGAGGGGTGCGACACCTTATCCACATAATCACGCAAACAGGACAAAGTTTCAATCCACGCACCCACGAGGGGTGCGACTTCCAGGTTCTACCGATACAGTAACCGCCCTTGAAGTTTCAATCCACGCACCCACGAGGGGTGCGACTAAAGGTTGTTGAAATAGTTTATTAAGGTCGTAAGTTTCAATCCACGCACCCACGAGGGGTGCGACGCCATCGTGGAGCGACTGGAGCAGGGCGGAGGAGTTTCAATCCACGCACCCACGAGGGGTGCGACCGAGGCCAAGGCCCGCGAGATCATCGCAGAGAAGGTTTCAATCCACGCACCCACGAGGGGTGCGACAAAACAACTATGGGCCTATATGCACGGACGCAAGTTTCAATCCACGCACCCACGAGGGGTGCGACTTGACCTCTCGAACAAGAGCGACCGCGTGATAAAAGTTTCAATCCACGCACCCACGAGGGGTGCGACCTCCTCGCACCTCCGGCCGTTGTCGAGGAACTGTTTCAATCCACGCACCCACGAGGGGTGCGACATGGGACGCAACGGCGGCGACATCAAGATAAGCCGCGTTTCAATCCACGCACCCACGAGGGGTGCGACACGGCAAGCGGGAATCTTATGGAGAATATATTAGAGTTTCAATCCACGCACCCACGAGGGGTGCGACTCGAACTTCCAGCCCTTGGCCTTGATTCTTCGATGTTTCAATCCACGCACCCACGAGGGGTGCGACTAAAAGAATATAAAAACTGGATTGTTACATACCAGTTTCAATCCACGCACCCACGAGGGGTGCGACATTATGAAAAAGTCAACAAACATTGCAGCATTGTTTCAATCCACGCACCCACGAGGGGTGCGACCTATACTTTCAATATGTGCCACTATAGCTTCCAAGTTTCAATCCACGCACCCACGAGGGGTGCGACGATTATTCACGCTCTACTAATACTTTTATAGTTAGTTTCAATCCACGCACCCACGAGGGGTGCGACTTGATGTATTCGATGGTGTTTTACCTACTTCATCAGTTTCAATCCACGCACCCACGAGGGGTGCGACTTATAAATTGCATTGTAGGCATGTATGTTGTTGTGTTTCAATCCACGCACCCACGAGGGGTGCGACTGCCTTGTGGTCATTGTGTTCAGTGCCTGCAAAAGTTTCAATCCACGCACCCACGAGGGGTGCGACTTATAAATTGCATTGTAGGCATGTATGTTGTTGTGTTTCAATCCACGCACCCACGAGGGGTGCGACTTATAGTTCATCTTATTAGCTTTAGACTGGGATGTTTCAATCCACGCACCCACGAGGGGTGCGACATGCCGTTTCTAACGTGTAAATTATTTTAGTTATGAGTTTCAATCCACGCACCCACGAGGGGTGCGACGTTTGTGCCTTGGTCTGATTTGTGCGGTTATTATGTTTCAATCCACGCACCCACGAGGGGTGCGACTGCATATTCTGCAAAATACAGAATATTAATATACAAAAGTAGTCATTTTGCGAATATTAACCAAACAATAACATTTAAAGTTATTAAATCCTTGGAATTTTTATAAAGTCTTGATACACAAAAGGTGCGAACCTCACAGCAATTTATGCAATCCTATAGGTTCGCATTCTCATATATCAGATGATTAATTCACCAGTGAAATCAACACCCATATCCTTACCTAAAGTTTCTACCTTATTCTTCCAATTCTTCCCCAACATATAAAACCTTATGCTATCTTGCTCAGAATCTATAATACCATCCAATTGATTCCTCAACGTAATAAACTGGGATTCCGTCAAAATACACTCAAAAACAGAGTTTTGAACACGCTTTCCATAATTCATACATGCCCGTGCAACATTACGCAAACACTTGGCACCATGTGGCGATGTGATATTCACATCATAAGTAATCAATACAAACATAAGCTACTTAATTAAGAATACTGGGTAATCATCAATATCTATACGAATGAACCTTGCCAACAATGTAGCCTGAATATAAGGAAGAAGACCGATACTTACCTTTTCGTTCAAATAAGGATGGGTAATCTGCTCTTTCTTTCGACTCTGCCAAGCCGTGAGAATAGTCTTTCGACCAGAATCCGTCATTACAATTCCTTCCTCCCCTTGCTTAATGAAATCTCTTTTGGTGATTTGCTTTCTATTAATCAACGATAATACCAGTCTGTCGCCAAGATAAGCACGAAGTTCTTCCATCATATCCAATGCCAACGAAGCTCTACCTGGGCGTAATGTATGCAAAAAGCCAACGTATGGGTCTAACCCGACTGTTTCTAAAGCCGATGTCATATCATTAGCTATCAGCGTATAAATAAAAGAAAGCATTGCATTGACAGCATCTTTTGGTGGTCGTCGATTGCGCCCTTCAAAAACAAAATCTTCTTTCTGGCAAAGGAGAAGATGAGAGAAAACGCCAAAGTAACAGGAGGCAGCTTCTCCTTCTATTCCTCTCACGCTATCTATAGAATCAGCATTCAGCACCTTATGTTTACAACGCAACAATTCATTCGCAGCTTTTTCTATGGCTTCATCATTTCCATTGTCTCTGATGAAACGGCGCAAAATGTTGCGATAATTTTGAATCTTACCCCCTATGAACAGCTTGCAAAGATGAAGAGCATAATTTGGATCATCGGAATTCTTGTATTGCGCTTTTCTCAACAAGACATTTCCCCTTGTAGGTCCTTGAGAGCGACTGATGTACCGACCTTGCGGAGAAAGGAAAGTGAGGGACACATTGTTATCTGCACACAACTTCATAAGCCCTGGACTTGCCCCCATATAACCAAAAGTAACTATCTGCTCTATATTATGGATAGGAATACGGAATATCTCGTTTTGCTTCACAGATACCACAACATTTAACCCATCTTTACTTAGATAGGCTTCAGGTGTGGTCACGTATAATGTATTAAGTAATATCCTCATATAGATTCTTGTTTAAATAGGTTGACACTTGAGTGCAATCACTCATTTCCGGCATACAGATATTTACCAAAGAACAATTCTTGCAATGATGCTGTTTGTTTGCTTTTGGCAAGATACCGCTTTTAAAGACCTCGTGCATCTGCCTGGCACATTGAATAGTCGTACTTCTTAATGACTCAGAAATAGAAATTGTTTCTCTAGGTTTTACTTCATCATAATACAATGCACCGTATGGAATATGAATGCCATACATTTCTTCAAGACACATTGCCTGGGCAGCCAATTGAACTTCATCTCTTTCATCAGGTTTATGATGACCTCTTTTATACTCCACAGGGTATGGTTTCCAATATCCTTTGTAGCGATTATGGGTTATAGCATCTTCTGATGAATCAGCAGGAATAAGTTCTACAGCATCAGTTACACCATATAGTCCTAATTCTTTAGAGGCTATATGGAGGGAACGAAGCGTGATAACATCACCATTCTTCTGACGATAGAAGGGATTATCTACATTCTTGTGTAGAATCTGCCCTTCTGTCGTCAGTTTATTTTCTGCCCATTGTTGCTCGATATGAATCAAAGCCCATTGCCGGGGACAGAACATAAAGTGCTGTATCCCCGACAACATGAGCATTTCGTCTTCAGTATACATGATGATACTAAATCAATTTTTCAACTGATACACCAGGATATTTCTCATCCAACTCCTCTTGGGTAGGAACAGTAACGTCATAATCGCCAAATGAACGTGGTACATCTGTATTCTTCTTGATTTTCACCAAATCAAACAATTTATTCGCTGGAGCATTACCCAGAACAGAATCATGTTTGAATACGATTAATTTCTGAGCACTCATCAAACCCCTTGCTGCAGAACGGTCAACATCAAACATGTTCTTCAATGCATCAAAGAAAAGTTCCAGGTCTTCCTCTGAGAAGCCCGTTTGTTTAGCAAGGTTGGCAGAGATGAAGCCATGGCAGACATAGAGTCCATAAGGAACTGTAGCCTTGCGACCTTGAATGCCAACTTGTGAATCGTAAGATTTCTCTTCATCGCGAGCTGCACAAACTGTTAATGCATGTTCTGCTGGGATAATAGGGTCTATTGAACGTGCAAAAGTCATTTGGACAGCTCCTCTTACTTGTCCTGCATTAGAGCCAGTAGAAAGAACAGCTCCAAAAGTTCTTACATCATAGAAACGCTTACACATCGCTTCACGTCCTGCTGTAACTATGTCGGCAGGTGCTTTTTCTTTGACTTTTAAGTCCAAGCCAAGTTCTTCTTTGTACATCTTGCGTATTTCGCCATTTATGAAAACCTCTTGTCCTGAGATTTCCTTTGACTTAACCAATATATCGTTATTAGTTTCACCCATTTTCGCAATCTGTACATAATTGCGTACTTTTCTTTTTAAACAAATATCAGTAACAAGCCCCATACCAGTTTCTGAGTCAACACGTGGAAGGTTTCCTGCATCGGGATCACCATTGGGATTTCCGTCCTGTACATCAAACAGGTAAACGAAATCAAATCGATTTTTTAAATCAGCCATAATTGTAATTATTAAATATTATTAATCTTCTGTCTCTTTGTTTTCCTCATGATTCTTTTGATGATAGTAACCAAGGAAGAATCTGCCTTGGTCGCTTAAGTCCAAAGTGTCTGGGAAATCAGAAATCTGTGCCATTATCTCTTTTTTCTGATTGTCAAAGTAAATAGCGAGTCCTTTCTTGTCTTTAGCCAACTTACTATAGTGACTATTTGACAATTTCAATATCGTTGGATAAACAGCAGATGGTGTTGATGATGCTGCATTCATGTATCCAGAACGGATTGAATCTTGTTTGTTTGCTGCATATTGGAGATTTTCCAATACAGCAAAGAGGCGACCGCAAAGGTAGCCTTGATTTGTGTTACTTTTGTCTAACATTGTTTCTATCTTTTTATTGTTATCATTTATTCTATTGAGATATGCCTTGATGATTGCCATACGAGCAATACGAATTGCATCTTTGCTGCCAGACTCAGCTCTTATTCTGCGAATGCATGCAGAAAATAAAGTGAATGGATATGGCGTTCCTTGGAAGATACTTTTGACAACTGCTTCTGGGAGATTAGGGGTAGCTTCAGATTGTTTCCCGTTAAGAGTGACAGCTGCAAGTATACTCTTGATTCCCATATATGGTTTCTTATCTATACGAGTATCTTTGATTTCCATATCTTTAAAATGACATAGTATCTTTCCTGCAAATTCTTTCAGAGAACATTCAGACCAATATACAACGGCTATTCTTGCCGAATTTGGAGCCAAACCAAGAATATAGAAACGGTCTTCTAATGATGTTTTCAAACTTCCAGAATATATAGCCTTAAACACCTTGCGCACTTGCTCTATCTTAGCATTTGGATCATCAACCTCTTCTTCAGTATATCCCAACAGGTCAAAGAGGCTACCTTCTGTCTGTTCTGCAGCCTCGCTGTTAGAGGACGCCCAAAAGACAAAAGTTCGATTACCTACACTAAACTTATTGTGAGAACCTTTTTGCAGCATAGCGTTAAGAGCTGTGGTATAGGCAAATTCTGCTTTTTTAGATATTGGAGCATTACCACATTTCTTCTTGCCATAGGAATCATAGCCAGAGTTAACCTGGAATGCAACTAATTTTGCAGTTGCCTGACTTCCAGGAATCATTGTTGCGGTTGTCGTATCGACAGTAATATCCCTATTTCCAGTTATTAAACAAATATCTTTTTCACCATTCATCTCCTCAGCTTCATCCAATTGCAAGAGTTCTCTTTTTTCTGCAATAATCTTTAAGTCACCCTCAATTCTAAATGAAAATGTAGAATACTTCTTTGACAAGTTCTTTTTTATATCTTCCCACAAACTATCTTGTTTAATAGAGGACAGAATTTCATCTTTATCTTGCTGGTAGAACTTACAGACTAAAGACAACTCATAACTATCAGGATAGGAGTGGAAAATTGAAATTAATTTGTTTTTAAAAGCATCTAGACAACTTTGCTCTTTAATAGAACGTTTATTCTCTAATTCTTTCAGTTCTTCTTTGGCTTTCTCGTATGCACTTTGAGCAGCTATCGATTGGGCAGCTTGCTTCTCCAACAGGTCAACTTGTTCTTTACATTTATCAACCTCTTTATCCATATCTGCATACCCTAATACATAAGTACTATTATCATACAAATAATTAGCAACTATTGCACTTGAGCGTCCTACATGCTTCTTTACAAGATATGTTCTTGCCTGATTCTTACCCGTACGGCAATCTTCGAAGCGAACAAACCTTCCCTCTTTAGAAAGGACTATAATGAAACCAATCTCTTTTTCTTCCATACCAGGCATTGGAAGATCACCGCATCTATTATAATAATCATATAATGCTTTTAGTATCATTTTAAAATCTCCTCACTATTAATTGGTGGAACAATAATTACGCCATCTTTCATCTGTGGACGATAGAACATTGGCTGGATGTTCTTCTTATCAGCAAAGTCCATATCATAGAGCATGATTCCTAAGTCTTTAGTACCACCTTGCTCTTCAGATATTGGTGGAGTCAATGCCTCATCATCAGGATTAACGAGGCGGAAAGAGGCAGAGAACTCACGAGTACCAAGATAAGGCTGATTGAAGCATTGTCCCTTGCTTGCTCTACGCTCAAACATCTGATAATACTTCATCGGATTCTCATCTTTACCCGGCTCATGAGAAAACAAATCTCCTTCTGCCTTTCGCTTCGATACAGAACGGAACTCCATCTTTGCCCAAATTCGATAACCAACATCTTTTAAAAGCAAAGTATTTTTCTGCTGACGTTTTTCCTCTATAAAGATGACAGATTTACCAGCTACCGCCCCCACCTCATTTCTTCTTACAGAAGTCCATTTGATAGGTTTCAACACCTCTATCTTGGTTATCTGCCAATGAATGGCAGGCTTCCAAAATATAGCCTCGAATATAGCTCGTGCAGCTGATGGAGTAATCACATCATAGCTTACACGTTCAACTTTCAGCTCGGGTCTTGTGAAGCAAGCCATATCGCCCCACACCTCCAAACAATATTCTTTATCAGTATATTCCATCATATTACTATTTTTCTTCTTCCTTATCGTTATTATTATCTTCCAAACTTTTCTTTGGCTGCTGAGCCTCAAAGAATCTTTTTGCAGAAAGTGGAGAAACTACTTGACGTCCTGTTTTGGATTCGAGTTCCTCTCTTGCAACACGCGCCACATTACCACCTTCTTTAGCACATTGCTTATTTTCATCTAAAGTTTGAGGATTCTTTGCCTTAGTAATGCTCGTTGTTGAGAGTTCTGCAAGCATATTAAGAATAAGTTCCTCGTTGGTCATGTTGTCACGCAGATTTTCCTTTTTCAAACCTTTATACTGTTTGTATTCTTTTGTTGTCCTACCAGCCCAAGCCTGATAGATTATATCTGTTAAAGATGCATACTGTACCCCTTCCTCTACATTATGAAGTTTCCACTGGTCTGTTAAATCCTTACGTATCTCAATACTTTTCAAACGTTGGTTAATCCAATTGTCCGAATATCCCAATCGTTTGTAGTCTATCATGGCCTGTTGTATACTTAATTCTGGATCTTGCATTTGATCCAGTCTGTCTGCTCCAACTTTAGCAAGCCACATTTTAAAAGGTTCAGCCTTTGGAGATGGTACAGACTGAATAATACGCAAGAGTTGCTCTGTATCAGCAACATCCGTTAATCGCATTTTACCATCAGCTGCACGCATTTTCAAAGCGTTACAGTTTGTAACGGTTTCATTTCCCTCATCTTTAAGTCGTTTCTTTAGGACTCTCCAATAGGTTTGAGGATTAGGACTTTCAGTCAAAACTGCAATAACGTCAACAATAGAAAAGTACCATTTTTCCTGTTCATCATCCCAAATGGCACGGATCTTATCATCCCCAAATAGCTTTATCGAATTTTTCTTTACCATATCATTTCCATTTAAATAATAATCGATTTATTCGCCCAATTATTATCGATGCGCAAGCCGATATGTTCATCATACTGCTGTTTATAATCGACAACAAAGAGTCCCTCTTTTTTCTCACTAACGACACCCATATCTAACAAAGACTTAAAATCTGTCTTATTGATATTTACCATATACTTCGACAGCTTCTTTATCAGTATATATGAAGGTCCCTTTTCCAATAATTGTTGCATAAGCTCGAAACTATTTCTCCAACAGACAACAACATTGATTCCATTATCTTCAATCATCTGAAACTCTTTTGCAGCAGTAGCAAAACATATTTCCTTAGGATTATAAAGATAATGCTTCATATCCTTTACATCGAAACATTCCTTTCTGCAATATAATTGCTTGAAATATGATGTCATTGTTTTTGGAGCAAACCAATCCATATCTGCACTAAGACTTAACCTTGCATTATTTGCAGCCTGCATATCTCCAATAGGAAGATCATGCTCTTTAGCCAAAGAAAAGACATAAGTAGTACTCAAGCCATTCTTTCCTTCTCGATTACATCGGCCGGCAGCTTGCAATACAGAGTCAAGCCCTGCTTCTTGCCTATATACAACTGGAAAATCCAAATCAACTCCGGCTTCTATCAATTGCGTGGAGACTACACGGATAACTTCATTCGTATCGTCCTTTAGAGCTTTTTTGAGTTTTTCTAACGTCTCGCTAATATGTGCCGGACACATCATTTTTGAAAGATGTAATGTAATCCCTTCTTGCGGCAAACGTGTATAGAGTTCTCTAGCATCACGACGTGTATTCACAATACAAAGCACTCTTTTATGCTTGCTCAACATCTCAGCAACCTCATCATACGTTCTCCCTTCGTTATTGATACTTAATTTTACCCTTCTCAACTTGTCATGCAAATTAAACTCAGGAGGGATGATTTCTGTAATATGGTCAATCCCTTTGAAGGCTGCCTTCGGATTACATCCTTCTATAAGTCCACTTAACACGGGCTGACTTGCCGTAGTGAACAAGAAAGAAACATTGAATAGTTTATGATACGTTTTCAATGAATCCACAACAGGCTGAAGATAGTCCATTGGAAGCGTCTGTACCTCATCTAAGATAACGACACTATTGACTATATTGTGGAGCTTCCTACAAACAGATGGTTTATTGCTAAACATAGATTCAAATAATTGCACATTAGTTGTTACAATTATCGGATAGTCCCAATTTTCTGTCGCCAACTTCATTTTTTCCTGAAGTCTTTCATCTTTGATTTGCTCAGGATCCACATTGCTATGATGCTCCAAAACATTATCTTCTCCAAAGATGCTCCGTAGAACTGATGCTGTCTGAACAATGATACTTGTATATGGAATGGCTATAATAATTCTTTTCAGGCCATTTCTGATAGCATGCTTCATTGCCCATACCAAAGAAGACAAAGTTTTTCCTCCACCAGTTGGTACCGTCAAACTATAAAAACCTATTTCAGTATCCGCCATTTTAATACATTGCAGCTGGACTTGATTTCTTATAGCATTTACATTAGAATTATCTGCTTTAGCTCTCAAATCCTTCAGTTTATTTTCGAGTAAAGGCAGCAAATCATGTAACGTAGCTTTATTCCGTCTTAACACAGAAGATTCTTTATCCATAAAAGCTTCTGTATCAAGAAAGTCAGCATCCACCAAACATGAAAACATCATACGAGCTAAATGATGAAAATCATTAGTTTGAATCTTGAAAGCAGGTACATTTAATTTTTCCTTTTCTAAATTGACATTAACTTCTGCTGGAATATCCTGATTAAGAATTCCTTCTATCTCATCATAATCATGTAAGCCTGTATGATGAGACACAATTTGATTAACGAAGAAAATATCTGCAGATTTACCATAAAGTTTTCGTGCCAAAACTCCACCAATAAATGCATGGTTATAATTACCACAAACTTTAATATCAGGCTCATATCCACTCTCTTTTTTAATATGCTGCTGAAAAGCATGTGATTCCTTACCCTTGTCATGAAGCTGACCTAAAACTTTTCCCCATTCATTCATGCCAAATTCACCAGCGAAACAAGAAGCGAGCCTAGCTACACCAACAGAATGTTCCTCATTAGATTGTATAATCCAATGCCCTACATAATCTTGATATATATGTGATATTAATTCTGCCATTTTCATTTTTATTTTTGTCATTTTCTTGTTCTAACATCCATCCTCCTCTCTCTTCCGATAGTCTCAGGAAATATATACTCCCCCCAACCAACTTCCAGCCTGTTCTTCTTGATTTTCTCATCAAACCACCAGTCGTAGTGTTCACGGGAAATCATACGGATATCCCAGGCTGCATGCACTTGAGCAGCTATTGAAATACCATAAACTTCCCTGAGATCTATCATTTCTTCAAGCGTAAGCACATCTCGCTTTTCACTTCCCATTTCCTCGATTAAAGCCTGCTTGGTAAAGAGGAAAAAGCCAGCAAACTTATTACAGCGCTTCTCTACGTCTAACTCTGCACTTGCAGGAAAGGCAAGAAGCAGATGAGCTAACTCATGCGCTGCCGTGAAGCGAAGACGTTCTATTGTTGTTTTCTCCGGACGCATATCGAGAACAATCAGCGGATGCTTCTTATCTGCCCAAGTGCTCATTCCGAAAACATACTCGGGAAGATTAGCTGCAAGTATCATGATGCCTTTTCTTTCCAAGAGTCTCAGGATGCTGGCGATAGGTCCATCACCACAATGCCATTTTTCACGAAGAAGGTCGGCAGCATGGATGGCATCTTCAAGGGTTGATACCTTGGTGCCTTTTACCGGATTCTTGAACCGGGTAGGAAAGCCTGCTTCTTTCTCCTTGGCAAGATACTGCTCTGCCCAAAACGAGAGTTTTGCTTCCAGGGCTTGCAACTCTTCTTCGGACAACTTGCCATTGGAGGTGGTGCGGAGCATAGGCATATCTATCTTGAGATTGGTTCCTTCGAAATATTCCTCGCTGATATTGAGGGCTTTGGCTATGGCTTGCAAGGCATCACGCTTAGGGCGCATGATGCCTTTCTCATATCGGGAGATGCTCTGCTTGGTGATGGCTCCGCTGGTTCGCTCTACGAGTTTATCCATGCTGAGCCCCATCATCTGTCGCGCTTCACGCAATCTTATAGAAAATGAGTCTTTAGTCATAATTATCTGCTATTTAATTTGTTGACAAATATAAGAAAAAGATTTAATTCTGTCACCATATAACAGATAGATTTAACATAAAAAAACACAAAAAAAGGAGAAGAATCAGGAGATTGAAGAAAAAACAGGTTTACACCTTATATTATACAAAAATAGCACCTCGACCATACTAAACATACAGTCAAGGCGCTCAGTACAATGATTATATATTCTGACTGAACTTCCCCACATGCGAAAGTTCTGTATTTTGCTGCAAAGACACGGAAAATATCTGATAAAAAGCAAGATAAGTGATAAATATTTATTTTCCCCGAAATGTTTTTATGCGAAATCCTCCTTTTCCCCGAAATGTTTAATTTTATGTCCACAGAGGCATTTGTCTTAACTCCATTAACTCCTTTAACTTCCCCAAAAAAGCTACAAAATCTCCCCTTTGTTATTTCAGAAAAGCAGCGATTTTGTTCATGGGGATGCCGAAGTTGAAGTTGTCACTACCCCTCAGCTTCGCAAAGTTGACGGCAACTAATCGTCCCTTGCTGTCAATGACGGGACTTCCGCTTGAGCCTTGCATGGTAGGGATGCTGTATAACACCCTGTCTCCGTCTGGCAACTGGGTTACCTTTCCGCTTGTCATTTGAACTTGGATGCCTTGTTTGGTAGTAGCCAGGGTAGGACCGGCATTGTAGCCAATCATATAAAGTTGTTGGTCTATATGAAGAATCTTGTCATTGTGAGAGGAGAACATATTTTTCACCTTATCGATGGCGTTTTCGTCTATCGTTCCGTCGGTTCTGAACACGTGAGCCTCGTCAGGAGTCTTCTTGTTCTTTAGTTGGATGGTGGCTAAGTCAGTATTTTCTTTGTCAGAAACTTTTATCACAACACAAGGGTTCTTGTCCAAGAAGTCTCTGTCGGAATTGACAAAGGTGTTGTCGTAGGCGATTCCGATTTCGCAAACCGCCGTAATGCTTAGTTCATCCAATGAAACGTGGTCGTCCATGGATTCCCTTACGCTGTTCAGTGTGTTGAACTGCTCTTCCAGTTCGCTTTGTTGCGAGGCAATTTCCTGCAGTCTTTCCGTATTCTCGTATGCATTACCATAGAAATCGTAAGAATAGCAATCGCTCTTTTGACTCTCTAAGTTTTGGTATTCTTGCGATAAGGCACTCATCTGTGCGGCGTAGTATGCCTTGATGGAAGCCACCATGTTGTTGTAACTTTCTTTTACTGCCGTTTTGTCGATAGAGGGTTGGGCTACATGGCGGTTTGTCATGATAGTTCCTTGCTTGTCTATGAAGAAGCCGGTTCCCGTCAAGATTTGTCGTTTGTTTTTGATGTCAGCATATTCGAAAGCCAGGTTTTCGAGATTGCCCTCCTGGTCGATCCCGGTGAAGTATATGCTGTTGCCATTAGGTAATTTCATGACATAATAGTACTCGTTCAAAATCAGGACAACACCCGTTTTTGATTCGTCAAATAAGTCTTGGGCTGTTTTCTCGTTGCAACTTACTAATGATAATAGCAAGAGAATAAATGCGGTAATTTTCTTCATTGATCAAAGTCTTTTGTTTTTGTTGCAAAAGTAACTCTTTTTTTATTATTTTCCAAACGTTTTATGCAGATTTTGAAAAAGTTATCTTTATGGGGAGTTAAAGAAGTTAAGGGAACTGAAGTTTCGCAAGTTTTGTCCCACACGCCCTGTAAGGGCAAAAGCTTTACATATCGCAAAGAATTTTCATTTTTTATTAGGTGTTTTTTAAAGCTTTTGCCCTTACAGGGCGCCAGGCTAACGC